>ERZ791858.306-NODE-306-length-51086-cov-10.291783_pt1 | contig 51086 bp, 60 predicted proteins | sample MGYA00510284_ERZ791858 | MGnify/ENA primary metagenome ERZ791858 (study PRJEB30046, sample SAMN00792077) | human gut metagenome | study: EMG produced TPA metagenomics assembly of the A metagenome-wide association study of gut microbiota in type 2... | reverse complement strand
TGTAGTGTATGGGAAAACTTGAAAATGGTGAATAGAAACATTACCAACCTAAAAATTGACATAAAAATGCAAATACGATAAAATTTTGCGTATAAAAGGGCACACTTATGGAAACGTAAGGTCGCAAAGCTAGAGTCTAACACGGAGTAACATTTATGTAATGACAGATCGGCTGCAACATCCGGTAATATCGGACGCTGCAGCCTTTTTGTATATAAAATTTTACCTAAAGGAGGAACATGAAAATGGCATCAGGACAGATCAGAATGACACCTGACACAATGAGAGGAAGGGCTGGAGAGTACAGGACAGAAGCAGAGAATGTACAGAATGTAATCGACAAGATGGACAGATTACTGGACACACTGCTCACAGAGTGGGAAGGTGCAGCATCAGAAGCATATGCAAACAAGTTTGCAGAGCTTAGACCTTCATTTGTAAAAGGAAAAGAGTTGATTGATGATATCGCAATGGCACTTGACAAGACTGCAGAGGCAGTAGAGTCAACCGATACACAGATAGCAAATCAGTTCAGCATGTAAAATTCATTCAATGCCGGATTCCACACCACAGGCTGTGGTGTGGAATTGTATTGTATTTGTATTGTAGTTATATTGTGGCTTTATTTCAAGAGCAGCAGAGCTGCTTTTAAAATAAGACCATAATTTTATACATTAACAGGAGGGTGTGAATGAATATGAAAAAGTATAGGAGAAAAGGATAAATGTTTAATCGTGATTATTTAGAAAAATTAAAGCAGTATGTAGGTAAAGATATTCAGTTGGTAGAAAGTGACAATGAAGTCCATATCTATTTGGATTCTGAAATTCAATATTTTTTAAGAAAAAAGGAACAAAAGTATATATTGTATGTTAGTGAAAGAAGAAAGGAAACGGAAGAAAAAATATATAAATCAGAATATAAGGATGGTGAATTATATGAAAAATGTGATGAATAGAAGGAAGGTAAAAAATGTGATAATAGTAGTAGGCATAATAGGATTAATAGCATTAATCTTATTTATAAAGATGAAATATGGTACATATGGATATTATGATTTTCAGCATTTTTTCGAACAAAGTAAAGAGAATATTATTGAAACCTATGGTGAGCCTATAGAAGATGAATATATAAATGAATATTGTGAAGACATGACATATGAGGATATTAAATTCGTAATATCATTGCCGGGAGAAAAGCCTGAAAGTGCTAGAATTACAAGTCCTAACATACGGTTTGGAATTTTGAAAATTGGAGTAAGATCACCAAAATGGGAAGTTATGCTGGCATATGGATTGAAGAAACCATTAAAAAATGATAAGAAGAATCAGTATAGTGTACAAAATGGTATATATGCAACAACATTTTATTTTGATGAAAATGATCAGGTGTATAAAATGACATGTGGAGTAGGCATATACACTTTCTAGAAATGCGAGCAAGTGTATAACTTTAAATAAAGCCATGAACATTAATATTATTGTTGGTAACTATATAAATGTAACACATAAATTGTGCAAAAGCATAAATTAATGTGCTTAAAGTAGATAAAAAAGCATTTCAGCTATGATGCGTCAGACAGAATCAGCACAGTAACTACAAGATTTAAATGGAATGTGGGTTACGATAGCCATAGGAGCTGTGGTTGGAGGACTGATAGGAGGCGGTCTGGAAATATATGACTGCTTCGGAAGTAATGGTTTTTGGGACAGGAGTATGGGAAGCATGTGATGAAGAAGCCAATCCATTATATTATGGAAAGTATGTAAGTATTGGTGCAGGAGCAACATCTATTGCATCTGGACACCTTTCAGTATCTGATACAAAAACTATATGGAGTATTAGTGGGGATAATAAAGAATAGAAGGAGAAAATTATAAATGGAAAAAAATATCAATCCTTGTAGTATGAAACCAAATTATAAAAAAAGGTTTGGAATTTTAGCAATCTTAATTGTACTATTAATAGGTCAGTCATTAATTACAAATAAAATTAATACCCATGAATATGCTTTTATTAAAATGAAGAATGTAAGTGCCTGTATACCTAGAAGATTTATTGATGATAACAATACAAAAATAATAAAAAATGATTATGATTTTTATTTGAGGTCTGAGGATAACCATTATATATTTATGGGATTGGAATTGAGTGGTGTACATCAAGTCGATAATGGTTGTCAGTATATAAAGAATGATTCAGAATTAGGAAAATTAAAAGATATTGATAGCAATATAGAATTTATAAATGAAATGAAGAATACTTTGGGACTGATGAAAAATATAAGTTATGATAACTGTATAGAAAAAGGTAGATGGTCCGTATATTATTGTAATTCAATAGAGATTGTTGATGGGAAAGAATATAATGCATATATAATGTATAGTAAGGAGCGAGGCACAAAATATATGCAAATATGCTTAGTTGATGAAACTTATTCATTAACAAAAGAAGAAATGAAACAAATGAGATTGCAGACAGGACTATAGAAAAATAGGTAAAAGCATATTCTGTAAAGCACTATAAATCAAAAATATTTATGATACGGAGAATAAGTAAAAGAAAATGTTAAGAGACTTCTCAGAAAAAGCAAAGCAGAAGATAATAGACAAGAATAATGCCACTAAAAAGAAGATAGACACTATATTTTCAAATGTGCAGTCAGTGGATACAAAAAGCATGGCAGCCATGAACAGACAGATAACGTGCGGCAATAACATAATAAAACTCATAAATGACCTTGCAGCATCAATAAGCCCGGACGGCGGAAACCTGGACATGGCAGGAATGAAGGGGACGCTTGATGCGGATGCTGCGAGAATAAAAAATCCTGAATCAGCAAAGAGTGAAAAGACCGAGAAGGAAAAGCTCGGCGCAGGTGATACATCATGCAAGAAAAGCAGTGATCCTGTAAACTTAAGCACCGGAAACTTCATCTATGACCATGAAGACATGCAGGCAGGCGGAGAGATACCGCTTTCATTCCACAGATACTACAACTCAAAGGATACCGGCACTGGCACAATGGGCAGCTGTTTCCTGCACAATTATGAAATGGAAGTGCAAAAGCAGCCGGACCAAAAAGCGGCGGTGCGCATGCATGACGGACAGTTTTACTACTTTGCGGAAACAGACACAGGCTATGTGGCGGAAAACGCGGCGATGGGGCTTTTGGAAAGGACGGAAGACGGCTATAAGCTTACATGCCATCCGGGCAGAAAGGTAAAGCTTGAGTATGACGGAGACATGTTAAAGACAGTCACGACACCGTCAGGAGCAGTGTACACATACAGCTACGGAGACAACGGAAGGATAACGGAGACAGTAAATGCAAGAAATGTCACGACCGTAAGGAACAGATACGACAGCCTGTTCAGGGTGACACACCAGGAGTTCCCGGACGGCGGCACGATGGACTTTGAGTATGATGACAAAAACAGCCGTGTTACACTCACGGAAAGAAACGGAAGCCGGATAACATACGTGCATGACAGCCGGTACAGAAATACAGCCACGCTGTATGAGGACGGAACAAGGGAAAAATACCTGTACAATGACAGGAACCAGTGCATCTGCAGGACAGACAGGAACGGCCATACCGTGCGCATGTCATATGACAGCAGGGGAAACCTGACACAGAAAGGCTATATAAAAATAGCATTGGAAAATAAGTGGTTTTCTTTACCGCAGGGAAAATTAAAGTATAAGGATGGTGAATTACATGAAAAATGCGATGAATAGAAATGGGAGAAGAGTTATGATAGTAGTTATAATAGTATTTATAGTTATAATATTATTTTTGAAAATGAAATATGGTACGTATGGTGGTTATGATTTTAATCGGTTTTTTAATCAAACAAAACAAGAAGTTTTGCAAAAAAATGGTAAGCCGAATAGCAGAGATGTATTAGATGAAACTTGTGAGGACATTAATTTTGATGGTATAGAATATACATTTGGTGCAAAATATCCATATAGTGCCAGAATTACAGATCCTAATATTCGGTTTGGAATTCTAAAAATTGGAGTAGGATCGCCAAGATGGGAAGTTATGTTGGCATATGGATTGAAAGCCCCATTGGAAAATGATGAGAAAAATCAATATAATGTACAAAATGGTATATATGCAACAACATTTTATTTTGATGAAAATAATTGTGTGTACAAAATAGCATGTGGAGTAGGCGTATATACTTTTTAAAAATGCAGGCAAGTTTATAACTTTAAATAAAATCATAAACATTAATATTATTGTTGGTAACTATATAAATGTAACACATAAATTGTGCAAAAGCATAAATTAATGTGCTTAAAGTAGATAAAAAAGCATTTCAGCTATGATGCGTCAGACAGAATCAGCACAGTAACTACAAGATTTAAATGGAATGTGGGTTACGATAGGCAGCAGTAACTACGTTTGTTATGGAGAGTGTTGGTGGTTATGCTAGTATAATTAGCAATGGTAACGAAATACTAACAGATAAATATGGGGTATATATGCGAATAGGATATGTATATGTTGTGGTAATAGCAGCTGCGGCACTGGGGTCAATGTTATATGGAAATGATCCAAGTAGTGCAGGGCAGACAATTATTAATTTTATTAATAATTTTGTAAATAATGGTGTGTGTCCAGCGCTTCAGTAATATGAATGATATAAAGGTAATATATAAAGGAAGAATGATAACATGATTAAGAAAAAAAAGAAAATAATAATCGCAATAATCGTATTTGTAATAGTGTTTATTTGTATATGTATAATAATGAGATATTTGCATAGGGATGATGAATTTTTAAAGGGAGCAAATGGAAATGCTATGACATATATTAATGATGTACATCCAAATAAATATAAGTCTGTAGATGAGGCATTATTAGATGTAGATGAAAAAGTGAAGTCAGAAAAACAGTTATGTCAGACAGAATATAATGGGGTAGTTCATGTTTATATGCAGGGAAAATTTCAAAACAAAGAAGAAAATGAAGGAAATACATCATATGTAAATTGTTTTGATTTCATGAAAGATAATGAGGGATATACTTATTGTGGAGGACGTGTTTTAAATATTGATTTTGTGGAGAGTCTTGCAGAAGACAGCTATACATGGGAAGAGACTTTTGTTTCGGATCTTTCACAAAGCATGCTTCACACATTTAAAGCCAGTGTAGAGAAGAAATATAAAGCAATTCCGGCATGGGGCGTCACAGATTATTCTGACATTAGTAACGTAACGGTTGATGACCAGAAAATTGATGAGGTACATGAACTTGATGTGGACGGCAAGACTTATTATCTCTGGATAATAAATGATTTGAAGACACGAAACAAGGCATCCGAAGTCCGGATAGAGTCTGTTGACAAGACTACCCAAAACCGATAAAATTACACCTATCAAGGCACACTTATGGAAACATAAGGTCGCAAAGCCAGAGTCTAAAACAGTTACACGATGTAATGACAGATCGGCTGCATCATTCACGGAAAGTGGATGCTGCAGCCGTTTTTATTTTGAAATATGCAACTGTAAGCAGACATCATAGTTATGAAATGATTATTGATAAACAGGAGAAAATTAAACAGAAATGACAAGAGACTTCTCAGAAAAAGCAAAGCAGAAGCTTGAAGGCTATGCGGATGATGCCGCAGCTTCATCCACATGGGGAAAGATAAAGGACTGGTTTTCGGACAGGGGAATGGATTTCCGGAGCTGGGCAGGAAACCTGCTGTCCGAAACGGATGCAGCCGGAAAGGAGGGGAATTTGAATGGAAAATGCGATGAGTAGAAGAAAGGGGAAAAAATTGATTATATTTATAGGGATAGCTATTTTTATTGTTTTATTAATTTTTTTGAAAATGAAATATGGCATATATGGAAAAAATGATTTTAATAATTTATTTAATCAAAGTAAAGAAGAAATTTTAAAGAATTATGGAAATCCAATCGAAGATAAGATGTTAAATACAAGAAGTGAAAGGCTAACTTATGATAAAATTGATTTTATAGTATCATCATCTTCACCACAAAAACCAGACAGCATAAGAGTTACTGATCCAAATATTCGTTTTGGAATCCTCAAAATTGGAGTGGGGTCGACAAGAAGAGAGGTTATGCTGGCATATGGTCTTAAGAAAACATTGAAGAATGATAAAGGTAATGCATATTCTGTTCAAAATGGTGTATATGTCACTACATTTTATTTTAATGATAATGATAGGGTATACAAAATAGCATGCGGAATAAGTATATAAGCCATTTTGGCATAATAAATAATCTTAAAATTAAAATTTCATTAAATATAATTTGGAAATGTATTTATAACAGTGGTAATGGTTATATTATTTGCTGTTTTGCCACCGGTTCTTTTAGATATACCAGAGTATCTTAGTGGAAGTGGAAAAACTGTAACTGGTACAATTATAGAGTTTACAGATAAAACCAGTCCGGATGAGGGGGAATGGACGTTAGTTTCGGCAAAAATACAAGAAGAAAATACGAATAAGATATTTTCTATAAAGAAGACATATTTTCCATATGTTCAGGTTGGAGATCAAATAAAAGTAAGTTATTTGAGCCATTGTAAAATGAGAATGGTTCGAGAAGTAAATGGGGTGCCATCATTTTAGTTGGCGCTATGACAGGACATAGCAGTATGGTAACAAAAGTGATTTGGAATATATTGCTGGTAACATTCTATATTCTCATATTTTGTTTATTCATGGAGGATCACTATGTGTTAAAAGTGAATCGTAAACGTATTTTTTATTGTGACCGTAAACTAAAGTATGGTAGCTCTGTAAGTGAAGTAAAAGATGTAGAAAGAAAATTGATGTCATATTAGAAAATGAAATGAGACTTACAATTTATGATATAGAAGAGGAAGGAAGAAAGATAACATGATTAAGAAAAAAAAGAAAATAATAATCGCAATAATCGTATTTGTAATAGTGTTTATTTGTATATGTATAATAATGAGATATTTGCATAGGGATGATGAATTTTTAAAGGGAGCAAATGGAAATGCTATGACATATATTAATGATGTACATCCAAATAAATATAAGTCTGTAGATGAGGCATTATTAGATGTAGATGAAAAAGTGAAGTCAGAAAAACAGTTATGTCAGATAGAATATAATGGGGTAGTTCATGTTTATATGCAGGGATATTATAATGTTAAATTTGAAGATGTTGATATTAATAGAACAAATACATGCATAAAATGCTATGATTTTGTAACAGTTTCAGATGGTTATAATTATAGTGGAAAACGAGAATTGGTGATTAATTTTCATGATGATAAAAAGTATACATGGAAAGAAACATTTTTAGATGATCTTTTTATAAGCAGAGATGCTGTTTATAGGGGAGCTGTTGAAAAGAAATATAAAGTTCTTCCAGCATGGGGCGTCACAGATTATTCTGACATTAGTAACGTAACGGTTGATGACCAGAAAATTGATGAGGTACATGAACTTGATGTGGACGGCAAGACTTATTATCTCTGGATAATAAATGATTTGAAGACACGAAACAAGGCATCCGAAGTCCGGATAGAGTCTGTTGACAAGACTACCCAAAACCGATAAAATTACACCTATCAAGGCACACTTATGGAAACATAAGGTCGCAAAGCCAGAGTCTAAAACAGTTACACGATGTAATGACAGATCGGTTGCATCATTCACGGAAAGTGGATGCTGCAGCCGTTGTTTTTATTTTGAAGAAAGTCGCTGTAAGCAGGCAGCCATAGTGAGGCAAATATAGAGAACATGCTGCGCGCAGGTTATGGAAACGCCAAGGATGCTATAGATGGAACAAATATAGGTAATGCAACTATTAATACCGCCACTACATTGTTGTCAGGAAAATTGGGAGAGGCATTAGGAAAATTAGCTCCTAAATTAACACAAAAATTTGCTCCGTATTTGAGAAATTTAATATCTCACGATGAAATATTTCAAGACGGTATTGCTGATTGGCTATTTGAGTATGCAGGAAGTGGTGCGGCGGATGCAAAGGAAGCGTTGAAAATGCTGGCACAATATACTGGAGCAGAGAGTCTATATGACGTGGCAGTAAATAGAATGAACTCGTTTGGGGATTCATTGCTATAAGAAGGTATAAATAGAATAAATTTGCTTGAAAATTCAGAGTCAAACAACGAAGAAAAGGAATAGAAATGGAAGAAGAAAAAATTGAATGCACAGGAAAAGGAGTATTTTCTTTGATTATGGGAGTGATTTGCCTGGCAATGGCAATATATTTATTGATTATAACTATAAAGATGGAGCAGGTAATAATTCTGGCATATTTAGTAGTAATTTTAGCATTTGGATTAGCAATGTACTATTTATTGTACTGGAAAAATAAGAAGATAGTTATGTCAGATAATGAGATTATCTATTATCCAATAATTGGTAAAGTTAGAACATATTCATGGAATGATGTTAAAAAAATATATTACAAATCTGGCTTGAGAGGTCATAGTAGACTTGTGATTGAGACGGATAAAAAAATATATATGGATTGTGAAATGATGAAAAATTGTGGAGAGACAGTAAAACTCATAATGAAAAAAGGATATTTAAAAACAAATATCTGATGAAGATATTCTGATTACATTCTTGTACAGAGAGAGGCAAGGATGTAATCATAGGCTATGCCTATGACCACAGAGGAACCGATGGAAATCTGCTACACAGCAGCCAGGTTTATTTCTGGGATGGCAATGTCGCAGGAATGGAATAGGAAGAAGTGAAGAAACATATGCAATATTCGATGGTAAACATTTTAAAGAAGTGAAAGGAAAATAGAAAATGATAAAAAATGGTGAATTTTGTATATATAATGATAATGAGTACGAATTAAATGAGGATAGCGATGGAAACTTAATTATAATTACAACAAATCGAGCAATAATTGATGAAACATTTGTTGATAAATATAATAGTGGAGTGTATAGTAAGGTGATTTTGCCAAATGAAATTGGAGAGGCATATGATTGTCAAACTTATGGAGTTATAAAGGGGAGTAGAGTTAATGTAGAAAAAGAAAATGAAGAATATTATTTTGTTGGAACAGCAGATTGTAAAGTAGCAGAAGCTCTAGGGTTACAAAGATGTGACAAATATTATTATGAGGGAAAATTTCCAAAACAAGATGTGGAGATTATAGAGGAAAAAGAGAAGATAGAATTATAACGTGAACAATTAAATATTTTTAAATTCGGTAATAAAAAATGGAGAATCTGAAATGAAATATGGAGCTTCGATAGATGTATCTTCAATATCGATACAATGCGAAGTTACTACGCAATTAGAACAAAATTTAGCAGTAGCTTCAAGTGTCAAACTTGAAAAATCAAATAATGTGGATATGAAAAATTGGAGTGCAGTGAGAGTAGAAGGAGAAAAAATATAGTGAAGAAATATGTTAGCACAATTATTTTTATATCTATTATAGTAATATCAGTATTAATGGGAGTTAGACAGTATAAAAATGATGAGAGCTTAAAATCTAAAGAAAATGAACCTCAAACAGAGGTATCATGGGCTACTCCATGGGGAAAGGCAACCATGAAGAAAGTAGCTGATTTGAATGAAACAGAAAGCTATGATACGACTAAAAGCTTTTATAAGGATTATGATGATACTGGATTGGAAACTTGCATATTAACTGGAATATTTGCAGATAGTGAGGAAGAGGCAATAAAGCAGGTAAGAGAAACAGGACATTGTAGATATGCTTATTTGACGGAAGATGGAAAATGTGAGATTAAGCTTACAGAAGAACAGAAATGTTGGTGGATAGATTCGGCAAAGAAATCAATACAAAGAGTATTGGATGAGGCAAACCAGTTAGATGGTTGCATATTTGAGGTTAATGATAATTTTACAGATTTAAATGTTCAGATAAGTAAAGAAAAGGTATCACCAGATTATTTTTATACTCAAGTTATACAGGTTATTTACTGCGAGGAAATAATACAGCTATTTTCAGGAGAAGATGAGTGGTCTGTACATTTTGTTGTGAAAAATATAAATACAGGTTATGAATTAGTAAATGTAAATTATCCTCAGGAAGAGTGGGAAATATCGGGTGAGACTTGGGATGAATAAGGAGAAATGATATGAAACAATACGTTATAGGAAGGATTGTAAAATGACAAAAATCAAGAAAAAACATAAGGCATTAAAAATTATAATAATAGTTTCAGCAATACTGATAGTACTATTAGGTGTAATGAGATATTTATTTGGAAATAAAGAAGTAATGTTTGGAGCAAATGTAAATTCAATGTCTTACAGTAAGGACATTTCTCCGCAAAACTATAGTTCAGTAGATGAGGCTATGAAAACTGTAGATGAAAAACTTAATTCAGAGGAGAAGATATGTCAGATTGAAGATAATGGTGTTGTTCATGTGTATGTGCAAGGGATAAATACTATAAAAGATAAAAATGGAAAGGTTGATCAAATACGACAGTATGTATCATGTTATGATTTTATAGTAGTATCTAAAGGCTATAATTATAGTGGAGTACGTGATTTGGCAATTGGATTAAATAAGGAAAAGGAATACAGCTGGAAGGATACATTCTTAGCAGATCTGTCACAAAGTAGATTAAGTGGTTTGGAAAAACAGTATGGTGTTCTTCCAGCATGGGGCGTCACAGATTATTCTGACATTAGTAACGTAACGGTTGATGACCAGAAAATTGATGAAGTGCATGAAATTGATGTCGATGGTGAGACATATTATCTTTGGATAATTTATGATTTGCAAACGCAGAATAAGGTTTCTGATGTTATAATAGAGTAAATAGACTTCCAATTTATGATATAGAAGAGAAAAGGAATATGTAGCATTTGGAAAATACAGTTGTTAGGCTACTAAATGAAAGATGGAAAATGAGTATCGATTTAAAAAAAGGTGAAAAATGACTAAAACAAGCAAAAAATGTCTAAAAATCAGATTTAAAACTAATTGTTCAATGTGCAGTTTTAACAAAGTTGTTCCCGTGTGACCGTTGTGTGACCGAAAGATTGTATAATGTTATCCAGAGGTTAAGTATGAATAGTTAAAAATAAATAAATGGAAGGAGAAATATTTGAAGTAGCAATAAATTGAGGTATCAATAAACAAGATAGATGTATTAAAGCTTTTATGATAAGCAGGTCGGAAAGAGTAATAGTAATTATCATTAAGCTTTTACATAAGTGAAAATGAATTAATAAAACAAGAACATTAAAGGGATAATGTTCAAGGTAAAGAGATCGGAAAAAATTTTTAAAAAAATTTAAAAAAGTACTTGCATTATTCGTTTGACCATGATATTATAATACACGGTTCGTTGGTCAAGCGGTTAAGACGCCGCCCTCTCACGGCGGAAACACGGGTTCGATTCCCGTACGGACTGCTAAGTATTTAAAGCCGGTACATTCATGGAAGCATGATGTACCGGCTTTTTCGTTGTATATATTCATATGAGGCAGAGCTATTTATGAGCAGCTGCAGCTACTGCATGCTTTTTGATGCCGTCAGGTGCTTTTGTGATGCGAAGGGCAACGACAATTATTGCGGCGGCAAACAGCAGCTGTATTCCCATGCACATGAAAATGAAGCCAAGCTCCTTGACCGGATGAAAGTCAATATTTTTTACAGCCTGGTTGTACCAGTAGGCAGGCAGGAAGTGGGCGGCTTTTATGATGCCATCACTTAGAAATTCCTCCGGCACAAATATACCGCATAGGAATGCCATGCCGAGTGACACTGTGTTCGCAAACATGTTCAGTATCTCACTGTTTGAGGTAATTTTGCTGATTAAAAAGGCAAATGCCAGTGAAACGAGCATGTAGCAGAGCATGTTGAGTGTGAACAGGAAACCTGAAAACGAAAATGTGCTGCCTTTAAACATGATTGTAGCTGAGACAAAAATTACAGCGCATACCACAAGTCCGGTTAAAATCACACCCAAAAGCAGCTCGCGGTTGTAGTTTGCAAATTTATAGGATGAGCAGGATATTCTCTCCTTGATTTCTTTTTTGGAGAAAACCTGAAGGACCGGAGCTATACCTGCAATCATCATGACAAGGAGCACCCATCCCAGATAACTGAAGCAGTAGTATATCCCTGAGTGCGAGGTGACACTTTTGCCGCTGAGCAGCGAGACAGAAGCCTTTTGGCTTAGCGAGGTGTTTACTGCGGCTAGAGCATCAGCTTCAGAGTAGCCGGAAGAAATGTAGGTATTGTACGTTTTCGTAAAGCTGTTTATGGCAGACTCGAAGGTGGTCGCTGCCTGTGTACCGGGTATGGTCACGACATCTAGACTAAAGCCTTCTTTTATGATGAGAATACAGTTTACGTTTCTGGCAAAAAGCTCATCCTGCATAGTTTCCTTTTTGTCATTTTTGATATTTTTTTTGATGCATGTCTTTTTAAGATATTCTGTCAGAGCTTTGCTTTCTGATGATTTGTCGTAGTCAAATACCGCAAATTTGGGCTTGGCAGCCTCATAATCACCTTCAGCCTTGTTTGTGCGTGTCGCAGTGAGAACGACCATGATACCTATGAATATGGACAGGTACATAATCATCTGGCCCATATGTCTGTTGAGTATTTTGAAATATGATTTAAATACTTGCATATTTTTCCCTCCGAAGCAGTGCAAAGGCAATGATTAAAAGAATCATTGATTCAACTGCCATTATTGATATATTTCTGAAAAATCTGTCGTAGCTGTCATATACGTTGAGCGAGTAAAAGCAGTCGGATATGAGACAGGCAGGGTTGAGGCGGTTAGCAATCGGAAGCTTGTGCTCAATCATATCTTTTATCCCGTTGGCGCATAAATCCGCAAGCACGGAAAGCACCATGCCGATTCCGGCAGAGATACTGATTTTGCTGCCCTCTGTAAGCTTAGGAATGGCACCTATTATCACTCCGATTGAAAGACCTATCATGCAGCCGAAAAACAGTGTCAGGATGATTGCCGGATATTTGTTTCCGAAGTCCACACCGAGTAGTGTCAGGTAGACTAATGTAATTAGCTCGACAACAAAATGGATGATTAAGAGTGAGATATACTCTGAAAAAATCAGTATGTTTTTGCTTAGAGCTGCAAGGCTTTTTCGCATGCCCAGAGGACTTGTGTTTGCAAGCAGACGGTTTGTGGCTGTCACAGCTGAAAATGAGGCGAACAGGCAGCTCATCGCAAATACAGCGTAAAAGTAATTGGTGTATTCATCCTGATTTCCCGATGAAAGAGAAATCTCTTTATACTCTGATGTGGTGTCAGATAGTCCGGCAATTGCAGCCTCAAGTGCAGCAGGATTTGTCTTTGCTATGTTTGTAAATACGTCCTTTTGCTGTTTGTACTGTGTCAGGATGCATTCAAGTATTGTGGCATTGTATGAGTTTTCATCCACTACAAGTGAAGCATCCTTTGTGTAAATAATTCCGGTCACTTTTTTGTCATTTAGAGCTTTTTTGGCTGCTGAGCTATCCATTAGCTTCATGTTTATGAGGTCTGAAAATGAATTTGAACTGTCGTCCTTGTCGTCGGATTTACTGGCTGAATCAGTATGGTTTACATCGAGAGACTCAAGCACGCTCATCAGAGTGTCATCATTTTCAGATTCAACCACTGCTACATTTATTGTCTTAAACATTTCATCCTTTTCAAACAGATTTCCGAATGCCATATACATAAAGGTGGCGAGCAACAGTGGAAATGCAAGTGTCCAGAACAGCGTGACTTTCAGGCGGAACATGCTTAGCATTGTGTATTTTGAGTTGTGAAAAAATAATTTTAGTCCATTCATTAATCCCTTAGCTCCTTTCCGGTAATCTCTAAGAATACGTCGTTAAGAGTCGGAAGCTGCGTGTACACCTGACCGAAGGACAGATTATTCTGCTCTAGATAATCAAGCACATGGATTATATTGTGGCGTCCGCCACTGAAATAAATCCGAAGCTGTCCGTTTTCAAAGCTGACCTGATATGCATTGTGCAGCTGCTTTAATGAGTCAAGCTGTGCTTCTGACAGGTCTGCAATTTCTACGTTTATTGTCTCTGTATTTTTGATCATGCGCTTTAGCTCATCCTTTGTGCCGAGCGCGAGAGCCTTGCCCTTGTCCATGATGAGTATTCGGTCACAGAGCTGCTCAACCTCCTCCATGTAGTGTGAGGTGTAGATGATTGTCGCACCATCACGGTTTAGTTTTTTGATGCCCTCCAGAATCTTGTTTCTGCTTTGAGGGTCGACAGCCACGGTCGGTTCATCAAAGAAGATGAGCTTTGGCTTGTGTGCTATGCCACACGCGATGTTGAGACGTCTCAAAAGTCCGCCTGAGAGCTTCTTTGGCAGAAATTTGCTGTAATCCGCTATGTCTACGAAATCCATTGCTTCCTTTACATATTTTTCGCGGAGCTTTTTGTCACTTACGTAAAGACCGCAGAAATAGTCAATATTTTCATATACAGTCAGCTCGTCGTACACGGCCACATTCTGCATGACCACGCCGATTTCGTGTTTGATATCGTAGCTGTTTGAGTACATTTCCTGCCCGAATACCTTTATATCGCCCTTGTCGTATGTGAGCAGGGAAAGTATGCAGTTTATAGTTGTGGTCTTTCCGGAGCCGTTTGGTCCGAGCAATCCGAAAATCTCGCCGGTTTTAACGGTCAGGTTGAAATGGTCGAGTGCCACAAGCTCCTTGTAGCGTTTTACAAGGTTGGTTACTTCTATCGCATTTTTGGTTATATCCATTGAATTGCCTCCATAATGTTGTATTTTCGTTTGCAAGCCTGATATCCGGCTCAATAACAGATTACTATATGGCGTGCCGGAAAGTAAGTGTCAAATGTCACATTCGTATTTATGTTTGGATGAGGCATTGTTGTGTAAAAAATGACATTTGTCATAGTGACGTTTGATGGAATTTGTTGTAAGCTTATTTTACGGAAATGGAGGCTTTTGATGTATAAGATATGTAGTCAGTTTTTAATAGTTCTATCATGCGTGATGCTTATGGTGGTATCCCTTCAGGTCGATTACGTCATGATAGCGTGCATACTTACAGGAATAATCGTGTGCACATTTATAGACATGCAGGGTGTGCCACAGATGAGTCCTGCGAACAAGAGCAAAACGGCAGACCGGGCTTTTGATTTGATTCTGGCGGTTTATATTCTGTCCGGAGTATTTTTTGCACCATCATTTTTTATGCTGCCGTATGCAGCGATGGTATTCAGAAAGAAAAAATACACGGTGTCGAGGATGGCTGCAGCCGTAGTGGGGATAGCTGTATCGGTGGACTGTATTTTAAAGATAAAACATATAGCACCCGGGATTTTTAATATCCTGGAGGTTGTACTTCTCATGGCTTTTGCGGTAATGCCTTCGTATTTCACAGAGCTGCTTTTGGGGTATCAGATGAAGCTGCACAGCATGAGAGATGCGTCCATGGAGCACGATATGCTTATGGAGCAGATGAATCACCAGCTTATCGAGAAGCAGAATGCGCAGATATACAATGCCACGCTAAAGGAGAGAAACCGTATCGCAAGAGAGATACATGACAACGTGGGTCACATGATTACGCGCTCTATTTTGCAGGTGGGAGCAATCGGTGTGATAAATACCGATGAAAGGCTTAAAGCGCCTATCGCAGACCTAAAGAGTACACTCGATACGGCAATGGACAGCATGAGAAAAAGCGTTCATGATTTGTACGATGAATCGGTCGATTTGCGTCAGGCGCTTGCGAAGCTTAAGCCTACAGACAGTGCATTTGCATTTTCACTCGAATACGACTGTGAGGATGATGTGCCCAGAGATGTCAAGTATGCTTTTATTGCAATTGTAAAGGAAGCGGTAAACAACGCAGTTAAGCACAGTAACGGCGATGAAATCAGGATAATAGTCAGAGAGCATCCCGCCTTTTACCAGCTTGAGATAATGGACAACGGCACATCGGCTGACGAAAGAAAACTTTCGGGAGAAACAGGAGATGGAATAGGCATAAAAAATATAAAGGAGCGTGTTGCAGCAATAGGAGGAACCATGCGTATAAAGGCAGACGATGGTTTCATGATATTTGTGACGCTCATGAAGAAGAAAGGAACAGGACATGAAAATAGTAATAATAGATGATGATAATCTCGTATCACTTTCGCTGAATACAATACTGAGCGCACAGGATGACATAGAGGTGTCTGCGGTTGGAGACAGCGGGCAGCAGGCGGTAAAGCTGTACGAGGAGCATATGCCCGATGTGATGCTCATGGATATAAGGATGCAGGGCATGACAGGTCTTGAAGCAGCAGAAAAAATACTCGGAAAATATCCGGATGCCAAAATACTTCTTCTGACCACATTTTCGGATGATGAATACATTGTAAAAGCAATCTCGCTGGGGGCGAAGGGCTATATACTAAAACAGGCCTTTGAGAGTATTGCCCCGGCACTTAGAGCTGTAAACAACGGACAGACAGTGTTTGGAACACAGATAATGGACAGGATACCACATCTGTTCGGAGCTGATGGTAAAGCTTCATCAGGCACCGGTCAGGCCCGGTTCATTGACGCAATGAAGAGCTATGATATAAGCGGCAAGGAGCTTTCAATCATAGAGCTGGTTGCAGAAGGACTAAACAACAGGGAAATAGCGGATGAGCTGTATCTGAGTGAGGGAACCGTACGAAACTATATCAGTGTCATACTTGAAAAGCTGCAGCTGAGGGACAGGACACAGCTTGCATGCTTTTATTATAAAAGTATGGTATAACATGAAACTTTTTCTATGGTGTGGGACACATATATAGTGAAGGGAGGGATGCAGATTGATTAATCAGGCACAGGATGACTTTTTTAATGAGCTATATGCCTCAACCAATCAGAAGGTTTTAGCGTACATCATTGTAAAATGTGGAAAAACTGAAGATGTAGCAGATATATTTCAGGAAACCTATACAGAGGTTGTTAAAATAATAAAAAAACATGGAATATCATATTTTAAGCAGCCGGATGCACTTGTAATGCAAATAGCAAAGAGAAAAATTTTTCGTCATTATAAATTAAAAGAAAAGCTGCGTGGCATTGAGGAAATGAACTATTATAATATTTTGTCGGCAGATGAAAATGATATAGCTGTACAACAGACTTCATTTGACGATATAGCAATATCAAAAGAAACAGTACAAAGTGTGTTTACATATCTTTCTGCGAAGGATGAACTTACTAAAAAAATATTTTATCTATATTATTATATGGATAAAAATATTTCAGAAATAGCACTCCTTTTTTCTGTAAAGGAATCAACCATAAAAAACAGATTATATCGTACCATAAGGGAGCTTAGGCAAAATCTGGATAAGGAGGATTGATGCAGAATGAAAAAAAATGATATTTTTAGACAGGCAGCGCAGCATGAAATGCCTGATATTGAGCAGGTAAGAAAAGAATGTATCGAGGAATTACATACCACTCACAGCTCAAAACGATATCCTGCATATTTTGCTGCGATAGCGGTTGTGACTGTAGTTGTCTTGTGTATGTGTATCACGCCGGTGAGGTCATTTGCAGCCGATATGATTGAACATATTCAGGCATTAATTGATGTTAATAATGATTCGGCACGTGATCTGGTGTATAGAAAATATAGCGGTCCGACTGTTTATTTGGAAAAAGATGAAACGGTAAGCATATACTCATATACCGGTTATGAGGATGTATATATTTTGCCGGCGGAGGCAAAAGAAGCTGAAAAACTGGGAGCTATAAGCAGAGACGTTAAGGTGAGCTATAAAGTGCCGTATAGTGGGGAGTATTATATTCTTGATGGAGAAAATAAGGAGAATATCACAGACCGGGTTATTGTAGAACATGAGGGAGGAGCAGAAGATAATTTGAAAATTTCTCAATAAGGAAATCTGCCCTTGCAATATACCCTACCGGGGTATATAATGCTCTTGAAGACTGATACCCATAAGGGGTATGGTTAGACATATACAACAAATGTGGAATGAAGAAAGAAGGGAGGCACACATGACAGAAAAAGAAACCAAATGCTGTTGCTGCAACCGCAAAAAAGAGCGGTCAGAGAAGGAATATAAGGATCTCATCAACAGACTTAGCCGTATAGAGGGGCAGATCCGTGGAATCAAGCGTATGCTGGATGAGGATTGCTACTGCCCTGACATCATCACACAGGTGGCGGCCGCAAATGCCGCGCTCAACAGCTTCAATAAAGTCCTTTTGGCTAATCATATAAAGACGTGTGTGGCAGATGACATAAGAGCCGGCAAGGATGAGACAATAGATGAGCTTTTGAACACACTGCAGAAGCTTATGAAGTAGTATTATAAGAAGGCGGGTATAAAAATGAGTACAATAATCACAATATTAATAATAGCAATAATTGCCGCTCTGGTGATTGTGGGCTTAAAGGAGACTATAAAGCATTCAAAGGGCGAAGGCGCCTGCTGTGGCGGTGGAGCCATGAAGGAGGACGAGGAAGCCACAGTACAGCTTGATGGCGAAATAGTCACGAGAGCAGATGTGCATATAGACGGAATGCACTGCATGAACTGCAAGAATTCAGTCACACGCTCACTTCAGAAGATGAGCGGAGTATCTGCAGATGTGGATTTAAAGCATGGAGTGGCACATGTTGAGGCAACCAGAGAGCTAAGCGATGAGGAAATCACATTTGCCATCGAAAGACTGGATTTCAAGGTGACGGGAATTGAGAGACTTTAGAAAAAGGGTTCTCAATAGTTAGATTCTAATAGTAGAAAGAAGGAAATACAGACAGTATGAAGCAATATACAGTTACAGGAATGAGCTGTGCGGCATGCTCTGCCAGAGTGGAAAAGGCGGTCTCTAAGGTTGATGGTGTGACGAGCTGTTCTGTCAGCCTTTTGACCAACTCGATGGGCGTAGAGGGAAGCGCGACAGATGCGCAGATAGTGGAGGCAGTAGAGCAGGCGGGCTATGGAGCGAGTCCCAAAGGCACAGTAACAGAATCAGAAAATGACAAAGCGAATAACAGCTTAGAGCAGCTAAAGGCAGCGCAGGATGCGCTTGTAGACAGGGAGACACCGAAGCTGCGCAACAGGCTTATAGCATCGCTCATATTCTTAGTTGTTCTTATGTATTTTTCCATGGGACATATGATGTGGGGCTGGCCGTTGCCTGAGTTTTTCAATGGAAACCATGTGGCTATGGGGCTTTTGCAGCTTCTGCTTACAGTGGCGGTAATGGTCATAAACCAGAAGTTTTTTATCAGTGGCTTTAAGGGCTTGATTCACGGTGCTCCCAACATGGATACGCTTGTTGCGCTTGGATCTGCGGCATCGTTTGGATACAGCGTGTATGCACTTTTTGCCATGACAGCTGCGCAGGTGAATGGCGATATGGATGCGGTCATGTCATATATGCATGAGTTTTATTTTGAATCCGCAGCCATGATTTTGGCACTGATTACTGTCGGAAAAATGCTTGAAGCGCACTCAAAGGGCAAAACAACAGACGCTTTAAAGAGCCTGATGCAGCTTGCCCCAAAGACAGCAACCGTTGTAAGGAATGGCGTGGAGCAGGAAATTTCTGTGGATGCAGTGAAAAAGGGCGATATTTTCGTGGTCAGACCGGGTGAAAATATCCCTGTGGACGGTGAAATAATAGATGGAACAACCGCTGTCAACGAATCGGCACTCACAGGAGAGAGCATCCCTGTGGATAAGCAGCCGAAAGATGCAGTAAGCGCTGCCACAGTGAACCAGTCAGGCTTTATAAAATGCCGCGCAACCAGAGTAGGCGAAGACACCACACTCTCACAGATTATACAGATGGTTTCTGATGCCGCAGCGACAAAGGCACCTATTGCAAAAATTGCTGACAGGGTATCGGGAGTATTTGTGCCGGCGGTTATTACAATTGCAATCATTACAATAATAGCATGGCTTATAGCCGGTGAGACCGTGGGCTTTGCGCTTGCCAGAGGCATTTCGGTGCTCGTGATAAGCTGTCCGTGTGCACTTGGACTGGCAACTCCTGTTGCGATAATGGTAGGAAACGGCAAGGGCGCAAAGAGCGGTATACTCTTCAAGACAGCAGCAAGCCTTGAGGCAACAGGCCGCACACAGATTGTGGCTCTTGATAAGACAGGCACCATAACAAGCGGTGAGCCGAAGGTGACGGATATCGTGCCGGATGAGACATTTTTTGAGGAAATCGGCAAGCATGCCGGTGAGTGTCATCGTAAGGCAGACGATTTAACCCCGTACTCATCAACAGATAAAGCACTGTGGTCAAGGAAGCTTCTTGCAATAGCTGCATCAGTCGAGGCCAAGAGCGAGCATCCGCTTGCAAAAGCCATTATGGAGCGCGCTAAAACGGATGAAATCGCTGTCGCAGAGGTGACGGATTTTAGCGCTGTTGTAGGAAATGGTCTGACTGCAATACTTGCAGGCAAAATGATAAAAGCAGGAAATCTTGCTTTTGTCAGCAAATTTGTAAAAGTGTCAGATGATATGCGCGCGAAAGCTGTCGAATTTTCAAAGGAAGGAAAAACTCCTCTGTTCTTTGCCGCAGATGACAGGCTTTGCGGTATCATAGCCGTTGCAGATACAATAAAGGAGGACAGTCCGGAAGCTGTCAGACAGCTTAAAAATATGGGTATCAGAGTTGTTATGCTCACCGGTGACAACGAGCAGACTGCCAATGCCATTGGAAAGCAGGCGGGAGTGGACGAAGTCATCGCAGGTGTGCTTCCGGATGGTAAGGAGGCTGTCATAAGGAAGCTAAAAAAACAGGGCAGGGTAGCCATGGTTGGTGACGGAATCAATGATGCACCGGCGCTCACACGTGCGGATATGGGAATTGCAATCGGCGCGGGAAGTGATGTGGCAATAGATGCAGCGGATGTTGTCCTGATGAAGAGCCGCCTGATAGATGTACCGGCAGCAGTGCGGTTAAGCCGTGCTACATTGACAAATATACACGAAAACCTGTTCTGGGCATTTTTCTATAATGTAATAGGTATTCCACTTGCGGCCGGTTTGTGGTATCCTTTATTAGGATGGAAGCTCAATCCGATGTTTGGAGCGGCGGCGATGAGCCTGTCGAGCTTCTGCGTTGTTACCAATGCCCTGCGGCTGAATCTGTGCAGGGTGTATGATCCTAAGCATGACAGAAAAGCAAAACCAGATAGAAAAGACAAAGCAGATAAACCAAATGAAAGTGAGGAAAAATCAATGACAAAGACAATGAATATCGAAGGAATGATGTGCGGCCACTGCGAGGCAAGAGTAAAGAAGGCACTCGAGGCGCTTGATGCAGTTAGTGAGGCAGCAGTAAGCCATGAGAGCGGAACTGCAGTAGTGACATTAAGCTCTGACATTTCCGATGAGAAATTAAAGGAGACTGTAGAGGCTGAGGACTACAAGGTTACATCAATTCAGTAATCAGTCAGACAGTATAACAATATGAAGAAATATATAGCATTGGTATTGGCTGCAGTGCTGGTGCTTGGGATTTTTACAGGATGTGGTAACAATGGCAACAAAGAGACAGAATCACAGACGGATGAGAAAGCCACTGAGTCGGTGAATTCTGCAGAAAATAATACTGAGGACAGTACGCAAAGCAGTACAGAAAACAGTACAGAAAATCAGAATGTGGCTGGCACAGAGCAGCTCACCACAGAAAACGGACAGGAGAGCTCAGTTCTTGCCTGTCCGTCAGTAAACGGTAAGCTGCATGTGGAGGGCAGCAAGCTCGTTGATCAAAATAACAACGAGGTGCAGCTTCGCGGAGTCAGCACACACGGTCTTGCGTGGTATCCACAGTATGTGACCAATGATTGCTTTGCCACGCTGAAAAGCTTTGGAGCAAACGTGGTGAGGCTCGCCATGTACACCTACGAAAGCGGTGGCTACTGCACAGATGGTGACAGGCAGCAGCTTGAGACACTTGTGCAAAACGGCGTGCAGTACGCACTAAACAACGACATGTATGTCATCATCGACTGGCATGTGCTAAACGAGGGCAATCCAAACCGCTACAGTGATGTGGCAAAGACATTTTTTGCCAAAATGGCACAGCAGTATGCCTCATACAACAACGTGATTTACGAGATTTGCAATGAGCCGTGCAAAGGTGCGACCTGGGGAGATGTGAAGTTTTATGCCAGCGAGGTCATTCCGTCAATCAGAAGCTACGACAAGGATGCAGTCATACTGATAGGCACACCTAACTGGAGCCAGGATGTGGATGAGGCAGTCAAGGATCCTGTCACAGGCTATGATAATATCATGTATACATTGCATTTCTATGCCGCAACCCACAAGGAGGACTTGCAAAACAAGCTAAAATCGGCGGCAGACGCCGGACTGCCGATATTTGTATCAGAGTTTGGCATCTGCAGCGCCGACGGAAACGGTCAGGTGGACATAGATTCCGCAAACAGCTGGATCAGCCTGCTCGACAGCTACGGCATCAGCTATGTGTGCTGGAATCTGTCCAATAAGGACGAAAAATCAGCGCTTCTAACACCTGCCTGCGATAAGACAAGCGGCTTTACCTATGAGGATCTAAGCGATGAGGGCAAGTGGCTGTACGGTGTGCTCACAAGTCATGTGACACAGGAAACACCTGGCATATAAAAACATTCGGAGGTAATCGGCTGTATGACAAGCTGCCGAATTATGTGACACAGGTCTTGAATTGGCGAAAAGCCTCAGATGCGCGAAAAGCTGCGCACCTGGCAATGCAGGGATAGAAGCATCCATGCACTCAGCCGGCATGCACATGAGGCAGATGCAGATACTTCTCTCTGGTGGCAAGTCCGCCGCGGATATGGCGCTCGGACTTGTTGATATCGAGAATGTGACGCGCTTTTGCGGCAAGCTCCGGGTCAATGCGAAGCAGCCTGTCAGCATCCGTGATATCCTTGTGCACAGTGGATTTGCTGATGCCAAACTGCTTTGCAGCCTGACGCACCGTGGCATTGTTTTCAACTATGTAGTTGGCGATTTCCACCGCCCTTGTCTCAATATATGATTTCAAAAAATACTCCTGCATATTCTGTTGTTACAGTTTATGCAGGAGTATTTTTAATATTACACACAGGTTGTGATTCTATTTACGTTTTTCGTAATAAAATAAGAAAACGGTTTCTTAATAGTAATAATAATATCAATTTTCCGTATTGCATTGGTGCAAAAGTTGCGCTGCCTGATCATATTAAGCTCATTAAATATATTAAGTGTATTAAGTATGTTAAGCGTATGCAGCAGTTATGAGCTCAATGCATTTGTCATACCCAAGCACAGAGCTGTTGAGCACCAGGTCATAATTTTTCCTGTTGCCCCACTCCTTATCGGTAAAGTAGCGGTAATTTACAGAGCGCTTCTTATCGACATCCTTTAGCAGCTTTTTGACCTCGTCATCGCTTTTTTGGTAGAGCTTCTTTATTCTTGCAGCCTTCTCAGGAGTGTTTGCCTCTATAAAAACATTCAGCACATCATCCCTGTCAGAAAGAATGTAGTCTGCGCAACGTCCCACAATAACGCATGGCTCTTTTTGCGCAATATCCTTGATGAGCTTCTGCTGAATATTGAAAATCTGGTCGGAAAGAGAAACTCCTGTGATGTCGCGCCCCACAAATGCATATGAAAAAATACTTCCGGCAGGTGCATATTCGCCCTGGTTTGCGACAATCTGCTCAGAGATACCGAGCTCCTTTGCCACATGCTCAATTATTTTTTTATCGTAAAACTCAATGCCGCATTTTTGAGCAATCTGCTCTCCGATAAAGCGACCGCCACTGCCAAACTCTCGGCTTATAGTGATTATTTTAAAACTCATGATGAAACCTCCCAGCCTATAAAAGTGTTTATTACTCATTATAACGTAATTGCACATAAAATCAAAACAGAAATTTATTAAAATCGCTTGCAGATAAGCACTCCGTAATCTATAATGACATAAGAAAACATGTTGCTTTTACGTAATCAATGAGATGGCAGCAGATAACATATGTTATGTTTTTGTTATTGTTTACACCACAGTGTGGCAAACAGCAATTGCGTGATGTTTCAAAGATTATAAAACAGTAGCATAGCGAATAAACAATTAGGAGGAAAACATGGATCAGGAAAAGGTCATAGTCATAGACTTTGGTGGTCAGTACAATCAGCTTGTTGCGCGCCGTGTCCGCGAGTGTAACGTGTACTGTGAGATTTACTCATACAAAATAGACATTGAGAAAATCAAAGAAATGAATCCAAAGGGCATCATCCTTACAGGAGGTCCAAACAGCTGTTATGAAGAGAATTCTCCATCATACCAGAAAGAGCTGTTTGACCTGGGAATACCGGTGCTTGGCATCTGCTATGGTGCACAGCTTATGATGCATAAATTAGGCGGAAAGGTAATCACACCGGAGGTTGGAGAGTATGGAAAGACAGAAATCACATATTCTGCAAACGGCGTGATGTTCAAGGATCTGCCATCAGAATCAGTATGCTGGATGAGTCATTTCGACAGAATTGCAGAGGCTGCACCGGGCTTTGAGGTAGTTGCGCACACTGCAGACTGTCCAATAGCCGCAACACAGAATGTTGAGAAGAAATTATATGCAGTACAGTTCCATCCGGAGGTACTTCACACCAAGAACGGAACACAGATGATTTACAATTTCGTCCGTGGCGTATGTGGATGTGCAGGCACATGGAAGATGGATTCATTCGTCAAAAACACAATCGACGAAATCAGAGAGCAGGTCGGTGACGGCAAAGTGCTCCTTGCACTTTCGGGTGGAGTAGACTCATCAGTACTCGCAGCACTCCTTGCCAAGGCAATCGGCAAGCAGCTCACCTGCGTATTCGTAGACCACGGACTTCTCCGCAAGAACGAGGGAGATGAGGTAGAGGGCGTATTCGGCAAAGGCGGTTCGTTCGACATCAACTTTGTCCGCGTCAACGCACAGGAGCGCTACTACAGCAAGCTTGCAGGCGTCACAGAGCCTGAGCGCAAGCGTAAAATCATCGGTGAGGAATTCATCCGTGTATTCGAGGAAGAAGCTAAGAAAATCGGAAAGGTTGACTTCCTTGCGCAGGGAACCATCTATCCGGACGTAGTGGAGAGTGGACTCGGCGGAGAATCTGCAGTCATCAAATCACACCACAACGTAGGAGGTCTCCCGGAGCATGTCGATTTCAAGGATATCGTGGAGCCACTCAGAAACCTCTTCAAGGACGAGGTACGCAAGGTCGGACTGGAGCTTGGATTACCTGACTATCTCGTATTCCGTCAGCCATTCCCAGGCCCAGGCCTTGGAATCCGTATCATCGGCGAAGTCACAGCCGAAAAGGTACGCATTGTCCAGGATGCAGACTGGATTTACAGAAGCGAAGTGGAAAAGGCAGCAAAAGAGTACAAAGAGGCCCACGGCGAGGAACCATCATGGATGCCAAACCAGTACTTTGCAGCCCTTACCAACATGCGTTCAGTAGGTGTAATGGGTGATGAGAGAACATATGATTATGCCGTTGCAGTCCGTGCAGTCCGCACCGTGGACTTCATGACAGCCGAAGCAGCCGAGATACCGTTTGAGGTACTTCAGACAGTGATGAGCAGAATTATAAATGAGGTAAAGGGAGTCAATAGAGTATTCTATGATTTGACCAGTAAGCCACCGGGAACTATTGAGTTTGAATAAAATATAAGAGCCAAGAAATGCCTATTTTACGGGCTTTCTTGGCTCTTTCTATGTCTGGTGACAATCAAATGACAATACTTTTTTATTTTTGGATAGTATTTTCTTAAATAAAGTTTTAAAATAATTATTCCATTTAATGTAAGCCACAATATTATACTAGTATTTTCTAATGTGAGATAAGGAATGTTATAAGGGTAAAACGAAAATAACTTTCTAAATATAGTTAATGTTTCATACAATGATGGTAAGCCAAATATCAATGTTAGAATCAAACCACCAGTTGAAATGTAATTTTGAAAGCGTTCATTTTTTTCTTGTTCATTTTGCTGTAGTATGTTATCTATAGCTATTTTTTTTGCAGATGTGATTTCGTGTTTGAAATAATGCGGCATCATTTTTTCTAAAAGGGCTGTTTGTTCGCTAACTGAACCATAGCAATTTTCTTGGAGTTCGGAGATAAACAATATATTTTTATTATACTCGATTCGTGTATCAGATAATTTTTTCATAGATGCAATTTTATTGAAGTAGTCATTTGATTCATTGGTCTTTTTTAAGAGAATTATTATTAAAGCAAATTCAACATTTACACACAAATCTCGTGCTAGCTTATTGCATAAATTATAGTAGTCATTAAATGGGGTAAGTACAGAGGTTTTTGTTTCTGTCTTATAATCATCAGAGACGTAATCTGATATTGTTTTATCTATAAAAGAAAGACAACCACCAGTAGATTTAGCAATATATTTTACACCATGTCCTCCCCAACTGTGATTCTTTAGATATTCATCAGCATCTTTGCTATAGGTGGTATTGTTTCTGGAAGGAACTGGTGCACAAATTATTCTAAACAAATCTTCCTTCACATCGTTTGGAATAGAATTTATGTGTTGTGGTCTTCCGTCAAAATCTATTAATATTATATTTTTTAGCTCATTGGAATATGAAACCATGTCTATTTTAATATCATCAAGAAGATTACTTAAATAAAAGTTCTGGATGGAAGATAGAGTCGTTTCGGAGTTGTAATTTTTTATGTTCCATTTATTTATAATTTTTGTGAGGAACCTATCATAATCATTTTCTAATAAAGGTTCAATGCAGGAATCAAATATAGGTAGTTCCAGTTTTAATATTCCCATATTATTTTCAAAAAGATATATTAATGGGTATAGCCAAGTGAATTTTCCGTTTTCTAGTTCTATTTTGAGAGGAAGAAGAAGAAAGCGATCTTGCCGGTTGGTGAAATTGTGGCCATAAAATTTTAAAGAAATATCATATTCTTCTTGTAAACGTATGATTCTTTGATTTAGTAGTTCTAGATCAGCATCTTTGATATAGAACTTTATTGAAGATTCACCACTTTCGATTTCTAACAATATATCATCGGGATTTATGGACATGGGGGCACATTTCATGGATTTATATTTTTGATAATCGCTCATTTTTAATATGCAAGGATTGTTCAGTGAGCTTGAAGCTTCAAATTCTTTTTTTATATCGTTAAAGGTTTCAACTAGAGAATAGCCTAAAGAGTCTATGACCTTTTGCTGATATTCATCTGTAAACAATAGTGGACTTTTTTCTATTTTTTTGTGAATCTGAGTATAGGAATATTTATTATCAAATTTAAAAGGATAATAAAAGTGTAATTCACCATATGCTATTTTTTTGGTATTTGAATCTTGAGTGCTCATATTACATACCGCCTTATATATCATTTTGATTTTGAGGATATTTTGCTTTCCAGTCTAAATATTCTTTTTCTGTAATCTCTTCATTTCTGAATTTCTGGTACATATCAGCCCATGTTCCAATGTTGTCCAGCATATTTGAAGAATCATGTCCTTTGTCTTTAAACATGAGCTGTGGTACGCCGGATTCATCCCGGTAGGCGTGCAGACCATATTGATCCTCTAAAGCAAATAATGCGTGCATGACACTAACATAAGTATCAAAGTTTGGATCAGACATGGCGTATGGACTGATCTTTAATGAGTTTGCTATTTTTTCTAATTGTTCTGATGATGGAAAACGATTCCCAAGTTCATAATTTCTAATTGCCGATTCGCTTAATCCGGACATGATTGCCAATTCTTTCTGTGTATATCCTTGATCAATCCGGAATTTTCTTATTTTCTCACCTACTGTCATAGGAAAACACTCCTTTGCTGATTGTTACTTAAAAGTATAACATAAACAGTTCAAAAATGAAATACAAAAATAAACCGTTCATTTTTGAAATTATTCTATTGACAGTACGAAAATGAAATGTTATGATTCATATATACAGTTCGATAATGAACTGAAAAAGGAAAGGAGGGATATAGATGGCTAGTAAATTATTTATATCAGCAAAAGAAGTAGCGAAAGAATTAGAAGTATCTGATTCCTATGCGTATCGTTTGATCCGTCAGTTAAATGCTGAATTGGAGCAAAAAGGTTTCGTTGTTGTCAAAGGAAAAATCAGCCGTAAATATTTTGAAGAACGAGTTTACGGTATGAACGAAATGAAATAGTAGGAGGTGATGTTTTGACAGTAATCAAAAACCAAAAGTCAAATACTTACGAGGTAAGAACCTATTATAAGGATTGGACCGGCGTAAGAAAGCAGAAGACGAAAAGGGGATTTAAACGTAAATGTGATGCCCAGGAATGGGAAAGAGCGTTTAAGTTAAAGGAGAATTTGAGTCTGGATATGTATTTTGAAGATTTCGTAGATCTTTATCTGAATGATATCAAATCCAGAATCAAATATAATACCTGGCTGACGAAAAAGCATATTGTAGAAAAAAAGATTCTCCCATATTTTTCGAAAAAGAAGTTGCAGGAAATAAAACCTTCCGATATTCGACAGTGGCAGAACACCATGATGAACTATCGGAATAAACAAGGAGAAGGCTATTCGCAGGTCTATCTAAAGACCATCCATAATCAGCTGAGTGCAATTTTGAATCATGCAGTTAATTTCTATGATTTGAAAAGCAATGCTGCACGCAAGGCTGGATCTATGGGAAAAGAAAGAACAAAAGAGATGCTTTTCTGGACAAAAGAAGAGTATATGAAGTTTATTGAAGCGGTGGCGGATAAGCCAATTTCCTTTTATGCATTTGAAATCTTATATTGGTGTGGAGTGCGTATGGGAGAGTTGTTAGCGCTGACACCGGCAGATTTCGATTTTCAGGCTTGTACTATCCGAATCAATAAATCTTATCAAAGATTAGAGGGGAAGGATATTATTACGGATCCTAAGACTACGAAGCGTAATCGCATGATCACCATGCCGGAATTTTTAAGCGAAGAATTAGAATCGTATATAGGAATGCTGTATGGTCTGAATGAAAATGACAGGATATTTCAAATTTCAAAAAGTTATCTTCACCATGAAATGGATCGTGGTGTGAAGCTGTCAGGAGTGAAGAGGATACGAATCCATGATTTACGACATTCTCATGTGTCGTTATTGATCAATATGGGATATTCTGCGGTGGCAATTGGAGAAAGGGTAGGACATGAAAGTGTGGAGATCACATATCGATATGCACATTTGTTCCCGACAATCCAAACAGAAATGGCGGAAAATCTAAATCAGGAAAGAGAGGAATATCTGGATGAGTGAAAAAAATAGGGATAGCAAGAATCGGTGGCGTAATGTAACCATAGCATTTCGAATGTCTCCGGAAGAAGATGCAGAATTAGATTTAAGAGTGAAACTTTGTGGATATCAGACGAGACAAGAATATATCATTGAAAGCGTTTTACATCAAAAGGTCACAGCAGTAGGAAATCCATTGATGTTAGGATTATTGATATGATAGCTGCGGATGAGGATAGACTTGAGAGAGTCAGAGATAACATTGATGCAGCAGAGAATGAGTATGTTAAATATGCGGATATGATTACGGATAAAAAGAATAAGCTGGAAATGCTTACTTCTAAAGAAAATGAACTGGTAGAGCGTACAAAAATTGCTGAGAATGTATATGATATGTTCCGACATGGTGGTGATGACGATGTAAGGGAGAAACTTATTGATGTTATGTATGAGAACCAGAGACTTCAGAAGGAGAATAAGTCGTTAAAGGAGTTGTTGGAGAAGGCTTATGATTTTATGAAGCAGTTTGTGATTGATGGGGTTAATCTGCTGGAGAAGTTTATGGAGAGTGTGAGGAAAGTGATGGAAAGACTTTCCCCAAAAACAAAATAAAAACATCTGTTCGTGCAACAAAGTATTGACATTGTTATACTACGGATTTATGATTGATAATAGAAACGGAGGAACGGACATAATGAGAAAATCAATTTCAATCAGCATAAGAGTAAGTGAAGATGAGTTGGAAAAATTCAAAGAGGCTGCAAGACTGGAGGCATATGCTTCATATAGTGAGTTTGTTAGAAGAACGGCATTAATAGAAGCTACAAGAATAATCAAGGAAAACAATGAAGGAGAAAATACCTATGAACATAATTAGTTTGTTTAGTGGATGTGGGGGATTAGATTTAGGATTTGAAAGCGCTGGGTTTAATATTCCTGTTGCTAATGAATTTGATAAGACAATATGGGCTACATTCAAAGCTAATCACCCTAATACACATCTGATTGAAGGAGATATAAGACAAGTAACAAAAGAAGATATTGAACAGTATATAGATGGTGAAATTGATGGAATTATAGGTGGACCACCTTGTCAGTCATGGTCTGAAGCTGGATCATTGAAAGGTATTAAGGATGCAAGGGGACAGTTATTTTTTGATTATATAAGAATTCTTAAGGAATTTCAGCCTAAATTCTTTCTGGCGGAAAATGTTAGCGGAATGTTAGCTAATAGACATTCAGAGGCAGTACAGAACATACTCAATCTTTTCGATGGAGCAGGATATGATGTATCTTTTACACTTGTTAATGCAAAGGATTATGGTGTGGCTGAAGAAAGAAAAAGGGTATTTTATATAGGGTTTAGAAAAGACTTGAATATTGATTTTGGATTTCCTAAGGGGTCAACCAAAGAAGATGATAAGAAGATTACTCTTAGAGATATAATATGGGATTTACAGGATACAGCAGTGCCTTCAGGAGAAAAAAATCATCATAATCCAGAAGCAATCAATAATAATGAGTATTACACAGGAGCATATTCTCCAATTTTTATGAGCCGAAACAGAGTGAAATCCTGGGATGAGCAAGCTTTTACAGTACAGGCATCAGGAAGACAATGTCAGTTACATCCACAGGCACCTAAGATGGTTAAGGTGGGGCAGAATGATTGCAGATTTGTAGAGGGCAAAGAACATCTTTATCGCCGAATGACAATAAGAGAAGTAGCCAGAGTTCAAGGGTTTCCAGATAATTTTAAATTTATATATGAAGATACAAACACAGCTTATAAAATGATTGGAAATGCAGTTCCAGTTAATCTTGCATATGAAATAGCAGTAGCAATAAAGAAATACTTAGAGGGTAATAGTGCAGATGTGGTAGTAGATGATGATGTTATAGATGCAAAGGAGGTCAATGAGAAAAAAGTGAGTACAAAGAGTAATGATCAGGGAAGAGCATATGAATATGCGTGGATTAAAACACTTTATAAGGCATTGTGTGAAATGCGTAAAACAAAAATAGTTGATAATTCCAGCTTACATGCGAATGAAAAAGCATGGATGCTTATGGATGAGGAAATGCAGCAGACATTTATGATTTCTGCTGAAGCTGCAATTAATGAAGTACTTGAAATGGAGCCAAGATTATCAGAAAACGATAATGACGAACTGACATTAGAGTTTCAAAAAGATGGAGCTGGCGTTAAAGGCGATGTAAGAGATATTGTTATTCGCAGAGACGATATTGAATGGGAAATAGGATTAAGTATCAAGCACAATCACGATGCAGTTAAACACAGCAGATTAAGTCATAAACTGGATTTTGGCAAAGAATGGTTTGATATACCTTGTAGTAACGAATATTGGGGTGCGGTTAATCCAATATTTGATATGCTGAAAAGTGAAAAAGAAAATGGCTCACGATGGTCAGAAATAGTGCAGAAAGATGAAAATGTATATGTACCATTATTGCAGGCTTTTATGGATGAAGTTAATAGGGCATATAAAGAAGATAAGAATATGCCTGAAAAGATGATAGAATACCTTATAGGAAAAGAAGATTATTACAAGATAGTTAGTCATGACAGTAAACGACTTACATTGATTCATACTTTTAATATGCATGATACTTTAAATAAGTCGAGTAAGGATAAGGTTTCGGAAATTGAAGTTCCTGTGGTTGAATTACCGACAAGACTGATTGACATTGGATTTAAGCCGAAAAGTAATAATACTGTAGAAATGATTTTGGACAATGGATGGCAGTTGAGTTTTAGAATTCATAGTGCAAGTACAAAGGTAGAACCAAGTTTAAAATTCGATGTGCAGTTTATAAGTATGCCTGTGTCAGTATGCACTATCAAATGTGTATGGAAATAAGGTGGTGCAAGTATTGAGAAAAATGTTGTTAAGCTTCAGACCAGATGTGTATGAAAAAATAAAATCTGGTCTGAAGATATTCGAACACAGAAGAAATTTTCCAGATGAACCGATAATGGCATATATGTATGTTAGTTCACCAGTAAAAGCGATTACGGGTATTGTTTATTTGGATAAAAGGCATTGCCTATCTGATTGGTTGGAAGAATATAAGGAAGATAGCAATGCCATTGCCAGAATAAAAGAATATATGAAAACCTACCATTACAGATATGCGATGGAAATAGCTAAGTTTCAGGAAACATCTAAGATATCATTAGATGACTTGAGAAAGAATGTTCCGGGATTTGTAGCACCACAGATGTATATATATTTGGATGGTACAGAATTGTTGGAGTATATAGAGAGTAACTTAAAAATGATAGATTTGCAGGTAGAACATTCATTTGAAAGAATAGAGGCTTGTCAGGTTTGTGTGCATTAGTTAGGCATTGTTAGAGAGGTGTGAATTAACGTTTTATGGAATTTTTTTCAACAAGAAATAAAATTTTAAGTATAAATCCTAATGGATTGAGAAGTACAAGTATTCAGTTGCGAGAACGCATATGGAATGTATTTTATAAAGAAGAGTATGATTATTATGATACATTGGAGTATACGTCTTATACAACGGGAATAGAAGATATGATGTTGGAAATGGGAATTAAATATGAATTTCCAGCAAATAAAATATACAAAAATCAGAATGCAGAAAAGTTGCATAAGCATGTGGTTCAATGTGAAGGTATGTGGTATAGAATATATGATTTTATTGAAAAATATCTTAGAGTGACTGATAGTGAAAAAACACAAAGGTTGACGATAGAATTCAATCGAATACTAGAAGAGGAAGTTGCTCCATACAGAATTTTAAATGGATTAGTTGTACCGATTATTGGTAAAAGTGAATTGAACTCAATAGGTGAAACAATTGACTTGGAATATGAATCTGTTAGTAAACATATGACAAAGGCATTAGAGTTATATTCTGATAGAAAAAAACCAGATTATGAAAATTCAGTAAAGGAATCAATAAGCAGTGTAGAGTCTATGTGTAGTATTATAACAGGACTATCAGGAGGTGCAGCGACATTAGGGAACACATTGAAAAAGTTAAAAGAGAATGGAGTGAATATACATCCGGCATTGGAAAATGCATTTAAGCAGTTGTATGGATATACTTCAGATTCAGGTGGAATAAGGCACGGAAGTATTGAATTTGTTAATGTGGCAAGTGAAGATGCGAAGTATATGTTAGTGTCATGTTCAGCTTTTGTAAATTATTTGACGGAAAAATGGATAAAATACAATTTAAAATGACGGGATATTTTATATGTCTAGATAAATTGGTGAGTATGTATGAGAATTTTGTTTTGGAATACACATAGAAATGTTGATATAAATTCATATATTTTGGATATAGTTAATCAAAATGAAATTGATGTATTAGTATTAGCAGAGTATATGGCAGAGATTAATGAATTAAATGATAATTTAAAACAATGTAAAAAAAGATTATTTAATTGGAACACTAAAGGATGTGAGAGAATACATATATGGGGAAATTATATTGATGTTACGCCTGGAGAACAGAATAAATATTTTTCTGTTCAAATTGTAAATAAACAGTACATCATGTGTGGAGTGCATATGTATTCAAATCTTAATGGAGAACATTATGATGAGAGAGTAGCATTAGCTGAAGAAATTATGTATTCAATTAAACACATAAAGCAGAGATTACAAACAGAGCATGTTATTGTTATAGGAGATATAAATGAATCACCTTATGAAAAGGCATGTTTAAGTGCAAAGGGATTTCATGCTTTACCAGCATTACAAATTTTAGATAAAGGTTCGAGAACAGTTTATGGGAAAGAGTATGAAAAAATGTATAATCCTATGTGGAATTTATTTGGAGATTTTAAATACCCACCTGGAACATACTATAGAGTAGAATCTAAATTATATAATCCATGCTGGTTTATGCTTGATCAAGTGATTATTAGTCAGTCTATGATTCCATTAATGGTTAAGGAACAATTAAAAATAATAACAAAATGTGGAAAAGGTGTACTATATACTGATAATAGGTACCCTAATAGTAATATAAGTGATCATTTTCCTATTATGTGTGAATTTAATATTTGATAGAAGGAGATTAACTATGAACAAAAAAACATTTAATTTTGAATTAAAGGATACAATGTCACCTGAAGAAGTGATTATTGAAAGTGGAAAAAAAATAGCAGAATGCACAAATGATATGGTGATTTGTAATGTTGATGTGTATGAAGGGCAAACAAAATCATATGTTAAAAAAAATAACCTTTGGGCTGCGACAGAAGCTTTTAATAAAGTCGAAGAAACTGTAGATATTCAAGATGTATTGGGAGAACAAAGTGGAATTGACAATAAATTTGAAGTATTTTTATCAGTTAAGGGGTTAGAGTATTATAAGTATAGAATTATGTTTTTAAGATATGGTGCTATTGCTTATCCAGTTGAAGTTGTACTAAACGAGGATATAGCTGAAGCATACAATGGAAAGAAACAGTATATTTATGATGTTGATTCTATGGAAGAATTAAAAACAATGTTTGAGACGATTATTAATACAGACTTCTGCACTAACTTAATACAGAGTTTGATATATGAATCAATGAGACAATCTAGAAAAGATAAATCAGAAAATTAGAATGTGATACCCATATGATACCTAAATTTTTGAAAATATAAAATAATTGTGATAAAAGGCGGAATAATCGCCATTAAAAGCTCTAGAAATCAAGCTTTCACAGGGATAATAAGTTTCTCTGCGGGGAGTTTGAATAACGGATTAAAATGCCGAAAGCCTGTATTTATGCGGGTTTCCGGCATTTGTTTTATCAAATGGCTCTAGTTTGGCTCTATTTGTGGGAACAATAAATGATAAATAGAAGAAATTTAATAAGGAGCATTATATGACGAAAGTGAATTTCTATGATAGCATTGATGATTCAAAGCTAAAGTTTGCAGTTATTATTGCAAAACATAATGGAAAATGGGTATTCTGCAAGCATAGAGAAAGAAGTACATGGGAAGTGCCGGGAGGACATAGAGAACAAGGTGAGGATATTCTTGAAACAGCAAAGAGAGAATTGTATGAGGAAACAGGAGCCATTAATTTTGAGATAAATCCGATATGTATTTATTCTGTGACGGCGCCAGACAACTTTGATGGGAAAGAAACCTTTGGAAAGTTATTTTTCGCGGAGATACATACGTTTGAAAAAGATTTACATAGTGAGATAGAGAAAATAGCAATTATGAATGAACTACCGCTTAATTGGACATATCCGGAAATTCAACCAAGACTGCTAGAAGAAGCGAGACAAAGAGGATTTTTGCCTAAGAAGGATGAAATAAAATGGTTGTTTTTTGATGTTGGTTCGACGCTGGTTGATGAAAGTAGAGTTTATGAAGATAGGATGAAAAAAATAGCTGAATTATCTGGTATAACTCCGCAACAAATTTATGAAAATGCGATATCATTATACAGGAGAAATAAAAAAGGTGATTTAGAGATAGCAAAACAATTGGGGATAGAACTACCTAAATGGGAATCACAATATGAAAAGCTGTATACAGATTCTGAAGATTGCTTGAAAGGGTTAAGCAGAAATTATGAAATTGGTATAATCGCAAACCAACCATTAGGAACTTCTGAGAGATTAGAAAATCTTGGAGTACGAAAATATATTGATTTGATTATCGCATCAGCAGAAGAAGGTGTTTCAAAACCAGATAGGCGAATATTTGAAATTGCATTGGAAAGAAGCCGTTGCAGACCAGAGAATGCAGTTATGATTGGTGACCGTATTGATAATGATATTGTACCTGCAAAACAGTTAGGAATGAAAACGATATGGATAAAACAGGGATTTGGAAGTTTGTGGACTGTAATGGACGAGAGTGAAAAAGCCGATATTGAAGTTAATAACTTATCTGACATTTTGAATTATCTATAGGAGGAAAAGTGAATGTTCAAGGTTGCTATACTACAAAAACGTTCTATTAATGAACAAATAGATAAGAATATTGAAACTATCATTATGGCAATGGAAGAGGCTTCGGAAAAACATGCAGATATTCTATTGTTGCCAGAATGTTTTATTACAGGATATGATTTGCCTATGTCATATGAAAAAAGCATTGCAGATAATGATATAAGAATTGCCCAAATATGTGAGAATGCTAAAAAATATAAAATAGGCGTAGTACTTACTGCATTTACAAAAGGTAGTAAGCAACCACAGAACTCAGCCTTTGTTATCAATAAGTCGGGAAATATATTGATGAAATACTCTAAGGTGCATACCTGTGATTTCGCAGATGAAAGAGATGTTGAATCAGGGAAAGAATTTAAGGTGTGTGATTTTGAAGGAATACAATTAGGTATTATGATTTGTTATGACAGAGAATACCCGGAAAGTGCAAGAATACTTATGTTAAAAGGTGCAGAAGTTATTCTTGTACCAAATGATTGTGGTTCCATGCAAGCAAGAATCAGGGCACTTTCGACAAGAGCTTATGAAAATATGGTTGCAGTCGCTATGGCAAATCCGAATGGAGATAATGCTGGATGTTCCTGCGCATATAGTCCAATTTGCTGGGATAGAAATGGAAAATGTGTTGATAACACAGTTTTGCTGGCTGATGATAAAACTGAGGGGATTTTTTATGCGGAGTTTGATATGGAAGCTATTAGAGAATACAGGAATCGGGAAATGTTAGGAAACACATTTCGTAAGGTAGAATCATATAGTCGGTTGTTAAGTAAAGAAATCAAGGAACCATTTATAAGGGATGGCCAGAATAGATAAATCAGAAGTAACAAGAGGAATATTTTATCGAGGTTCAGATGTAGAATGTCAATTGCTCTATGTAATGGGTGATATGGAGGCGGATATCAGAACACATCATATTCATATTGTAAAATGGAACGGAACTGAGTGAAAGAATTATATTCATTTCAGGGATTATCTTAATGCCAATGAGAATGTGGCATTGCAGTATGAAAAATTAAAGGAAGAACTTGAAAGTAAGTATGCAGATGACAGGGTTGCATACACGAATGGCAAACAGAATATGATAAACAAAATTTTAGGCAAATGAAAAAGGAGGCAAGTATGTTAAGATTAAGGCCATACAATAAAAATGATGCAGAAATAATTATGTCGTGGATAAAGGGAGAGAATGCTTTTTATAAATGGACAGCAGGAGTTTTAGGTGAATATCCAATTTCTGCCGAGCAGTTCAATACGGTAAGTAATCTTATGGCATTTACTGCTATTGATGATAATGAGATAGTGGGATTTTTTACCATGAGAAGACCGAATGAATTTTATGAGGAATTACGGTTTGGCTTTGTAATCGTTGATCCGAGAAAACGTGGGCGGGGATATGGAAAAAATATGCTGAAATTAGGCTTAAAATATGCTAAAGAAATATTCGGCGTTAATAAAGTTTCATTAGGCGTTTTTGAGAATAATGAATCAGCTTATTATTGCTATAAGGCGATAGGTTTTGAGGATGTATCTCAAGATGAAATAGAAAAGTATACTGTAATGGGAGAAGAATGGAATTGCCTTGAACTGGAAATAAACCTATAAAGTAAATAAGATTTAATTTGTAATTGTTCTTGCAGTGCACATGATATAGATATATATGTTAGGATACTATCTAAGAAAAGTACCCATGACAGGGCGTTAAGCGTCCGGGGGACGATTGCTTAGCGAGAGGTAGTCTTCCGAGTTTTATGATACCGGGCAACCGGAATACGTAGGAAGGGGTGTTAGGTGCCAGTGGCACCTGTTTGGCACCGACCGAAACGGAGTGTAGACGTGGCGCCGATGACGGCCATTCTATAACTACAAAACCCCTGTATTGGGGCTTTTAGTTTATTCTCTTCCATTTGCATCCTCAAAATACGATACAATTCCATCATTATGAAGAATATCTTCCAGCAAATTAAATTCATAATTTCTTATATTATTATTTTGTGCCAGCTGATTTAAAACATCTCTTAATGATGTTCCATGTCGATGTACTATTTGATTTATCCTATCAACTCTGTATGAATAGGGCACACAACGCCTATACCTTCTTGCTTCTTCTAAATAATTATATATAGGTCCTGGTCTTAAATTCCATGCTGTAATAAGTATCATTATTGCATTGTATAATTGCTTTGCAGCAGCATCCCATTCTTCGTCTTGATGTTGATTTCCTCCGCCTGCCCCACCTGCTCCACCTTCACCACCGACTTCATGAAGCATATTAAAAATTGGAGGTGCTGTTATATTGGCCAACTGCAATAAGTCTCTTGCTGCTCCAGTTCCGCAAACAATTCTATCAACATCATTATCATCATTTTTGTTTACGCACTCAAAGATGTAATAGGTGTCGGTAATATCTCTTTCAGCATCACTTCTTATTATTTGTTCGTTTAGTAACCGAATGTGTGCTGTACATTTGATATTGTAGTTTTCTACAATTCTAACCCTTGTATCGTGTCCGTGACAATTCATAAAAATCCCTTCTCTCTTTTTTATTATATTATAAGTCGATTTTTCTAATATGTATATCGGAATTTTTCAAATAATCTTTACAAGTGCACGGCTTATCACTAATTAGCTGCAGAATTTCTTTTCTTTTTCTTCCAAAGAAAAATTATCATATTTATGGCCATTTTTTATAAAATAATCTGCTATCATGATATCGATAATAATGGCCAACTCATCAGCCAGATGTTCATTACAACACACATCATGTGTTAATGATAACTCATTTTTTGTACTATCTATTTTTAATTCTATCATATATATCAAGTCCTTTCTAAACAAAAAACACCTCCGAAGAGGTGCCTAAAATGAAATTTTAAATTCCACTGCCCTACAGGGCGGTAGAATTTAGTCCTGCACAGTAGATATTTATTCTTTCATACATCAGTGTTATTGTAAAAGTTCCTTCTGACAGCAGTAGAAGGAGAATTATCATGAGTAAATATATCCCTGGAAACCAGAAACATCTAACACTTAATGACCGTATCTACATCGAAAACGAATTATCCAAAGGTGCGACTTTTAAAGACATTGCGGCATTCCTTTGTAAAGATCCTACAACTATCTCAAAAGAGGTTAAATCACGACGCCTTTCTGACTGGTACCACAAAGGAACTTTCTACAATGCCAAAAACTTTTGTATACACCGCTATCACTGTAAAAAAACAAATGCCTGTGGAAAAATCATGCTCTGCGGTATTAAATGTACATCCTGTCCAACCTGCAACCAAACCTGTAAGGATTTCGAAAAGGAACGGTGCTGCAGACTTGATAAGGCGCCTTATGTATGTAATGGCTGTCCAATGAAAATCAATCATTGTACCATAGCCGGTAGGTCTATTAGTCTAGTGCATAAAACCAGAATGTAAGTGATGTGTTAATATATATTACATCGTAAATTGGAATTATCGCACTGGACAATGAATGTTTGGTGCGATTTTTTTGTTATAGCGACGAGGAAAATGGTCATCGTGCTTGCACGAGTGAACATTTGACGACCGCTAATCAGAGCGAGATTCGCAGAGCCTATCTCGTCTCTGCGTGAAAGAGGTGCATGGAATGAATGATTTAATTAAATTGAAATTGGTAACAGAAGATGAAGCAGAGTGTTTGCATAGACTACAGGTAGAAGCGTTTATGCCATTATATGAAAAATATCAAGATGATGATACAAGTCCGGCAAAAGAAAGCCTGAAAAGAGTAACAGAGAAGATTATTGAGGAAAATTCAGATTTTTACTTCATTGTGTTTCATGGAGAAAAAGTTGGAGGTGTGAGAGTCAGATGGCATCAAGGCAAAAAGGTGCATGAAAATGTTAATTGGATATCTCCTATTTTCATAATTCCCAAATTTCAAAATAAAGGGATTGCGAGCACGGTAATAGAACAATTATTTGGCTTTTATCCGAATACAATAGAATGGCGTTTAGATACGATTAAGCAGGAAACAGGCAATTGTCATTTATACGAAAAATGCGGCTTTGTTAGAGTTGGCGAGGATATAGTGGTAAATGAAAAGATGACATTGGTTGGTTATGTAAAAAATTGTATTAATGTGCGAAGATTTGATAGCTGCCTTTTTGCTATATGATATATTGTTAAATCTATAGAATTAAATATTTTTTATGAAAAAAAGTTGCATAAAAAATATTTAATGATATAATAATGATAAGTAAATAGGAAAAGTGACTTGGAGGAATGAGCCATGATTATAGAGGTAAGAGCAAAAAACTGTTATGCATTTGAGGATGATATTACATTTTCAATGAAAGCAGATATGCGAAATAAAAAATTTGGAGCAAATGTTCACAAAGAGAATAATTTTAATGTCCTTAAAACGGTAGGAATATATGGACCAAACAATGCCGGTAAAACATGTCTAATCAAGTGCATTAGGGCAATAAGAAATGTACTTTTAAATAAGAAGAATGGACTGATGCCAAATATATTTACTGATAGTGATGTATGCAAGTTAGGTGTTACATTTATGGCATCTGGAAGAAAGTTTTCTTATGATTTTAAGTATGATGCAGAAAAAGAAGAATATATATATGAGTCATTTTCGGAGATATTTAAAGATCAGTACAACAACGAAAAGGAAGTTTGTTGGTTAAAAAAAGATACTGTTAGTGAAATATATGAGTGTATTGATGAATCTGTTCAGAATATGATTTCAGTTGTATCGAAGAATAATTTGCTATGCTATGTGGTAGATACAAGTAAATTCGAACATATCAATGAGATGAAGCAGATTCTTGTCGGATTTGCAGAAAAAATTGATATCATCAATATGAATAACATACCTATGCAGCACACGATTGAACTTATGAAGAATAAGAATCAGTTACAGCAAAAGGTTGTTGAGTTCATAAAAAATGCTGACTTATATATGGATAATTTTGAATATGTGGATATGGATAAGATACAGTTGAAAACTGGTGAAGGTGACGAAAAGCCAGATGAGAAAGTGCTTGATATTCCAGAGAACATTATGGATCAAATCAGATTGGTTTCTACTTATAAGGGAGTCCATGTGCCAAGTATGATGTTTGACTCCACAGGAACAAAGAAGATTGCAGCTATTGCCAGCTATGTAATTGAAGCACTTGAACAAGGCAGGATTTTAGTCGTGGATGAGTTGGATAGCAGTATTCATTTTAAGCTCACCAGGGCGATTGTTGCGATGTTTAATAATGAATTAAATACAAGTGCACAGATGATATTTACAGTACATGATATAAATCTTATGGATTGCAAGAGAATGTTTCGAAAGGAGCAGATTTGGTTTGTTCATAAGGATGAAGAAGGGGTGTATGTATATTCACTTGCAGATTTTACAGCTCAGCAGGGAGTACGAGATACGACAGATGTTATGGAAAAATATAGGAAAGGTGCGCTTGGCGCTTTACCTGATCCTGAATTGATTAACTCATTGCTTAGTATTAAAAGTGGTGTAAAGGGGGATGATGCCGATGCCAAATAAGCTCCCTAAGTTTTTGGATAACCATAAAATCTGTATTATCTGTGAAGGTAATGAGGAATATGAGTATCTAAATCGATTAAAAAATTTAAAAATATGGAATGAGCAATATGATATTTCATTGGTCAATGCCGGTGGAAATGGTAATATCCCAGCGAGGTATCAGGACCGATATCAAAATGGAGCAGATGAACTTGTACTTGTATTTTGTGATACAGAGAAGAAGCCTCACGAGCAGTATGAGGACATTAAACGCAAAATTAATGAGTTTCATGGTGTGGATAGTGCAGCGAATGAAGTGATTATATTTGGTAATCCATGTACGATGCAGATTATATCTAAACATTGGACCGATGAAAATCTGAAATCTCCGGCAAAACCAGTGAATGCTCCCTTGATAAAGGAATATACAGGGGTGGAGAATTACAAAGGAAGAGCAGACCAGATTCAGAAAGTTATGGAACATGTTACTGTGAAGAATTACAAAGATATGAGCCGACGAGTGAAAGATTTGGATTCGGATGATTCTGTTACTGGCAGCAGTAATTTTGGAAAGTTCATAAAGCTGTTTGAGAGTGATGACAGTGGGTGGATTGAGGAGATTAATGAACAAATAGAGTAGTATAAGGAGAGTACAAAAGTTATATTATGAACAAAGTGAATGTGATAAAACAAAATTTGGAGTTCATAGGTAAAACGTGGATGAAGTGTATTGGCACATTTGCAAGTATATTATCGCTTTTCTTTTTGTTTTGGACTTGGGATGATATACGCATTACGTCAACGCAATATAAATGTGTGATAATAATATTATTATGTGTGCTTGCACTCATACTTGCAATCCTATGGACGTGTATTTTTAAGAGAACAAAGACAATTTGGGAAAGTCCATCTGGGAAAATAAAAGTATGTTATTCTGATATTATGAAAGATGGGTTTGACAAAAGGAACAAGGAAGAAAAGTTATTTGTAATTCCGGTTAATTCATGTTTTGACACTATTGTAGATGAAGATATATCAACATGTTCAAAGCCATTGGTATCACCTAATTCGTTACATGGAAGATGGATAAAAACAATGGTTAATAAGGGATTTACTATAGAAGAAATAGACAACAAGATACATAATTGCTTGGAAATGCAAAATTTACTGCCCAAAAGTATTATTGCTGACGAAGATAAGGAACGTGGGAAAAGAGAAGTATATGAGTTAGGTACAGTGGCGATGATTAGGGGAAATAACAATAGTACCTTTTTGTTACTTGCAATTTCGGAATACGATAAAGATAATATCGCTCATACTTCTGTCGATGATTTAGAAATGTGCATAAAGTCACTTCTTAATTTTTACGATCAACATGGTCAAGGGCATAGATTGGTAATTCCATTGATGGGAACAAACCTTTCGAGAGCAGGATTGTCACATAATGATTCACTGAGAGTAATAACATCGTTATTTCAATTGTATGGAGATAAAATACATGGAGAAGTTGATGTTGTTATATATAAAGGAGATAAAGATAAAGTAACATTAGACATATAGTAAAGGAGAAATTTAATATGTCATATCAAAATGCAAATTATAGTGCGTTTTATGTTTCGGAACCATTTAGCGAAAGTAATTTAGGGGCAAATTCAACACATGATTTTGTTTACTACAATATGTTAAGAATGTGGAAAGGAGAGGATAATAGTTTTCCCTTTAATGATGCACATGATAAGACATATAATGTGCGAGATGGTAGTGATTGGGAAAAGACTCTTAAGCCTAGACTTCATACAAGACTTGACAATTCTAAGAACATTATTTTATTTTTAAGTTCCATTACTGCCAATAGTCGTGCATTGAGGGAGGAAATGAATTACGGAATAGGTACAAAAGGTTTACCGGTAATTGTAATTTATCCAGATTACGACAAGAAGTCAGATATAGTTGATAGTAATGGAAATTTCAAGAAGCAGATTAAAGATTTGTGGGATAAGTTGCCGGCTTTTCGTGATAATATGTCTTCGGTAGCTACATTGCATATTCCATGTACTAAGAGCGTTATTATATCAGCATTGAATAATGAAGATTTTATGGTAAATACAATGGCAGATGCTGAAAAATATTATTATAAACCATAAACAATGACATTTTGAAAATAACGAAACTTGTAGTGATTGCAAAATGCTTGCAAAAAGTTCCGAAACGGCAAAGAATATGTAGAATTTTAAGAATAATCATACCAAATATAGATGTTTGTGATTTAATTAGATACAATATATAGTTGCCAAAATTGAGTTTGAATAGAGAACATATCCTCACAAAGCTTGTATTTATGGGCTTTGTGGGGCTTTTTATTTTGGATTGGGGATGAAATGGGGATGTTTCACTCCGATTTAGTAAAATTTGACTCTAAATTTTGACTCATAGTGTCAAGAAACCTTTGAAACATACGGATTTGAGAGTGGGGATATAGTTTCGAATAGAGCCAATTTTTCAGGTTCGGTTTTATTTTGCGGTAGCCGGTCAACCTTGCTTATAGTATAACTGGTTATAGTTTATATGAAAGGAAACGGCTACAGTGGTCATTGGGAGATTAAAGAGTGAATACAGAGTATAGGTTTTAAAGAAGCAGAGTGGGATAAAATTTTGGACTAACAGTCCAATGCAATTATAGTTCCTATAAGATATCATATAATCAAAAGAAGAGGATTGGTGTATATCTTATGGGGACTAATTTTTATTTGATGAGTAGAAATAAAAAGCTAATGCGAGAGTAAATTATAATATGCTTTGGGGTAGAGCAGAGTCAGTTGAAAGGCTGGCTCTAATTTTTTGCACTTTTTTAGCAGACTGGCGAATAACTGTGCAGTTCATATAACTTCTTAAGAAGGATTCCAAACCATGCATTTACGCACTATGAAATAATGATTCCTCTGCATATCCACGATTCACTTTACGTACCTGAATTATATATTGCAAACAGGGAAATAATCGCAAGATATTGCGATTGTTATTGATGATGTAGTGATTCTGTGATATCATATAAAAATATGGTACATGAAAGCGGAGGTCAAAATGAAAGTATTGGTAATGAATTGTAGTCCTGTAAGAAATGGAGCAACAGCAGAAATTGTTAATATAGTTACTGCTCGTCTGGAAAAGAAACATGATGTTAAAAATATATGTATTGATGATTATGATATAAAATTTTGCAAAGGATGTAGAACTTGTCATAATACAGCAAAATGTGTTCAGAATGACGATGTTGATAGGATAATTGAGCAATATGAATGGGCTGATATTGTTATATCTGTCTCTCCGTCGTATTGGGCAGATGTACCAGGACAATTTAAATCTTTTATTGATAGATGCACTCCGTGGTGTAACACACATGAACCGCATGCCAAGATAAGTAGTGGTAAGAAGGGATATGTTATCGCATTAAGAACTGGACCGGGAATGAGGGAATGTGAGAGGATTATTGCAACCATAGAACATTTTTATGGACATATGGAAATTGAATGTTGTGATAGTCTTGGTTTGTGTTCGGTGGAATATAAGGAAGATTTGGACTGTAGGAAAGAAGAAATTATAGAATTTTGTAACCAGATAGAGTAAGTGGTTTATTGTATCTTACAAATATTTCAGAAAGAGTTAAGGATAGGTGGTAAAATTGATTCGAAAAGCTACTTTAGAGGATGTTCCCCAACTTGTGAGCTTGGCAATTCAAATGTGGAAATCACACACAGTTGAAGATTTAACAAAGATTTTTTGCGAACATATAAGAAAAGGTAAAAATATTATTTTTCTTGCTATATCAGAGGAACATATAGTTGGATTTGCACAATGCGGATTAAGGTTTGACTATGTAGAGGGAACTGATTCTAGTCCGGTAGGATATTTGGAAGGCATTTTTGTTTTAGAAGAATATAAAAAAAGAGGTTATGCGAAAGAATTGTTAGGAGAATGTCAGAATTGGGCAAAGGATCAGGGGTGCCTTGAGTTTGCGAGTGACTGTGAGTTGGATAATGAAGATAGTCTTAAGTTTCATTTGAAAATGGGGTTTGCGGAAGCAAATAGAATTATTTGTTTTACGAAAAGTTTAACAGATTTAGAGGAGTAGTATGTGATGGCAAAAAACTATAAATATAAAAAAGCAACCATAGCAGACATAGATGAACTTGTAAAAACTAGAATTATCGTCCTTCGAGCAGCTAACAAACTATCGAATGATGTGGATATGTCATTGGTGGAAAAAGAATCCTATGAGTATTATAAGCGTGCATTAGAAACCGGTGAGCATATTGCATATTTGGTGTATGATAATGGGGCATTTGTCGGTGCAGGTGGTGTCAGCTTTTATCAGGTTATGCCGACCTACCATAATCCAACAGGTAAAAAGGCTTATATTATGAATATGTATACAGCATCGGAATATCGGAGACAGGGGATTGCATTTCATACATTAGATTTACTGGTAAAGGATGTAAGGAAACAGGGCGTATCACAGATTGCTTTAGAGGCGACAGAGATGGGACGGCCATTGTATGAAAAGTATGGATTTGTAAAAATGGAAGATGAAATGGAGCTGATAAAATGACAAGAGTTTATTTCGTGCGTCACGCACAGCCGGAACACGATTGGGAAGAAGACAGAACAAGACCTTTGACGGAAGAAGGCAAGAAAGATTCTGCAATTGTTTTGGAATTTTTGAAGGATAAGAAAATAGATGCGTTTTATTGTAGTCCGTATAAACGTAGCATGGATACAATTGCAGAGGCAGCAGATTTTTTCACAAAAGAGATTATAACAGATGAGAGATTGAGGGAGCGTGAAAAGGGACTTGATGGAAACAACCACGGAATGTTCCGAAAACGGTGGGCTGATCACAATTATCATGAAGAAGGTGGAGAGTCCATTGCTATGGTGCAAAAACGTAACATAGAGGCACTGAATGAGATTTTATCAGATAATACGGATAAAGATATTGTTATAGGAACCCATGGTACTGCCCTTAGTACGATATTGAATTTTTATGACAATAATTTTGGATGTGAAGATTTTTTAAGAATTATTGACTGGATGCCATATATTATCGAACTGGACTTTGAAAGCAGCTGTAACGAACTGGAATTTGAATGTCCGAGTTACAGTTTTAAGCTGATTGGCAAACAGGAACATTGTTATATAGAGAAGGAATTTAAAGGTAAGTAGCGTGCGGATAAAAAGTAGTGAGGAATAGATGAATACACAATATTATATGGTCATTATCAAGGGTGAAATAAAGACATCCGAAATAATGTCATGTGGTTACAATAGAAATACCCAAAAATGGGATGTAAAATTCAATAATGGAAAAACATACTCGTATGCATATTTGAATGTGGAAAAGTTGACTGATCCGGAGGTTTTGAATCCTAACATGTATCGGATTAGCAGAGAAGGACGAGAGTTCTTTGATGTTAATGCAATATATGTATTTAGAAGCGGAAGGGAGTCTTATTGGCACATTTGTTTTGGCGATGGTAGTGAAAGAGATTATCGTCGGAGCGACTTGCATATTATAGAGTCATGTCTTGCCCAGAGTCAGTCATCAAATGTATTTGAATATATAAAGCAAATTGCAGGTTTGAGTAATCTTAAGAATGAAGAGACTGGTGAAAAATTATTGTCTAAGAAGTTTGACAAGATTTCTTTTGTGGGTAGTGATGTGGCCTTAGCAAAGTATTTGAATCCATCGTCATTGCAAGGGAAAAGAACAGAACGCGAATACATTCCGATTTTCCCATTTGGATGCAATAACAGTCAGTATAAGGCTGTAAAAAATGCCATGGAGAATCAGATCAGTGTTATACAGGGACCTCCAGGAACGGGAAAGACACAGACGATATTGAATATTATTGCCAATATATTAATGCAAGGGAAAACGGTACAGATAGTATCCAATAATAATTCGGCAACGGAAAACGTATATGAAAAATTATCTTCTCCAAAATACAATTTAGGTTTTATTGCTGCGACATTAGGAAGTTCTAAAAATAAGAAATTATTTGTTGAGCATCAGGACGCTGCTTATCCCGACTTTTCGTCGTGGAAAACGGGAGAAGATCCAAGTGTTTTGCAGAAGAAAATAGCAGAGCAATCCAGTCAGTTAAAAAGTGTTTTTGCTAAGCAGGAAAAATTAGCGTGTTTAAGGCAGGAACTTTCACAGTTGGTTACTGAACAGGAATATTTCAATCAATATGTTAAAGAATCAGATGTTCATACAGATAGTATTAAGTTCAAGAAAAAACTATCTTCAAAGCAATGGATGGTATTGTGGCAGGAGTGCCAGTTGATTTCAGAAGAGAAAACTGCAATAGGATTTTGGTTTAAGATAAAAGCTTTATTTAAATATGGAGTAACCGATTGGAGTATTTATAAGCAGGATATTTCAAAGATAATTACAACCTTTCAGGCAATGTATTATCGTGCAAAGCAGGCGGAGTTGTCTGCGGAAATTGCAGATATTGAAAAGTATTCAAATAGTGTTAATAAGAATTTGCTTGAGGATTTATGCAAACAGTCAATGGTTGTCCTAAAAGACAAACTGGCAAGGAAATATGAAGGTAACAGTAGTAGAAAAACTTTTAGTGAAGATAATTTGTGGAAGGAACCATACAATGTACTGGCTGAGTATCCGGTTATATTAAGTACAACATTTTCATCAAGAAACAGCCTGAATTCAGATGTGGTGTATGATTATCTTATCATGGATGAGGCATCACAGGTAGATATTGCAACCGGTGCGTTGGCATTGTCCTGTGCAAGGAATGTTGTTATTGTGGGTGATACCAAGCAACTTCCTAATGTTGTTACAGATGATATAAAGGCCAAAGCAAAAGCTATATTTGACAGATTTAATGTGAGTGAAGGATATCAGTATACAAACAGTTTTTTGCAATCCATTTTGGATGTTATGCCTAATGTAACACAAACATTGTTACGGGAACATTATAGGTGTCACCCAAAAATAATAAATTTCTGTAACCAGAAATTCTATCGTGGTGAATTGATTATTATGACAACGGATAAGGGTGAAGAGGATGTTTTATCGGTAGTAAAAACGGTAGCGGGAAATCATGAACGTAACCATTATAGTCAGCGCCAGATAGATGTTATTAAAAATGAGATTATACCAAAATATGTTTCAAATCCGGAAGAAACCGGAATTATTGCACCGTACAAAAATCAGGTAGAAGCATTAAGCAAGGAGATAACAGATATTGATGCTGCTACAGTGCATAAGTTCCAGGGCAAGGAGAAAGAGAATATTATCATATCTACTGTGGATGATGAAATATCTGATTTTGCAGATGATCCATATTTAATCAATGTTGCTGTATCAAGAGCCAAAAAGAAATTGATGTTGGTTGTAACTGGAAATGTGCAATCAAAAGAGCACAATATAACAGATTTGATTGATTACATTCAGTATAATAATTTTGAGGTTACTGAAAGCAAGATTTATTCGATTTTTGATTACCTTTACAAGCAGTATACTGAGGAAAGAAGAGTATACTTGCAGAAGCACAAAAAAGTATCAGAATATGATTCGGAAAATCTGATGTATTCATTGATAGAGGACATTATCTCAGCTAACAAGTATTCAAGCTTGGAAGTTGTTTGTCATTTTCCGTTGAATATGTTGATTAAGAATCCAGAATTATTAAATGAGCAGGAATGTCAGTATGCAATGAATCCAGCAACACATTTAGATTTTCTGATTTATAACAGAATTGGTAAAAAGCCTGTGTTGGCGATTGAGGTTGACGGATATGAATACCATAAAGAGGATACCATTCAGGCTTCAAGAGATTTATTGAAAAATCATATAATGGAGCTGTACGAAATTCCATTACTGAGATTTAAAACAAATGGTAGCGGTGAAAGAGAAAAGATTGTAGAGATGCTGGATAAGTTGGTTTGATAGCGTGAAAAGAAAAAGGAGAAATTACCATGGCTGTATCTTATAAACGATTATGGAAATTATTAGTGGATAAAGAAATGAGCAAATCGGATTTGCGTAAAAAGGCAGAAATTGCTCCTAACACAATGACAAAGCTTCGCCGTGATGAAGAGGTGAGCCTTACAATTCTTAGCAAAATCTGTAAAACCTTACATGCAGATTTTGGGGATATTGTGGAGTATGTGCCGGATGCAGAAATATGGGATTTGTATAATGAGAACCGAGAGCTTCTGGGAAAAGACCATATCAGAGGAGAACAGTTACCGATAGACGGATACCATCTGGTGGTGCATGTCTGGATCCGTAATTCTAATGGACAGTACCTTATCTCGCAGCGTTCTGCAAACAGACCAACACATCCTTTGATGTGGGAATGTGTAAGCGGTTCGGTTGTAAAAGGTGAGGATAGTTTATCAGGAGTAATTCGAGAGGCAAAGGAAGAGGTTGGCATTGATTTGATGCCGGAAAATGGACAAGTGCTTTTTACAAAGACACGAAAAATCATAGATGGAAAAATTTATAATGATATTATGGATGTTTGGCTGTTTGATTACGATGGAGAGGTTGATTTAGGCAATGCCACAACAGATGAAGTGGCGCAGGTTGCATGGATGAATCGGGAGCAGATAAAAGAATTATTTGATGCAAATATGTTTGTAGATACATTGGAATACTTCTTTACGGAAGTGGACAAGCAGTAATTTGGAAAGTTGGTGGATATATGAAGGAAAAAGAACATCAATCCATAGAGTGGAAGGAGTCATGGCAGGATGAGTATTTAAAATGGATTTGTGGATATGCCAATGCCTATGGTGGAACAATATACATAGGTACGGATGACGATGGTAATGTTGTAGGTATTGATAATGCAAGGGATTTATTAGAGAGAATTCCTAATAAAATTACGGACACAATGGGAATCATTGTAGATGTAAATTTGTTATATAAAGGTGAACTTGAGTATCTGCAGATAATTGTTGATAAATATCCATCTTTAATAAGTTTTCATGGGAAATATTATTATCGTTCCGGAAGTACCATGCGTGAGATTACCGGAAAGGAATTGGAAAGAGCTTTGTTAAAAACGCAGGGAAGAACATGGGATGGTGTGCCTCTGCCAAAACTGTCAGTATCTGACTTAAAGCAGGATGCAATACAGTTATTTAAAGATAAGGCAGTGAAAAGGGGAAGGCTTACGAAGGAAGAAGTCAGTGTGGAAGATACTATCTTGATGGATAACCTGCACCTAATTGATGAAGA
>ERZ791858.284-NODE-284-length-54289-cov-5.001696_pt1 | contig 54289 bp, 37 predicted proteins | sample MGYA00510284_ERZ791858 | MGnify/ENA primary metagenome ERZ791858 (study PRJEB30046, sample SAMN00792077) | human gut metagenome | study: EMG produced TPA metagenomics assembly of the A metagenome-wide association study of gut microbiota in type 2... | reverse complement strand
GCCGTCAAAATGCAGCGCCCACGGCTGCCCGGACCGCACACGCTGCACAGCCACTAAGGCCAGGACGGATTGGGCCGTTGCCAGGCCGTCGCCGGCCCCCTCCAGCACATGGCGGTAGGTGCCGTCCGCTTCCCGGAACTGGGAAAGCTCCGTCAGCAGGGTGTGCTCGCCCTTAACAAAACGGCTATCCGTCTCCGGGTCAATGCCCAGCGCACACAGGGCCAGGATGACCTGGGCGGTGCTTTCCGCGTTTTCATCGCCGTAGGCGATATACCCGCAGGTGTCCGTCAGCTGGCCAGAAAGATAGGAAAGTGCTGCGTCGATCTCGGTCTCCATCTGGTTCCGATAGGGAGCTAGGGCCTGCACCGCCATAGCTGTGATGTCCACATCCGATTTTCCGGGGATCAGGCCGAAGCCGCCGTCCGGCTCCTGAGCAACGGAAATGGCATTTACCATGTCCTCCCGGGAATACAGGGCGTCTGCCGGGACCTCTGTGTCCCCGGCATCCAAGGTCAGCAGCGCCCATATCCAGCCATTTAAGCCCTGAGCGCCCGGATCACGGGCATAGTTGTAAGTACCCTCTGCGATCAGGTCAATGGCCGAGCCGTCGGGCTTCGTGCCGAAGTTGGTGGGGTTGCCCCCCAGTGCCAGCACCGTCAAAGCGATCCGGTGATATTCCGTGGCCTTGTTCCGGTCCAGATAGCCGTTCTTCGCATAGGCATCCACCACATAGGCTTTCAGCGCTGCCAGATAGTCGGCATAACACTCCTTTGCGCCGGACAGCGCCATAGCCATAGCCAGCCAGTCACAGACGGAATCGCCTGCGGGAAACAGCTCCCGATCCTTCAGCAAATCGCCCTTCTTGCCGCCCAGAGCGGATATTCCCTCCGCACTCTGGGCGATCTGTTTCTCCAAAGAGGGCTGCGCTTCCGCAAAGGCCACCGTTGGGAGCAGGAGCAGCACACAAAGCACTGCCGCTATGAGCCGGGTTCCTTTTTTCATGCTGCATCCTCCATCATTCGTTTCAATGCCCTTCTGCAAGGGGAGATTTTACCGTTTCCGTGTCCCGCCAGGGTACTCCGCAGCCTCCGCCGCATCCGTGCCTGTTCGGAAGTCGGCTCCGTGGGTGTCGGGTCACTGGGGTCCGAGGGGGTCGGTTCGGTGGGGTCCGTAACGACCGGGTCGCTGGGTTCCGTAGGCGTCGGTTCCGTGGGAACCGGCTCCGTAGGATCAGGCTCTGTCGGCTCTGTTCCACTGCCGGTGGCCGGGAGAATATCGGTTTTCTCCTCATGGCACTTGGAGCAGCGATAGTGGATGTAACCATCCTCTGTTTCGGTGGGTTCCAAACGATCCGTCTCCACGAAGTCGTGGCCCAGCGCCTGATAGCCGCCGTTGATCCACAGACCGCAGTAGCTGCTCAGCGCTCCGTAGCCGCCCCCGGTGGAATCGTAGCCGCCGATGTCCTTGCCGTAGGCCAGAGTGAAGCGCACATAAATGGTAATGCCGTTGCGGACCTTATAGCCGCTCATGCCGGTACCCTCATACAAGGTGCCGTTGATGGAGTACATCCAGCCGGAGCCTTGGGTATAGTCAAATTCCCCGATGCTGTCCCGGTCGTAGTTGTCATTGGTGGTGATGCCGTCCCGCAGAATCAGCTCCCAAAGATGCTCCGGGACATTGGCCCGGTAAGCAATGTCGCCCCGGTTGATCCGGCGCAGGTAGAAATTCATGGTAGCAGACCCCTGATAATCCGGGTCATAGCCGTATTCCTGCAGGAAGCGCAGCAGCACGGATGCCGCCGTCTCGCCCTCCACGATGTCCAGCGTACCGGTATCCAGAATGCCCAGCCCGATGGTGGTCGCATCCAGCACCACATTTACCGAACCCGCCGGGTCGCCTTCGCTGATCTGGTGGTAGGTGACGGCATAGACCTTCATGGTGGAGTTTCCGTTGCCGTCCCAGGCCAGCACCCGGACGATATGCGTTTCCTCATCGCCGGATTGGGGGGCCTCGAAATACAGTTCATAGGTGGGCTGAGAATCGCCGTAGCTCTTTTCCACGACCTTCCCGTCCAGTGTGACTTGAATTTGATTGGAGTAGATCACACCGGCCCCCAACTCGGCGTTGGTGCGGGCAATCACCGTCAGGGGGAAGGTCTGAGAGGTCATGTCCAGACTGGCTCCGTCCAGATTGGTGACGATAGAGGGAGGATAGTCCCCCACCGTCGGGTGGGTATCGTCCGCAAGATTCGCGTAATAGCCCACCCGGTACTGAACAAGCCCCAGGAAGGTCTCTCCATCATAGAGGGACAGCACAAAGAGGTTATCTGCGTTGAAATCCAGCTGCGCCTCGTAGTTCTGGTTATCCTGGGAAGTCAGCAGCAATCCGTTTCCGGAATTGGTCTCATTTTTCAGCCGGACACGGATATGCAGGTCCCCTTTGCCTACGGGATAAGCCACAAAGGTCAGCTTCCCGTCTGGCAGCTCCGTCTTGGTAAGCTGCTGGGTTTTCAGGGTCGTATAAATGCGGGGCGTATCATCTTCCTCACCGCCGCTGCCGTGGTCGCCGCCGCTGCCGCCGTGGTCCCCGTCGTCTCCGCCGGTGCCATCACCATGGTCACCGGAATCCTCGGAGCCGCCCTTGTTGTCATCAGAATCGGAGCCACCCTGGTCCTTGCCGGGGTCCTCCACGGGCTGATCCGTGGGTCCTGTGGGGTCCTGTTTGTCCTCGCCCTGTGTTGGGTCCGTAGGAGGCTCGGTCTGGTCCGGCTTGTCCGGGTCCGTAGGCTGCTCCGCAGGGTTCTGGGGCGGATCGGTATTCTTCATGCCCTCGCTGGGCGCTGTAGGCTGAGTATCCTCTTTTCCGGAGTTCTGTCCGCCGGTACTGCCGGAGCCTTGCAGCGATTCCGCCTGAAGCTGCTCCGGCTGACCGCTGATGGGATTGTCCGGCCTTGTCCGCCCGGAGGCAATCAGGGAAGCACTGATCCCTGCAATCAGCACAATGACCAGCAAAATACTGACGGCGCTATATAGGCCGCTGTGTTTTTTCATACGGGTATCCCCCAAATACTTGTTTTGGATTCTTACCATCGTCTCCTATCACAGGGGACAATGGTAAAGCCCCAAAATACGGCGAATCGCCTCCCCTCCCAAAAGGGAGGGGAAGCTAAGGATCCGCCTTGTTTTACTTGGAATTTGCGATGACCGCAACGGCATCTGCGGAGTTGACGACCTTATCGCTGGTCACATCTGCACGCAGGAATTTCCGTACAGAGACTTTCTCAAAGTCGGTGTACTTGCCGCTGTAGATGTCATAAGTGAGTTGAGCATCGTTGATGTCCACCAGGTTCGTCTCGTTGACATCGTAGCTCTGGGTCACTTCCTCGGCAGTAGCACTGGCCTGCGTGATCTTGGCCGCAGCCGTAGCCTTGTCGAACGTCTCGCCCTTGTTCACGATCACCAGCCAGCTGTACACGTTTTCACCATAAGCGGTGGTCTTGTACATGACATTATCGCCGTAGGCAAAAGCCTTGCCCTCTTCGGGGGTGCCGGTCACGGTTACCAGGAACACGGTCTTGTTATCCATCTGCACATACTCGGAAACAGCTACCTCCATGGTCAGAGTGGATTTCTTCTCGATGGTGATGACCAGATCGCCGCTGACATTGGAGATGGTGTAGGTGTTGTTCTCGCCCTCGGTGACAGTCACATCCTTGCCGCCCATAGTGGCAGTGATGGTGTACTCGAAGTTTGCCTTCTTGTCCACGGTAAAGGTGTAGTCAGTCTTTTCCTGAACGGTGCTCTCGCCTTTAGCATCGCCTGCGCCGGTGCCTTCAAAGGTGACAGTGAAGGTCGCCGGTAGCTTGACCTGCTTGTTGCTGCTAATGACGATGTCGCCGGTCACATCCGCGCCGAGGATGGTGTAGGTGGTGGTGCCGTCGTCATTCGCCTGGGCCGCAAAGCCGGTATAGTCCTTGCCGCCGATGGTCACAGCCATGTTATAGGTGTAGCCATCCTCAGGAGTCAGCTTGAAGGTGTAGTCCTTCATGTAGGTAGCAGTTGCAGCACCGGTGGTATTGTCGCCCAGGGTGACATTAAAGCTCTTGGGGGTCTTGGTGCTGGTGACAACAACGTTGCCGTTGACGTTGGGGACCGTGTAGGTGCCATCCTCGCCAATGGTGGGGGTGGCTTCCACGCCGCCGACGGTGACAGTCACGGTGTAGTCATAGTTGGGGTCCTTGGGAACGAAGGTCAGATTGCCGCCTGCCTCGATCACGGAGCCGTCCGCATCGGTACGCTTAAAGTCATCCGGCAGGTCCACGGTGTAGCCGCTGACGGTGATGGTGGTCGTATTGTTCAGCACGATGGCATCCGGTGCGTCAAACTCGATGGCATTGGCATTGGTATCTACACACGCACTCATAACCTTGACCTCACCGGAGCCTTGGCCTACGGCGATAAAGCGCAGGGTCAGGGCCTGACCCAGCTCAGCGGCCTTGCCGTAGCGCTGTACACGAACGGTGCTGGACAGGGGATATACCCGGTAGCCTTCGGTATTGGTTTTCTCCATATCCAGCTTCAGGACAGTATTATCGTAGGAGAATTTCATATCGAAGGCGTTATAGGTGGTCTCTCCGGCCGTGTTGCCGATGGTCACAGGAATCTCCACAATCTGACCGGAGGCTACCGTCTTGTTTTCACCAAGGGAAACGGTGTAGCCCTTATCTTCCGGAGTTTCAACGGGGATGGTCAACTCACTGCCGGCCACATTGTGAGGGACTTGAACCTGAGATGCACCGTCATCACTGTATGTCAGAAGGTTATCGACTTTCATCGTAAATTTTGCATTGGAAGTATCTGCACCCTCTTTTGCGGTGAAGGTAAAGGATGCCCAATCACCTGCTGCAAAACTGGTATGAGAAGGATCATCCTTATCAAAGGTCGTTTGCAAATAGGCGACTTTTACTGCGCCCTGATTATTGGCGGCATCAATATCCGTAAAGCCGAGACGGGCAGGTCTACTTCCAAGATTTTTCCGTCCGGTGAGCGTGTAGGCATTTGTGTCAAAACTAATGGCAATGCCAACGGCATCCGCAACAAGTTCCTTATCCAGACTCAAAGTCAGCGTTACGGTCTCACCAGGGGCAACAGAGGTTTTGTCTGCGCTCAAGGTGATGGTCGGTTCGTCTGCTGCAAAGACGGCAGGTACCAGGCTCAGGACCATTGCCAATGTCAGCAGCACAGAAATCAGTTTTTTCATGTGGATTTGTTTCCTCCTTTATTCAGTTCGACTTTCCAGCCGGAAATTCCGTGATGTTGCCCAGATAATACTGGCAGATCATCAAAGCATCCGAAACATCGACCGCCCCATCGCCGTTCACATCGGCAGCTGCATTCTGCGTATCCGTCGGCGCTACATTGCCCAGATAAATCTGGCAGATCAGCAGTGCATCCGAAACATCAATGGTATTGTCTCCGTTCGCGTCTCCATATGTCACATCCGGCTTCGTGTCTGCCTTTGCATACTCAAAGGTGAACAGGGCGACGGGCCTAAAATTATTAGTGCTGCTGGATTCCAGTGTGACCGCCATGGCTGTTCCGTCCGCATTGCGGATATAACGGGTGACGGGGGTGGTAACGGTCTGGGTGCCGTCACTGTTGGCCTTGTAGCTGTTTTCCAAGGTAACGGAGCGAATGGTTGCCGAGGACACCACATCCACGGCAAGGTCCGTTTCATAGCCGTATGCAGTGGCATCTGCGTGGTAAATATCCACGCCCTCGTTGTAGGTAATGTCAACGGTCTCCGTGCCCTCCGGGACGATCACATGGTACTTGGGGATCTCTTCGTAGACATTTTTGAACTGCTCATTGTCCTCACTGCCCAGGGAGACGATGCCCTCGTAGGAAATGTTCTTCGCATCCAGCTTTTCTCCGTTGACGGAGATGGACTGGAAGGGCCGCTCCAGCTCAGCGGTCTTGGACACGTTCAGAATTGCCGTAGCCGGTGCGATCTTGGCATAGTTCTTACCGCCGGAATCATCCGTGGCGATCTTCCGGTTGGGGTCCATGCCCACAATGTAGTAGGTACCCTCCTCCGTGGGAGCGGTGACTGTGAAGGTGGCCTTGCCGTCATCTGCTGCTTTGACCTGATCTCCGACCTGCTCCCATTTGGAGTTATAGATGAATACATCCAGATTCGTGAAGTCATAGAAGTCGCTTCCCTCAAAGGTCGTGCCGTAAGCCTTGGAGGAGACCGTCAACTCCGTGCCGGGACGGACGGTGTACTCGTCCTTGTCGAAGCAGGTAAAGGCACCGCCGCTGGACCAAAAGCTCCAGTTGCTGTACATGGCCACATCCCAGGTATCTCCGTTGGACAGCAGGATGTAGTCCGAAGTGGAACCCCAGCCAGGACTCATGTAGGGATAGCAGTGATTCCTGTAATACATTAAATTCTCGTCATGGCCCCAAAAATTTGCCATGTAGAGGCTGGTGGGAGAGCCGGTGATCTTCAGCGCAGCCAGAGTGTCCGCCGTATAGGCAGGCTCCTCGTCCATGTAAAGAACATCGTCTCTGAGGATGAAGCCCTCCAGGTCGCTGCGGGTATATTTTCCTTTCCCGCATTCATCTTCCGGCAGGCCGATGAAGTAGCGCTCCAGCAGGTAGAGGTACAGGTGCAGGCCGGTGGGCCGCTCCACGATGTTCTCATCCACATACTCGCCTTCACCGTTTGCCGTATGGAAGCGGTAGAACTCGGGCATGTCGTACCGGCTCAGGTCGAAGTAGGGGACCGTGATAGCCTTGTGGCAGAGAATCGTCCCATCCTTGCCCCTGATGGGTACGCCGTCGTTGGAGATGGTCACATACACCGTGACCTTATCCGCCGGAGTCTCATCGTAGTTGTACTGAGCGTCCAGACCGTGGGGGGCTTCCTTGACCGTAATGGTAAAGGTCACAGTGATGTCTTTACCGTCCGAGCAGGTCGCCTTGACCCTCGGCTCATAGGTGCCGGGGTCTTTTTCCGAAACAAACAAGCTGGTTCCGGAGATTTTTGTTTGGATGCCGAATTGCGCTGCATTGGTCAGCGTGTAGGTCAGCGAGTGGCCGTCCGTATCTTCAAAGACGTCCCCCAGCTTGATCTCCAGCAGGCTGCCGGCCACCACCTCACCGGTGGTGACGGCATCCGCCTTTACGCTCACGCAGGAATCCGCAGCCAGCGCTGGGATGATGCCCAGCGTGCCTGCCGACAGGAGCAGCGTCACTGCCAGCAGGATGGATAATATGCGTTTCTTCATTGCTTTTACCTCGTGATGTGTACTTACATCCAACGTGCATACAGCGTCATGCTGCTGCGTACCGGGTCTTTCAGCGTGTCCCATGGCTTGGTCAGGGCGGCATCCGCATACCAGCCGCCGAACACGGCACCGGGCTTCGTGGGCGTCATGACTTCGCCAATCACGCTGCCACGCTTCACGGAAACGGCTTCCAGCTCCGTGCCGCCGCTGGTCTCAAAGCGGACCTTCTTCTTGCCCAGCAGGAGCAGCAGGATGAGCAGCAGGGCCAGCAGGCCAACGCCGCCGACGATCCACCAGATGGTCCCTCCGGCAGCGCCCTCGGTCCAGTTGGCGTAGAGGGTCATGTTGCCCTTGACCACGTCCTTGTGGAAGTCCCACTTCTGGGTGCGGTCCAGATCGCTGTACCAGCCCTCCAGATGGTAGCCCTCCCGGACGGGGTCATCGGGCTTTTTCACCTTCTCGCCGTAGCGGACGGTCTGGGAGGGGACCTCCGTGCCGCCGTTGCTCTCAAAGGTGACGGTGCAGTCCGTGGTGACGATGACGGACACGGAATTGTCCTGCACCGCATACCCGGCCATGCCGTCCTGGGTGGATACCAGCGTGTTGGTGGGGATCAGCTGCGATACGCCCGCCGTGCCGATGACCTTCATCTGGAAGCTGCCCACCAGAACCTCCGGCTCCCAAGGCTCGCCGCCCTGGAAGGACACGAAGTTCAGGTAGAACGCCCGCCCGCCGGTGCGGCGGCCCAGGTCGTTCCAGCGGACGCCGGATGCGGTCATGACGCTGCCCTCCACCAGCTGGAGGAAGGTATCGTCGTACTCAATCTCGGTCTGCATACCGTACATATCGGCGCTTTCGGCGCTGTCGGTGCGTTTCAGAACCAGCGACACGGTGATGACCTCACCGGTGGTGGCCTGGACCTCCGTCTGACCCTTTTCAGCAGTCAGAGCAAAGTTGTAGCTGCGGCTCTGGTCTACAGTGCCGTCTGTCTCCGCCGCAAGGGCGGCGGAAGGCAGCAGGCACAGCAGCAGACACAGGGCTGCCAGCAGAGGTATGATGCGTTTTCTCATGGTGTTCTCCTTGTCCCTTCGGCCGGTTCAGCAGGTCGGCCGTTTTCCCGGCCCAGCCGGTACGAGGTCCCGAAAAGGGGAAAGCCTCCCCTCCCCATAGAAGGGGAGGCAGTGTTCGGATCAATAACCGAGCTTATCAGCCAGCTTCACCGCATCTGCGGAATTCAGTTGACGGTCCAGCGTCTGATCTGCCAGAAGGAATTTCTTCACGCTTACCTGCTCAAAGTTCTCGTACAGGCCGTTGTACATATCGTAGACCAGCTGCACGTCATTGATGTCCAGCTGACCGCCCTTCGAGCCGTTGACATTGGGGTCTATGCCAAAGTAAACCAGAGAAATATTCTTATTCTGCTCCTGGGTGGATTCGACCAGCTTCAGATGCTTCAGGGCCTCTTCCTTGGTGAACTCCTCACCCTTATCCACGATGACCAGCCAGCTGCTGGCACCCTTCGTCCCGTTGGGGGCCGTGTAATAAGAGGTGTCGTACATCAGGTTATCGTCATAGGTGTAGGCGATGTAGGTGGTGTTGGTGCTGCCGAGGTTCGTGTGGGACAGCTCGCCCCATACCGTCACCATGTACATGGTCTTGTTGTCCAGTTCCAGATACTTGACCACATCCACGGCGTCGGGGTCCAGCGCCTTAGCCATTTTATTGATCGTGATGTGCATATCCGCATTGGGCATATTCACGATGGTGTAGGTGCCGTCGCCGTTGTCCTTCGGGGTGGGGCGGACGGTGTGGTTGCTGCTGTCCGTGTACCATACCACGAGCTCATAGTCGTAGTACTGCTCATTCTTATCCAGCTTGAAGGTGTAGTTCTCTCCGGCGTAGAAGGTCATGGCATTGTCGGTGCTGAAGGCTTCGGAGCCGCTGCCGGCCACAATGATGTCCTTCTTGGCGGTGTTCTCCACCTTTTCCACAGTGACGGTGATCTCGCCGTTCTCGTCGCCCACCAGATAGTTACCCAGCAGCTTATAGGCATAGTCGCCGTTCTCCAGCCGCTCCACATCGAACTTGTTGTCCGAAGGCGCAAACTTCACGGTGGTCTTGTAGCCGGTTCCGGGGAACTTCACGGTGAAGTCATAGTCGTTGGGGTACTGGACGGTGGCCGTGGTCGGCGTTACCAGCCCTGCATCCACACCGGAGCCGACAAATTTCAGGGTGTAGGTCCGGCCGACCTTGCTCACCACCGTCACCTGCACATTGTCGGTGACATTTTCGATGGTGTAGCTGCCGCCCTTCACGGTCACTTCCTGGGCCTGGCCGTTGGTGGTGATGCGCAGGGTGTACTCATAATTGGGGTTCACAGCCTTGAAGGTGAAGTCTGCGCCGTCCTCCACCAGCGTGGAGCCGTCTGCCGCAGCGCTGACGAAGCCGTCCGGCAGGGACACGTTCCACAGCGCCTTCACGGTGGTGTCGGCATCGGTGATGGTGGCAGCCGGGGCGTCAAAGTTGATGGAGTTGGCATCCAGGTCAAACTTGGCGGCGGTCAGCGTCACGGTGCTGGAGGTTGCCTTTTTGGCGGTGAATTCCAGAGCCAGAGCCTCGCCCAAAGCCACAGTGTTGCCGTAGCGGCGGACCCGAACGGTGCCGTTGTTGTCCTCCACCGTCAGGTTGGCGGCGGAGTCAGAGGTGGTGTTCAGGGTCAGGGCTGCAGGGTCATAGGTAAAGGTCATATCATAGGCGTTAAAGCCGGTGATGCCCTTCTCGGAGGAGGCGACGGTCACGGGGATACGCACCTTTTGACCGCCAACGGCCTGCTGGTCGGCACCCATAGAAACAGAGTAGCCGGTCTCGGTTCTCGGATTAGAACCCGTACCGACTGTCATTGTAAAATCATTTTCCCATTTTGTAGTTGGAAGTCTTCCGGTTTTGGCGTATACACCACCTTTCACACGGTAGTTAATTGCTTGCCCTATATCGCAAGTCGAGGACACTTTGAAGGTGATCTTTGCAAAGGGTCCCTGCGGCAATGCCTGAATCTTTTGGGCAACGGAATCATCACTTCGACCATTCTCGTCAAAACGGACTTCGCCAGCATATTCGCCAGCGGTATCTTCTGTAATTTCGTATGCAATCTCAGTCCCGTAAAATTCAACTTTTTCACAGGAGAGGACATCTTTGTCATAATATATTGAACTCCAAAGTTTATATACATCCGCTGTACTTCTATCCAATGACATGACAGCGGTTATTGTCTCGCCGGGATTAGGGGCCGTATTATCAAAAGTGACACTAAAAACATCATCGATTTGCGACGCAGCATACGCAACAGGGGTAATGCTTAAAAGCATAACGCAGGTCAGTATCAGGGAAAAAATTCGTTTTTTCATACTATTCTCCAAATAAAAGTATGAGGTCCGGGGAATCCGCAAGCGGATTCCCCGGACCTGCGTTTTACAAGTGCAATGCCATCAGGCTCACTATATTACTTGATACAGTATATCCGTTAGATTGCATCGCAGACGTGCTATAATCCTTACTGGTCCTTCAATTTAAGACAAGTCATTGAGACGAGGATCTTCCAAATATGCAGCGAGAATCTCCACATCCTCGTCGTTCAACTTACCATCATTAATGAGGTCAGCTTGCGCCCACTGCTCCGCGGTAAGTGTAGCCGAAGTCTTTTTATCAGCCACCCACTGGGTAAGCAATGCCAGATCCTCTTCATCCACATATCCGAAGGGATCCAGGGTCACATTGCCCACAGACGGGGTCGTCAGGCCAATCAAGTCAGTCTGCCAGGTCAGAGCGGGGCTGTACCGGCTGGAACCGAAGGCTGCCTTGGTCAGACCCGTGTTCATGCTGGTCACGAAGTCTGCGGAAGCCATCGTATCCTTGCTCACAGCAGTGGCCGTCTGCGCAGTGCTCTTGGCGCTGCCGATGCCCTGGCTGCAAGTGAAGTCCAGATAGTACAGGTTGGACATCGCAGCGGAGGCGTTGTTGGTCATGCCGACCACGGCGCCCACGTTGCTGCCGGTGCTCTTCACATAAGCCCGGTTGAAGCAGTTCTTCACGGATGCAGAAGCACCGGAGGCGTAGGCCACGATGCCGGCCACATAATTGCTGCTGCCGGTGACGGAACCGGTATTATAGCAGGAAGTGACTGCCTTGGTGGTCTGACCCACGATACCGCCCACATAGCCGTTACCGGTGATCTCGCCGCTGTTGTAGCAGCCGGTGATGGCGCCGGTAGCATAGCCGGTGATACCGCCCACATACTGGTAGGCATGGATCGTGCCTTCGTTGCCGCAGTTGGTGGCGTTGGAATTCACCAGACGTCCTGCAACACCGCCCACGCTGCCCCAGTTACCATTCACACGGGTCACGGTGATGTCCACATCGGAGACTACGCCGGAAATGTTGACGTAGTTGGCATAGGCCACTACACCGCCGGAATAGGCGTTGGCAACACTGCCGGTGGAGGTCAGGAACATCTGGCCGTTCACCTTCAGATTCTGAATGGTGGCGTAGCTGCTGCTGGTGCCGTTCACATAGCCGAACAGGCCCAGGTAGGGAGCCGAGGTGTTCGTGGCACTATAATAGATGCCCAGGTTCTTCACGGTGTGGTTCTGGCCGTCGAAGCTGCCCTTGAACGCCTTTGCGGCAGCGGTGCCGCCGATGGGCGTCCAGTTGTAGTAGGCCAGGTCGATGTCCGCCGTCAGCACGCCCTTGATGGTATAGCTGCCGCCGTTGACCTGCGCTGCGAACCATGCCAGCTCAGCGCCGGTACCGATCTGGTACACGCCGTTCGTCTGGCTGGGCTGCGTCTTGGTGGAACCGTCCCATGCGTTGGCGGAAGAAGCCGTCAGCGGAATGGTCTTGGTCAGCACGCCGCCGGACACATCGGCCTGATCGGCACCGCCCAGCGTGAAGCTGTCATAGACGTAGTTCCGGCCGGGGCAGGACACCGTATAGGTGTACTTGCCGTAGCCAAGGCCCTTGTACACGCCGTTGGTGGCTGTCTTTACATTGCCTGCGGCATCCGTCAGCGTCACGGTGTAGGTCTGGCCGGCGGGAACGTTGGTGACATCCAGCTTCACGTCGTATGTGACCTTCTCGTGGACCTTGACCTTCACATCCGGGAAGCGGTTCAGGCAGAAGCTCACCGTTACGGCATTGAAGTTCGTACCAACACCCGTATCGGTCATGTTGTACAGGGTGGCGAAGGGGTTGGCCGCCGAGTACATGGAACCGTAGGTGTAGCCGTTGGTGAAGCTGATGTCTGCCGTGCCGCCGGAGGGTACCGTCATATCCTCCGGGACGGTCAGGGTCATCGCCGCCTGATCCATCTGCTGATACTGGGCAACGGAGGTAGAAAACTCCTCATCGTCGCTGGTATAGTACAAGTAATAGACCGTCGGGTTGAAGATGCCGGAATACTTGTAAATACCACGGTAGCTGCCTTCAAAGGAGAGCGTCACCTTATCGCCGGGCATGATGTCCTCACCGGGATTGGATGCGTTCTCGATGTTGGCAGTTACCTCCGCCACACGGGCCAGGCTGTAGGACGTGCCGCTGTCGTCGGTCATCTTGATGACGACCGTACCGCCAGCCAGCTTGGCACTCCGGAAAGCCAGCAAGCTTGCATGATAGCTGCTGTCGGAATCCGGCGTCAGGGTAGTCCAGCCGGAGAGCTTGCTCTCCATCGTGGTCTTGTTGGTGGTGACAACGGCGTACTGAACTGTCGTCGTACCCTTGCTCGTCACGGTGAAGTCCAGCGTGGGAGCGGTATCCGTGCTCAGATAGAACCAGTTGTCATAGTTATAATCCCAAGCCGCCGGACGAGAAGAAGTCAGGCCGTTGGAGTTATAAGAGATATTGGCCGTAGCCGTACCTTTTTCACTGTTACTCAGAACAAAAACACTGGTACGCTCCGGGTTGGTGGCCGGATAGAGGCCGCCGTGGGTGCCATGCTCGTCAGAGGAGGTGTAGACATCCAGCGCCTCGTAGTTCACGGCAATGACCGCCGTGCCGTTGGGCGTGATGTCCACCCAGTTGCCCTCAGCGTTGCCGCCGAGCACATTGCCCTTGCTGTCCTTGGCAACCTGAATATCAGCCTTGCCGTCGATCACGCTGTAGTGGAACTCCGGCTCGATCATGATGTTCATGGCATCAGAGTCGATGATCTGCCACAGGCGGTAAGCACGGACACGCTGCTTCTCGGTCGTGTACTTATAGCCGCTGGGGGTCACATAAGCCTGAATTTCCGCCTCGTCACGGGTCTTGGTAATGCTGCCGAGGCCGTCGAAGCTGTGGGAATACTGATTCGTAGCATCCCCGCTCTCGAAGGTAAAGGTCTTTGCAAAGTCGGTAGAGCTGTTCTTCAGCCATCCGGCCTTCGTCACATAATTCGTCGTTACATCCTTGCGATTGTCTTCCATACGCCAGGTGTAATTGGAATTATTCTTGCTGACCTTGTAGGTCAGCGTTCTGGTGCCGGTACCGGAACCGGTCGTGCTACCCTCGCTGGGGGCGATTTCCTTCGTATTGAAGTTGTTATACTGGAAATACAGGTGGAAATCGGCGTAAGCAGGAACCGTTACGGTCAGCGTCACTGCCTGGGAGATCGCCATGCTCTTGGTGACGACGCTGTATCCGGCGGCAGTCGTATTGTTGATGGACTGCGTGAAAACGTAATCTTTGCTGGCGGGCTCCACATAGGAGTTCCAGAGTGCTGCGTTTCCAGCAGAGTACATCATGAAGGGATAATAGGTATAGCCATTGGAAACATAGGGCGTTCCGTGCTGTACCTCGCCGCCCATGATGGGCATGACTACACGGGCGGTATAGTCATCTGCGGTGAAATAAGTACCGTCGGTTTTCTTCGACGTCGTGTAGATGGAGTGCAGACGCAGGTAAATATCCGTACCGCCGCCGGTGCCGCCATCCACGTTTGCTTCGGTGGGCAGCGTCAGGCTGTGACCGCCGAGGTAAATGTCGTACTTGCCGCTTACCGTGTTGTAGCCATAGGCACGGAAGGAATATCTGCCAGGAATCAGAGCAGCGTAGAAGTCTCTGTATGTGGTTTCCTCTGTAACAGCAACTTCAGTCTCATCCAGTTCAGAGGTAAAGTCGCTGTTCCAGAACTTTACGGTTTCAAGCGTTCCGGAGTCATCCCGGTAAATTTTAGCACCGGTGCTGTCGAAACCGATGTAATCTGCACCGTCATCATCCAGACCGACTGTTCTGTACAGCTTAATGACGGGGTTGTGCTTATTGGCGGTGGAATAGTTCATATCCCGCCCGACGTGGAAGGTGTAGTTCTGCTTTTCAGCATTGCTGACCTTCAATGTCAGCGTCCAGGTATCCGCGGAATCGCCGTAGGTGTTCTTTGCATGGAACTCATAGGTGTAAGTTCCGGCGGCATTCTCGGTAATCTGGATCATCGTGGCCCCAAACAGCGCCTTGGAGAAGTAATAGGGGCCGGACCGCTGGCTATCGACCGTTCTATAATAATAGTAGTCGGTGTAATCCAGGGAAGAACCGTCCGGGTTCTCGAAAATCTTGCCGGTCTGCAGGTCGGTCAGGTTGTAGGCATAGCCAACAGCTGCAGTGGCGCTTGCAGTGGCAGATACGCCATCCTTCAGCCTCGGAAGCATAGCAGCATCCGCCGCCGTCAAAGTGATGGTGTGGGTCGCCGTTCCGGTATTATCGGAAGCGGTCAGCACAACAGTGTAGGTCCCGGCTGCGGCAGGCGCATAGGTCAGAACAGATCCGGTCAGCGTCTGAGCCACATCATTGACGGTCGCCGTGTAGGTCAGCGTATCACCGTCAGCATCGACAAACACATCGGCCAGATCCAGCGTCCACTCGGTGCCAACTGCAACATTTGCAGTGGTAATGGCATTCGGCGCAACCGTGGGAGCGGTGTTGCCTGCATAGCCAAAGGTGAGGAAGTGAACAGGAGCATAATTGTTGCTGCTGTCATACTCCGGAGCGAAAGCAGCACCGCTGCCGTCCGCATTCAGCACGAAGTTCTTCTGAACTGTGCCGTCCTCGCCCTCCATTGTGTAGCTCAGAGGGATCGTAACAGTGATCTCATCGTTGCCCTCGGTGTAGGCTACCTGCAAACCGCTGCCAGTCCATTGAGGAAGATCGGCATAATAGCCGGATACCTCACCGGTAGCAGAGTTGGTCTGCAAGGCAACACCCTTGTAGGTAGCTTTTACATAGGTCGTCCCCACAGGCACTGTGACGTGATAGTGGGATACGTCCTCGAAGGTGGCGTAACCTGTAAAGGTTACGGGATCCTGCGTGGTGATGGTCGCTGTTCCTGTGGTTTGATCATTCGCACCATAAGGAACAATGCTCATCAGACCAGAATCGCTCGATTCCGTTGCAAAGACCGCCGTCGGCAGCATGGACAAAGCCAATACGACCGCAAGCAGCATCGCAAGGAATTTCTTCGCTGTCTTTTGCATTTCCTAACTCCTTTTCTCAAATTTTTTATAATAAAGCCTTTGGGCATTATTACCGCAATGGAATATGGGCCTCCACTCTATATTTAATGTAGGAGGAGATCAACGGTATATCTGGCAGATGGCATTGGGCCATCGGAGAAAGGAGCAGCAATGTTTTGACCATCCACGATTTATTTATTGATGGGGTGGCCAAAGAGGTAGCGGGTAGGAGAGGAGGATTGTCCCTCTCCTACCCATATGGAAAGCTGGTGTATCAACACCGCTGGCTTGATAGAACATTGCACATTCTGTGCATTGGTATAATGACTGGTAAGCAGTATTTTTAATCGGAGACAGCGTAATCGGGAGAGCCTTTCTTTTGCGTTTGCGCCGCCTTTATGACATTGCGCTGGCGCTCCAACTCTTTTTTTGCACGTTCTGTCCGCTTAGCATCCCGCTCCGCTCGGTACAGTTCGATTTGGCGCTTCATCTCTCGCTGATACCGGCCATTAGCCCGGTTGTTTGGCTTCTTGTACACAGCATCCAGATGCGCCGCCTGTAAAGCGTTCGTCCAGCCGCCGAACCGTTCGGCAATATAATCTCCACCGACAATTTCACAGGGAGCTGGAGACTTTCCCCAATGTTCGGCGCAACGCCGCAGATAGCAGGCCAGTTCATTTAATGTCGATTCAGCATGGCGCACTGCGAACGCCTGATCCTGCTCATCAAGGGCTTCTCGTGTCCGTTTTGCGATATGCTGCTTGTACCAATTCTGGCCGTCAAAGCGCTGAGCGCCTGCTACCTTACCCATACGGGCACACCTCCTCCAATGTTTTGTGATTGCGGTAAAAAAATACACTGATAAACCCGTATCGGGTCATCAGCGTACACTTCTGCCATATCAGCACCACGGAGAGAGCGCCCGCTGCCCGGAATCCTAAACTACACAATTCTACTGACTTGCGCCACGAGGGTTTTCCTCTGCGTCTATGATCTACCTTCTCACGATTTCTCGCAATGACGGGCTTTCGCCCCGGCGGTTTCCCGCCTCGATCATATCCTTGCGCTTACAGTGCCGACCGCATGGGGCATCGCACCCCTTTCCTTTTAGGCAATCACCTGACCGTTTCCGGCTCGGATGACCGCCGTGCAGCATCATCGGATTCGATTATTCTATTTTCCAGTATCAACTTGGTTATCAAGGGAATGCTATAATAGGTGCTTCGGAAACAGGTTTTCGTAAATTTATCCCATTTGCGATAGAGCCGCCAAAAGCTGTTGGTATTGGGGCGTTTCCGGAAAAACTGACGGAGACGGTGACGGCGTAACTTCTGTTGTCAGCGCCGGTGCAAGGAAGCAAATTCTCTGGATCACCCGCATTTTGTGCTCCAAGGAAGAATGGACATAGACCTGCAGCGTGGTGCGGACATCCGCATGGCCCAGCATCTCGCTCAGGCTCTTGACATCTACCCCTCGCTCTACACAGCGGGAGGCATACGTGTGCCGCAGCACATGAAAATTTCGGTATGGGACACCTGCGGCTTTCAGCCAGGCCCGATATTGATACTGCATCGTCCGTGGCTCCATCGGCGCACTTTTCCCGGTCAGGAGATAGTTTTCTCCGTTAGGATGGGACTGGATGATCTTTTTTAAGAGGGCAGCCATGTCCCCCGGCAAGGGGATAGTACGCCGAGCGCTGTCACTTTTGGGTGGCAGCACCATCAAGCAAGTGCGTTCCCCGCTACGGATACGCTGCACTGTTTTGCTGACATGGAGCACCCCATTTCGCAGGTCAATATCTTTATATTGTAAGGCGCACAGTTCCCCGAGACGCAAGCCGGTATTCAGCGTCAGCAAAATGCCGATACCGGCGGTCGTCGGCTTGTCCATGATTTTCTGCGCCAGCCGCTGGATCTCGTCCGGATAGAAGATGTCGATTTGCTTTCGGCGGTATGCTGGCAGCTCCACGGCCAGCCCCGGACTGGTGCAGTCCAGCTTTTTGGCGCTATATCTCAGGATGGACTTTACGAGCACACCCACATCTCTGGCGCTTTTCCCGGAAAGACCGCCTTTTTGCAGGCGGAGAAGAAAATCAGAAATTTGATTCGCCGTCAGCTGGCAGACAAGCACCGCTCCCAAAGCGGGCAGGATATAGTGTTCCAAAATATAGGCATACCGGGCAAGCGTGGACTGCTTCAGCTTATCCTGCTTGTCCGCAAGAAACCGCTCCGCAGTCTGATCCAGCGTGAGTGAGGAAGTTTTCATCGGCAGCTCTTGAAGGGATTCCAGACGCTGCTGCCGTTTTGCACGACACTCCCGATAGCTGCTGGCATAAACATAGCCGTACTCGGCACGGCCGGAGGGCGAGTGGCCCCGGATATACCGTCCCTCCCAGCGTCCATCCTTGCGCTTGTAAATATTTTCTCCACGCCTTGGCATATTGATTTCCTCCTTGACGATGTTTTTGACGGCGAATTTTGCTCACATCTTTGATTTTGATCGATGCGTTCTCGTACAAATGCTCTTGAACCAGGTATAACTATGACATGTATTTGTAATTTGTATGAGATTTTTGCTAAATACCCCCTGTTGGGGCATTGACAACCGGTATAAAGGTCGATATAATGTAGATGGTTAAAGAGGATTTGCTTCGCAAATGGGATAAATTTGCGAAATTCACAAACGCTTTTCATCCTTGCGAGTTTATTACAAATTCATTATACTGTTTCGTGCGTTATCGTCAATTCGTTTGCAGTGCTGCTTTTATTAAAAATGGTGCCACCCGGAAGGGTGACACCATTTTCTTTTTTCACGGCTACGGGCGCAGAACACCGTAGCCCATGATTTCATACTGTCCCACAGGATAGCGGTTCACCCGGCAAAGGTTTCCGGAATTACCCTCGATGGTGTAGATGATTCCGTCCTCCACCTTCTGGACGATACCCACATGGTCCGCCTCCCCGTCTTGGGGGCCGGAGCCGCCCGTGTTGTCCCAATCGAAGAAGATGATCATTCCGGGGGCAGGCTCGTCGGAGCCGTCCATCCATTGCCCACGCTCCTGAAACCACTGCACGCCATTTCCGCAACCGGCAAATTTCGGGCAGACACCCGTGTCGATATAGCCGCACTGGTCGGCGCACCAGCTGACAAAGCAAGCACACCATTCCACACGGCTTCCGAAGCCATACCACGACCAGTACGGTTCGCCGCCTATATTTCCGACCTGCGATAGCGCCACCGTGACGATGGCATCGTCCCCAGTATAGATGCCATAGAGAACGGATGACCACAACTTACGGTTTTCTTCGGCAAGCAGTTCGGAAAGCTGCTGCCGCTGGTCGGTAGTGAAATTGAAATGGTCTGCCATTTCCTCTGCGGTCTTGTGACTGACTGTAATATAAAGGTAGGTGCGTGTGACTGTCGTGGTGGTTTCCACGATGTTCCCGTGGCCGTCGTCGGTTTCGGTGATGACTTCCTCGGTCTTGCTCTCCGTGTGGGAAGAGATTTCGTTCATCTGCCAGAAAATATCCTTGAGGATGGCTTTCTTGGCATCGTCCACCGTGGCGACCTCCTGCGGATCGTCGGGGGCGGTGGTGGTTTTCACGGCATACACCGCCAGCACCTCCGGCCAGACCGCACGGGAGCCGGACATTTCCAGTTCGTCATAGGTGCTGCCTGCCTTTGTGACGTCAATCTGTGACTGATAATCGGTGTTGATCTCCTGCACCACCTGCCGCATAGTCTGCCCCGTGCCGCTGTCCTCGCCGGAGAAGAAAATACCGAAGCAGGAACTGGCGATCAGCCCAACCACGCAGAGAACGAGGATAATTGCCACCGCTGCCCATCCGCCTGCTGCGATAGCGGCAATGACAGCCTTTGTCCCGGCGATAGCCGCTTTTGCGGCAGAGAGTGTCGCCCGGGCAGTGTTCCGAACCGTCTGGGCAGCGGCCCTTGCCGCAGCCTTGACCGTCTGAACCGCCTTTGGCGTCGTCTTTGCGGCAGCTTTGACCGTCTGCGCCGCTCCGGAACCGACAGGTGGCTTTACGACGATGCGGCCGGTCCGCTGTATGGGGCGAGCACCTGTCCGCACTGTTTTTGCGGGCTTGGGCGCATGGGGAGCCTGCACCGCTTTCTTCGGCTTGTTTTCCCTCAGTACGTCCCTGCATTTTTGCATTTGCGCCCTTGCCTTGTCCGCATTTCGCCGTGCATCAGAAAAACCACGGCGGCCCCGCTTCCGGAATTGGACGCCCAACTCGGAGCCTGTCCCTTGCGCCGTGCGCTCCAGCTGCTGAGCGCCGTACTCCTGCGAAGAAGTCTCCGCAGGAGTAGCGCTGCGCTCGGCAGCATTCTTTGTGCGGACAGCGGCAGACTTCAGGCGCTCAGCGGCAACCGCCGCACGGTCAATGGTCTTAACGGTTCCCTTGACGGCCTTTCTTGTTTTCAGGTCTGCCATTGCGCCCCCTTACCGAATCGGTTCAGCGGGAGCAGGGAAATCCTCCCCGTACTTTTTCTCCGCTTGCAGATCCCTCAGCGCTTCTTTGACGGATTGGCGGGAATCCGGTGTTTTCCGCTCGGCGGTCAGCCGGTCCACCAGCTGGGCCGTCCGGGCAGCAATACTTGAAAGGCTGTCACACATTCGTCCCATAAAGGTCTGCGCCTTGCCAAGCAGACCTTTATTTTGTTCATACTCGGCATCTTCTGGTTCTGGCCTTCCGAGCAGCGTGCGGCCCGCCCGCTGTATATGGGTTCCGGCCTCCTGCAATTCCGCTTGAATGTCGCCCAGGCGCTCGGCTGTTTTTTGGGCACTTGCCACCTGCCGCTCCAACATATCTTGCAGCAGGGCCAACGTGCTGGGAATCTTCATAGCAAAGACTGCACGGCGCAGGGCCGCCTTGCCATTTGCCTTAAAAGTGTCCATCGCATTTCTCGCCATACAAAGGCAGTTATCCTTGACCGTCCTAATGGCTGTTACTGCCTGCCGCAGCTGTTTTTCTGCACCGGAAATCAGTTTCTCGCACCGAACCTTCAGGGAACTGTCCCGGATGGTGCTGATCTCCCGGTGCATCTGCATCAGTTCCTCATTCATGGCGGATAACTGACCTTCCATCTCGTCAATATAGGCGGCAAGGCTTTTCACCTCGTCTTGCTCTTTGTGAAGGCCGTTCTGTTCCAATACCGAAAGCAGTTCTGTGATTTCCGGGTGCTGCATCAGTTTCAACTCGCTCATTTCGTCTTACCTCCCACAATAATGCTCTCGTCCGGTTTGGTGGTCATCAGGCGGTACAGCTCTGTGTCCTTCGGAAACTGATTCTTGAAGGGCACCAGTGCGCCGCCGTAGCGCAGCAGGCCGCAGCCTGCCAGTGCGTTGGTGATATAGCTGGTCTGCTCCGGGGAGATGTTCAGAAGCGCCGCCAGCTTCTCCCGGTCACTGGGTGCCTGATTCAGCAGAATCAGCATTTCGGAGTTGGAGAGCATGGTGCTGGCCTGCACGCTGTCCAGCAGATACTCCACATTCTGCGTAATGGCAGTGGGGTAGGCCCCACGTTTGCGGAAGCGCCGCCATGCGGAGTCAAAGAAATCCGCACTGTACGGATTCTGAAAGACCACATGGAACTCATCTATAAAAAGATGCGTCCGCTTGCCCTTGCGCCAGTTCTCCGTCACACGGTTCAGCATGGCGTCCGTGATGATCAGCAGCCCCATTGTTTTCAGCTGTCGCCCCAGGTCCATAATGTCATAGATAACGATGCGGTTTTGGGTGTCCACGTTCGTCTCATGGGCAAAGGCATCCAGACTGCCGGTGGTGAACAGCTCCAGCGCCAACGCCAGGTCACGGGCTTCCTCCTCCGGCTGCTCCAGCAGCTTCTCCCGCAGAACACACAGCGTCGGGACCGGGCCGCCCCGCTTATAGGCCGCATACACGGCGTCCACGCACCGGTCAATGATGCTCTTTTGCAGAGGGCCGATGCCGCCCCGGTCCAGCTGTTCAAAGAGGGACAGGATAAACTCGGATTTGTCCACCACGGGATTGCCGCCGTCGCCGTAGCCCTCCACCATGTCCATAGCGTTGATATGGTCGGGACTTCCCGCCGCAATGCGGATGACCTCGCCGCCCAGCGCCTGTCCCAGCGCATAATACTCCCGCTCCGGGTCGCAGACAAGAATATCGTCCTGCGTGGCCAGCGCAAGAAACGTGATCAGCTCCTTGGCTGAAAAGGACTTGCCGCTGCCGGGAACGCCGGTAATAATGGTGGATTGGTTCAGCAGATTGGCCCGGTTGCACAGCAGCAGATTGCCGGAGATGGCATTCTCCCCGTAATAGATGCCGCCCGGCTCCATGATCTCCTGCACCCGGAAGGGCATCAGCGCTGCCAGAGATTCCGAGGTGAAGGTACGCAGAATATCCAGCTTCTGCACACCGATGGGCAGCGCCGTATTCAGTCCGTCCATCTGCTGAAAGCGAAGTGTTGCCATCTGGCACATTCTTCCGGTGGCGGCATTCATAATATAATCGGTGTCGGCATCCAACTGCTCCTTGCTGTCCGCCGTATGCACCAGCGTCAGCATCCCCAGCATCATCCGCTGGTCACGGATGGTCAGGTCATCCAGAAATTCCTTCATCTCCGCTCGCTGCTTTTCCATGTCATAGGGAACCGTGCCGGAGAAATTGTTGTTGGCCTGCTGCTTCCGCAGGAAATCCACAATGTTCCGCTCCACGCCCAGCAGACGGCTCTCACTGTCCCGGATGGCCTTGTCCATAGGAACGGGCACCACATCAATGGAGAGGATCATGGGCCTGTCGATACCGGAAAGCTCCGAGAGAATATCGTCCCGCAGATAGGCTGCGTAATCCTTCAAAAACAGCACCCGGCCATAGCGGTCGCCCGTGCGGAAGTGGTCCCGGTCAAATTCAAAGCTGTCCGGGCAGATATAGTCCTGAAAGCTGTGGCCCAGCTTCATGGACAGCGCCGGGTCAAAGTGGAAGTCCGCCTCCTCACCGTAGCGATAAAAGCCGTGCAGGACACGCAGGCGGTCCATCATATCCAGTTCTGTGCAGCGGGAGCCAAGACGGGAGAGCGCCAGCGTAAACTCCGCTCCGGCACGAACAAAATAGTTCTCTGCGTCTTTGTAGCTTTTGCGTGTAACCGTTACGGTAATATACAGGTCCCGGATCATCCCGCTTGCATGAGACGCTTTTTCCAGCAGCATGGCGTTGTATTCCCTGCGGTAGTGGTCGTGTCCGTCGTTTGCATAGGGAATCATGATATAGTCCTCGAAATCACGGCGATTGAGCCTCCGGGTGACAACGCTGAACTTTGTGGACGCATTGCTGTCGCAGAGATTCAGAAGGCCGCTGTACCCCAGCAGCATGGATTTCTGGTTCTCCTCACCGGCCAGCGCATAGTTGATGTCAGAGAACTGCCATGTGCGGCTGTACCGGTTCGGCCCCACAAGGAAGATACCGCTTTTCCAGGCTGTGCGGATGGGGATCACCTCCTGCACGCTGCGGGGAATACGGAACTGCTCCGGGTCCCTGCGAAGCAGCTCTTTCAACTTTTTCAGCATTTCTTGCTGCACCTCCTTTTTGCTCCATGTGCTGTTGTAAACTTCGGGACAAATGCGCCGAAGCTTACAGCGGAGCGCTTCTTTTCCTGCTTCCGCTGTTCCCGCATAGCTTCCCAATACAAATTGGTCGGTCGGAAGGTCAGCCGCTTAGGGACGAGAAATTCCGACCGCAGCCATACAGCAAAGAACTTTTCCGCTGTCATGCCGTGGTATTTCACAAAGCCCATAGCGGCAAAGGGCGCTGCGCCGAGGATGCACAGCCAGCTGACCGTTTCCGTCCCCAGCGCATCCCGCAGACCCAAATAGATGCCCACGGCCACGCCGCAGGCCAGCAGTGAAAAAATGAGCTGCCGCAGCGACAGCCCGAAGAAGATATTCTCCTTGTAGTCCCGTATCTCCCGGTTGATTTTGATCTCCATTGCCGTCATCCTCTCTCCGGTGCATTTTTCACCGGTCGCTTGGGCTGGATGGCCGTGGGGCTTTCGCCGCTCTCCGGGCGCAGAAAGTCTATCCGTGCGGCGGCATAAATGGCATTGTCGTTGAGCTGGCGCTGCCATGCGCCTACGGACGGTGCCCACTTGAAGCCGTTGCATTTCAGTGTGCTCCGCTGCTCCTCCGAGGGCTTTTCATCAAAATACAGCCGCAGGCGGTTATCCTCCTTGTCTGCTTCGGCACGGCCGCCCGGAAAGTCCCAGCCCACATATTCTGTGCTTTGCGTCCGGGATACCTCCTCGATGCGCTGCCGGAGCCGCCGTATCTCCGCCGTATTGCCGCTGAGGATGTAGGACGGATACGGCTGCTTTTCCCACGAATATCCCTCCTGCACACGCCTGTCCAACTTGGCGGCATCCTCATCCGAAAGGCCGGGGCAGCCCAGCGCCGTGGCGTGCTTGCGGAAATAGGCGTTGATCTCCTTCATGCGGGCGTGCATTGCGGTCAGCTTGTCGAGCTTGGCCTGCAGTTTTTCCACTGCCTGGGGATCGTCGCTGTAAATCACATGGTTCTGCATCATTGCATTTTCTCCTATTCAAATTAAAGTCCCATCATCTCTCGTACTACACGGTCTGCCATTTTCACCGTCCCGACCAGCACCAGAAGATTGAAAATCAGTTCTCCTACATACGTCCACACCTGTGTGACTGCCGCCGCATTGGGATCAACGGCGGGCGGGCTGGATGCAAACAGCGAGAAGATGATGCAGGCCAGCACGATAATGGCTCCCTCCAGACACACGGCGGCATAGGATTTCAAAAAGCTCCTGCCGATTTGCTGACTCGGTTCCCCCGCAAAGGTCGAAAGGGGGATCGGGGCGATGGCCGTGTAGATATACAGACGGAAAAAGCGGCCATATACCGTAAGGACCATGACAAAAGACAAGATCGTGATAAAAAGACCACCGATCAGCGCCACCGCCCAGAGGGGGATGCTCTCCCAAAAGCCGCAGCTTTCAATGGCGGTCACGATTTCGGCGGGAAGCACCGTCTCCTGCGCTGCACCCATCCCGGCTGCCGACATGATGGAGGAAATAACGCCCTGCACAATGGTGAACAGGGCCATCATCAGTTCCAGTCCGTAGGTCACGGCGGCTTTGGCCAGCGCAAAGCGGATAAAGAGCTTTACCGCCGCCTCCGGGCGCTTGATCTCTGCGAAGGAGCCGCAGGTTTTTACGACGCCCACCACAAAAAACAGCACCAGTAGCGCAAGGCCAATGGCCTGCATCGTGTCGTGGATGAGCAGGACCACGTTCCAGATGGTGCCGCCCTTGAAGGTTTCCGGCGATTGCGTGATGAGCTGCCATATCTCCGCCAGCTTTTCGTTCCAAGTCGCAAGGGCGTTCTCCAGATTCTGAACGACCCAGTTGTCACTCATATTGCGTTCTCCTTTCCCGGCAGCAAGAGACAGGCTTTGCGCCTGCCTCTTGCTGCCATTTTTATCGGGTACGGTCTGCCGGGGACTTGCGAACGATCCCGTACACATCGTCCACAAAGAACTTCCCGACAAACGGATTGAAAATCGCATGGCATCTCACGCCGTTGTATTCCGCCAGATAGTCGTTGTCGCCCAGGCGCTTGATAATCCGTGCTTCCCCCAGAACGTGCTTTTCGCCCTGCTTGAGAGAATGGATATAACACTCACACTTTCCCATGATGTACCTCCTTTCCCTCAGCCCGTGATAAGCGCCAGAATCTCTTTGGCGAACGTCACGATCACGCCGCCTGCCAGCGTGAGAAAGCCGTTGCTGCGCTGGGACGGGTCGTGACTCTGGAAGGACAGACCGATCTGGACGATACCCCAGCCAAGAAGGATCAGCCCCACCGCACGGATCACGCCGAAAATAAAGTCGGACAGGTTGTTGATGACCGTCAGCGGGTCGCCTGCGGCAGAAGCCGTCACAGGCATACAGCACACGCAGAGGACAGCGGCGGAATAGACCGCCAGAAATACCCGGCTCTTTTTCCCCATCGGCAGGGGCCGGGTTTGCAGATGTTTTCTTTTATCAGGATGCTTCATCATAATGTTCCTCCATAAAAATCGCTTCCAGTTCTTCACTGGACAGTAGTTCAAACTTTTGTTCGGATAGATCGGCCGCAGGAATTTCCTCGTCGGGACCCCACTGCCAGTCATCCACACGGATGGACGCAACGGCCTGCTCCGTTCCGCCGTGGACATAGGGCAGCCCGCCGCCGTCCGGGGTGCGGGACACCAGCGGGTGGGTCAGGATGTCGAATTTGTCGTCGCAGACCGGCAATTCCCCACGGATGAACAGCAGCGCTTTGCGGTTATCCAGCATCCGCACCTCGTCCGGTGTCATCAGCTCCCGGCCCGTGATCTGATAATTTGTGCTGTAATTCCCGTTGCGCCCGGACGATTTTCCGTAGGTGTTGGTGTCAATCGTGGCTTTACCCAGCAGTTCCGAGATATACTTGTGGGACCCCTGTTCGTTGCCGCCGAGATACAGCAGTTCGTCGCAATTCCCCAGCACACTTTCCCATTGCTTTTCAAACAGCGCCTTCAGCTGGGCTATATTCTGCAGGATGATGGACACAAACACATTGCGGGAGCGCATGGTGGACAGCTTGATCTCAAAGTCGTTCGGCAGACTGATGTTGGCAAACTCGTCCATCAGGAAATGGACCGGGACCGGCAGACTGCCGCCGTGCTTATGGTCGGCGCTGTCAAACAGCTGCTGGAATAGCTGCTGATACAGAATCGATACCAAAAAGTTGAAGCTGGTGTCGCTGTCGGGAATCAACGCAAACAGCGCCACCCGTTTTTCACCCATGTCCTGCAAATGCAGTTCATCCGTGGCCGTCAGGGCAATCAGGGAATCCAAATTGAACTTCTCCATGTGGGACGCCAGCGTGATTTGAATACTTTTCAGCGTTTTGGCGCTGCCGGAACGGTACTGCTTGTAATACTTCACGGCGATATGCTCAGGGTCCCGCATTTCCAGCCGTTCAAAGAGCACATCCAGCGGGGAGAGATAGCTGTCGTCATCCTCCCGGACCTCTCCGGCCCGAAGCATCTCCATGACCATCGGAAAATTCTGTTCCTCCGGTGGGGCCTCGTGATAGAGATAATAGACCAGCGCCGAGAGAAGAATGGATGCGGTGGAATCCCAGAAGGGGTCCTGCGACTGTGCGCCCTTGGGCGTTGTCGCCTTAAAGAGATTCGTCACCAGCATCTGCACCTCATTGTCATTGGTCAGATAGACGAAGGGGTTATAGCAGTGGCTTTTCTCCATGTGCAGCAGATCCAGCACCCGGACATCATAGCCCGATTCCTGCAGCAGTCCTCCGGAATCCCGCAGCAGCTCGCCCTTAGGGTCAAGGCACACAAAGGACGGCCCCCTTGGAGACAGGCACGCCTCATACAGGCAGGGCTTTGCGTAGCAGCGGGTCTTGCCTGCGCCGCTGCCGCCGACCACGACCGTGTTCAGGTTGCGCCGGTGCTTTCGGCCGTCCAGCCCCATGCGGATGTGCTGGGTGAACACCTTGTTCGGCTCCGGTGGCTTGGCACAGTATTTCCGGTTCAGCCGCTCCGGGCTGCCCCACTTGGCGGAGCCGTGTTCCACGCCACGCCGGTAGTTGCGCCGGGTGGACAGCAGCGCTCCCACCAGCAGGCCATAGGCGGCGGCAAAAAAGAGGACAGCTTTTCCGCTGTCCTCGCACCAGATAATATGAAACGGATGCTGCATTGCCGCAGGGAACTGCCGGATGATCCCGAAAAGTCCGCCGGATGCGGCCGGGGCCACCAGCAGCCCCAGCCACACCGCAGGAAGCAGGCCCATCAGATACCATACGCTCTTGGGTTTACCGTTCATCCCTGCATTTGCCCTTCCGGGACTTGCTCGGCGCATCAATGGTCTTGACAAGCACCTCATCCACAATATCCGTGGGGCGCTGCTCGTGGATCAGGTCATTTCGCAGTTCATTGAGCGCATGAATGACCACTCCATGCTGGTACGGATCGAGGGTCAGCACTCGCTTGCTCGGTTTCTCCATAGCTTACCGCTCCTTTCTGACATTTTTCTGTGCGGCGGCACGGCTCTGCTCCAGCGCCCGCTCCATCCTGCCGGTCATGGTCTGGAGTGTATCCCGGATGTCGGTCAATTCACTGCGGATGGTCTGTGAATCGGCGTCCCGCAGTGATTCCGGCAGGCGGCTGAAATCGTATCCACGGGCATCCACCCCATATTTGCGGCAGAGCATATAGGAGACGCAATAGCCCCGGAACGCATCCGCCTGCGGGTCAGCGTGCTCCGTCTGGTCCAGCTCCGCACGGGCCATTGCCAGCGACACGCAGCGAAACAGGTCCTGTCCATCCATACCACGCTGGACAATGACGGTTCTGCGGTCGTAGTCATAGGCCGCACCGTTTGGGACATTCTCCGCCATTTCAATGGGCACCGGGCGCTTGGAAATCAAAGCCGAAAGCAGTAGGCGGTCATCATAATGGATCTGCGGCTGGCGTTTGGCATCCGTCTGTGCAATGTCAAAGACCTTTTTCACATTGTAGTAGTATCCCGTGCGGCCGTCCTCGGTCACATAGCTATCCCCGGCCTCCAAAATGGAGATGCCCGTCTCATGCCTGCGGACATATACGCCCTGCTTCTTCCAGCCGTCAAAGTCCCGTAGACGGGTGGCCTTGTCATTCTGTGCGTAGATCAGCAGGGCATTGGTAGGCGAGTAGCGGTCAAAGCGTGCCTGCACATCCAGAAAGCCCCGGAAGGCGTCTCCGTCCTGCATGATCTCATGCGCCATTTCATCCGCCAGCGCATACAGGTCGTCCCGCTTGGCCTTTTTCTTGGCGGCGTATTCCTCCTTTGTCAGCTGCGGCGGGGCGCTGGGCGACTCCGGGGCAGCGGGGGTAGTAAACAGATCGTCAAAATTTGCCATCGTTATCTCTCCTTACTTTTTCTGCTCCGCTTCTTCTGCGGAGGTTGCTTGTGCCGGATGGGCTGCTGCGGCCTTTTCTCCTGCTCCGGCTCATTCCGCTGGGTGGGGATGGTGCCGTCCTCCTGTCCACGCCGGATCTCCCGCAGCTCCTCCCGGACAGAAGGGCGGTCCTCCTTAGACGCCCCTTCGGAGTTCTCTCTGGTTTTGGAAGAAGGCTCGGACGGATGGGAGGGCTCCGTGCGAGCCGCCGTAGGGTTTTCACGAAGCGTCTCCTGCCGGTCGGCGGGACCCGAAAGCATCTCGTCCAGCAGGCGGTCATCCTCGCTTTGCTGGGGATGTGTCTGCTCCGGAACCGGCTGGCCAGGACCCTCTTTCTCCTTGCCGGACAAGTTCTCCCGGATGGTCTCCGGGTCGGATACCGTGGCGATTTTGATATTCTCCACGATGCGGTTGATTTTAGCGGCATCCTCGGCACGCACCATGATCTCACTGATGCCCTGTGGATTGTCCTTCGCCTCCCGCAGCACACAGTAGACCACGCCGTAGCGCTTGGCGTCGGCCACAAAACGGGCCATGTCCTGATTTTTGACGGTAAAGATGGTCAATTCCTTGCCGCTGCGGAGCATGGCGGTCAGGCGCTGCCGCCCCTTGACCTTGTTCTTGTCCCGGTTTTTCAGGGCGGCAATCAGCAGCGCCGATACCTCCTTGGCCGCACTGCCTGTAATCTTGGCTGCCACCTCCACGCCCTCCAGACTGAGCCGGACGACCTGTTCGGCGGCGTCACCGGATGTGTTCATGTTGCTGTTCCTCCTTCTGTTGATTTTTCTCGTCCTCCCGGACGGCTTTCAGTTTCTCCGCCATCACGTCGGAGCGCTCTGCAATGTCGTCGCACAGATGCACCTCCCGGCGCAGCGCTTTGAGCCGTTCAGACAACTCCCTGATCTGCGCCCTGTGTGCATCGGCCTGTTCCGGGCTATCCCGGACGGGCTTGGTACGCAGCGCCTTCTGCAGCGCCCGACGCTGGGCGGAAAGGGTCGTGATCTGCACCTCCTGTTCCTTTTGATATAAAGCAAGCTGCTCGGCGGTATCAATGTGATGCCGTGCGAGCAGCCGTACTTCCTGTGAGATATTATTCAGTTTTATCAGATCCTCCCGGAGAAGAAAATGGAGCCGTGCCCGGTTCTGCGGGCGGCGCTTTGGAAATACACCGAGTTTATAGCAGTAATACAGATACAGCGCCCGGAAGCCGGTTATCTTGCGCATCTTCTGCCACTTGCCCATAGAATAGACCTTCTTCCGCTCTTTCGGAGCCTCTGGATGGGGAACCTGCGGCAGGGGCTGGGACAAAATACGCCGCCGTATCCCATCTTCGGTGTATGCCGCCCCAAAGTTCCGGGCAAGGCGCACAAAGCGCTCCTTTCCGGGCGGTCGCACGGAGATGTCCTTGCCGAACTTCACCGCATAGCCCTTCTGGCGCAGCAGGTAATAAAACTGCTTTTCGCTGACGCTTTCCCGGATCAGCTCGTCGATTTCGCTGCGGATCAGGCCACGCCATGTGGGGCGCTGCTCCTGCTCGGCCCGCCATTCCCCGTAGTGTTTCGACTTTCCCAGCTGGGGCTTCTCCACCACGGACAGGCCGTATTCCCGGCAAAGTTCGTCGGAGACTGTCCGCATTTCGTAGTAGTCTTTCCCGGTACGGTGGTAGCGGATGCCATCCACAAAGGATACGGTGTTCACCACAAAATGACTATGCAGGTGGTTTTCCTTATCCAAATGGGTGGAGACCAGCACCTGATATTTCTCGCCCCACAGCTTCCGGGCCAGCTTTACGCCGATCTCATGGGCCAGTTCCGGTGTAGCCTCACCGGGGGCAAAGGACTGATACCCATGATAGGCGACGACACCGTCCTCCTTGCCGAAGCGCTTCTTGACTGCCAGCATCTCATCCCGTGCCGTTGCGGGCAGACAGTTGATGCCGCTGACCAGCTGTCGCAGTACGGAGACGCTTTCGCTGTCCAGCGCCTCCGTCGTTTTATCCAGGCGGGCGGCGTAGTCAATGACATCCGATAAATTTTGCACCTGCACATCGGTCATATTCTTTTGCCGGTAGAACTGCGGATTTTCCGTCTTTTCCGGGTTCTCGATATAGAGCACCACTTTGCCCAGCCATCCCTTCACGGCCCAAATGGAAGTTGTTGCCATAGCGCTACTCCCGTTTTGCCGGAAGGATGACTGCCGCCGTGACCTCCCGGATAAAGGCTTCCCACTGCTTGCTGCCCTCATCGTACCGTTTGACATCTATGACATTCAGCACATGGGCCTTCTGTGCGATCTGGTTGAGAAGGTTGCCCACGTAATGCAGCTCCCGCATGAAGGCAAAGTATTCCGGCGGCGGGGCCTCACGGGGCACCACTCCGGCAATCAGGTGCCGCAGGTAGGCTTCACGGGGCAGGCGGCATTTCTCCACCTGACGGTTCAGGTGCTCCGCCTCCTTCTCATTCAGCCGCACCTTGATCTCTATCTCTCGCTTGGTCATTACCGTTCCTCCAAAGGTCAAAATTGCCGCATCTGGCGGCGGGGGGTTACAGGGGATGCCCCTGTCAGGCTGCCTTTTGTCCCCAAAAGGCGTTGCTTGCTGGTATAGTACATTCCTGCACGCCCTGCGGGCGTGCGTCCGGGGGTACCTGCTGATAAGAACATCCGTTATGGAAAATCAAGCGTGAATCCCGGCACACAATATACCGCAAGCCCCCTCTGTTTTTCATTTAAGGTTATACCGTGAAGTATTATAATTTCGGGTATAATTTTGAGTGTTACTTTATCGTCCTCGCTCCCTGCCTCGCTCCGGAAGGGTCATCACCCGGTCGTAGTCCTCCCGGAGCATATAGCAGCGCTCTACGCTCCACCCACGTTCTCCGCCGTATTCCGCAGCCATATACTGCTCCAGTCGGACGCAGGGGTCCGTCCCGTCCAGACAGCGGGCGTAAATGGAATAACCGCCCATGTTGGGCTGAAATGCCTTGTTATCGCTGGATACCGCATAGGTGCGGGAGCGCTCGCTGTATGCTGTAGAAAAGCTGTCTGCACGGAAGGTGATATACCCGCTCACATGGATGCCGCCTCGCTCTGCTTTGCGAAACAGCTCCCGCAGCTTTCCGTAGGACAATTCGACTTGCTGCTCCGGATACTGTGCTGAAAAAGAGACGCCATCAGAATCCGCCGATACAAGAGCGTATTCGCCATTTTTATACTGGCAGCGCACGGTTTCTTCCGCCTCCTCCCGGCTCTCGGCATCTACCGTAACTGCCCGCTTCCATGTCTCCGTAATAAGAACCTTATATTCGCTCATCGTGCCATACTCCTCTCTGGTTTTGATACTGTTCTGGTGATTGGCAGCCCCTTCCGCAGGCAGAGCCAATCATTATAATCCTTGCCCTGGCAAGGAAAGCCGTCCAGCACAACATACCTGCCTGCCAGCTGCTGCCGGATCGCATCGGCGGCGCTGCGGCCCGCAAGGTCGTTGTCGAGACACAGGTAAATGGTTTGGATTTCCCGGTGGTCCCGAAGATACTGAGACAGAGCCAGCGGCAGATGCCGCTCCGTCAAGTTCTTCTTAGGCTGGTACACACCGGCCAGAGACAACAGGTGCTGCGACCTCCACGGCAGTCTGTCCTCCTGCGCCATCGCCGCAAAGGAAAGCAGGTCGATGGCCGATTCAAACAGATACAGCACCTGTGACGACTCCTCGGCGGGGATGGAAAAGGAAAATCGCTTATCGCTGCCCGTCGCTTCCCCTTTGAAGTCTGTTCCGATTCCCCGCAGGCAGGCATAGCGGGGCTGACCGTCTTTATCCTTGCCGACAAATACGGCATTGTGGTGGGGATAGCTCTCATAGAGCCGACCGGTTCGGATGCAGAAATCAATCAGTTCATAGTCGATTCCTCGGCTGTGCAAATACTCGACGGCATGGGCGGCGCAGCGGCTGACCTGCGGCAAAAGCAGTGTCTTTGTCTGCTCCGGCTGCTGGCGGGTACAAGAAATGGGCGGCTGCCCAGCCGCCCGTCCCACGATCCGCTCCACCGCCTCGGTAAAGGGAATCTCTTTCACTTTGATCAGATAATCCAGTGCCGTCCTGCCGCCAATCCCACGGGAAAACCAGCACCACTTCCCGTTGGAAATTTTCAGGCTGTCGTGCTCACGGGTGCAGTAGGTGCTGCCGCCAAAATGCATCAGCTCCTGCGGCTCATAGGTCTGGAGATAGGTCAGTAGGTCCATTTCCTTCGCCCGGTCGATCATCTCTCTTGTCACATAGCCCATCGTTTCATCATCTCCTTGATATAAAAATAAGCCGGACGGTTTTCACATGAATGAAAGCCGTCCGGCTATGTAACGTTTTGCACCCCATTTTTCTGACCCACCAATCCTTCGTGGAAGATTGATGGGGAAACCTTCATTGCGAAATGGCGATAAATTTCTGCGTCTCTCCATCGAGACAACTTTTTCAAGGGACTTTTGCTCAGGATTGTCAACTTTTTCAAGGGACTTTTCTCGGCAAGCTGCAACTTTTTCAAACGACTTTTACGACAAGGTGCAACTTTTTGGCACAACGGTGTAGTTTGGATATGCTTTTCAGATGTCCCCATTATGATAAATTAATTTATGATAATCTCGTTTATATTATAAGCGGGGGACGCAGAGCAGTCGAGCCATTATCGGATATTTTCTCTATCAATTTTCCTGCGGCTAAATTATATCTATTGCCGCTTGAAGCAATTTTATCGCCCGAATTTGTGTTATTTCTGCGAAATCGAGATATAAATATTGACGCAGGCGATTTTAACTGCTATAATATGGGCGAAGAATGGAGAGACTATACTGTGAATGGAGGTATCCGCTTATGCTTATTCAATTTTCGATTGAAAACCATCGCTCAATCAAAGATAGTGCAGTCATCAGCTTTGCAGCATCAAAGGATAAGTCCCTGGAGTCTTATCTGCTGCACCCAGATGAAAAAAGGGCGCTTTTACCTGCTATTGCTATTTACGGAGCGAACGCTGCCGGTAAAAGTAATGTGCTGCACGCACTGATGACGATGAAGGATATGGTTGTCGGAGAAGCAGCCAAAATATCCAAAGGACAAAAATTGCCGTGGGAACCGTTTGGAGGCACCACAACGCCTACATCTTTTGAGATCGTATTCATCTATCATGGCATTCGTTACGCTTACGGCTATTCTTTCGATGCTAAGAAGATCTATACGGAGTATTTGTACCACTGGCCCAATGGGCGTGAGGCGCTGATTTTCTCAAGAGAAAACGGCGTATATGAATTCCGAGAGAATATCAATGAGCAAATCACACTCAGCAACCGCACGCCGGATAATAAGCTGTATCTGGTTTCCTCAAACGACTGGAATCTGCCGCAAACGGAAAACGCCTACAAGTGGTTCTTGGAAAAGCTGACATTCTTGATGGAGGAAGCACCTGCCGCTTCGGAAACAGTCGCACAGATCGTCAGCGGCAATGAGAAGAAGGCTCGTATCCTGAAGGAGCTGCTGCTTGCCGACCTCGGCATTTCTGATGTGACCATCAAGAACATTTCCGGCAAGGCCCCGGTCATTACGACCACCCACCGTGTCATCGGTGCGGATGGCAGCGTGGAACACTTCCAGCTTCTTATGGATCAGGAGTCCTCCGGAACGCAACGGTTCTTCTCCCGTATCGGCGGCTGGCTGCAAGCGCTGGAGGACGGCGCACTGCTTGTCGTTGACGAGATCGAGGACAGTCTGCATCCGCTCCTGACAAAGCGGCTGATAGAGATGGTTCAGGATAATACGATCAACACAGAGGGAGCGCAGCTTCTGTTTACGACGCATGATGCGATGCTGCTTGATCTTACCTTCTTCCGCAGAGATCAGATCTGGTTTGCAGAAAAGGACGAGCGGTCCTGTGCAACTGAGCTGTATTCGCTGGCGTCCTTCTCTCCGAGAAAGGGAGAGAACATCCGCAAGGGGTATTTGCAAGGGCGCTTCGGTGCGATCCCGTTTATCGGAGGTGACGGCTTATGGCAGGAATGAGGAAAGAATACGACCCAAATAAAGCAGGCCGTCGCAAACGTAGGCCCATCATTTATATAATCTGTGAGGGAAAAGAAACGGAGATCAAATATTTCAAGCATTTCCGTTCCCGCAACTGCCTGGTAGATATTGTGCCGATTTCTTCCAAGCACAAGGCTGCAGAGCATTTGGTGAAGCACGCAAAAGGGCTGCTTTCTCAATCGGATTATTTTCCAAAGGACGGAGACCAACTGTGGTGCGTTTTCGATTGCGATGATAACAAGAACTCCGAATTGAAAAATGCCGCCGACTACGCTGAGAAACACGGGTATAAAATTGCCTATTCCAATCCTTGCTTTGAGTACTGGTATCTGCTTCATTTTGTAAAGCAGAACAGCTACTTAAACGGGGCCGAAGAAGTTCTGCACCAACTGCAAAGCAAAGGACGGCTTGAAAAATACGAAAAGAATCTGGATGTTTTTGCCGACCTGTTACCTCATCAATCAGAGGCAATGCAGCGTGCCAGGGAACGCTTGGATAGCCTTTACAAGGACAATGTAGTTATTCTCAGCCGAGATAGTAACCCGGTCACAACGGTTTGCGAGCTGGTTGAGTATCTGAACAGCCAGCAATCTTAAAGCAGCGCCCACAACCGCAAAGTGAAAACTTGCGAAAATATGCAACTTTTTGGAGTGTCGGAGAGAGCAAGGCAGCAGGCCGAAACAGCCTGCTGCCTTGTTCTCTTCCTCGACCGGTAAAAGCAGAAGGATGCAGATCACCGTTCCCGGTCTGCCGTTCTCGGCCGGGGGCTGCCGCCCTCGTCCGGCTCCTCCGACATAACGACACGATCCGGCTCATTGAGATTCAGCAGCACATTCAGTTCATTCAGCCGCCGTGTTTTTTCGGCCAGTTCTGCCTCCCTCGGAAAGGGGGCAGTCATCTCTGTGCGGGCGTTTTCAAGCTGCTCGGTGGCATGGGCAAGCTGTGACCGAGCGTTTTCCAAACGCTCATTGATTTTCTCCAACGCATTGTCGATGCGGGTCACATTGCCGCCTGCGTCTGCCCCCAGCACAGCCGTATGGGAGAGACTTCCTTTCAGCGTCATGTGAAATTCGTTGGTTTTGCTGTCATAGGCGAGCGCCATATCAAATCCACGATAGCTGCCAACGGAAATAGTCTCCGCTCCGTTCATGTGGGTGCAGGCATGGATGATGGCCTTGCCGGCGTTCTCACGCTCGGCGTAGGTGACGCCATTTAAGACCATCGGCGCAATGCCCTCGGCGGGCTTCGGATGCTCGGCCAGCCGTGCGCTGTCCTGCTCATATCCGGCGATGCGTTCGTTCAACTCCTTGATCTCTGCCGGATACTTCCGCAGCACCAACTCCTCCAGCGCATACCGCTGGCTCAGATGGCTGGCACGGAGCATATTCAGCTTGCTGACCTCCATATCCAGATTGCACTTTTCAATGATCTGCGGGTTTCCCGTGGCCAGCGCCTTGATCTCGGCATAGGAAAGCGCCGTTTCGTCCACATCCTCCGCCGCACGGGCTGGCAGTTTGGAGGTCATGATTTGGGCAATGAACCGCTGCTTGGATTCCACCAGCTGATAAAGATAGGCGTCGAATGTACCCTCGGTGACATAGCGGAAAATTTCTACCTCCGGATTCTGGTTGCCCTGCCGCACGATGCGACCAAGGCGCTGCTGGAGATCGCTGGGCCGCCAGGGACAATCGAGATCATGCAGGGCAATAAGCCGGTCCTGGACATTGGTGCCTGCGCCCATTTTGGCCGTGCTGCCCATGAGGATGCGCACCTCGCCTCCACGCACTTTTGCAAACAGCTCCTTTTTCTTTTGCTCGGTTTTGGCATCATGGATAAAGGCAATTTCCTCCTCCGGAATACCCTCTGCCACGAGTTTCTTTTTCAGGTCGTTATACACATCTGTAAACTGATCCGGTATCATTTCGTAGACCCCTTCTGCATTTTTCTGCATTTCAATCGGCGTATTCTTGTTAGGCGTAGACAGGTCGCAGAAAACCAGCTGGGTGCTGCGCTGATCTTTGGTCTGCGCCCAGATACGGGCGACATTGCGGGCGCAGGTTGCGACCTTGCCGTTGGGGTCATCGGCGGCCAGCGGGTTGATAAGGCGCATATCCAGCGCCAGCTTCCGTCCATCGTTGGTGATGCGGAGCATATTGTCCGTGCTGGGATCGACCGCACGGGCACGGACACGCTCGGCTCGTTCCGCCAGTTCCGCTACCACCGCCCGCTGCAATTCGTTCGGCTGGATGACCTCGGTGTGAAAATTGGCTTTCGGGACCGGCAGGTTCAGCATATCCGCCGTCTGCACATCGGCCACCATTTTGAAGGTCGCCATCAGTTCCGGCAGATTGAAGAATTTTGCAAAGCGGGTTTTCGGGCGGTAGCCGCTGCCTTCGGGGGCCAGTTCGATGGCTGTCACCGTCTCTCCAAAGTCGCTGGCCCAATCGTCGAAGTGGACAAGGCCCATCTCCTGCAGCGTCCCATACTGCAAGTACCGCTGGATCGTATATAACTCCACCATGCTGTTGGAAATGGGGGTGCCGGTGGCGAAGATAACGCCGTGGCTGTTGGTCAGCTCGTCCAGATACTGACACTTGGCAAAGAGGTCCGAGGACTTCTGCGCCTCCGTCTGTGCGATGCCGCCGACGTTCCGCATTTTGGTCATCAGGAAGAGGTTCTTGAAATTGTGGCTCTCGTCGATGAACAGTCGGTCGATGCCTAATTCTTCAAAAGTCACCGTGTCGTCTTTGGTGCTCTGGTCGTTGAGCTTTTCCAGCCGGGTCTCCAGCGACTTGCGGGTGCGCTCCATCTGCTTGATCGTGAAGTTCTCCGCTCTCTGCCGCTTGGCGTCGCTGATGGCCAGCAGCACCTCGTTGATCTGCCGCTGCAGGATCTCCCGCTGCCGCTCATGGGACAGGGGGATCTTCATCAGCTGACTGTGTCCGATGATAACGGCATCATAATCGCCGGTGGCGATCCGGGCGCACAGCCTGCGGCGGTTGCGCTTTTCAAAGTCCCGCTCGGTGGCCACCAGAATGTTGGCAGCCGGATAGAGCTGGAGCCATTCTGCCGCCCACTGCTCCGTGATATGGTTCGGCACCACGACCAGCGACTTGGTGCATAGCCCCAGCCGCTTCATCTCCATAGCGGCGGCAACAATTTCGTAAGTTTTCCCTGCCCCTACTTCGTGAGCCAGCAGCGTGTTGCCGCCGTAGATCACATGGGCGATGGCGTTCACCTGATGCTTCCGCAGGGTGATCTCCGGGTTCATCCCCACAAAGCGGAGATGGCTGCCGTCATATTCCCGCGGGCGGATGGAATTGAAGGTGTCATTATAGATGCGGCACAGCCGTTCGCGTCGGTCGATGTCCTGCCACAGCCAATCGGCAAATTTGGACTTGATCAGTTCCTGCCGGTCCTGCGCAATGGCGGTTTCCTTCACATTCAGTACCGGCCGCTCCTTGCCGTCCTCCACAACGGTGTCGAACACCTTGACTACCCGCTGATTCAGCGTCTGCTCCAGAATGTGATATGCCGTAATGCGTTTGGTGCCGTAGGTGGTGACGGCTTTGATGTTGCCCCCGTCCATGCTCTTGTTGCTGATGTTCCACTCTCCGCTGTATTCGGAGCGGACGACCCGCATTTTCTGTCGGGCGTATACGCTGGTGCCGAACAGCTCGAACATAAACTGCTGATAGATCTCGGCGGGCACCCATGATGCGCCGATCCGCACACCGATCTCCGCAGCGGTCAGGTCTGGCGGCTGCACGGCCTCCAATGCGGCGGCATATCCGGCCAGTTCCTGTTTCTTTTCGACCGGTAACGCTGCTTGCAGGGCCTTCACCATTTGCAGCTTTTTCCGCACATTGCCGGACAGAAATTCCTCAGCGGTGACATAGGGGTATGCCGCCAGATCAAGCTGCGCCGGACTGATCTCCTCCGGCGTAAGACCGCAGCGGATATTCTGGTAGATGACCCCGGACAGCTCCTGCACCAGTTCCTCCTCGCTTTTTCCGGAGCGTTCCGACATAAAGGCGAGATCGACCTGCGCTTTTTCAGAAAGCGATACCGCCAGCGCCTCCGAAGCCGTGTCCACCTGCGCCACCGGCATATTGGGCCGGATGGTCCGCTTGGTGAACATATCCGCCTTGCGTGCAAAATTGCCCTCGTTGTCCAGAACCTCCAGCGAGCACAGCAGGGGATAGCTGCCGTCGTCCGAAAAGGCCAGATGGTTGCCACGGGTGCAGAGCCGCCCATATTTTTTCACATAGGCATCATACAGACTGCCAAGTTTTTCCTGCTCCCGCCAAATGATCTCGTCCGGGTGGTTTTCCATCTGATAGGCGATGAGTTGGCGGGCGCAGTCCCGTAGCGCCATCATACCTCGCACTCGGTTCTCGGTGGTCAGCGGCAGTTCGACCGGCTCCATGCGGCTGTCAATGCGGAAATACAGCTTGCCGTCTACGCTGGTAAAGCTGTAATTACGCACATTCGGGTCGGCGGGAATGGATAAATCTTCCTCCTCCTCCGGCCCGTCCTGCTCATAGGTGGGGATCTGTGCATGAAGCCCCGATACCGCTTCGCTCAGAAGATCGGCAAGATCGGCATTTTCATAGGGCTTGCACACGCTGTCCATGCCGTATTGAGTGCTCTCCATGGCCATCTCGCCCAGCACCATTTCCGGATGCCGGACGAAATAGCTGTTCATGCGGATGCCGTTTTCATCCGTGTCCAGATGCACCCAATCCGGTTCGATGTCCACAATGCGGTCACGCTTCTGGAGGAAGAGAATGTCGCTGGTCACATCTGTTCCGGCGCTGGCCTTGAAGGCCGTATTGGGCAGGCGGATCGCCCCGATGAGGTCGGCCCGCTGGGCCAGATATTTCCGCACGGCAGGGCTTTCCTTGTCCATCGTGCCCTTTGAGGTGATGAAGGCGATCACGCCGCCCGGACGTATCTTGTCCAGCGTCTTTCCGAGAAAATAGTCGTGAATGAGCCAGTGATGCTTGTCGTAGCGCCGGTCAACGACCTTGATATTTCCAAACGGCACATTGCCCACTGCTGCGTCAAAAAAACTGTCCGGTATCTCCGCCTTTTCATAGCCGGTGACAGCGATCCGGCTGTTCTGATAAAGCTGTCGGGCGATGCGGCCGGAAATACTGTCGAGTTCCACGCCGTAGACCTTGCAATCCCTCATGCTGTCCGGCAGCATTCCCATAAAGTTGCCAATGCCGCAGGCAGGCTCCAACAGGTTGCCGCTTTCCAAGCCCATCTGTGCCAGCGCCTGGTAGATGGCGTCGATGAGAACGGGCGGGGTATAAAAAGCGGTCAGGCTGCTGGCACGGGCGGCGGCATATTCCTCCTCGGTGAGCAGCGCTTTCAGCTCGGCGTACCGGCTGTGCTTTTCATCGAAGCAGTCGGCAAGGCCGCCCCAGCCCACATAGCAGGAAAGGGTTTCCTGTTCCTCCGGCGTCGCCAGCCGGTTTTCGCTTTCCACTGCTTGCAGAGTGCGGATCGCCGCCACATTGGACGCATACTTTTCCGCCTTGCTGCCCACGCCCAGCTCCCGATCCGTGATGTGAAAGTCGTGCCGCTGCCCGGTCGGTATTTCCGGATAGAGCGGTGCAAACCGCATACGCTCCCGTTTGGGCTGCGGCGCTGTGAGCACAGCTTTTTCTTCGGCAGGTAATGCCGGTTCTATCTCTGAGGTTTCCGCTTCCGCTATGGGCGGTTCCGGCTCCGATACCTCCGGTTCTGCTGCCGGCCGTTCGGAAACGGCCTCGGTCGTTGGCGTTTGCAGGGTTTTCCCAAGGCCAAACACGGAATAGGTGCCGTCCAGATAGGCACGCATGGCTTCTATGCCCTGCTTTCGCAGGGTATAGTGCCGATCCTCCTCTTTCGTGGCTTCCCAGGCAGGGAGCATATTCTGATAAATTTCCTGCACGCGGTCGGCGTCGGAGAGCTGAACGGTCACAGCCTTTACGCACTCCCAATAGTCCGCAATGGCGTTTTGCGAAAAAGGCCGCACCACATCGTCCGGTGTATCCATGAAAAAGTTGACGATCTTCCGGGCCAGCTGTTTCCGCTCATACTCCGGCATGGCCGCCCAGTCGGCATCTGAGAGAAATTTGTTCTGGGAGATCAGCTCCCCGATGCGTTTGGCCGCCTCCGGCCATTTCAGCGTGACCTTGGCATAGGGGGCCGTGATACTGCCGTGGCTGAACTCAATGCCCTTGCCACGGGTGTGGGTGAGATTGTCATTCCCGCCGCAGTGACCGCTGTACTCGCCGTGATAATCCTTGAGGTACTTTTCCCGCTCGGTCTTATCCTTGTGGGTGGCGTAAAAGGCGTACACACCGAGTCGATAGTCGGTGTCTCCGCTGCCCTCACGCAGTACCTCGTCGATCTCATCATCGGAAATAAAAAACTGCCGGTCCGGGGCAAACCCGTCGGCAACGGTAAAATGAAGCGGCTCCCGCTGCAGGTCACGGAGCCGCTCCAGTATCTCTTTCGGACGGTAAAAGCGAAAACGCAAAAGGTCTTGCCCTGCATCCAGCGCGGCGTTGAACGCCGTCCATTCGTCCACGCACTTTTGCAGCGTATCCGGTGCACAGAGAAGCTCATAAATTTGCTTCTGCGTTTCCGGATAGCCGCCCTTGACGGATTGCGCCAGCATGGCCAGCGGCAGAAATCCCGCGTTTCTCGCTTCCGTTGTCATGTCCCGGCTGGTGTAGGCAATGCTGTCAGCAAGCCGCATCCGCTCGTAGTGATCGACCTCATCCAATTCACTTTGCGGCATATACCGCCCCAGCTCCAGCAGCTCCCGGATACGCTTTGCCGCTTCCTCCCAGGAGATCAGTGTGGCATTGCTCCGCTGCGCCGTGCTGCCGCGGGCAATACGCATCCCTTCGGCGTCATACCAAAGCGAAATCTTCTCCCCGTCAAAATAGAAGCCTGCACCGTTTTCTCCATAGTGCTTTTGCAGAAATGCGGCGTTGTCCGGCTTATCCTTCATAAAGTAGGCGCAGATGATAAGACGGCTGTGCTCGTCGTTCGCTCCTACACACAGGGCTTCATCCATGATCTGCTGCGGCAGCTTGGGATGGGAGAACAGTGGTGCGACCGGTGTATCCTCCGGTTGGTCGAACGCAGGCATATCAAACAGCGTAAGCTGCTGTGATTCCATCGGCACAAACGGTTTGATCTCGGTGTTGACATAGTATTCCCGTTTGTCAATGAGCTGTGCCGTAAAGCCTGCCACAAGCCCCCACGAAAACACGGTTTCGCTGGTACGGGAAAGATATGCACCCTCCCACATGAGCAGACCATTTTTCTGCGGACGATACCCCAGCCGTGCTCCGTCTGCAAGGATCTCGGTGAAACGGTCTTGATATGCCGAGCGGAGATATTCGGCACGCTCGGCCTCGTCCGGATGTGACCGGAAAAACAGTTCGATCTGCGCCTTCTTGTGGATCAGATCATCATTGCGGTTTTCAATGATGGCGAAAATTTTCTTTTCATCCAAAAAAGCGGGCAGCTCAGAGGTTGCTTCCTCCGCACTGTCCGCTTCTTCGGGTTCGGTGTTCAGCTGTAGATCAGCTCCGCCAGCACTGTCCCCTCGGCGGCGTTTCTCAGGTTGTTCATCAGCCCCACCCACTTCATCGGGTCGGCGGCTTTCAGCTCCTCCGTCACGCCCTCGGCCTGAGCCATCGCCGTCACCGTCTGTTCCACGCGCTGCCGCGCCGTCCGGTCGATCTCCGCCAGATGCTCGTTCAGCCTGCCCGATGTCAGCAGGTTCGTGAACAGCACCTTCCGGTGCTCCTTCAGATACCTCCGGCGTAGCAGGCCGTATTTCCCAAGGGCTGTTTCCGGCTCCTGCGGCGGCAGCAGATCCGGCAGCCGGTAGCCGTCCTTCATCGTGTATGTCAGTTCCATGGTTTTCGCTCCTTTCGGTCTGTGTTTCTGTTTGCTTGTCTATAGGATACTCATTTCCCGGTGCCTGCGCAATTGTGCGAATTTGCTTTTGACGGCTTCGGACGGTCAATGCGATGGCGCTCAAACCGCTTTCGGCAATATCCCGTGTGGCCACGCCCAGGGCATTCAGCGTTTCCGGGGTATTGAAATTGAACACCTCAGAGAAATCCTCCGGATCAAAATATTCATCCGGTTCCAGCCCGCAGCGGCACATCAACATATACGCCGTACTGTTCTCCAGCAGACGGCGATAGAGAACCGACAAATTCAGCTCGTCCAGTTCTTCCAGCAGGCTGTTGTCCCGGCAGTTCTGCAGATCATCAAGATAGTCCGTCATATTGTCCGCCGCAGCGTTTTCCATGGCGGATACTATGGCTTCCTCCAATGTACCTTTATCGTCCAGCGCACCGAATCGGTTTTCCAACGCTTCGATCACATCCGGCTCCTGCTCGGCAGGCACCTGCCAGAGCGGCACGGGGCGGGACAAACGGCTTTCGTGGGTGTCGGATATATCAAAATAATACTTGAGGCGCGTGCGTCCCGGATAGTCCCGATCAAATACGGCAATGCCGGTAGCGCCCTTATTGACCCATCGGCCGAATTGACGGTTCCAGCGCTCTATCTCTAACACAGCCGTTGCGTCCGGACGCTGTGCGTGTACCAGCACCTGCTCCTCAAAGGGCAGCTTATAATTCCGGCAGGCAGAGCGCAGAAATGCCGTCCACCGGTCTGAGCGGGCCAGTGCGGCGATCTCCTGCCGGTAAACCTCCGTGATCTCCTGAAATCTGCGTGCCATGGGCAGCACCTCCTATCTTTCCTTTGGTTTTTCCCTGTCCTTTTTCAGCAGGTATTTATCCATATATTCCCTGGCCGAACACAGCTCGCCGGTGTAGTTCCAGTCGTTTTCCGGGTCGATATGGCGGTAGGCGTTGTTATTGTACCGGTTCGGCTCCAGCTTGATGGGTGTCGCAGACAGCAGCGTTCCCCAGTGGTTAACCATGATCCAGCGGCCGATCTCCACGGGGATCCCGCACTGATCGTCGTCATTGCGTACCTCATAGAGATACAGCCCCTTGGGCACCGTGTTTCGGTCTACCCGCAGGCAGGTAAAGAGCATGGGACGGTCAAACACCTCCACCAGCTCAAAGCGTTCTTTTCTTGCATCAACAGACATACCGTTTTCCTCCTATCTTTCTCGCGCCGCTTCCCGGACGGGCGGAAACCGCCAGCCGTAGACCCGCCCGATCTCATCGCCCAGGCGCTTTGTCACACGGGTCACATCGGCGCGGGTGGCGGTGCCGCTGTATAGCTTTTCTTTCAGCCGGTCGATCTGTGCTTCGCTCACATTCTCCTTGTAGGCACGGTAGAGATAATGGTTCGTGCCGTCGTGATGTACGGCATCGCAGCGCAGATCGCCCAGCCGGTCTACATACCATGTGGAATAGTCCATCTTGGAATACAGGCAATCGCGGATATTGCCGCTTTTGATCTCGGCATAACCGGGATACCGCCCATCCCATCGGCCGATGTCTGCGATCAGCAGAATGGGGCGGGAGAGCTGAATGTTCAGATTGCACCGCTCGTCATCGAGATAGTCGTTGTTCTGCTCGACCATCAATTCCATCCGTTCCTGCTCAGAAAGCTCGGGGTACTGTTCCTCCAGATCGCCCCTCCAATCCTCGTAGTCTGGATCGCTGCTCCAGATAATATGTTTCTGCTCGGTCATCGTGCGTCACCTCGGTCTTTCTCCCGGCGCTTTAACGGCTGTCCCTGTGCATCGTAGTTGGTGGGGTCGGCAATGGGCTTGTCAAAGCCGAACATGGAGCCGCCTTTCATGGCCTCCTCCTGGGCGCGGGTCACGCCCAGCTTGCGGTTATATTCCTCCACAAGCGCACGGGCTTCTTCCTTTGAGGTGTGGGGAATGTCCGTCTTGTAATAGCCGGTTTCGCCCCGTTTCAAAATCACCACATTTCCGGTGTCCAGCAGGAGAGAGTAGCACTGCTTTGGCAGGGAGGAGCGCAGCGGCACAAAGGTGCTGCCCGTCTGCTCCATCTGCTGGGCAAACTGCACCATGTGATACAGGTTATCGACCCCGTAGCCGATCTCGGCGCGGTTCTCGTCAATGTAGCGGCATGTGTGGTCACTATGGCTGCCATCCGGACGGGTCACACGGATACTGTCCCCATCGGGAATGCGGAACCGTTCCTTGCCGCTTGCATCAAGAAAGCAAATGCCGCGGGCCGCCTTTTTCATGTGCTGCTCCAGCATCTCCCGGCGATAGCAGTAGATATACAGGTTATAATTGCCCTGCATGGGATTCAGCCGCAGCAGATAGGCATACTCCGGCGTATCCACCCGGAATCCGTACTGCGGAATAAAATCCTCGGCAAACACACTTTCTTTGTGTTCATAGCAGTATCGGGAAAGGCTGCTGCGGTTTTTGAAAATGCCGTCATAGCGCTCGTCAAAACGCAGGGCATTGATAAAATCATCAAACTCATCCTTGAACGCCTGTGTTTTCAGCTCCGGGCAATGATCCCACCATGAGGTGAAAAAGCCTTTCCCGCTTCTGTCCATATCGCCCCGCAGATGGCCGATGCAGCCGGTCTGTTTGTCGAGCTGCTGGCTGTCGGTATAACAGTAATTGCGCTCCGCCGGGGCCATGATCTTGATTACATAGTCCATTACCGTTCACGCTCCTTTGCCGCTTTTGCCTCCCGTACAGAGAGCCGTTCCTGCCGTGCTTGCCAATAGGCCGGGTTCCAGTGCTGCAGGCTCCGGTCAATGCAGGCTTCATATTCACCGGGGCGGAAGTAGTTATCCGTCCGGGGTGCGATGATACCGCTGTCCATCAGTTCCCGCAGGACCACCGGCACATCGCAGTCCTCCTCAAAATTCAGATACCCGCCTGCCTGAAAGCCGACTGCCTGGGCCTCCGGGGACAGCAGCTGCCGAGCTGCGTCGATTTGGGCCATGATCCCTCCGTGGCCTGCCGTGGACACGCTATACACGCCGGGACAAAGGGTGTCGCAGCGCACAACAAGGCCCCAAGGGGAATCACTCGGTTCTCGATACATCATCGTTCACGCTCCTTCTGCGAGGATGAAATAGAAAGCTGCTGCGTTTCTGCCGCAAATCGCTGTTCCAACCGTTCCACACTCCAATCCTTCTTGAATTGCCCCAGCGGGCCGGGGCCGAACTGTGCCAACGCCCGCTTGTCCATTTCCCGCAGCCGCTCCCATAACTCCGGGTGATGCTGCCGGAGTTTTCGCAGTTCACCGATGCCCTGCAACGGGCAGCACCAGCAGGAACAGCGGCGGTAGATCTGATACAGTCCGCCAAAATCGTAGCCACGGTCATAGCAGATTCGCAGGGCTTCTTTCTCCGTGATTCCCCAATCCATCAGCGGATAGCGCTCATTTTTGATCCGCTTCGGCTCATCTGCGGCGATCCCCACATAACTCACGGCCTTGTATTGTCCTTTCAGCCGGTTGATCTCCTTGTGGATGAGATGTGTTTTCAGTTGCCCCGTACACCAGCGCACACGGGGACCGGGCCAGCCGTTTCCGTATAGAGAAACACCCAGCCGCTGCCGGTTTTCAATGCTGGCCGGTCGCTGCTTCTTTTCCTCAAACATTAGCCACTCAAAGCCCTTTGGATGGCGCAGCCACGTCAGATGCACCCCTCGCTCTGCAAACAGATAGTCGTCCAGCTTTTGTAAATGCTCATACATTTCCGGGAATTCCATGCCCGTATCTGCTGTCAGGACCGCATGAATCGGCAGTCCTCGCTCAATCATGAGCAGCAGCATAGCGGTGCTGTCTTTGCCGCCGGACAGGGATACCGCATGGAACAGTTCCTTTTCTTCCGTTTGATTGCTCATACCCATTCCGTCTCCTTTCGCTTCGGTATGTAAAAAGGGGGCGGCCAATGCGGCCGCCCCCTTGGGATTCGTTTTTTGAAAATGCAGGAGTGCAAACACAAGACCGACACTGCGACGATTTGTTCCACTCCATGAAACTGCCCCCACACTGAATGTCCAGCATGGGGGGCAGCGTTTCCAGCACTACCTTTTGTTTCAACTTTTCCTCTATTGTTTCGGCGCAAAATGAAACTTGTCATGTGGTAGTGAAACATTCAAATAAGCAGTATCCCGACAGCATGTTAATGAATACCCGTCTGCTGTTATCGGTTCGCATTAAAAAGTGCTTTTCAGTCCAAGGGGGGCGGCCAATCCGACCGCCCCCTTGACGCTTATTTTTTGCGCTTGCGCATCAGCAGTACAGTCACAGCGCCGATGCAGGAAAGGCCCAGCAGGCCCATCCACAGCGCCGCATGGCTGCTATCTCCGGTCTGCGGCACCTCCGGCGTGGGCTTCTTTTCGTTGTGCATCTCCACCTCCGTTACGGCTCCCTCAAAAACGGATGCCGTCTTGTCAGCCGGGAGGAGATACCCGTCCGAACTGCCGTCCTGTACCTCAGACACGGTGTAGTCCCCGATACGCAGGCCCTCGATGAGAATGACACCCTCCGCATCGGTCTGGAACACCCGGTCATAGCCGTTGGCCCCGGTAACACGGAAGGAAAAGCCCGCCAGTTTCCCATCCGAGGAGGTCTTGACGATCCGGAGCGACCCCACCTGCGCCGCATTGAGAAAGCCCTTTCCGGCTTCATTTTCCACGGTCACGGTTTCGCCGTCCGTTGTGATGGCAAAATAGTAGGCGTTCTCGTCCAGATAAAAGCCCTCCGGGGCCTTGGTCTCCTTTGCAAAATAGCCGCCGTAGCAGAGGTCGGTCAGGGTGTACTCACCGCCGCCCAACTCTTCCATCGTGCCCAGCAGTTCGTCCTCAGCATCCAACTCCTGATTGTGATTGCTGTCACGGTAGACCTCAAACACGGCTCCCTCCAGCTTGTTTTCCGGGTAGTCCTTGTCCACCTTCGTGAGGGCCACGCCGCCCTGGATGACCTGCTCGGTCACGTCCAGCGCAATGGGATTATATTCTGCCGTATAGTGCTGCGGCTCTGCGCCGACCGGGTACACGGTATCATCCAGCAGATAGCCCTCGCTGGGGGAGAGCTCCCGGATGGTCCAATCGTTGCCGCAGGCATAATCCGTGGTAGTGAATTGTCCGCTTTCGTTGGTGGTGTAGGTGTCTACCAGTTCCTCACCTTTGAAAACGCCGTAGACAGCACCGGCAAGTGTTGCGTCTCCCTGCGGCAGACCCATTTCGGCGTCCCGCTTGATGAGGGTGGCGCTCCACTTTTTCAGAACATTGCAGACCTCCGCCTGTGTGACCGTGTTCCACTCCACCGCCGTCGTCTGGTCCTCCGGGACAACATAACGGATGCCCGTATCCACCTCGGAGAGGATATAGCCCGTGCCAATGAGCACATCGGTGAACACCGCTTTTCCGTTGCTGCCGGTCACGGCGTATTCGTCCACCGGGAGCCCTGCAAGGGAGGTGCCGGTCAGATGGAACTTCACGCCCTCGTTCAGACCGTCCTCGGCGGTTTTGACCACCTCCAGACTGCCCCGTTTCAGCGTGTTGTAGAAGGTCACGGTGGCAATTTGACCGGAGATCACAGTCACTTGGCGCACCTCTTGGGGTTCATACCGGTCGCTGCTCTGCTCCGTCACGGTGTAGACGCCGGGGTGGAGATCATCGAGCTGCATTTCGCCGTCTGCGTTGGTCGTCACGGCCTGCTCCGTGCCGTTGCCGGAAACGGTGAAGGAAATACCGGACACCTCGCCGTCCTCACTGGTTTTGACGATCTTGATGCTGCCATAGCCGACTCTCAGGTGCAGATAGGCGTACATGGGGTCGCTGACGGTATCCCGGAAGGTGACGACATCCTGCATGGTGCCGTCGGGGCCATAGTGGCCGTCGCTCCAGACCACCACGCCCTGCCGGGTGTTGTTTCTGACGGCGGTGATCGTCACGCCGTCTGCGGGAGCCGTCTCGGCGGAGATGGTCAGGTCATTCCCATCGACGGCAAAGGTCATATCCGACTGGGCCGAAGAGAAGGCATATTCGCTCAGAACGCTGTTGGTGTCCGTCAGGGTAGCCGTGTAGCGGCTACCGTCCCAACTCAGTTCAACCGTCTGTGCAGCTTCCTCGCTGCGGTCCATGAAGCTGGGGACGATGGTGTGCTTTTTCACGCTGGCTTCGATGCTGTCATAGTAGGCAGAGAAGCGGCCATAGAGCGGATGGCTGGTGCGGTAGACGGATTTTACGGCATCGGCGCTGCCGGGGTCAACGTGGTTGAAGTCCGCATCCCGCTCCCCGACAACCGTTTCCCACACCAGCACCTGCGTGGCCATCATGTGGGCCAGCTTGTCGGCGTCGGCATCATTCTGAGAGCGCCAGTCGAGGGAGAGGTTTCCCTGATAGCCGTATTGCATGATGCGGCCGAGGAGCGTTTTCATAGTTCGGCCATCAATGGTGCGGTTATATTCGGCTGGGAACGTGTCCCAATAGTCCTCTCCGTAGCTTTCGTAAGAACGGTACAGGTTGCGGGGAACGCCCGGTTCGATGCAGTAGCAGGCAGGGCCGTCGAAGGAGCCAATGGTGTGCAGCGTGGTCATCCATGTTGCCTCGCCGGATGTCCAGCCGTTCATGTAGTGCAGCTCGTCGTGGCCCCAAGTGCCGCTGTAATCCAGATTGGCGTCTCCGTCTCTGGGAAATGCCACCGAGTACGAATCCGCTGTTTCTCCGGTGGACGCTGCGGCAAAGGCCGTCACGCCGCTGCCGAGGATGGCGGTGAAGCAGATCAGCAGGGCCAACAGCCCGGAAATGCTTCTGCGATAGAGTTTTTTCATTTGTTTGACCTCCTGAGAGTAAAAATAAAAAGCACCATCCGAAAAAGGATGCTGCTTTCTGTACGATATGGACTTGTAGGGAAATCTCTTTTTCAGCCGGTACAGCCGGTAAGAAGGGGGTGAGGTGTGGAGAGGGGGAAGCGGCAAAACCGGCCCCGGTACATAGCCCGTCCAATGGGCAGACTTTCCCCTGGGCGGAAGATTCAGCGTTCGATCTCTCTTTGCCGCTTTCTGTAATAGTCCAGTGCCTTGATGATCGTATCCTCCATAGTCCGTGCGGGCGTCCCCGGCTTGAAATACTTGCTGATACGCTCTTTGGGTATCCGAAATTGTTCCTTCTGGTTGGGCTTTTCCTCTGCCATGATGGAGCGGATCACTGCCTCCGACAGCTTTCCCTCCCGGCTGAAGGACTTCATCTTGATGGCCTGCGCCAGCGACGGGGTGCAGTCTGCGTGGCCCATCGCATCATAGAGGATGCGCTGTTCCTTTTCGGCAAGGTAGGACAGCTCCACAGCGGGCCGGAAGGCGATTTTGCTGTCGTCCACCATTGCCAGAATCTCCGGAAGCAGATAGGTGAGACGGATGTAGCGGTCTACTTGCGCCCTGCTATCTCCGGTGCCTTGGGCAATCAATGCACTCGTCCGTAAATTTGTCTCCACTGGAGACAAATTTCCTTTTGGTCTGCCAGCCTGCCTCCGCATGGCTTCCAGCTTCATTCTATACGCAAACGCCTTTTCTGACGGCAGGACCTTTTCCCGCTGGAGGTTGCTGTCCACCATGACGATGATCGCTTCATCATCCGTCAGGTCCCGCACGATGCAGGGGAGGGTATTCAGACCCGCCAGCCTGCTGGCCAGCTTACGCCGGTGTCCCGACACCATCTGGTAGCTGCCGTCCGCCAGCTGGCGCACAAGCCCCGGCACCAGAACGCCGTGCAGCTGCACGCTCTCCATCATTTCCATCATGGCATCATCCTGCTGCACCTTGAAGGGGTGGTTCGGGAAGTCGCCGATCTGGTCCAGCGGAAGGTCCAGCACCACATCCCGCTTGGCTGCGTCCCGCTGCTCCTGCGTGGTGAACAGGCTATCGAGCGATGTCAGCAGGCCGGATGCGTTGCTTTTCGCCAATGCCTTCCACCTCCTTCACCAGCGTGCCGTAGGCTCTGGCGGCACGCCCGTTCGGCTCATGCCGGAAAATGCTCTTGTCCGCTGTGCTGATCTCTGCCAGCCGCACGGTGGACGGAATGACAGCTTCCAGCACAGGCAGGTGTTTGCCGAAATTCTCTTTGACCCCGGCCACGATGTCTCTGCGGAAGTTCGTGTCATTGGCCATCGTCAGGAATACGCCGCCAATTTTCAGCTTGGGGTTGATCTGCTGACGGATGCTTTGCACCGTGCCCACAAGCTCCGTCATATCCTCGGCGGCCAGATAGTCCGCCTGCACGGGGATGAGCACATAGTCCGAAGCCGACAGGGCATTGATGACCAGCATCCCCAGCGACGGGCGGCAGTCCAGCAGCACATAGTCGTAACTTCCCTTGATGCCCTCCAGATAGCGCTTGAGCACGGTTTCCCGACTCATAACATTGACCAGCCCCACCTCAACCGCCGACAATCTACGGTTGGCGGGAACGAAGTCAAAGCCCTCCGGGTGGTGCAGAATTTCCGGATGCTCCGACCCGCTCTGGTTTTGCACGACTGCGTTCATCTGCTCGGATAGGGTGTGGGGTAGGTCGTGGGGCCTGCGCTGGCCCAGCATCTTTGTGAGATCTCCCTGCGGGTCCACATCCACCAGCAGGACCTTCCTGCCATCCATAGCCAGTCCCGCACCGATGCAATAGACGCTGGTGCTTTTGCCGACGCCGCCCTTTTGGTTGGCGACGGCGATCACTTTGCAATTTGCCATTTGGGGTTCCTCCTTTTCATAAATTTAGCCGCCCGGAAAATTGGACGGCTATGTAATGCGTTTGGGCATGAAAAAAAGCCGCACAGTTTTGAACGTAAAAACTGTGTGGCCTCTCCTATGTAGTTTTCAGACACGGACCCGTTTGGTCTTCGCATCCACCAGAAGCAAAATCACCTCGTCCACGATGTCGGCATAACGCCCTTGGCGGATGAGCTTGTTCTTGAGACGGATGAGCGCATCCAGGGTTAAGCTGTATTCGTCCTCGCTGAGATAGAGCGTGCAGTATTTTCGTTTCATGTGTCAGCCCTCCTTGTGGCATCAGTATAGCAAACTGCGATGAGTTCATCCATTCTGCAAATAGCGTTTGAAAGGAGAAAAACGATAAAGTTCATTCGGCTTGGTCAAACCGTTTCAAACCGTGCCAAAGCCATTATTTCCGAAAAGGCGGGGCACAGCATTCATTTTTTATGCAGAGGCGACCTGCTCCGGATGACCGCATGAGCGCCCTCGAAAATTAACCCATCCGTTAACAGTTTCGGGGTCAAAAACGGCATTTAGCCCATCGTTAACATGTAAAAATCACGTCAAACCTTGTCAAATTCTATCAGATTTTTCGAAACCAGAACAAATGCTGTGGATATAGAAAAATCCCGGAAAACTCTCGTTTTCCGGGATTTTGATTGCTTTGAAGTTGTAAAATCGACTGAAATCAGCGCTTGGAGAACTGGGGCGCTCTTCTTGCGGCTTTGAGGCCGTATTTCTTACGCTCCTTCATACGAGGATCGCGGGTCAGGAAACCGGCCTTCTTCAGGGCGGCACGGTACTCGGGATTTACCAGCAGCAGTGCACGGCTGATGCCATGGCGCAGAGCACCGGCCTGACCGGACACACCGCCGCCCTCGACGGTAGCCACGATATCCACCTTGCCCAGAGTGCCGGTGGTGTTCAGGGGCTGGCGAACCACCATCTTCAGGGTCTCCAGACCGAAGTAATCGTCGATATCACGGCCGTTGATGGTGATGGAGCCGGTGCCGTTGGGGAACAGATGCACACGGGCTACGGAGGACTTACGACGGCCGGTGCCGTACATATAGGGATTCTTAGACTGATACATTCTCTTTTTCCTCCTTACTTGACCAGCTCGGGCTTCTGAGCCTGATGCTCATGCTGCTCGCCGGCGTAGATGTGCAGACGCTTCAGGGAGTCCTTGGTGACGATGTTGCGGGGCATCATGCCACGCACGGCCACACGCACGGCGACCTCGGGCTTCTCCTGCATCAGCAGGCGATACTTGGTCTCCTTCAGGCCGCCCACCCAGCCGGAGTGGGTGCGGTAGTACTTCTGCTCCATCTTGTTGCCGGTGAGAACAGCCTTGCCGGCATTGATGACGATGACGTTGTCACCGCAGTCGGCATGGGGGGTGTAGGTGGGCTTGCCCTTACCACGCAGCAGGTCAGCGACGATGACGGCGGTCTTGCCCAGGGGCTTACCGGCGGCATCCACGACGTACCACTTGCGGACAACATTGCCCTTTTTTTCCATATAAGTGGACATGGTGATTTCCTCCAATTTATATAATGTATTGCTTTACTTTTCCGTGCTCCCTTGCTATCATGGGGAGAGAAAACACGCAAACAGCACAAGGATATTTATAGCACACCCCCTCAAAAATGTCAACAGCGTTTTAATTTACCATTAGAACATCTGCGATTATCTCTTGTTTTCTCTGTTTATCTCTTGTTTTCTAAAAACGCAATTTCATTTCCCGGAGGCAGCATATGCAGCATATTTTAGGACAGGTCCGCCGCTGCGTGGAGGACTATCACATGATCGAGGCCGGGGACAAGGTGGCCGTGGGCGTCTCCGGCGGCAAGGACAGCCTGCTGACCCTGACGGCTCTGGCCCGGCTGCGGGACTTCTATCCCATCCCCTTTCAGGTGGAGGCCATCACGCTGGAGACCGGCACGCCGGGCATGAGCTTTGACGCAGTGGCGGAGCTGTGCCGGGAGCTGGAGGTCCCTTACACCCGCATCCATGTGCCGGTGTACCAGATCGTGTTTGAAGAGCGCAAAGAAAAGAACCCCTGCTCCCTCTGCGCCAAGCTGCGGCGGGGCAGCCTGAACACAGCGCTGACGGAGCGGGGGATCCACAAGATCGCACTGGGTCATCACTACGACGATGCCATCGAAACGCTGCTGATGAATCTGCTGTTCGAGGGGCGCATCGGCTGCTTCCAGCCGGTGACGTATCTGGACCGCACGGGCATCACCCAGATCCGCCCGCTGCTGTACTGCCGGGAGGCCGACATCCGCCGCACGGTGGAACGGCTCTGCCTGCCGGTGGTCCATAACCCCTGTCCCGCCAACGGCTCCACCCGTCGGCAGGAGGTGAAGGATCTGATCCATCAGCTGGAGGGGCGCTATCCCGACATCAAGCAGAAGCTTTTCGGCAGTCTCCAGCGCTATCCTCTCTACGGTTGGAATCTGGAGCAGCAGGAGCGCTGACCGACGGTTTCCGTTTCTATCTTGCAGATAATATGTAATATCCTGTCGTTTTGTCACGCCAGCACCCATTGCAGCAGCAACAGCAGACCGAAGCCGGGGACGCCCAGCACCCCGATGAAGAGGGCGTTGAACACGTTAAGTCCCAGCCGGATGCCGGTGACGGCGGCAGTGAGGTTCAGCAGCCACACCGCCCCGAAGCCCAGCGCCGAGTTCACCAGCACCCGCAGGGCCAGCTTCACCGGCCCCCGGAACAGGCGCAC
>ERZ791858.276-NODE-276-length-56048-cov-153.278231_pt1 | contig 56048 bp, 41 predicted proteins | sample MGYA00510284_ERZ791858 | MGnify/ENA primary metagenome ERZ791858 (study PRJEB30046, sample SAMN00792077) | human gut metagenome | study: EMG produced TPA metagenomics assembly of the A metagenome-wide association study of gut microbiota in type 2... | reverse complement strand
ACGCTCGTCAGCCGCGAAGAAATCCGTGCGGCCCTGCTCGACCGTCATACCGCAGCCACGCAAGACAAGCTCGACGCGGCGCACGTGGCCATTTGCGGCTGCGGCGGCCTCGGCTCCACCATCGCGGTGGCGCTGACCCGCATCGGCGTCGGCCACCTGCACTTGATCGACTTCGACCGCGTGGATATGACGAACCTGAATCGCCAGCAGTATTTCCTGAAGGACCTCGGCCAGTACAAGACGGAGGCGCTGCGCAGCAATCTGCGCCAAATCAACCCGTTCACGGACATCACCATCGACACCGTCAAGGTGACCGACGAGAACGTGCCGACGCTGTTCGAAAACGAGGACATCATCTGCGAGGCGTTCGACGTGCCGGAAAACAAGACGATGCTCGTCAACGCGGTGCTGGAGAATCTGCCGGGCAAGAAGCTCGTCAGCGCGTCCGGCATGGCCGGCTTCCGCAGCTCCAACCTGGTGAGCACGCGTCGCGTTTCGAAGAACTTCTACTTCTGCGGCGATGGCGAGACGGCTCCGGTACCGGGTGCCGGCCTGATGGCGCCGCGCGTGGGCGTGGTCGCCTGCCACGAAGCGAACATGATCACGCGACTGATCCTCGGCGAGGAAGACGCCTGACGCACTGCTACGTTACTCCACTGCCGTAATCGAAATTTTTATTGCGATTACAAACGCACGTTGCACACAACACAACAGCGACGCAACGGCAACACAACAGCAGCACAGCAATCGCAACAACAGCAACACCAAACACCCCAACGAAAGGAACCGACAATGAGCACCGAAAACACCATCACCACCGCAGCCGCCGACGTCGCGGCCGCACCGAACGCCACGCTCGACGAGCTGGTCGGCACCACCACGAACACGGCGATCCTGCCGGAGCCGGACGCGCACGCGTACGACGAGATCGCCACCGGCGACGCCGATCCGCTGATCCTCGGCGGGCACAAGTTCACGAGCCGTTTCATCCTCGGTTCCGGCCGTTACGACCTGAACCTCATCAAGGCGACCATCGAGAACGCGGGCACGCAGATCGTCACCATGGCGCTGCGCCGCTGCCGCACCACCGAAAACAACCTGCTCGACTACATTCCGAAGGGCATCACCATGCTGCCGAACACGTCGGGCGCGCGCAACGCGGATGAAGCGGTGCGCATCGCACGTCTCGCGCGCGAGGTGTGCCAGACGGACTTCGTGAAGGTGGAGATCGAGCACGAAGCGAAGTACCTGCTGCCGGACAACGAGGAGACCATCAAGGCCACGGAAAAGCTGGCCAAGGAGGGCTTCGTGGTCATGCCGTATATGTTCCCGGACCCGATTGCGGCGAAGCGTCTTGAGGACGCGGGCGCGGCTTGCGTGATGCCGCTCGGCGCGATGATCGGCTCGAACAAGGGCCTGCGCGCACGCGATTTCATTGAGGTGATCATCAAGAACTCCAACGTTCCGGTGATCATCGACGCGGGCATCGGCCGGCCGAGCCAGGCCGCGGAGGCCATGGAGATGGGTGCGGATGCGGTGATGGCATACACGGCGATCGCATCCGCCGGAAACATTCCGCTGATGGCGCGCGCCTTCAAGAATGCGATTGAGGCCGGCCGTGAAGCGTACCTGTCCGGCCTGGGAAAGGTTACGGAGGACCACGCCGTCCCGTCCAGCCCGACGAACGAGGCCGACTACATCGGCTGATTCGCGCCGATTTCGTACGATTCGTGCACTAACGTTTCGCACTGTTTTATTGCGATTACACGACGAGGGTCGGTGGAAACGCACATTTTCGCAAGGTTTCCACCGACCCTCTTTCGTCGGATGCGCGGCACGTAGCGCAACACGCGCATGCCACGCATACCGCAGCGACAGGCAATACGTCTACTTCCCTAGAGCCGCCTTCAGGTCGCGGTTCTGGAAGCGCTCGTGCAGCAGGCAGTAGCCGCCGAACGCAACGAGCCAAACCAGACCGGCGATCGCGGAACCGCGCGTATCTGCGGACAGGAACAGCGTGACGTACACGAACACGTAGAACGCAATCGCAATCCAGTCGCACACCTGCCATGCCGGCATGACGAAGCCGTCCGGCAGGAAGTCGGTGCTCTGACGGTAGCGGCGGTGAGCAAGCATCGTCAGCACGTAGATGAAGATCACGACGGCGCTGGCTGCGGAGGCGAACAGCACGAACGCGCTGGAGATACCCGGGATCGCGTTGATCAGCGGGGAGAACAGGATCATACAGCCGGACACGATAATCGCCTTCGCCGGCACCTTGTGATCCGACACCTCACCGAGGCGCTGCATAGCGGGCGATTCGGAGTCCTGCGCAAGCTGGTACAGGTGGCGGCCCGCCGAGTAGATCAGCGAATTGAGTGCCGACGCGGCTGCGGTGATCACCACGAAGAACACGAGCGCGGCGGCCCAGTCGAGGCCAGCGTATTTGAACACCATGATGAACGGGGAGCCGAACGAGCCGTCCGCGTTCTGGTGGAAGTTGCGCCACGGCACGATCGCCATGATGGCCACGAGCGCGCCCACGTAGAAGATGAGGATGCGCATGATCAGCTCGTTGACGGCTTTCGGCAGCACTTTGCGCGGGTTCTGGGTTTCGGACACGGTCACACCCACGAATTCGATGAGCTGGTAGGCGAAGAACACCATCTGGAAGCTCATGAAGAAGTTCATCCAGCCATTCGGCGCAAGCTGGAAGCCGTCGGTAATGTTCGTAAGGCTCACAGTGGCACCGGAGACCGTGCCGTCCACGCCTTCGATATGCGTGGCCGGGTAGCTGAAACCGAGGAACAGCATCACCACGGCGGTGACAATCAGACCCACAATCAGCGTGATTTTGATCATGGAGAACCAGAATTCCGCCTCGCCGAACACTTTCACGGCAATGAGATTGATGCCGGTGAGCGCCACGAGGAAGCACAGTTCGATAAGCCATTTCCACGCGTTGAGGTCTATGCCGAACGTACCGAAGAACGTGACGAAATACGTGCTGACGGCTGTGATTTCGGTCATGCCGGTCAGAATGAGCACGATCCAGTACGTCCAGCCGGCGAACTTGCCCCACCCGCGGCCGAGATAGCGCGTGATGAAGTTGATGAAGGTGTGCTGGCTTGGGTCGCTGTACATCATTTCGCCGATGGCGCGCATCAGCAGGAACATGATGAGGCCCACGCCGATGTACACGAGGATGATGCTCGGTCCGGTCAGCGCGATCGACTTGCCGGAGCCGAGGAACAGGCCGGTGCCGATGGTGCCGCCGATGGCGATGAATTGGACGTGGCGGTTTTTCAGGCCGCGTTCCATGTCGTTGCCTTTGTCGAGGCTTTCGACGGATTTGATTTGCGCGGTTTCCGTCGCTTCGGACGTGCTTGTACCAGTTTTTCCGGTTTTCGTATTCCCAAAAGTCATAATGTTCACACCCTACCGCGCCAACCGCACAATCTCCGCCGTTGTTCGCACCGCGAAATGCGCTATATGTGGCAGATTCGCATCTTTTCCAAAAAACGCTTTGCGACGGGTGGAGTCAGCTTGCCAAGGTTTTCAGCTTGCCACGGAGCGATTCGTTTTCGCGTTCCAGCTCGTCGATGCGCCGAGCCTGTTGTTTGATGATGACAAGCGCCGTCTCGCTGTCAAGGCCGCTGCTCGCGCTGAGAGGTGCAGGCGGCACGGCGATGGCAGCCGCATCGGACGGGACGGGCACGTCAGCGGATATATACCCCCCCCCGACACGTTCGCCCCGTCCAGCGGATGCGGAGCATTTCCAATGTTCGCCTTATCGGGATTGACGATTCCTGCGATGTCGTCGAGTTTCCCCTTGCGCGTCACCGCATGAACATACAGGTTGATGAGCTCCGTAATGATTTCGCCGTTACTCATGTTACTGCTACCACTCACGGATTTGAGGACGGCAGCCTTCCAACGCGCCACACTTCGTTCTATACGTTTATACCCAATCAGTTCCGGCGGCAATCCCGCCTCGCGGAAGATTTTGGTCGGCGATTCCCCCGCAAGATACCGTATGACACACACCTGTTTGAAAGCGTTGGAGTACGTGATGCGGTCTTTCGATACGTTAGCCACCGCCGGCAGATCCCGCAACATTTGGAGCTCTTCCATGCTGAATGATCCTCCACCGCGCATCGTTTTACCCCCTTTGCTATACCCCGTGATGAAGCAAGTGTATATCCGACTTCTCACAAGCAGCTTTTCAAATATTGCTGACCGTATATCACTTCAACCGGTCGGTCACACATCAATGCGGGCGATTATGGAATACCCACAACCGCCCGCATTGACTTTTATTGTGAATGAGTCAATTCACAACTCACTCACACCGAACGCATGCGCTCAGTACGTGCGGCGACGACTCTTGACCGCCACAGCCACGCCAGCGCCACCCACCAGCAGCGCCACGACGGTGAACAACACGGTTCCCGCGGCACCGGTCAGCGGCAGCTGAGTGACATTCTTCACGTTCAGCACGGTAGCGGTGGCATTCGCAGTGGTGTTATCGACCGGTTGGACCTGACGAAGGGCATCCGGCTCGAAGGTGACGAGACCTTCATCTGTGATCTCCACATTGAAAGTGACCCTGAAGTTCTGGGCGTAGCCGGTCGGAGCCTGAGTCTCCACAACCGTGTAGGTTCCTGCCGCAAGACCCGCGACCTTCACCAAACCATCATTCTCAGTAATGAACGTCTTGGCATCATTCTGATTGGAAACAAACGACCACGCACCGTCCTCAGCCTGCTTAAGGAACTTGCCCTCCGCATTCTTGACAACGAACTTGGCGCCGGCTAGAGGCTTGGCCTCATTCCCTTCCTTGCCAATCTTCGTGAACTGGAAACCGTAGGTCTTAAGGACAGTCTTGCCTTCACCGCTGGTACCATCCTTGGTGGTGATTGTGGCCTTGTTGTCCACACTGCCGCTCAAGCCATCCAACGCATCCTTGGTGACGGTGCCCTGGTACGACACGACGATCGTCCTACCGGCCAGCGTTGTGGCATCGGCAAAATAGATGGTCGTGGTGGTGCCGGATTGAGCATTGCCTTCCTGCGTTATCATGTACAGATCGGGATTCACAGTAGTATGATCTCCGAACTGGACCGTGAAGGCACTCTTTGCCGCAATCTGCAAACCTTTGGACGCAGTATCGGTAATGGTAAAGGGGTACGCATCCCAGCCAGCCGCAGCATGAGGAACGTCCGCGGCCACAGTGAAGTCCACGGTGTCGCCCACCTTTACGCTCTTACCGTTCACATCCACGTCATTCATCCGGGCGAACTTGAGCGGCTCGTCGGTCGGATTCGCGTTCTTCGCGTTGAACTGGCCTTCAGTCGTGATGTTGCCCTGACCGGTCGTCGTATCGGCCGCAATCCTCAGATTGGACAGTCCATTGACGGTGGTGGCCACCACAGCCGGAGTTCCCGACGTCACAGTCGTTTCGCCAGCCTTGGTGAACGTATCCTTCACCAGATACCAGCCTTCTCCGTTCACATTGACCGCCTGGCTCGTATTTGCCTGCTCCGTAGTTACGGTCAGGCCAGTACCATCAGGTCCTGCCGGCGGAGTAATTCCAGCCAAGGTCTTGGCGAAGACACGGAGCTGATCCGCAGTGAACGTCGCCACATAGGCGGCTGGATTATCCTTGTACTCTGTCGGGATGCCGTTGTGGCTTCCATCAGCCGCATCAGCAGCGGTGGTCACAGCTCCCTTCCATGCGTCAACCGTTTTCACTTCGACCGAGCCATCGCCAGGATTCTCAAACATGGCAAACTTGTATGGCGTGTACGTATGGCCTTCCTGTGCGTGGTTAACTTGCAGCAATGGAGCATCATCAGCCTGTGCGGCGGCGACGCCGATGGCCATGCCGCTCAGCAACGTTGCCGCGGCGGCCAGCCCTGCGAAAAGCTTCCTCATCTTCATGAGAATCTCCTCTTCCTTGATTGTTGGTTACTGTTTTCTGCAATCGCGGGAGGCGGGAACCCAACGCGCCCCCGCGATCCGCAAATCCTGTGTTATTCAGCTGAGCCGCTTCTTACGTCTCCACTGGTCGGCCGCAGCGACGGCGAGCAATGCCAGCACGCCAACTCCGCCGGCCGCAATCTGCCACCATCGTTCCGCACCCATGCGGCCCGTCAATGGCAGTGACGATGCCGAAATGTATTGGTTGGTGAACAGCATTGGCTGGGTCTCGTCCCAATTCGAACCAGCGGCACCATAATCGGTTTTCAGCTGGGTCACGGATTCGACAACGGCCTTCCATTCACCGGACGTTCCGTCTTTCATCACGGACACGACCACCCGGTATTCCGCCTGCGAGTAATACATTGCGGAAGCATTACCAGCGTTCTCCGTCACAAGATATGTGTACTCGGCTTCACCTGCGTCATACGTGATGTCGCCGAAGTAAGCAACGTGATCGTCAGACGAATCGCGTTTCACCGTCACCGTGCACGCCGACTGGTTCTTGCAGGAAGCTGGCATCGGCGCGTCTGGATTGGAATCGTCTGCCTTCAGCTTGAAAGTGAACTCGTCGGAATCCTTCCAATCGCGGCCGACCAGCTCCTTCTTCACGCCAATTGCGTTCTTCAACGTGGCCGTCTTCAACGTGTTGGTGATGACTACTGTGGCGTTCTGCGATGCCGTGGATTCCGGCACCGTCACCACATTGCCGTCAGCGAGAGCACCATTGCCGACTTTGTGCTGGTAGGAGGCCTGCCACTGATGGTTCTCCGGTTCGGTTTCCGTCACCGTGTACGTTTTCGCGGCACCGGCCGGAATGATCACATCCGTGGACCAGTTTCCGTTCGCATCCGGCTTCAACGTGACTGTCTTGTAGCTATTGCCACCTTGCTTGATATCCACCGTGATGCTTTCCGGCTTGTCACCGTCTCCACTCCACTGCTTTTCGATATGCAGCGTCGAGGAAACCACCTGGATCACCGGATGCGGATACGGATTGCCGCCGCATGCATGATCCACGCCATCGGCCGTGTATGACAGGCATGCGGAATCGTTCGTATGGAAACCCGGCTGGTTCGAGGACGTGGCGTTTCCCGGCAGATCGGTGTTCGCGTTACCCTTTACGCCGTCATATCCATCCTTACCGGCGTTCAGGTTGGCGGCATACTCGTCATACGCTTTCTGCGTGGGTTTCACGTTGTATTCCAGCGTGTATGTCACGTTGTTGACCAGAGGCTTCAGGAATGCGACCGTGAATTTCTTCGTGCTCGCATCATACGTCAAGGTGTAATCGACATTCTTAGTCAAGGAGACCACCTTGCCGGAAGCATCCTTGGCAACGACCTTGTAGTTGCTATCCGCAAGCTCGACATAGCCGGAGAGCGTGTCCTCCATGGTCACCTTGGTGTATGCGGACGTGGTGGTCTCGCTCTTCTCAATCTCGTCGAAGATGGCGTTCAGTTCCGACGCGTTCGTGGCGGCCTTGTAATACCCGGCGTCTTTATCTCCGTCACCACGATTGTCGTAGCTCGTTGCCTTCGGGAAGTTGCTGGACACCGCATGCATGAACTGGTTCGCGTTGCCTTTGGTCGAGGACGGGTTGGCACCGGAGAAGATGCCGATGGAATACACCGTGTCACCTTGATCCTTCAAAGTTTTCGCTGCGGTGACCGCGCCGTTCGCCACCGAAGCATCGAAATCGGACGCCGACGTAGGCTTGCCGTCCGTAAAGAAGATGACGACCTTCTTGGCATTGGAACGGGCATTTTCCATTACCTTGACCGCGCGCTTGAATCCATTGTCGGCCCGGGTGGAACCAGCAGCTTCAAGCTCTTTGACCTTGGTTCTCAGGCCACTCATATCCGCAGTCAAATTGCTTACGATCTGGGAATAGTTGTACCGGTATCCACCACTCGAGTACATGTCATTCCCGACGTATTTTGATTCCTCACCAGAGAACTTCACTAACCCGACACGGACCGGCTCGGAACCGGACTGGGAACCCTCATTGGCCGCCGCGGCACCATCAAGGAAGTTGTCCACCGCGGTCTTCAACGCGGCCAACCGTTTAGTACTATCGTTTGAGCCCATCGAATCATCCATCGAACCGGACACGTCCAGCACCAGCGTGAAGTCGATCGGCTGGGTGGTGGTGACCGTGGTGCTGCTGGCAGCGCCCTTCACATCCACGTTTACGGTGTAACTGCCATCATCGTTCTTCTTGATGCGCTTATGCTTCTCGGGAGCGCCCAGCGGCTTGTTCACATGAATCGTCGCCTGCGCTTGTGGCGAAGTCACGGACTTGCCATCCGCATCCGTCGCCGTGGCGGTGGCGGTGTTCGTGAAAGTGCCATTCTCACCCACCAAGCTCTCGGTGATGGTCAACGTCCCGGAACACTGAGTCTGGGCGCCCGGCGCGAGGGTCCGCGCGTCGCAGGCGACGTTTGCGATGTTCGGATCGTTCACCGTGATGTTGTTCAGCTGGGTGTTGCCACTATTGCGCACGACGAACTTGTACGGGACTTTATCCCCCACTTGGAACACATGCGTGTCCGCATTCGGATACTTATCCTTGTCCACGGACTTCACCAAATCGAGCTGGCTCAGCTTCTTCATCGAATACACGCTCAGACCACGAATCAACTGCACCTGGTGGGCCGCGCCCGTGGACGCGCTGAAACCGAACTTCACCGAATCCGGCAGACGATCGATGTCATGTTCGAGTACGGTTGCACTGCCAATCTTGACGGTCAGCCTTTGGGTTGTGGCGGTCGCATTCGTCAGCGGAGCTGATGGTGATATCAACGCGTTTGCCGTTGGCGTCAGTAGCCGAATTGGTCGCATCCCCCGTACCCAAGCTGCTGACCTTCTTCGATGTGACAATGCAGTATCCCTTGGTCCACTTACCACTGTCGTCCATGAGGCCCTTGCCACGAAGCGTGATCGAATTGGATCCAGTCGAGCTGTTCCATTTACCGCAATCATCGCCACCGGTGACACGGTTCTTCGTACCGGACGCATGCTGGGTACTGAAATTGCCGAAACGGTCCAAGCCAATGCCCAGAATGCCTTGGGCTACGCCTTCCTCACGGGCTTTACTGTCAGTGCCATCCTCATCATTCGTCGCATAGCCCAGTCCAGCACCAGCCGCACCGGTTTGCTGCAGCGTGGCAGCGCCATCCACAAGGAAGAAGCCGATGCCGTCACCCGGTGTAGGGAGACCGCTGCCAATTCTTTGGCTGTAATACATATAATAGTCAAACGACACATGCAGACCGTTTTTGCTGATGATAGGCTGGTTGTACAGCACCGAACCTTTCGCGCTTTCGCTGTTATCGGTCAATTGCAGGTAGCCCTTGCCTTCATGCCCTTGGATAGCAGTGCTGTCTTTTTTTGCTTGTGCAGCCTCCGGTCTTCGCAGTCAAGCATGCGCCATCTTTTGTCGACCAACTGTCGGGATCAGCGAAATTGCTGTTCTTGAAAGTCTCCTCCAAGAGCTGGGAGCCTGTCTCACTCTCCGCGGCCGGTTGTATTTGATTCGCTAGAGCGGTCGGCTGAGCCGCCAACGCAATCGGCTGATCGTCGGGCTGCGTGATTGACTGAATGGAATCGGCATCGTCTTGTTCGGAAGCATCGTCGTTTGACTTGGCGGCATCACCTTGCTCTGAGGCAACGCCATTCGGTTCGGTCTCCGGTTCAGTCTGTTGTTTCGTCTGCTCCTCGTCCGGTCGCTCAGCTTGGTCTTCGTCCTGCTGTTTTGTTTGCGACTCGGATGCGGTTTCAGCCGGCTCGACTTCCTGCTGCCCAGCCTGCGGTTCGATGACGGCACTAGTATCGACGGCAGTCGCATCTTCTTCCGCGGACGCCACCGATACGCCCACACCACCCATGCCAACCAGCATGGCGATTGAGATGATTGTCGCAAGTATGCGTCGAGTGAAGGCGTCTCCCGTCTTCACTCGACGCTGTGCATATGCACGCCTCATGAGTCCGTCCCCCTATTGATCTATCCAACGAGGCGGACCACCTTTGGATAGATGCTGCCTAGGCACTGCCTGGTGCCGTATTTCGCTTCGTACTTTGATGATAAAAAGAAAAATATCGCAATGCATACACCCGTTACGAGGTAATTACGAGGGTGCGTCACCCTTAAGAACGTATATATTCCAATGACCTTAATCCATTACCCCCCCCCCGTCAATTTGGGGAGAGGAGGGAAAGCAAACGTTGTCAATCTTCTTTTAGGCGTGTCTCAAAACGTAAAAAATCTCGCCATATAAGTAAACAGCGGGAAAAGTAACTACTATCCTCGCTTGGGCCACCATGCAGCATGCCTACGGACACGCCACGGATTATGGCACAGCCAGACCACCAATGCCCCCGACAGCAATATGCCGCCCCCAATGCACGCACCGATCGCACGCGCATCCTTCGTGGCATCGGCCTCCGCCGGAATCTCCCCGGGAATGGCGGAACGCAGTGCGGAAACCAGCAGACGGTGCGTATTCACGCCATACGGGGTGCATGTCATCAACGTCACACGGTCCTCGCCGGGCACGATCTTCAACTTCGACGTGTCATCCGGGTTGATTTCGGTGATGCGATCCACCATATAGCCAAGCGTATGGCCCATCACATCGATATAGAAGTAATCACCAACCCGTATCTCATCCAAACGCGTAAACATTGAGGCTTCAACCAAACCCCGATGTCCGGTAATCACCGCATGCGTATCCTTGCCACCCACCGGCAGACTACTGCCATACAAATGCCCCGCACCGGACGCAAGCGTTTGCTCCGACGTGCCATGGTAGATCGGCAAATCCACAGAAATCTTTGGAATGCGGATGGAACCCATCACGCCATCGCCAGTATCCAGCAAACGCTGGTATTCCGCGTCTTTGGAGCTAGCGGAATCCTTGTTACCATCGCCAGTGGCGTCTGCGCCCGTCGAGCTGGAACCAGAACCGTCGCTGGAGCCAGACTGATTGTTGTTGTACAACTCGGCGAGCGGATCCTCAGCCTCGCCAATCACCGGCTGCCCCGACTTGGCGAGACGCTTGTTGTACGCCCCAGCTGCGGCGAATGCCTCGTCGGCCTGCGGATACGGCCAGCCCGCGACGCTCTGTTCGGAACGGGCGGACGTGCTCGCCAGCTTTTGCGCGGACTGGTATTGCAGCACTTTCGGGAAAAGACCAATGCCGATTGCGGAGAAAATCAGCACCGCCGCAAGCACACGCAGGGCAATGGATCTACCCACGTCGGCACGACGCTCGCGAATCTCTTCGGACACATCGGTCGCCTCGGCGAACGTCGGCGGAACGTAGGTGCGCGTGTTGCGCGTGGTGTCGTGCGAACCGCGCGAGCCGTCGTTGCCATCGTGCGAATCGCCATAAAAATCGTCGGCGCGTAAGTCCTTAATTTGCTGCGGACCGTCGCTTCTCGACCCGCCGCGCGCGCTCCCATGCGGAAAAACTGCCATCAGTCTTACCCCCCTTGAACTGCCAGCCATAGGGAACATTATATTGCACTCCGCCCGCGTGCCTTCTTCCCTGACGATTCCGATAGCATCGGTCGGACCTAGGCGGTCTTTCCGGCCACAGCTCTGAGCGAACCACGTTTTATGCAAATCGTGGGTTAGGTTTTATGTAAATCATGGGTTAGACCCATCAAAACCCTTTGCAGGAGGCCGAAATTGGCATTTTTGCCAAGAGCATCTCTAACCGAGTCTATCCATGGTCAAACTGATGGGTCTATCTGGCTTATAGATGGCGGATTTGGGGCTTTGCGGAAAGGTATCTCGCTTATAGATGGCGGGTGCTAGACGAGAATAGGCGGTTCGGGGGTATGATTTATACCCCCGAACTGGCAAATGGGGCGAACCACCCGCCATCTATAAGCTAGATAGCATAAGTCAGGCCTCAGCGGAGGCAGGATTGGGCCCGACTTCCTTGTCCAGCTTGTTGCGCAACCTCACCACATCGCGCTCGAGCTCGTCGATACGACGAGCCTGCTGCCTGATAATAATGCCGGCCGTATCACCGTCGAACAGTCCGAGAGACAACGGATGAACGTCATTCGACGCAGCCGTTGCGGCAGGCTTCGGCTCAGTGGCCGTATTGGCGATGTCTTCAAGACTCCGCCTCGTCGCCAACGCACGCTTATACCGCGCCGCAAGCTGCGCTATGATCTCACCATCGGTCATGGTGTCGCTGCCGCTCACCGACTTGATGGCCGCATCCTTCCACCGCGCCACACTGCGCTCGATACGCTTGTAACCAACCAATTCCGGCGGCAGACCCGCTTCACGAAAGATCTTGGTGGGCGACTCCCCCGCAAGATATCGGATGGTGCACACCTGTCTGAATGTGTCGGAATAGGTGATACGATCACGAGTCACATTGGAAACAGCCGGCAATCCACGCAACAGCTGAATCTCCTCATCACTGAATGCTCCCCCACTGCGCATCGCAATACCTCCCATTGATGCTTCGTTGCTTTCTTTTGCGGATGTGCCTGCGATTCTATGGCCCTCCTTCCGTGCAATACCCCCACTTCACTCCCCTGACTAACAGCCCCCATAACGGTTCACGTTTCCAGATTCCGTTTGTTGCAACACATCCCACTGAAACGCCTTATACCCTCGAAAAACGCAATGTCCACCCACATCGGGTGGCACGTCCAAAGCAACGGTAATATGGCGCAATCCAAGCAATCCCATATGAAATACAGAGCAATACAAAAGGCCGACCCATAATGGGTCGACCTTAAATCACTCCGAATTGGTGTTCTTAACGAACACCGTCAGAGATGGGCGATCAGGCCTAGGCGTTCTGACGAGACTTGATGGCGATGGTCACGCCAGCGCCAGCCACGAGCAGAGCCACAACGGTGAACAGCATGGTTCCCGCAGCGCCGGTGAGCGGCAGCTGGGTGATGGACTTGATGTTCTTCACGGTCTTTTCAGACGTGTTGACCAAGCCAAAAGCATCCTCATCGAAAGTGGCATTGCCATTCTTGTCAATGGTGACAGTGAACGACGGCAAGAAAGTGTTCATATAACCCTGCGGTGCCTGAGTCTCCGTAACCGTGTAAGTACCTGCCTTCAAGCCAGAGAAGGTGACGTTACCGTTGCCGCCAGAAGTCTGAGTCGTGCCGTATTCCTGACCATTCACGGTCGGAAGCATACCAGTCTGGTTGTCAGCAACAGACAGCTTAAAGGTTGCGCCTGCAAGGGCTTTACCATCGTTATCCCGCTTCTCAAAGTTGAAAGAGAACAGCTTAGTAGTTACGGTGTCATAACTACCGTCATTCTTAACCAGCTTGTTGCTCACGCCGTTGCCCGTGGCTTCGGAGTTCACCACAGCCTTGTAAGTAACAACAATGGTTTTACCGGCAAGTTCAGCGAGCTTTGCAGGAATCACCGTAACAGTGAACTCATTAGTACCGTTACCCTTATAATCGGACAAGCTGCTGAAATCAGTAGTGAAGTAATCCGCGAAAACAACAGAATTCCCATCAACGGTTGCGCTGAAAGAATCAGCCTTGACAGTCAGGCCAACGCTTGGAATATCGTGGAAAACAAACGCTTCCGGCTTCGGGTTAGCCACATGACCCGTCAGGGTATAGGTCAGGGTCTCACCGACAGAAACACTCGTCGCGGAGACAGTCTTGCTAGGCTCTTTGACGGCAGAATTCTTGAAATTCACCGTAGTGTCCTTCGTCGGATTAGTGAGCACACCATCCTTGACTTCTCCAGAAGAGACAATCATTGGAACAGCCTTGGTGACGCCAGCAGTCGCATCGGTGTTATCCACGACGAGATAGATACCAGCTGGCAGCGTAACCGTAGCCGAAGTGCCAGTCACAGTGAATTCCGGAGCTGGGGTGACAGCAGCCAGATTCTGCTGCTGGGCCAATGCTTCAGCAAACTTACGAGTATTTCCTTCAGCCCACGGACGAGTAAGCGACTGATCAAGCTTGCCGTCAGCTAGAGCCTTAGCAAGATTGTCGATGTCGGTCTTGTTGTAATCAGTGCCTAACGCCGTTCCCAATGCAGCATCCACTTGGGTCTTGTTAGCCGCGTAGGTCTGAACACCGTATCCGGCAGAATCGTCAGTACCATACTTGACGTAATCGCCAATCTTGTAGAAATTCAGCGTACGATTAGTCAGCTGAGCCGCATCATCAGCGGTGAACGTGAACGTTGCGTTGTCCGTTACCGTAGCGCCATCAGCCTGTGCGCTGGTTGCGCCCAGGGCCATGCCACCCAGCAGCGTCGCCGCGGCGGCGATGCCGGCGAAAAGTTTCCTCATCTTCATGAGAATCCTCTCTTCCTTATTGTTTGATTACTTGTTTTTGCAATCGCGGGAGGCGGGAACCCAACTTGCTCCCGCGATCCGCAAATTTTGATTTGCCGGCCGGAATGCCCTCAAGTTGGTAGGCATTCCGGCCTCACACAGCAACTCAGACGAGTCGCTTCTTGTTATTCCAAATTTCGGCAGCGCCGATAAGCAGCACCGCGAGTCCGCCGATCACGCCACCGACCAGTAGCCACTGGCGTCCCGTCGCACCACCCGTCAACGGCAGCGCCGACACCGCGACATATCGGTTGGTGAAGGTGACAGGTTCAGTAGCAGCACTTTGCGATTCGGGAACTGCTGCACCGTTGTCATCCAGCACCTTGGTCACGGACTTCACGGAAGCCTTCCACTCTCCGTTGGAGTCCTTCGCGACAGTCACGACAACCTCATACTTCGCCTGCGAATAATGCAATGAAGCGATAGAGCCCTTGACCTCCGTCACGTAATACGTGTAAGAGGCATCGCCAGCGTTGTAAGTGATGTTGCCGAAGGACGCGGTATGGCTGCCCGAATCGGAGTTCACCTTCACCGTGCAAGGTTGATCGGCTTCGCACTTATCCGGCAACGGCGCATTGCCCTTCGCCGCCAGAGTGAAATCGAACGTGTCGGAGGTCTTCCACTCGCGTCCGGCCAGGTCCTTCTTCACCGAAATCGCGTTCTCCAGGGCAACCGTCTTCAACGTGTTAGTGATGGTCGCGTTCAACGTGCCCGCATCGGCATTGGAAGACCACACCATCTGCTTGGTCAAGTCGACATTGTTTCCCGTATAGGAGACGTCATATCGGTCATCACCAGAGATTTCCGCCACGGAATACGTGTATCCAGGAACCAGGTTGTCGACAGTCGTCTGCCAACCATTGCCCTTATTCAGCGTGATTACGCCACCGACGTCCTCCAGCTGAGCATTGGAATCGCCGCTCTTCTTACGCTGCAACTGCACCGTAACGGAACCGTCATCATGCTTGCTCGCACCATCCGACCATTGCTTGACGATCTTGATCTTGCCGAGCTTCACCTGCACCACAGGATGCGGATACTCGACTTCAGTCGGTGCGCATGACGTAGTTCCATTAACCTCGGTAAGCACGCAATAGTTCAATCGCGCGTCCACATTGGAATAGAATCCCGGCTGGCCCGCAGATGCGGTGCCAGTATTCGGCTCTCCCACATTCGGGTATTGCTGGTTGCCGGCATAAGTGGCATAGGCGGCATCGCTTGGCTTGACCTTGAAGGATACGTCGATGCTGTCGGCTTTCTCAGTAACGATACCGTCTGTGCCGTTAAACGTCACCGTCACCGTGCGATTGCCAGATTGATCGACACCGTACGTGGCCGTATATCCGCCCGTCAGCGCCTTATTGCCGTTTTTCACCGTCACATACTGTGTGATATCGGCACCGTCGGCCACGCCAGCGAAATCGACCGGGTCGACCCACTGGGACAAGGTGTCAGTGATGGAGGAGACCTTGATCTTCGCGGATGAGGTGATGCTGGAATAGATCTGGCCGAATGCTTGCGTCAGATTCTCAGCATTCGTGCCATCGAATTCCTTACCGTTCACTGCCTTGGCTTCACGGGCGAAATCGGACATTCTATTGGCGTCAGTCGAAGCCTTCACCACATAAAGCGAAACATTACTCTCCCGCCTGTTGGCCTCGGCCAGAGCGGCAGCATAGTTGTAACCGTAGTAATTATCACTACCCTCGGTACCTGCACCATGCACACCCTGAGGTGTAGTACGCCGATCATCATCAGGATTGCACCTTTTTTTGCTGCACCCAATCGGATAATTGGATATACGGAACGTCGGATTGCCATCGGACAAGAAAATGATGTGCTTCTTCACGCCCGTGCGTCCTTGCAGATCATTCGCCTGCTTAAGCGCAGCCTCCCAGTTGGTTCCACCATCAGGTTTGCTGGACACAGCTGTTTTAATCTTGCTGACAGATGTGGTGAAGCTCTGCTTAGTCGAGGCCTTGTCGCTGAATGTCACAACCGCCATTTGGACTTGTTGAGATTCCGATAATTTGGAATTCGCCTCGGTCAGTAATTTCTCAGCAAGCTTATTTGCCGCGTTCTTCGCGTTAGTATCACGATTGTCGTTTTTATCCTGCATACTGCCGGACTTATCCATAACCAGCACAATGTCGGCTGGCGTGACGGTAGTGGTTTCGGAAGAAGCGCTATCACCCGAAGCATTCAAATGCAACTCGTACTGGTCGCCATCACCATCGACCTTTTCGATGGTCTTATTGTTTTGTGGCTTCACATTGGAATTGATAACAGTCACATGGCTGGTATCGCTCACCTTGAAAGAATGGGTTTCCGCATAGGAACCACCATTTCCATCGTTGTGCTGCGACAACGCCTCACCATTCGCGGAAACAGTGTATTTGCCGGAATTCAGCTCACGCACCGAATAGGTTGTGTCATCAGAGAAATCATTGGATTGCACACGAGCAAATTGGCCTTTGGCCAAAGTGATCACACCGTTCGAACCGGTGTTCAAACCAGAGCTGACAACCTGATTGGTGGACGCATCGTAAACGCTGTATTTGCCTTCATATGGCGTTTGCGAGCCATTGGCGAACATCTGGAATTGGAACTGTTGATCGGCTGGAATAGTGCCCAATGTCTGCTTTTCAATGTCAATGGCCTTGGACGGCTTCACCGGCAAATTGAAGCTGATCTTGCAGTTGGATCCGCCGTCGCCGCGTTCCAGATAGAAGAAGCTCAAATGATGGGTTTTATATGCAGCGGAATCCCAGTTCTTGCCCGCATTACTGAATGCCTGGTTAATTGTCGTCGCGCGATCCGAACCATAACTTTGATTTCGATCATACGTGATATTCCCAGTAGCAAAATCAATCGTTCCGCGTATCGCCTGATGGATACCGCCCAAGTCAAGCACCAGCACACCATCGATGAACACCCACACATCGTCGTCACCGGTGAAATCAAACACCATGTTCTGATTGTTGACTTTGCCATCTTTAGGCATATAGAAATCGGCCCCAAGGTTCATGCCGAACGAATACCTATCGGCGTCGCTGTCATTGCCAAACGGCGTGAATAACGGGTTACGATCCCCGCTCTGGGTCTGCTTGGTCAATTCGAATCGATTGCTATTGCCGTTATATTTCGCATATTTCGACGCCGCATCGAAACTGTAATTCCCTTGACCATCCGAAGTCAGCAAACCACCGTCCGGCATGTAATTAGTCACAGCCTTATCAGGCGCACCGCCGAAGAGATAATCCAGCGATCCGTTGCCATCCGCCATGGTCGGATAATCGTTAGTCAGCAGAGGCTTCACAATGCCCGCGTACGCACCTCTGCCATCTTGAACATAGCGGTTATAACCGGTTTCGTTTCCTCCGCTCATAAAATGCAACGCATGATTATTGTTGATGGAGTTGCGATCGTAATCACGCAGACCAATGCTGATACCATTCTGCTGCTCAACAGTGGCATTGACGTCATCGGCCAGCGCGGCAGAAGTGGTGGCGTAGCCCATGCCACCAAGCATGGCGACCGCGGCTACCGCAGCTACGATTCGCTTGGCAAAGTTCCCCTTTGGCTTTGCCTCAGATTCATGTACATGCCTCATATGCATTGTCCCCTTAATACCGCGCTTCAACGCGGTTTCCGTCTCTAACACCGTCCGCGCATCGCGCACCGGCACATGCCATGTCCAGTACGGATACACTTCCAGCGCTCCAACCTCGAACATAGGAGAAAAGACGTCGGGAGATGCACACCCTAAGTGCGGGAAAGTCGAGGTACCATACCACCGTCAACCGTTGCAATCGCAACGTTTCACAATATGGGTGATACCCGAATAAAAAAGCCGGCAGGGGGCATCGGCAAACAGCGATCGTTAGCCACGCTTCGGCCACCAAGCCGCATGCCTACGGATATGCCACGGTCGCCCGCGCAACCATGCCAGCAGCAGACCGAGCAGCAACGTGACCACCGCGGCCGTGGTCGCAATCGTTCGCGCATCCTTCGCCGCATCATGCTCCGCCGGCACCACGTCGGGAATCGGCGAGCGCACCGCAGAAACCAACAGTCGATGCGTATTAACGCCGTACGGCGTGCACGTCATCAACGTCACCCGGTCTTCGCCGGGAACGATTTTCAGCTTCGACGTATCGTTCGGCTCGATTACGGAAATGCGGTCCACCTGGTAGCCGAGCGTGCGGCCCATCACTTCGATGTAGAAGTAGTCGCCGACGCGCATTTCATCCAATCGGGTGAACATCATCGCGTCCACAAGTCCGCGATGCCCGGTGATTACGGCATGAGTGTCCTTGCCGCCCACCGGCAGACTACTGCCATACAAATGCCCCGCACCGGACGCGAGTGCCGACTGCGACGTGCCATGGTAGATCGGCAGTTTCACAGAAATTTTCGGAATGCGGATAGTGCCCATCACACCGCTGCCGGAATCCAACAGGCTTTGATATTCCGTATCTTTGGCGCTGGCGCTGTCTGATTCGTTGGAACCGGATTCGCTGGACCGCGAACTGCCCTGCACCTGGGAGAACGGGTCTTTCGCTTCGCCGAGAATCGGCTGCCCCGATGTGGCAAGCCGTTCGTTGTATTCCTTGGCCGCTGCGATTGCGTCGTCCGCTTGCGGATACGGCCAGCCCGCAACCGCACGTGCGGATTGGTCCGACGTGTTCGACAGTTCGTGTGCCGACCGGTATTGCAGCATCGTCGGGAATCCGCCGATACAGATTGCGATGACGATCAGCAGTGCCGCGGAGACACGCATGGCGACGGTTTTCCTACGACGGCCACGCCGTCTGCGCATGTCGTCGGAAACGTCGATTATCTCGTTGAAAGACGGTTCTGCGCCTTCCGTACGTTCCATGTTTTTCATACGTTTCGCACGCATCACTGGATGAACTTCCGCAGCACGCGTTCCAGCTCGTCGATACGCAACGCCTGCTTGGCTATCAGCATGTCGCATTTGTTGATGGTCAGCTGTGCCTGTGCAAGTTTCGACAGCATATCCTGCGATGCGCGCGATTCCTGCAACTTGTCCGAGCCTTGCGATTGCACGCCGTTGCTTCCCGACGCGCCAACGTTTCTCGTCGCGACGTCGCTTCCCGACGTCCCTGCCGCGCCAGCGCCATAAAGATCCACCACGGACTGATCCACATCGTCTCCGCGCAGTTCGATGGCTTCCAGCTCGTCATCACAATCCTGCATGTAATGGTTCGTATGTTCGTTCCTGCGCTTGTTCCGCTCCTCCTGCTGCTTCCAGCGCGCGATGCACCGTTCCACGCGCTTGTAGCCGATCAGCTTGGGGTCGAGACCCGCCTCCCGAAAGATGGCCGACGGCGATTCGCCCGCGTTGTACCGGCACATGACCTCGACCTTAAAGCGATCGGTATACCGGATATGGGATGGGCTCACGCTTTTGACCGCTGGCAGGCTGGCCAGATACGCACGCTCCTTTGCTGTGAATTTGCCATCAATCATTTTTTACACCCCCTAAATCGCCTAAACAGCTCGATTCAGCATCATATCGGGCTCTTTCCATTAACACCCTCGTTAAAACCCTCGAACGAAAGACCCATCCCCTTCAACGAAAAGAGGGGGCCAACCTTCAAACAAAACAGTCCCGCCATTTTCCACGGATAATAAAAGCTCATAGCCCCCCCCCCCCCCCCCCCCATAAAATTAACAAAAACTTAACCTCACCCCCAGCGCGTCATGGGGGTCACCGCGTATCCGAGCACCGTCACGCAGACTCACTAGGCTGGAAACATGACGCAAGAGCTCGTTTCATTAACCATCATCATGGCGGTGGCGGCCGTCAGCCCAATCGTGGCGCAGCTGATCCCGGGCAAGTTCATTCCGCAAACCGTGCTGCTGCTCGCCGCCGGAACCGCGCTCGGCCCGTACGGACTAGGCGTGATCGAAGTAAACGACGCCGTGAAACTCTTGAACGAGCTCGGCATGGCGTTCCTGTTCCTGCTCGCCGGCTACGAAATCGACCCCAAACGACTCGCCGGACATCAAGGCAAAGTCGGACTGCTTACATGGGGAATCACGCTAGGCCTCGCCTGGCTGGTTGTGACATTCCTTCCGTTCTTCACCAAGCAAGGCATCAACGGCGTGGCCACGGTAATCGCACTCACCACCACCGCTCTCGGCACACTCATGCCGATTCTCAAGGAACGCAACCTCGAAGGCACCCCCATCGGCGACGCCATCATCTCGTACGGAACGTGGGGCGAACTCGGCCCAATCCTTGCCATGGCCATCCTGCTATCCACCCGAACCGGCTGGCAGACCATGCTCGTGCTCGGCGCGTTCCTTACCATCTGTCTACTGTGCGCAATGCTACCCACGAAAGCACTGAAAAACCGGCCATCGCCTGTACCGTTTCCTTACGGAAAACGCGAACACGTCATCGCAAACGCTCATGCGACTGACCACATTCCTGCTCATCTTCCTTGTCACCATTTCTGCACTGTTCGAACTTGACGCGGTGCTCGGCGCGTTCGCCGCAGGCTTCATCCTGCGTTACATCATCCCCGACGGCAGCAAGTCGCTGGAAATGAAGCTGGAAGGCGTCGGCTACGGATTCCTTATTCCTGTGTTTTTCGTGGTGTCAGGAGCCGCGATCAACGTGCGCGCCGTGGCAGGCCGGCCCGCGCTGCTCGTCGCGTTCATCGTAATGCTCATGCTGATTCGCGCGGTGCCCGTATATGTTGCGCTATCGCTCGACAAACGCGAGAATCCGCTGTCATCGCATCATCGCGTCACCGTAGCGCTGTATTGCACGACCGCGCTGCCGATCATCGTCGCCGTCACGTCACTGGCGGTGAAGGTCGGCACCATGCAAGGCGACACCGCGTCAACACTGGTCGCAGCCGGCGCGATTACGGTGTTCCTAATGCCGCTGCTTGGCTCGATCACATATCAGGTGGCCGACGTACATCCGGTCACCGCGGTTCGGGAGATTGCACACACACCATCCGATTGGCGGACGATCGTGCACGAACATGCGCAGGTGCGTGCGCTGCTGCACCATCAGGACCGGCTCAAGCGTATGGCGGAAACATTGGACGCACTGGAGAAGATGGGAACGATGGGACATGGCGATGCGGCACATAGCAATGCCGGACATGGCGATGAATATCGAGCCGAACTTGTGAAACGTGCGCGCCGCGAAATCGACCGGCAGTTGAAGGAACTCGGCCTGGACCCGCAGCTCACCACGCAACTGCCACACAACTACCGTTATCCGAAGAACTGAAACGCGAATCCGAGCCTTTCCGGCACTCTAAGTGTCCGATTCTGGAGAAACGGACAATCGTAACGCACTTTTACCCGTCTGAATGTCCGATTCTGGAGAATCGGACATTCAGACATGCGCCTATTCGACGGATTTGAGCGAACTAATCGGGTCGATACGATCCAACACCGGATTCACGAACAACTGCACGAGTAGCGCGAACGCCATGGTCGCAACAGCCGCGATCACATAGCTCAACGGCGTGCATTCCACTTCGAAATACAGTGCGGGCATATTCAACGCAGCCGTCAGCAATCCGCCGACGAAACGGCCGAGAGGCAAGCCCAGCACCACGCCCATCATGGTGAGCACCATCATTTCACGGTTCACATAGTGGTGAACCTCTTTGTCGAAGAATCCGAGCACCTTGAGCGTGGCCATCTCGCGTTCACGTTCTGACACGTTGGTGTTGGCGAGCGTGAACAACACCACGAGCGCGAGCCCGCCCGCGAGCGCCACGATCAGCGCGACCACCGCGCCCATCAGGTCGAATTTGAAGCTTTCCGCCATGTGTGCGCAGCTCACGGCTTTCATGACCGCATCGTCGTCTTCCAGCTTTTCCGCGTAGGCGGCCTGGGATTCGCCTGAACCTTTGAGCTTCGCATACATGGCGTTCCACACCAATTGTTGGTCGTTTGACGATGCGCCATTCGAGGTACCGGATTTGCCGTTTTGATTGTCCGATTCTCCAGAATCGGACGCGGAAGATGCGGAAGACGTGCCGGATGCAGCAGTATCGAACAGCTGGCGATAATAGGTTTCGCTCACATACACGTCCGATCCGATCACACTGCGGATCACCGCGCTGACATGCGCTTCGGCCTGCGTATCGTCACCGTTGGTCAGCGTTACCATACCGTCCGCTTTGACGCCCATCGCGCTTGCCGCGGACTGCGATACGATCACGCCGTCATCGCCCAGACTTACCGTATCGGCCGCACCGTCCACCCAACTGGAGCGCACCGGCTGCAACGTGACCATCTTGCCGAACTCGCTGCGTTCACTGTCGGGCACGGCAACCAGCTGAATGCTTTCGCTCCCCGAATCGCCGGTCAAATCACCCGATTCAACGCGCACGTCCATGCTCGACGTGACGCGACCATCCGAAGCGACTTTCTGCCGCATCGCATCAGCGTCATCATCGTTCGCGACCACCATCAAATCGTACTGATACACGTCCTGATACTGTTTCGCGCCCAATGCGGCAACGGTGTCGTTGATCGCAAGTCCGCACACAATCAGCGCGGTGCAGCCGGCCACGCCGCCGACCGTCATGATCAGACGCGATTTGAAACGGAAAATGTTGCGCGCCGTGACTTTGCCGAGGAAGCTCATGCGATTCCACAACGGCTTGATACGCTCCAGTAGAATGCGCGATCCTGCACGCGGCGCTTTCGGACGCATGAGACTGGCCGGCTTCTGTCGCATTTCCTGCGCGCACGCATACACGGTTGCGGCAAGCACGCCGACCACGAACAGCGCGACTCCGGCCGTTCCGTACAGCCAGTCGTATGCCAAGCGTACGTCCGGCATCACATACAAGCCTCGCAATACGACGAGCAGGAACGCCGGAATGCCAAGGAAGCCTGCGATCAGGCCGAGTCCACCGCCGATCAGGCAGGCGAACAGCGCGAACAACAGGTATCGTGAGGCGACCGCAAGACGCCCGTAGCCGAGCCCTGTGTATGTGCCGATCAGCCCGCGATCCTCTTCGACCATGCGCGCCATGGCGGTCAGACTCATCATCACCGCCACGAGCAAGAACACGATCGGGAATGCGTTGCCCAGCGATTGGATGGATTCCAGATCAGATTTCAGCGAGCTGAATCCGCCGATTTGCGACCGGTCCTGCACATACCAACGCACTTGCGGAATGCTGTCTTCCAGCTCGTTTTGCTTGGATTGCAGTGTCCGTTCGGTGTCTTTTTTCTGCTGGTCCAATTTCGATTGCGCCTGGTCGAGTTGCGCTTTGGCTTCCGCTAATTGCGGGCTTGCGGCAATTACCGTTTCACGTAGTGTTTCACGGGTTGTTTCGTCGAGGGATCCTGCAGCCGCGCCCGCCTGCATATTGACGATTTGGTCGATTTGCTGATTGAGCTGGCTGCGATTGCTGTCGATCTGCTGTTGCGCTGCGGCGAACTGTTTGTCGGTTTGCGCTTTCGCCTCGTCGATTTGTTTGGTTCCAGCGTCGAGTAGTTCCTGATGACGCGCTTTCTGGCGATTGGTTCGCACCGTGCCGTCGATGCGGTCAGCTACTTCGCTGACGGTGTCGTCGTACACGTCACTGAACGAGTCCTTGTCGGCGGCGCCTTTCACGAGAATGGTGACGGCCGTGTACATGCTGCCGGTCACACCGTCGGACGGCGCAAAGAACGTGTAGTCGCTGGTGGCGGAGGAACGGAATGCGTTCGTACCCGAATAGCCGTCTGGATTGGTGAGATCCTGCGGGTCAAGCACCACGCCCACAATAGTCAGTTCGGTGGGGAAGCTCGGTGCCTGATTGTCCGATTCACCAGAATCGGTCACCCGTGCGGCACTTTTGCCATCCTGCGTGTCCGATTCTGCAGAATCGGACATCTGGGACCCGTTTTCGCCCGTTTGGTTGTCCGATTCTGCAGAATCGGACACAGAAGAAGACGCCGAATCCTGCGGTGTCACCGTAATATGGTCGCCCTTTTTATATCCGGAATCCTTGATGAATTTGCGCGTCACCGCGATCTCACCGGACTTTTCAGGCATACGGCCACTTTGCAAATACGGCTGGTCAATGCCGTTCGTGCCGATCTCCTGCATGGTCACGGTTTTTTTGCCGTTCAGATCGACGGTCACGGTTTGCGAACGTTCGCCCTGCACTTTCGCAACACCGGAAATCTTACGGAGCGCGGCAATATCGTCATCGGTCAATCCGGCCGTCGACAACACCTGAATGTCGTGCAATCCTTGGGTGTCGAAAAAACGATCCGTCGCAAGAAAAGCGTCTCGGCAACCCGCGTAAATGCCCGTAAGCACGGCGACGCCCAGCAACGAGATCAGTGCGATGGAGATGAATCGCTTCCACGCATGCAACCACATACGCACCATGTCTTTGATGAATGCCATGACGACCTCCAGCCCGTAGCGCTCAAGCAGCACCAACCATTGCTCCCAAAACCTTCATTTTATTGAACTATCGAACTATTGAACACTATGAAACCGAATCCACGCGCTACAGCTACAATCGGGGAAGACGCGCCATACCAAAAACCATAGGCGCGTCACCTACCACTACTGCCGAACGCAACATCGCCAAGATCGCAAACTTTTGCCGAATTTGCCGAATATTGCCGAGGCACCCAAGAAGAGGAAGCATTCATGAGCGACGCAACCGTTGCGAAGAAACCGCGCGAAACCGACGATGTGCCGGTTCCGCCGACGCTGCGCAAGTCTTTGAAGAATCGTCATATTCAATTGATCGCATTGGGCGGCGCGATCGGCACCGGCCTGTTCTACGGTTCCAGCGAGTCGATTCAGCTGGCGGGCCCGGCCATTCTGCTCGCCTATCTGATCGGCGGTCTGGCGATTTTCCTGATCGTGCGCGCCCTGTCCGAAATGGCGGTCGAGGATCCGAAGGCGGGCGCGTTCAGCTATTACGCCACGCAGTACTGGTCGAAGCGAGCCGGCTTTATTTCCGGCTGGAATTACTGGTTCAACTACGTGCTCGTGGCCATGGTGGAGTTGGCCGTGGTTGGCTCGTTCGTGAATTACTGGTTCCCGAACATTCCGAAGTGGGTGTCGGCGGCGGTGTTCCTGGTGGCCATCGCGGCGCTGAATCTTATGGGCGTGAACAAGTTCGGCGAATTTGAATTCTGGTTCGCCATCATCAAGATCGTGGCCGTGCTTGCCATGATTTTCGGCGGTTTGTATGTGATCATCGCGAATGTGCCGACCGCTTCGGGCATTCGCGCGTCGTTCGCCAACTGGTTTACCGTTGACGGCGGATTCCTGCCGCATGGCCTGATGTCTCGCAATGCGGACGGCACGTGGACCGGCCTGCTGATGGCGCTGGTCGTGGTGATGTTCAGCTTCGGCGGCACCGAGCTCATCGGCATCACCGCGGGCGAAACCGAAAATCCGCGCACCACCATCCCGAAGGCCACGAACGGCATTATCTGGCGTATTCTCGTGTTCTACATCTGCGCGCTCGGCGTGATTATGGCCGTGGTGCCGTGGAGCACGATCGACGGCAATTCCAGCCCGTTCGTGCAGATTTTCGACTCGGTGGGCGTGCATGCGGCCGCCGGCATTCTGAATTTCGTGTGCTTGACCGCCGTGATGAGCGTGTACAACTCCGGCCTGTACGCGAACTCGCGCATGCTGTATTCGTTGGCGAAGCAGGGCAATGCGCCCGCGTATCTGGGCCGCCTGAACAAGCGCGGCGTTCCGGTCGGGGGTGTGATCACGTCGGCCATCATCATTGCGATCGCCGTGGTCGTGGTGTTCGTGTGGCCTGATTTCGCATTCAATTATTTGATGTCGATCGCCACGATTGCCGCTGCGATCAATTGGATCATGATCATGATTACGGAAATTAAGTTCCGTCGCGTTGTCGCCGCCGGCGACGGTCCGAATGATTTGAAGGGATTGAAGGGCCAGGAAGCACTTGACAAACTTGCGTTCAAGCTGCCGTTCGCCAAGGTGACGCCGTATGTGGTGATCGCGTTCATGCTGCTGGTCGTGGTGCTGATGTGCTTCTCCGCAAGCTATCGCATCGCAGTGGTCGCCGGCGTGATTTGGCTGGTCGTGCTGTTCGCCGCCTATCAGATCACACAGAAGCGCGCCTGAAGTCGTAAGGCAACAATGCGCCCATGCCTCAAGCGAGGGGCACGGGCGCTTTTTGATTTCAGATTTTGATTTCCAATCCGCGATTCCCGGGCTGTTCTGGGGACTCGCGCCGTTCGACCTGTGGTACCTGTCGAAGCAGTCCGGCAACACCGTCGCAATCCTGTATGGCGTAACCCTTGCGGCGATCGCCGCGATCGGCTCGCTGCTCGCTTTCATCCCGCCCTTGTCGGGGCGCAGCAAATGCGCAATCGCGATTTTTTAATTCATCATCGCATTAACTCATCATCGCATCTTATTCCGCTGCCGGAACGGGACCGGTCGAAGCGCGGGCACGCAATTCGTACGGCCCTTCCATCAGATGCCCCACACGCTCGCCGCCGATCAGCTTGAGCAGCAATCCGGCGGCCTGCTTACCGGTATCGACCACGTCACGGCCCATGGCGGTCAGGTTCGGATACGCCGCGGTGCACATGAGGGAATCATCCCACGACATGATGGAGATTTCCTCCGGTACTTTGATGCCTTGCGAAGCTGCCACGCCAAGGCCAGCCAACGCCATCACATCATTGTCGTAGATGATCGCCGTCGGATGCTCAGAGAACGCCAGCAGGCGCTTCGTGGCCTCGCGACCGGTTTCCGGCGTGTAGTCGGTGTGCAGGCAACGATAACGCATGCTCAGCTCGGAAGCGACGTCCGCAAAGGCGGAATCGCGAATATACGAGTGCGCAAGCGATTCGGGACCGCCGACGCGGGCGATCTGACGATGCCCGAGATCATACAGGTATCGCACCGCTCGGCGCACGGCATCGGCGTCGGCGCTTGACAGACTCGGCAGATTGCCGACCACGGAGGCATCGGCAATGGCAAGCACCGGCATCTCCTCATGCTCCTCAAGCAAGGCAACGCAAGGGTCTCCAAGCTCGACATTGACGAGCAGCATGGCGTCGACGTTGCCAGTAGCAATCCAATCATCGATGATCGAAAGCTTCGCGTCCTCACCCACGGCCATGCGTACCAGCAGAGAATAATCGTATTTTTCCAGCTCGGCGCCAAGACCGGAAATAAGTTCCATCATGTAGGATTCGACGGAAAGCAGCTTCGGGTCGTAACCCAACACTAGACCCACGCGCTGCGTCTTCGCCTTGGCCAGCGCCTGTGCCACGCCATTCGGCTTCCATCCCAGTTCATGTGCGACCTTCAACACTTTGTCTCGGGTCACATCGGAAACACCAGACTTGCCGTTGAGCGCATACGAAACGGCGCTACTAGAGACTCCCGAAGCCTTGGCAACGTCAAAAATCGTCACCTTGCTTTTTTGAATAGGCATGTCCGTGTCCTTCTTCTTAACTTAAATCGCAACTTAAACGGTTCATCTACATCGTACAGTAAAAGCGCCGACCAACCTCTTGAAAAGTCAGCGTTCACAACACTTTCGTTTCTTAAGGTTGGCGGCGCTTCAACTTATGTTTTTACTCAACCGAACACGTCAACTGAAATTTCAGTAGTCCTCTATCCACTCTTCTACCGCTTCAGTAGACGGCGTACTCGCGGAAGCTCACCATTCGCGCTTCGGATCGTTGGCGGAACGCAGCACGTTGGCGGCTGCGAACGCACCCGGAGCGGCAAGCGCTGCGGCATCGGCAGTGGCGATATGCAGCACGACGCTTTCGCCCGGAAGCAGCGAGACCATGCCCTCGGCCACCGAAGCCTTCGCGTCGACCTTATCTGCCATGCAGAACAGGTCGCGCACGTAGCTCTTGGCTGTGACGGTAAGTTCCACGCCATCTTCCACGGCAACGGCCGCGGCACTGAGGGCGAGTTTCACGTAAAACATTTCTTGTATTCACGCAATGGTTGCGGCACGGATGGCCATCCGCGCGTTCCGGAAGACGAACAGATGGCCGCCGAACTGACCGCATACCTGGAATCATTCGGCCCGGACCTCTGGCAATAGCCTATGCGCTCGCAGTGCAGCGCATTTTATTTGATTCGTTTCTGCGATTTTGGTGGCGCAAATCGCAGAAACGTTGATTTTCCAACGATTTTTTATTTGACTGGTATTTGATTCGTATTTGACTGACGTGCGATCAGCAGGACTTCAATCGCAATATAAAGCGTGCGATTGCAGCACACTATAAGCACAGCAATCGCACGCTATTCATCGTCAACTATCGACAATCATGTGACGCAGCCGTTCAACGCAACTATCTAACGTGATTATTCAGCGTGATCAGAGTCGGTGTGATCGGTCAGGTCCAGCTTGAATGGGTGAGCAGGCAGATTATTGTCATTAAACAACGGTGCCGGACCCCAGCTACGCCATGCGTAGCGCATCATCACCGGCGCTGGCACTTCCGGCGTGGCCAACGTAATCGTGCCGATACTGCGGCTGTTGATCGGAATACCGAATTCCGTGGCGTTGTAATCGACCACGTTGACCTTTGCGTTGACCAGATCGTCAATATCGCAATCCACGAAAATCGCGGCGTAGGCCGGATGGAACACACCATCGGCACCGGCAAGCTCGAAACCGGAACGTTCCGGCAGACGCACCAGCGAAGGCAGGCTCTTGGCGAACTCGTCACCAAAACTGTCGGGCGTAGTACCGCTGAAATGCAGGCCGTGCGCGTACCGGAAGAACAGGCGTACGCGGCCGCCTTCGTCGCAGCGGAAACCCAGCACAGTCGGCCCATACACCGGAATACGGCTCATACCATACACTTGGCGAAGCGCGCAATTGCCTAGACGCTCGCCCGGTGTACGTTTATCAACCGGATGAATGTTGTTGTATTCGCCGCAATCCATAGTGCAGATGGCGAACACATTGTCGATGGACTGCGCGGCATCCCACTGGGCCTCGCGCAACACCGGCCACAGCATCGGATCGCCGTCGCCCTCGTCGACCTTCTTGTCAATCCACTGCGGCAATTGCACGATCAGGAACGGCAGGCTTTCGCTCCACAGCGCACGCCATTCACCAATCATCATGCCCAGCAACTCACGGTAGGATCCGCAATACAGCTCGTCTTCCTCGCCCTGATACCATAGGAATCCCGCCAAGGAGTAAGGCACAATGCGCTCCAGCATGGCATGGAACGCGCCTGACGGACGCCACTGCGAGGTCGGCGTCATCGGCGGCGGCCACGGGCATTCGCCATACTGTTGGGTCAGCGTATCCCACGTCACATCAGGATCGTCTTCGCGGGCGGCTGCGATCGACGCATTCCACGTATCAGAACGCGACTGCCATTCGCCGTACTCCAAATCGAACTGTTCCTGCGTTTTACCTGCGATCGCCTGCTCATAGCGCGCAAGATAGCCGCGCCCGGATTCGCTGGAATTCAGTGCATCTTCGCTCGTCCAGCAACTGATCGACGTACCCCCGATATAACAGTCGATAATGCCGATCGGAAGGTCGGAATCAAGTTCATCACGCAGTTTTCGCGCAAAATAGTACGCTACCGCACTCATTACGCCACTATTTTCAGGCGATGATTCCTGCCAGCTTGCCGCATGTTCGGCGTTGCGATTGATCACACCGGTTTTCGGCACATTGTAGAAGCGCAGTAACGGATCGGCACAGTTATCGAGGGCTTCCTCGGCGTCTTCACTGTTGCGCAATTCAAGTTCCATATTGCTTTGACCGCCGGCCAGCCATACTTCGCCGATAAGCACGTCATAATATTCGATGAAATCGTTGCCTGCGGTGACGCGCAACGTGTAAGGGCCACCTTCGGGCTGTGCCGGCAGCATGACGCGCCACGGTGAAAAACCGTTCTTGATCTCTTTGGAGGCGTACGCATGCGCCTGCACGATCACGGAACCATCGAAATCGCGGATTTCCGCGGAAACCTCAAGTCCGGCGCAATCGGCATCAAGCGCGCCGAACACGGCGATGGGCTTGTTACGCTGCAACACCATATGCGAGGCGAAAATCGCGGCGACGTGCAGAACTCCTGACGTGCTACGGTCTTCGGTAGGTTCAGCCGACGTTGTCATTTCAGAACCAGGTGCGGGACCAGTCGCAGTGACCATGACATCTCTTCCTATAGAAAAACCGTAAGAAACCGTACATATCTATCCTAGAACAATATGCGACAGAACATACAAAAAAGACCGCCACCCGTAAGGGCAGCGGTCTTGTAAAAGACTCAGCGATTAGCCGAATGAGCCACATCAGCCACGGGCGATCTTGCCGGTGAAGGTGGCCATATCAGCGTCGTCATCCTTGCCGTTGTTCCAGGAGAACATGGCGCGCAGCTTCGGACCGACGGTCTCGATGCGGACGTTGCCGTACTCTTCCTGCAGAGCCTTGAACTTCGGAGCGCCAGCGTCCTGGTCCTCGATGAACTCCTTGGCGAAGGAGCCGTCCTGGATGCGCTGCAGGTGGTACTGCATGCGCTCACGCACGTGCTCGTCGATGCAGGTGTTGGTGTAGTCGCCGTACTGGGCGGTGTCGGAGCAGGACCAGCGAGCCTTGTTCAGACCGCCCTCGTTCATGAGGTCGACGAGCATCTTCAACTCGTGGCAGACCTCGAAGTAGGCGATTTCAGGCTGGTAGCCGGCGTCGGTGAGGACCTCGAAGCCCATTTCAACAAGCTTGTTCACGCCGCCCATGAGCACATTCTGCTCGCCGAACAGATCGGTTTCGGTCTCCTCGGTGAAGGTGGTCTTGATGGCGCCTGCACGCAGAGCGCCCAGAGCCTTGGCGTAAGCCAGGGTGATGTCCCAAGCGTCGCCGCGCGGATCCTGCTCCACGGCCACGACGACCGGAACGCCACGGCCGTTGGCGTACTCACGACGCACGATGTGGCCCGGGCCCTTCGGGGCGACCATGAAGATCGGGTGGTCCTCGGACGGCTTGATGTAGCCGTAGTGGATGTTGAAGCCGTGAGCGAAAGCAACAGCTGCGCCCGGCTTGATGTTCGGCTCGATGTCATTGGCCCAGATGGTGCGCTGGTACTGATCCGGAGCCAGAATCATGATGATATCGGCCTCAGCAGCAGCTTCCGGAACGGACTTGACTTCCAGACCCTGCTCCTTGGCGTGCTCGACGGACTTGGAGGTCGGACGCAGGCCAACGACGACGTCCACACCGGAATCGCGCAGGTTCAACGCATGAGCGTGACCCTGGGAACCGTAACCGATGATGGCAACCTTCTTACCTTCGAGGACCGAGAGATCGCCGTCGTTCTCGTACCAGATTTGTGCAGCCATTGTACTTGGCACTCCTTTTTATGTAGTGGGGTGAACGCCTCCCGGCGCTCGGGTTTCTACCATTCGCAGATGAATTCGCGTGTTTTTGTGCATGGATTTTGTCCTGCAAACTGGGGTCTATCCTACTCCCGTCCCTTCCTAAATAAGCATTGAGTCCACAAAGTGGGCCAACGCCTAGCCGTGCGGTTCCCCCGACAATCAGTACTGCGATCCCGCATACGAAATATCCCAGTCATAAAACAACACAGCAACAAAAAGAAGCCACCGCGGTGAGACGGTGGCTTCCAACACGTTTCGCGCATATTGCGCTACTACGTTATTCAGCGGCCCTTAACATGCAGCCGCTACAGCGAAATCACTGAACCTGGGTACGAGCGATCTTGCCGTTGAAGGACTCGGCCATATCGGCATCGGCGTCCGTCTGGTTGTTCCAAGAGAACATGGCGCGCAGCTTCGGACCAACGGTCTCCAGGTGCGGGTGGCTGTACTCTTCCTGCAGCTCCTTGAACTTCGGAGCGCCAGCGGCCTGATCATCCATGAACTCCTTGGCGAAGGAGCCGTCCTGAATGCGCTTGAGCTGGTACTGCATGCGCTTCTTGGTCTCTTCAGTGATGACGGTGGAGGTGTAATCGCCGTACTGAGCGGTGTCGGAGCAGCTCCAGCGAGCCTTGTTCAGACCACCCTCGTTGGCCAGATCCACCAGCATCTTCAGCTCGTGGAACACCTCGAAGTAGGCGATCTCCGGCTGGTAGCCAGCCTCGGTCAGCACATCGAAGCCCATATCGCACAGGTGGTTGATGCCACCCATGAGCACGTCCTGCTCACCGAACAGATCGGTTTCGGTCTCCTCGGTGAAGGTGGTCTTGATGGCGCCTGCGCGCAGAGCGCCCAGAGCCTTGGCGTAAGCCAGGCACAGCGGCCAAGTCTTGCCATCCGGATCCTGCTCCACAGCCACAACGACCGGAACGCCACGGCCGGCGGCGTACTCACGACGAACGATGTGGCCCGGGCCCTTCGGGGCGACCATGAACACCGGATGATCCTCGGACGGCTTGATGTAGCCGTAGTGGATGTTGAAGCCGTGAGCGAAAGCCAGAGCAGCGCCCGGCTTCAGGTTCGGCTCAACGTCCTTCTTGTACACGGCGGCCTGGTACTGGTCAGGCAGCAGGATCATCACAACGTCGGCTTCGGCAACGGCCTCGGCAACAGGCTTGACCTCGAGGCCCTGCTCCTTGGCGTATTCCACGGACTTAGAGGTAGGACGCAGGCCGACGACGACATCCACACCGGAATCGCGCAGGTTCAGCGCGTGGGCGTGACCCTGGGAACCGTAACCGAGGATGGCCACCTTCTTGCCATCGAACACGGACAGATCGGCATCCTTCTCGTACCAGATAGTTGCTGCCATAATAGGCGCTCCTTTATTTTTCTTTTTATAGCGATTCGGGACTTGCATTCCCGAACAAACTCGCGATATTTAATTCTTGTTTCGGTTGTTCACAGCGGGCGATGGTTCCTAGGAGATTACTCCCCCGGATTGTGTCCGAGGAACCACCCCGCCTCTCCTGCGGAACCGTTTTAGTCCCGCTTTCTTTATGTTGCTTGCTGACGTTCACATAGTGGTTATATTCGCGTCAAACGTTTTTAGTAAGGCTTCCGTCGATGTCATCTTGACACGTCGCTGAATAGCCGGTCAAACGGCACTTGGCGATTGATCACTTGGTGAAATCAACATCCTTAGTCTCCTTGCAGCTCAGCACCGCGACAAGGCAGCACACGGCCATCACGCCGAGGTACAGACCGACGGAGTGCACACCCCAGTGGTGGGACAGCCAAGTGGCGATGGTCGGCACGAATGCCGCGCCGACGATGGCGGCCAGGTTGTAGCCGATGCCGGAGCCGGAATAACGCACGTTGGCGTCGAACAGCTCCGGCAGGAACGCGCCGATCGGACCGAATGCGGTGCCCATCAACGCGAAGCCGATGCATAGGAACAGCAGGTTGGCGGCGAAGTTACGCTGGCCGACGACCGACGGATCAAGCAGGAACGGGAAGAGCAGCGCGAATGCCACGAGGCAGCAGGACGAGATGACGATCACGCGCTTGCGGCCGAATTTATCGGCATTCACGCAGGAGATGACGATGAACGCGGCGAACACACAGATGGCGAGCATCAGCATGAGCAGGTATTCACGATTGGTGAAACCAAGGTCTCCGCCGCCCTGCTCGACGGTTTTGGTGCCCCAAGCGAGGGACCAGGTTGCCAGCGTGTAGAACAGCGTGTAGGTGACGGCCACCAGGAACGTGGCTTGGATGACTTCCTTCCAGCTCTTCTTGAACACTTCGGTCAACGGGGACTTGACGACCTTCTTCTGCTCCTGGGCCATGCGGAAGATCGGGGTCTCCTCCATCTGCACGCGCACCACAAGACCGACGATCACCAGCACTGCGGACAGCAGGAACGGCACACGCCAGCCCCATGCCAGCATCGCATCGTCATCGTTGAACGTTTCCAACAGGAAGTAGGTACCGTTCGACAGGAAGAAACCGATCGGAGCGCCCAATTCCGGGAAGGAGCCATACAGCGCGCGCTTGTCTTCCGGAGCGTTCTCGGTGGCCACCAAAGCGGCACCCGACCATTCGCCGCCCAGACCGATGCCCTGCACGAAACGGCACAGGCACAGCGCGGCGACAGCCACAATGCCCCACTGGCTGTAAGTCGGCAGGCAGCCGATCAGGAACGTGGCGATGCCCATGGTCAACAGCGAAACCACCAGCGTGGTCTTGCGGCCCATGCGGTCGCCGAAATGGCCGAACACCAAGGATCCGAGCGGACGTGCAATGAACGCGATGGCGAAGGTCAGCAGGCTGGCCAGCAGCGCGACGGTCGGATTGGTGGTGTCTCCGAAGAACACCTTCGGGAAATAGTTCGCAGCGGCGGTGCCGTATGCGTAGAAGTCGTAGAACTCGATGGCGGTGCCGACCATGGAAGCGGCGATCACGGTTTTCACCGAATCGCGCACCATTGCCTGCGCTTTGCCAGCGGCTGCTTCGACTGCACTCATTGGATTACTCCTGTTACGTCTGTCATGCGTTGCCGGCTCCCAACATGCGCCGATAACGTCTTTCTTCTATTCTCTTGTGTGCAGTCTTCATTTCGTTGCCTTACGCCTTGTGGGCGGCAACAAAAAGACCCCGCAACATGCAGGGCCATCAACGTGTGTGTTTTGCGCGCCTCAAACCCTGCCTCCGTTGGCGAGGGATTGAAGCTGCATTGCTCGAATCAGTCCGCCAACGAAAGCGGAATAATAATTCGTGCGGACAGCAGTACGCGTGCAACCATTCCGTTCATCGTGGCGAACCTCCTTTCGCAAAGTCTTGTATTCGGCGGATTATCCGCTCGAACTAAGCCGTAAAGATAAGCGCGTCCACATATCCTTTCTACTAAAGGTTCACTATGTGGACGCGCAATTTTGAATTTGATATTCGTTTTTCGGATTATCTCAGGTCATCCAAATCATTTCAGCAGCAACGTCAGCACGCCCGCAACAGCCATGCAACCGGCGGCAACAGCGAAAATCAGCAGATACTCGCCAGTCACCGCAATCGCAATCGCGCAAACGACAGCGCCAATCAACGAACCGAACGTATTCGCCAAACTGAACGCAGCCAACGAACGACCAACGGAACGCACATCCGGCAACGTCGCAAGATTCAACCCTTGGCTCACGCCGTCATACACCACATACGCGAAACCTGCAAACAGCGCATACAGCGCGACCGCCATAGCACTATCGATCGGCGTCAACGGAAGCACCACAGCAACCACAAACAACAAGCAGGCGGCAATCGCGGGAATACGGGAATCTTTGAAAGCGCGGGCGATGCGGCCAAGCAGCAGCGCAGCCAACAGCGAGCCGACGAACGCGGCAACGGCCATCATCGACATAACCGCAGCCGCTCCGGACAAACCAAACATGGTGACCTGCGAAACATCGCCCAAACCATCCTGCGCAAGATACCACTGGTAAATCGCAATGCCGGAAGTGGCTGCGATGGCAAACATGCGCGCGGCAAACGCAATGAAGAACTTCGGAGCGCCCTTCGGCGGACGATACTGCGAAAAATAATCGCCCTTCTTCACACCCTCACGAGGCAAATAGCTGCTGGAACCCTCAAACGGCAACACCAGCAACGTAGCCACACCAGCCACCACCAGGCACAACGCAAACACCATCATGGCGAAACGCGTGGTGCCATCCCAACCGGAATCGTCGGCAGCCCACGTAATCGAAACGGCCGCGATAATGCCCAACACCTGGCCGAACGCTTGGCCAACGCCACGCCACGCGTCCGCACGATCACGGAACTTGTCAGGCACGCGCTCACCGAAAGCGGCCGCCAGCGGCATCGATACCATCGCATGTCCGATCAGCGTAAACAGCCAGAACACGATGACCAACGGCATGAAATCGCATGCGGAAAGAATCGCCACCGACGTGGCGGTCAGCACCGTGCCGGCGATGATCCACGGGGTGCGGCGGCCCAGCGGGCAGTACGAATGGTCGGATCCGACGGAAATCCACGCGTTCATCAGGAACGTCAACAGCGTGCCGACGACGCTGAGCAGCGCCAGATCGGTGACGCGGTCGGTGCCGGAAAGACGGCTGATGGTCTGCGGAATGAGCACGGAGTTGAGCGCGGCCATCGGCGCGGTGAACAGCAGCGCACCAAGCGCGAAGCCGGCGGTGAGGCGATGCACCTGCGGTTTGGTGGGCGTGGTGCCGTCGGGCGCGGTCATCGGATCGCGCAGGTCAAGGAACGACGATTCGAGGTTCGGCACGGCGGCGTCGAGATGGGCGAACGCGGTCAGCGGGGAGCCGCCTTCCGTGTTGATGAGGGTCTGCTGCACTTCCGGACGCTCGTTGGAAGCCTCGGGCACGCGCGGATTCTGCTGTACGGCCAAGCGCTTCAGGGCCGCTTTGGTCTCTTCGGTCAGCGTTTTTTCGTAATCGGGACGGTCATCGATGCCGGGGCGTACGAACACCTGGCCCGGCAGCGGCTGCGGCTGCATTGGAGTCTGCTGCTCACCTGCATTATGTTGATTGTCTTCAGTCATCTCTTATTTCTATTCCTGTTTTTCCTGTTTTGTATTGTCGCTTCTCGTTCTTGCTTCTATTTCGTTGCTCGTTTCGAAATGTCACACGATATTCAGCACATATGAAAATCGCCCGGACGCACTGCACCAGTGCATTCGAGCGATTCTTTCGGCGAAATCAACCATATCAATACGTCCTGTCAGACAGCAGAAACATGCGAGGCAATCTCAATATCGATATCGCATAAGAATCGATATCGCATAAGAAAAGCCCGGATGCGATTATCGCTTCGCATCCGGACCGGTTGTGTGAGTCTCATGCGCAACAATATTGCGGCAACGTAGCGCCCATCAAAACCAGCAGCGGAATCATATAGATGAAAAACCGCGCAGGCAGCACAACAGCGTGAGCACGTTGAGAATAATCAGATCGAACAGCACGCCCATAATGGCGAAAAACATGTTGTCTTGATCGAAAAGCTTTGACATCTTTGACATAAGCTCACCTTACCCGTTTTTGCTGGGATTTCAGCTGATTCCCGGGAAAATTGTTTTCCCGATAAGACGATTTCTCGAAAAAACGAAAATGCGAATCGTCCTTCCTGAAGGAGAGGTGACAGGAAGGACGATTACAGATTTATGGATTTATGCGCGGTCAGGCAGCGACCGGCTCAGGCGAGGCTGAATCAGGCCACGACCGGCGGATTGGCGATCAGATCGTCCGTGCGGTGCTCACCGGCGGCATCACGCCATTCGAGCGTGGCGACGGACGCGGTGTTCTCCACACCAAGACCACGGCCCGGCTCAAACGTGAGCGTGGCCTGAGTGGTCGTGCCCTCCCACGTGAAGCTGATGGACGTATCGCCGTCGGCGCTGTACGAGAAGGTGCCATCGAACGCATCAAGCTCGTTGCGGAATTTGGCAAGCGCGTTCAGTGCCTTCACCACCGGACGCTGCAGATTCTCGTCGATCTCAGCCGTGGAATAGTAATGGCGATTGATATCGCGGCCATTGTTGGTCTTGCGCAGCAGCTCCATGTCGTTCTTGCCGGCAAGCGCGCCGACATAGTAGACCTGCGGAACGCCCGGCAGGAAGAACTGCACCGCGCGAGCCGCAATATAGTGCTGATCGTTGCATCCCAGCGCCGAATAGTAGGTGCTGTTGACCTGATACAGGTCAAGATTGGATGCGGCGGCACCGGTAGCGGCCTGCGATTCGCCGTGAGTGTTCGCATGAATGGCGTTGACGAGATTGTCGACATCCTCATCCGGCACGAGCCCCTTGAGCGAACGGTCCAGCTGATCGGAACCGATGTCGATCACGCCGATGCCATCATGCGTGTCAAGTACGGTGACGGCATTGTTCGGACGGATGTCGGTCCAATGCGCGACCGGCTCGACATGACCGGTATTCAGCGAATGCAGCAGCAGCGGCGGAAGGGCGAAATCGTAGACGCGATCGACCTTCGACGCGATCTCGACCTGCTTCTTGTAGTAGGAATGCACTTCGATGAGGATTTCCAAGCCGCGCTTGACGCCCTCCTCGCGCAGGCGGGAGATGAGCTTGAACGTTTTCGGCGTCATGAAGCAGCTGGTACCGGCTTCCTTGGCACCGTAGCCGACGGCGTCAAGACGAATGTAGCTGACGTGGGATGCGGCCATCTGGTCGAAAATCGACATCAGGTATTCCCAGCCTTTGTCGGAATCCGTGTCGATATCGACCTGCTGCGGGGTGAAGCTGACCCAGACCAGGCGAGTCTTGCCCGCGAACTTGTAGTGGGTGAACGGCAGACCCGGGCGCGGACGGTAGATGCCGGCCAGATCCTCTTCGGTCGCGCCGTTCGGAAAGACGGAACTCATGGTCAGGAACATCGGGTAATACTCGGATTCCTCGCCCTTTTCAAGCACGTCTTGGAACTGCTTGGATTCCCAGCTCATGTGGTTGACGATGGCGTCGACCATGATGCCGTGGGTCTTGGAAAGTTCGGCGACATCGTCCCAGCCGCCGAGGCGCGGGTCGACCTTGGTGTGGTCGATGGGGTCGAAGCCTGCATCCGCGCCGTCGAATGGAGTGAAGAACGGCAGGATATGCACGCCGTCATACACGCCGTCGAAACGGGTGCGCAGGATGTCGGTCATCGAGCTGAGGGTGCCGTCGCCGAGGCGATCGGCGTAGGTGATGAGCTGCACTTTGTTTTTCATGGGACCTCCCTTGGTTCATGGGTGCGGGTGCAATGTGTGCGCGTCTGCCTGTTTGTTGTTTACGTATTTGCATACTCACGTATGTATCGAACCGGTTCGATATTACCTCGAAAAGGACGCCAATGTCCAGTCACACAGCGGAATGCGCGTGTCGAACCGGTTTGATGCGGTGTTCTATGCAGCCCAGCCTGTCCGACCCCAACCCAGCGTTCCAACGCGCAGCATCAACGCGTGGTATCGCCTGGCACCAGCGTCATGGGAATAAGCACATTCGGCTCGAACGGCTTGGGGATGTTCTTGCGCGAGGCGTTGGCCGCAGCCGCCTCTTCATTGGCGATCGCCTGCACCATATGGTCGGCCGCCGACTGCGCGATCGCCGAGAAATCCTGTGCGACCGCGGTCAGCTTCATACCGGCCAAATCGGTCAAATACGTGCCATCATAGGCGACGACCTGCAGCTCGTCGGGAATGGAAATTCCGCGGCTCAACGCTTCGCGCACGCAGAACGCCGCGCCAATATCGGAGCTGACCACGGCATCGACGCCGTCGGTCGCCACCCCATCAAGCGCACGGCTGACCGCACGATGATAGCCGGCGAAATCCATCACCTCACCGGCCTCGATATACTCATACTTCACGCCCGCGGAGGTCAATTCCTGTTCCAACGTGAGGTAGTAGCGCACCGTCGGGAACGTGGTCTTTCCCAAATCGAACGACCCCTCCTCGACTTCGCCGCGGACCGCCAGATCGAAGAACTGATCGCGCGGACCGCCAATCATCACCACATGGCGCGCGCCATTGCGAATCAGCATCTGCGCAATCAGTCGCCCACCCTGCTCGTGGTCAGATCCGATCGACGAAATACCATTTCCAAGCACGCGATCGAATGCGACGATCGGGCGGTGGATGGACGTCCAATAATCGCCGGGATGCGAGGTGTGAGCGCACATGACGATGCCGTCCATCATGTGCCTGCGCAGCATATCGACGTATTGGATTTCGCCGTCCGTCTCGTCGGTGGTGGAGCACAGCATGGTGCGCAGCCCCTGCGCGGCGAGCGCATGCTGCAGGTGCGCGGTAAACGTTGCAAAGAACGGGTGACGAATGGTGGGCACGATGACGCCGACCAGATTCGTGCGATCGTGGTACAGGTTGCGGGCAAGCTCGTTCGGCACGTAATTGAGGGCCTGCATGGCCTTACGCACGCGGTCGCGCATGTCGTTGGATACATACCCGTTGCCGTTCACCACCAGCGAGACGGTGCTCAGAGACACCCCGGCCTTCTTCGCCACATCGCGCATGCCGACCATGATCGCACCTTCCCCGTTATCACTGTTCCATCGTTGTATTCTCACGTGCTTGCCGCGCGCTTTCCGTGCGCTTCTCGCGAGATATTACATTCATTTACATTCTCTCGAACCTGTTCGACAGTCCGGCGTGTATATCACTTAACGGGGTTACCCCTTTACTTGATTTTCAATATTGATTTTCGTATGCTGCCCACGACACGGAAAACGGCAGCACAGCACAACAAAAGAAACGGCGCAAAGCTTGCGACATCCACACTCACTTTGCGCCGTCTTCTTGTATTGATGATGACCTACATTGCGATCAGTCGGTCGGCACGTCGCCGGACTGGGTGTGGTCGAAGACCGGCTTGTTGTCTTTGTCGAAGGTGTAGACGCCGATGTTCGCGGAGCTCGGATCATTGTTCTTATTGAACGGTCCGATACCGGTCTGGCCCTGGTACTGGATATCCTTGCCATCCTTCAGCAGCGGCTTGGCCTGGTCGAATGCAATCACCAGCGTCGCATCCGGGCTGGCGGCCTTGATGGCGGTTGCGCTCAGATTTCTTTCATGTTACTCAGCGACCGTCCGCGTAACGTGAAAATTACGCCGGATTGGCGAGCAGCGCAATGCCGAAACCGGTGGCCACGCAAATGAGAGGCACCGCGACGGTTGCTATTCCATAGCCCAGAGCCAGCGTAAAACGACGCTGGCGAATCAATGAAACCACTTCGTTGAGCGCCGTGGAGAATGTTGAGAAACCACCGAGAAATCCGACAACGAACATCATGACCGTGTCCATATCCACCGATTGCGAATAGTAGGACATCATGGCGATGCCCGCGCATAGCGAGGCGACGCCGTTGATGACGAGCGTGGATAGCGGGAAGTTGCGGTTCGTTCTCCGATTCTCGCGATTCCAGCCTCGTTGAATTGACACGTCGAGCACGTAACGGGCCATGGCGCCCAGACCGCCGAACAGACAGATCATCCACATCATCAGCGCACCTCCCCGGTAGCCGGGTCGGCGATAAGCGAAATCTCCGCAGTGATCGGTTTGGGCTCGAAGCTGGGCGGAAGCGGGTTAGCCGGCTGCTGGATCGGCTGCGACTGCTGCTGGGGCTGCTGGATCGGCTGCGACTGCTGCTGGGGCTGCTGGATTGGTTGCGACTGCTGAATCGGCTCGGGCAGCTGCCCCAAGTCTGAAGTATCCGGCTCGCGCAACAACGGCTGCGATGACTGTGTCAGCTGAGGAACGGCCAGCGGAGGAATCTGCGGAACGCGGCCTGTCTGCATAGGCTGGCTGGCGGTCGGCGGCACGGTTAGTGTTTCGACTCGCGGAACCTGTCCCGTCTGTGCAATCTGCTGGGCCGTCTGCGCGGCTTCCATTGCGGCCTGCGCGGCAGAACGCGCCACGTCGGCCACTTTCACATGGCGTACGCCCTGCGTGTCCGATTCGGCAGAATCGGACACGGAAACAGCTGAAAACGCACCCTGAACCCGCTTTCGAGTACTCCGTGACAGCAGTGCCTGCATCAGAACCACGCCGGCGGCGGCAGTGAGCAAACCGCCTGCAAAATTTCCCGCAAGATAGCCAAGCGCACTGGCGATATGCCGCTCGTGCAGACCTTCCATCGTTTCCAGCATCACGCCGGACATCGTCGAAAGCCCACCGAGCAAGCCAAGCCCAACACCACGGCTGACAACCTGCCGCACCCGGCGACGCAGCCACGAAGCGGTCGCCATGAATTCGGTCAGCATCGCGAACAGGAAGCAGGCGACCATATTCGACACAAACGTGCCCACAACGAACGGCGTCCCGCTGACCGACGGCAGAAGCATATCCAACGCATGCCGACAGCCGACTCCAACAAATCCACCGACGAACACCACAACATACATCAGTCCGTCGGCGAGCGGATTGAACCGCGCCTGCATACGTTTCATCGGTGCCAGGGGAATCGTAGGCGGATCCATGGTGTTAGCGGCGGGCGTGGTTGCACCAGCATGCGTCACCTCAACAGTGTCGATTGCCTGCGTGATGGGATGCGAGTCCTCACCCGCAGTCACCACGTCTCCCGGCGATTGTTCTTGCGATTCCATTGCGCTCCCCCTGTACTGGCCTCCCGCGGACAGCGTTGTTCCGCCCATAGGCCGTGCAACAACGAGCTGGGCCGCGGTTGCCGCCTTCCTAACGCATATGAGTTTACACGGAGCGCCAACGTATGCACCCTGGATGTCCGATTCCGCAGATTCGGACATCCAGAGTCCAGCCGAATTCAGCCAGGCTCAGTCAAGCCGGGCATCACACAGCCGCCGCATCGCAGGTCGTACCTCGCGCTCCTCCTCGCCACTGAACAGCACCACCAGATAGTCACCGGCACGCAGCCGTGTATCACCGCGCGGCACGATCTCGCTTTCGCCGCGACGCAGGCCGATGATCAGACACCCAGACGGCCAACGCACGTCACGCACCCGCTTGCCGTCCGCAATCGCCCCCATTTCCAATGGCAGTTCCATAATGCCGCTGCCCACATGGCTTGCGATTGCCATCTGCATGCCTTGCGCACGCACGTACCGCTCCAGCAACTCCCCATAGATCGGTTTGGTGCGCAGCAGATCGGACACCAACAGCGCGATGAAAGCGACGGCAGCGACCGGCAGCATGTGCGTCAACGTTCCGGACATCTCCACAGCCAACAGAATCGACGTGATCGGCGTTTTCACGGACGCGGCGAGCGTGCCCGTCATCACGCACGCCGCAAACACCGCCACTGCGTCGGATGGCAGATCACCGATTCGATGCAACACTTCACCGCAGATGCCGCCGGCCAACGAACCGACCGCAAGAATCGGCATGAAAATACCGCCAGGCGCACCTGAGCCGAAACTCGTGGATGTGAACAGCATCTTCGCCACGAACAGCAGACACAGCATTCCCAAGCCGACGCGCGCATGTTCGGCGGTATCAATCAGATTCGAGCCGCCGCCGAGCACGTCGGGCAACCAGATGCCGACAGGCAACGCGATCGGGCCCGACCCCCGGAAAGTAGACACCGTGGGGTGAACAAAAGTAGGTGTAAGCCTATCAGACCTTAAGCGGCTTGGGACTCGAACTCATCGGGAGTTTGGTACCCGCACCAAGTGTGCCGACGGCACGTGTTGTAGCGCACGCACCACCGGAAGACGTCTCTGCGGCAGATCAGTTGATTGGCGAAGGTCTTCGCATCTTTGAGGACCTCCCGCTTTAAAGCTGCGTTGAACGACTCGGCGAGCGAATTATCCGCGCTGGTTCCCACCGCGCCCATCGACTGGGCAACGCCCAAGCGCTTGCATGTTGCCTGGAACTGCGACGAGGTATACACGCTTCCATGATCCGAGTGGAAAATCGCACCATCAAGACCTCCTCGCAGGTGGGAAGCGTTTTCGAGGGCCTCTTCTACCAGTTCGGTACGCATGTGATTTGCGATAGCAAAGCCGACAAGCTTGCGAGAAAAGCAATCAATCACTGTTGCTAAGTACATGTTCGCCCCGTCTGCGATCGGCAGATACGTAATATCGCCAACCAACACACGATTGGCAGCACAGGCTGTGAAATCACGGTTCACCAAGTCTGCGAACACGCGCCGGCCTTTGTCACGCGCAGTGGTCTTGACCCTGCGCTTCTTTTGAAATCCGAACAGGTTCTGGGCCCGCATCAAACGAGCCACTCTCTTGCGATTGATGCGCTTAGCCGGAGGTGTAGTGCCGTTGTCGCGCTTGCGGTCGTTGAGTTCAGCAGTGATGCGACGAGCGCCCCAGACGCCGTTTTCAGCGTCGAAAATTGCCTGGATCTCCGCGGCCACCACAGCGTCATCTACAAGGCGCGCACGGCGCCGTGGAGCCGAGTTCTTCCACTTGTAATACGAAGACCGATTTAGCCCCAGGACTGTGCACATCCGCTTGACCGAGTAGTCGGCGAGATTGTCGTCAACGAACTGGAAGCGGATCACCAGGTCGTCTCTTCCGCAAAATACTTCGCGGCCTTACGCAGAATATCGCGCTCTTCACGAAGCCTTTTGTTTTCGCGTTCTAGCTGGCGGATTCTTTCCGCATCAGCAAGCTTTTCTACGGGTGACGCTGCATCTTCATCCTTGGCGACGTTAGTGCCGAATTGCTTGTACCAGCATCCCAAAGTCGAGCGATTGATTCCGAGTTCTTCTGCGACCTTGCGCATTGAGGTATCCGGGTTCGACTCGAACATCGCGACGGCGTCGCGCTTGAACTGTTCCGTGTAAACCTTGCGGGGCATGGTGGTAGATTACCTTCCTTCCCAACCACACTGGCTGGAATCAGAGGTGTCTACCTAACGGGGGTCAGGTCCGAGGCGGGAACGTTTCCGGATGGAAACAAGCCATCAACCAAATGGCCGTCGCCTACCCGGACCGCTTCGACAAATACCTATAAACCAAACCCCACACAAACAACTTGACCCGCTCGGATATATCGGATATAATAGCCCCATGTTGATTTCAGGTACCGCTTTCCTGCGGTTGCGCACCAACCGCTAAGGCGGTTTCCTACCCGTAGGTTAAAAACCACTCCGGTCCTTTAGCCGGGCGGCCATTTGCCATGCCCGGCTCCTTTCAACTCCAAGGAGCACACCTGATGTCTGCATACGGACACGGCCGTCACGAACATGGCCAAAATTTTCTCACCGACCACAAGTTCATCAACTCCATCATCGATCTTGTAAAACAAACCTCCGGCCCCATCATTGAGATAGGACCAGGAAGCGGTGCCCTCACTCACCCGATGGCCCACTTGGGGAGGGCGATAACGGCAGTTGAAGTGGACGCAAAACTAGCTGCCAAACTCACACAAGAAACCTCCTCGGCGACGGTCGAAGTGGTCCATGATGATTTCCTTAACTTCCGGTTACCCGCCACTCCCTGCGTCATTGTGGGAAACATTCCCTTTCACCTCACCACTGCCATTCTTCGAAAGTTGCTGCATGCGCCGGCATGGACTGACGCTGTACTCCTCATGCAGTGGGAAGTCGCTCGCCGCCGGGCCGGAGTAGGCGCAAGCACGATGATGACGGCTCAGTGGTCCCCATGGTTCACATTTCACCTTGGTTCCCGGGTACCGAGGTCTGCTTTCCGGCCACAGCCAAACGTTGACGGGGGGATCTTAGTGATCCGCCGGGTGGATGACCCGAAGATTCCGATAAAGCAGCGCAAAGCCTTTCAAGCGATGGTGCACACCGTTTTCACCGCCCGGGGCCGCGGGATAGGGGAAATTCTCCGAAGGGCAGGGATGTTTTCATCACGTTCAGAAACACAATCATGGTTGCGCTCGCGAGGAATCGACCCCGCGACCCTACCTCCCAGATTGTGCACCAGCGACTGGATCGATCTCTTCCAGGTGACTGGTTCCTCTTCACCGCACCATCGACCCATTTCACCATCGGGAAGTAGTCAACGACCTCCTCAACGGAAAAACCGAATCCGGCGGCGTTAATCCCCCACCAAAACCGAAATCCACCAGTAGTACTAAAAAGTGAGCGAAGTCTGGCCGTAGACGTATCGATCACGGACAGCTCGCGGGGTTCGTTGTACTCGTTGAGGAAAATCATGTTCGCGACCATGGACCACATCCCAAAACATGGGCGCGGCATGTTCGAACAAGCGTTGGGTTAATTGTTGGTGAGTTTCGCGTAATCGGCAAACAGCAGCTTCTGGCACTGACGCTCCGAAGTGAGCTTGCGCGCCGCCCCCATTGCTTTATCCACTTCCCGATCGAGCGCGTCATGCGCCTTCACCAGTTCTGGTGCCATGGCCAGCGGGTTGTAGTGCTCGGCAAGAGATCGCTCCGGGTGCAGCGCGCGAACGTCGAGGAACTTTCTGCCCAGCCTTGATGATGCGCTTCTGAGTAGCTTCATCGAGTTCTGGGACGGGGAAGGTGTTCCACATCAGGATGCTGGAGAAACGATAATCCGATTTGATTCTTCCGCCTAGAGTTCTTTGCCAAATGATGAACATCGATGAAGAAATGAAGCCGAATTGTCGCCCGTCTGGGGTCAGATACCAGCATGTTGGCATCGCCGCGGATTACTGAGGGAGAGTTGGTTTGAGCAGTCCAGTATTTGCGGGTTTCACTAACGTGGCGAGGAGTAACTACATAATCTGTGGCAGGTTGGCGTATCTCGCCGAACAAGTCTGAAGTGCCCCAGGTTTTGTTCCGTTTGATGAAACCCGTTTTTGAAACAACGCACAGAGCACAACCCACGCCGATGCCAAGGCTTCCGCAACATCGACTACCCCATCAAACCCACGACAGTGGGATTCACACCCTCAATCGGGCCCGACCCCCGGAAAGTAGACACCGTGGGGTGAACAAAAGTAGGTGTAAGCCTATCAGACCTTAAGCGGCTTGGGACTCGAACTCATCGGGAGTTTGGTACCCGCACCAAGTGTGCCGACGGCACGTGTTGTAGCGCACGCACCACCGGAAGACGTCTCTGCGGCAGATCAGTTGATTGGCGAAGGTCTTCGCATCTTTGAGGACCTCCCGCTTTAAAGCTGCGTTGAACGACTCGGCGAGCGAATTATCCGCGCTGGTTCCCACCGCGCCCATCGACTGGGCAACGCCCAAGCGCTTGCATGTTGCCTGGAACTGCGACGAGGTATACACGCTTCCATGATCCGAGTGGAAAATCGCACCATCAAGACCTCCTCGCAGGTGGGAAGCGTTTTCGAGGGCCTCTTCTACCAGTTCGGTACGCATGTGATTTGCGATAGCAAAGCCGACAAGCTTGCGAGAAAAGCAATCAATCACTGTTGCTAAGTACATGTTCGCCCCGTCTGCGATCGGCAGATACGTAATATCGCCAACCAACACACGATTGGCAGCACAGGCTGTGAAATCACGGTTCACCAAGTCTGCGAACACGCGCCGGCCTTTGTCACGCGCAGTGGTCTTGACCCTGCGCTTCTTTTGAAATCCGAACAGGTTCTGGGCCCGCATCAAACGAGCCACTCTCTTGCGATTGATGCGCTTAGCCGGAGGTGTAGTGCCGTTGTCGCGCTTGCGGTCGTTGAGTTCAGCAGTGATGCGACGAGCGCCCCAGACGCCGTTTTCAGCGTCGAAAATTGCCTGGATCTCCGCGGCCACCACAGCGTCATCTACAAGGCGCGCACGGCGCCGTGGAGCCGAGTTCTTCCACTTGTAATACGAAGACCGATTTAGCCCCAGGACTGTGCACATCCGCTTGACCGAGTAGTCGGCGAGATTGTCGTCAACGAACTGGAAGCGGATCACCAGGTCGTCTCTTCCGCAAAATACTTCGCGGCCTTACGCAGAATATCGCGCTCTTCACGAAGCCTTTTGTTTTCGCGTTCTAGCTGGCGGATTCTTTCCGCATCAGCAAGCTTTTCTACGGGTGACGCTGCATCTTCATCCTTGGCGACGTTAGTGCCGAATTGCTTGTACCAGCATCCCAAAGTCGAGCGATTGATTCCGAGTTCTTCTGCGACCTTGCGCATTGAGGTATCCGGGTTCGACTCGAACATCGCGACGGCGTCGCGCTTGAACTGTTCCGTGTAAACCTTGCGGGGCATGGTGGTAGATTACCTTCCTTCCCAACCACACTGGCTGGAATCAGAGGTGTCTACCTAACGGGGGTCAGGTCCATCGCAATCGCAATCATCGGGCGGCTCCATGCCGGCAGTTTGCCGTACAGCGTCTGGAAGCCAAGCAACGAGCGGTTCATCAGCGAACCAACCAAACCGGCCACCAATCCCAACGGAATCAGCCACACATACTCTTCCAACGACAGCTGACCGATATCACCGAAATCCAAAACCGGACGCAGACCGAAACAGTATTTCGAAACGAAATCGGCGGTCAGCGATGCGGCAGTGGCGCCCATCAGAATCGCAGGGGAAAAACTCCGATGCACCCCTTCCAAAGCGAACATCATGCCGGACAGCGGCGCGCTGAACGCGGCGGACAAGCCTGCCGCGGCACCGGCGGTGACCAGATAATGCTCCTGCATGTCCTCACGGCGGTGGCCGCGCAAACGGTGGGACACACACTGCGCTCCCGACGCACCAATCTGAATGGACGGCCCCTCACGGCCGAGCGACAGACCAAACAACGCGCCCAACAGTCCGCCGACGAAACGGACTGGCAGAATCGTCTGCCAACGCATCTTCAAGCCGCATATCACCACGCCGTTGGTCTGCGGGATGCCGCTGCCACCGGCCATCGGCTCCTTGCCGACCATCCACGCGATCGCCAGCGCGGCCGCCACCGCGGCAACCGCCCACGGCGCAATCAGCCACGGGGTCTCGCGAATCCGCGCATATATCCAGCGGGACGCATCCGTGCCGTATTCGATGCCGAGACGGTATACGACGACCAGCAATCCTGAAACCAGACCAATGACTATGCCGGCCGCCGCCATCTTCCACTTCAAGTGGTCGAATCGCGGAATCAGCCGGCGGATATCATGTGCCGCGTCGTTGCCAGTCAAGCCGGGAAACTCGTTGCCGACGGTCAGTCGACCAGCGAATTGATCTGGATGATATGGTCGCGCTGCGGGCCGGTGCCGATCACGGAGATACGGCAGCCGGACAGTTCCTCAAGACGCTTGACGTAATCCTGACAGGTCTTCGGCAGATCATTGAAGTCGTGGATTTGGGAAATATCCTCGTCCCAACCCGGCATGGATTCGTAGATCGGCTTCGCTGCCGCGAATTCGGACTGATCAGTAGGCATATCGTCGCGGCGTTCGCCGTTGACATCATAGGCCACGCACAATGGGATTTCCTTCAGGCCGGTAAGCACGTCGAGCTTGGTGAGCACGATGTCGGTCAGGCCGTTGACCTGAGCCGCATAACGATTGACGACCGCATCGAACCAGCCACAACGACGCGGACGGCCGGTGGTCACGCCGTACTCGTGGCCCTGGGCTCGCAGCCATTCGCCTTCCTCGCCGAACAGCTCGGTCGGGAACGGTCCTTCGCCCACGCGGGTCACGTACGCTTTGGAAACGCCGATCACGCGGGTGATCTTGGTCGGGCCGACACCGGTACCGGTGCATGCGCCGCCGGCAGTCGGGTTGGAGGACGTGACAAACGGATATGTGCCGTGATCCACGTCGAGCATAGTGGCCTGGCCGCCTTCGAACAGCACGGTCTTGCCTTCGTCAAGTGCCTTATTGAGCACCAGCGAGGTGTTGGCCACGTACGGCTTCAAACGTTCGCCGAGCTTGAGCAGCTCATCCGTGGTTTCGTTCACATCAATCGGACGACGATTGTACAGCTTCACCAGCATCTGGTTCTTCTGATGCAGGCTTGCCTCAACCTTGTCGTGCAAATGCTCAGCATTGAACAGGTCGTGCACGCGGATGCCCACGCGATTAATCTTGTCGGCATACGCAGGTCCAATGCCGCGACCGGTGGTACCGATCTTGTGCTTGCCGAGGAAGCGTTCGGTCACCTTGTCGAGCACGCGGTGGTACGGGGCGATGATGTGCGCGCTTTCGCTCACCAGCAGTCGGGAGCAGTCCACGCCACGGCTTTCAAGGCCGTCGATCTCCTGGAACAGCACTTCCGGATCGACGACGACGCCGTTGCCGATGACGGGGGTGGTGTTGGGGCTGATGATGCCGGACGGCAGCAGGTGCAGTGCGTACGATTCGTCGCCGACGACCACGGTGTGGCCTGCGTTATTGCCGCCGTTGAAGCGGGCCACGTAATCGACTTTGGTGCCGATCAGATCGGTCGCCTTACCTTTGCCTTCGTCGCCCCACTGAGCGCCAATCAACACGATTCCCGGCATAACGCACCTCCACGATGTTGCCTTGTTTCCGCCGAAAATAGCGTACCGTGAGCCCTCTACTGCGTGGCGGTTTCTCGTCACGCAACAGCGGCATAATGGAAGCATGACTATCGCAACACCTGAACGTTATGCCGAGATGCTGGATGCCGCCCGCCGCGGCGGATACGCGTATCCCGCGATCAATGTGACGAGCACACAGACGCTGAACGCGGCGCTGCAGGGCTTCGCCGAAGCTGAATCCGACGGCATCATCCAGGTGTCCGTGGGCGGTTCCGCCTATTTCTCCGGCCAAAGCGTGAACGACCGTGTGGTCGGATCGCTCGCCTTCGCCGCGTTCGCGCACGAAGTGGCAGCACGTTATCCGAACATCACCGTGGCCCTGCACACCGACCACTGCGCCAAGCAGTATTTGGACGAGTGGGTGCGGCCGCTGCTCGCGCACGAGGCGGAACAGGTCAAGCGCGGCGAGGAGCCGACGTTCCAATCGCACATGTGGGACGGTTCGACGGTGCCGCTTGAGGAAAATCTCGACATCGCCTCGGAACTGCTCGAGAAGTCCGTGAAGGCGCACACCGTGCTGGAAATCGAAATCGGCGCGGTCGGCGGCGAAGAGGACGGCCATTCCGCGGAAATCAACGAAAAACTGTATTCCACCCCGGCCGACGGCGTGCGCGTGGCGGAACGGCTCGGCTTGGGCGAGCACGGCCGATACATGGCCGCGTTCACGTTCGGCAACGTGCATGGCGCGTACAAGCCGGGCATCGTCAAGCTGCGTCCGCGACTGCTGCACGACATCCAGACGGAAGTGTGGAATGCGGCGCATGACGGGCGATTGGGCAGTGCCGAATCAGCGCATGTCGCCTCCTGCGCCCTGCCGGATATGCCGGAAGGCAAGCCGTTCCCGCTGGTGTTCCACGGCGGTTCCGGATCGACGGCCGCGGAAATCGCGGAAGCGGTCAGCTACGGCGTGGTCAAGATGAACATCGATACCGATACGCAGTACGCGTTCTCCCGTGCGATCGCCGGACACATGTTCCGCAATTACGATTCGGTTTTGAAGATCGACGGCGAAGTCGGCAACAAGAAGCTGTACGACCCGCGTTCCTGGGGCCGCGAAGCCGAAACGGCGATGGCCGCGCGCGTGGTCGAGGCGTGCCAGCAGCTCGGCTCCGCCGGTCGCGCGCTGAAGTAAGTTTTCTCTTATGTTCGTGTTCGCCCGGCGCCTACGGGTGCCGGGCGAAGCTGTAATCGCCGGGCTACGACCGCCGGGCGAACCAGAGGTTGATAAGCGAGCCGGCCACCACCAGTGCGACGCCAATCCAGAACGGCATGCCCAACGCGACGCCCAACAGCAGCGTGCTGGAAGCCGTGGAGAACAACGGGGTCGCGTACGAGCCGATCGCCAACGTTTCCATATTGCCGTGCAGCATGCCGTACCCCCAGCATGCGTAGCCGCCGGAAATCGAAATAGCGCACGCAAGCAGCGCGGCATAACCGCCGATGCCGGGAGCCGTGGCGGGCAGGCCGTCGCCCGAAGCGAAGTGGATGGTCCACAGCACGACGGCGACGCAGCAGAAGAAAATCGTCGTACCGTCGTAGCCTTCGGACAGCGACGGTGTGAAAGTCGCGTAAATCGCCCAAATAAAGGCGCCGGCGAGCGCAAGCGCGAACGGTAGGGGGTTGCTGGCGATGTTGCTTACCGCCTCCTGCACGCTAAGGCTTTCGCCGCCGACCGCCATCGCCACGCCGATAGTGGCTACGATCGCGCCCGGAATCGCTTTGACGACGGCACCGTGTTTGCGCGATACGGCGGCTGTCATCAGCACCAGCAACGTCGGCCACAGGTAATTGACGAGGCTGACTTCCACGGATTGCGCGTTCGTGGTGGCCAGGCCGATCGACAGCGAAATCGACGCTTCGTACGCGATGAACATGGCGCCGCCTGCGATGAGATACTTGCGTGGCGCTTGACTGATCGGCTTCGGCCGGCGCACGATGAACAGCAGCGCGCCGCCGACGGTGTAGATGAGCGCCGACCCGAGCGTGGCGCCGAACGATTCGGAGACGAGTCGCACGAGGCCCGCCATGAAGCCCCACAGCACGATTGCGGCAAGGCCGACAATGGTTGCGGCGTGCGATGTGGCGTGGCCGAGCAGCGGATTGTGAGAGGCGCGCTGGCTGCTGGCGGTTTGGGAATCGTGGGTGTCACTGGCGTTACGGATGTCTCGTGAGTCTCGGGCATTGCGAGACGCTGAATCAGCGGATTCGGCGGGAAGCTTCTGGTCTGTATTCACAACCCCAGCCTACCCGCCACCCATCACGCACCATCCGCCGGCCGTACGGCATCGGAGCGGCAAGCACATGGCGTGAACTGACATCGGCCCGGCATCAAATCGGTGGCGTACGTTTTCTACGATTGTGGTCACCGTGTGTCCACGCAGGTATCTTAACTAAGTTTAAAACCCTTGGAATCGTTGGAATTCCAAGGGTTTTGAGTGGAGCGGATGACGGGAGTCGAACCCGCCTTTAAAGCTTGGGAAGCTTTCGTTCTACCGATGAACTACATCCGCAAGGTGTGCCTTTTGGGCACGAGCCATTAGTCTAGCACGCCATTCCCGCTATATGTGGCAGATTGTCCGGTTCCGCAAAATCGATTTGCGCTATATGCGGCAGTTCTCCGCGGGCAAGAGCTGTTAGAGGGTACGAAATCGAAGGTATGGGGGCATCTTCGCGAAGGAAAGTGCCACATATAGCGGAAATCACTTTCTCGGCAGTCTCTTATCTGCCACATATAGCGATTTTGGGAGTCGTCAGCACAGCAAGTATGCGTCCGCAGCAACATCAGTACCGGAAAAGGCTGAAAGTCGGGGCAGGAACCAGCGGCGCGGGAGGCTGTGCGGGCGTCAGCGCGACCCTCTTCTGCGCATGGGGCGTTGCGAATAGTCGCGCGAATATCCACCGGTCGAACCCGCCGAACCCGCCGGACCCGAACCGTACGAATCGTAAGCGGAACCATACTGCGAGCCGAACTGCGGCCCGTCATAACCGCCCTGTCGAATGTCGATCGCGGCAACGCCGGTCGTGGCATAGCCACCGGCTAAATATCCGGACTGCACGCCCTGCTGCCGCATCTCCTGACCCATCTGCATGAGCCGCGCAATGCGGTCCTGAATCGGCGGATGCGTGGAAAACAGGCGCGAGAAGCCCTCCGCAGAGAACGGACTGGCGATCATCATCGCAGCCACCGACTGCGTGCCGGCGGTCTTCTCCATCGGCATCGCGGCTGCGCCGCCGGAAATCTTGCTCAACGCGGAAGCGAGCGCTTCCGGATCCTCCGTCAACTTGGAACCGTCTTCGTCGGCGTCGTATTCGCGTGTGCGGGAGATTGCCATCTGTATCAGCGACGCTGCGATCGGCGCCAGAATCGCGCTCAGCAGCACACCCAGCAATCCCAAGCCGCCGGACGCCGAATCGTCGCGGTCGTCACGCGAACGGCCGCCGCCGAAATACATGAGCGAGTAGCCGAGGTACGAGATGACGGTGGCCATGGCGGAGGCGATTGCGGACGTCAGAATGTCGTGGTTGTAGACGTGCATGAGTTCGTGTCCGAGCACGCCGCGAATCTCACGTTCGTTAAGCGTCTGTAGGATGCCTTGCGTGCAGCAGACCGCCGCGTGTCGTTCGTTGCGCCCCGTCGCGAACGCGTTGGGGCTCATGGTGGGGGCGATGTAGATGCGCGGCATCGGTTTGCCTGCCTTCGCCGATAGCTCGCGGACGATCTTGTATAGTACGGGGGCTTCCTGCTCGCTCACCTGTCGAGCGTGCATGCTGGCGATCGCCAGTTTGTCGGAAAACCAGTAGGAGACGAACGTGGAGCCCAGGCCGATGAGAATGTAGTAGCCGAGCGTGCTTTGACTGGCGCCGGTCGCCCACCAGATGAGCATGATGACGCCCCACATCAACGCGAACAAAAGCGTTGTTTTCAAGCCATTGCAATGGCCGTGCACCTGCAATTTGCCGTTCATGGCCACCAGCCTAGGAATTCAGGCTGGGATTTTGCTGTATACAAGCTGAAGGGCGGATTTGCAACATCTAGAAACATGCCGCGCAACGACGCTACAGCATCGGCCATAGACCTATCTGCGGCACGGCGAGAGTCACCCCAACTTGAAACGTATTACCCCCGCATATCCCCTGAATGCACTGCGTCAAGCGTGCCGATCAGGCTGGTCAGCAAATCGTTGCGGCCGCACGCGTTCGTCAGCACCGCCAGCACGTACGTGCCCGACTGCGACATCACCAGTCCGGCATCGTTCAGCACGTACAAACCGCCTTCGCCGTTGATCCATCCGGCCTTCGTGTACACGGTGTCCGCATCGCCAAGGGCCGCGTGGATGCAGGAGTTCAGCGAATTCGTCATGTCTCCGGACAGCCATTGCAGCGATTCGGGCGTGATGTTCTGCACCCCCGCCGTTTGCCCGGCGAACAGGAAACCGTATCCGGCGGTCCACAGTTTGGCCATGTCGCGCGCGGAGGTGAACAGGTACCCGCCGCGATCACCCATTCTGGAAGCCGCGCCTGCCTGTTCGGCCCACGTGTTGAAGCAGTCGAGGCCATACGTTTTGTACAGCCAGTCGTAAGACGCGTTGTCGGAATTGCGCAGGACGGCGTCGACCTTTTGGTGGACGGTGGCGGACTGCGCGTCAGCGGATTGGGCCACGCTGTTCAGGTCGACGGTGCCCGTTGAGAACAGCGATATCAGGTATGGCGCCTCCGCCGACGAGGCCGAATAGATCTGTGCATCGGCGTTGTATGCGATCGTGCGGCCGGTCGTGATGTCGGCGAGCACGAATGATGCGGTATATCCGTCGGCTTCGAAAGTGGCGATTTGAGACTGCACGGCGGCCTGCGAATCGGCGCTTAGCGTGAAGCCCTGCGTTGTGATCGTGGCGCTGCCCTCGACTGCGGAAATGCCGTCCAGCGCAACCTGCGTCGGCGACGAGACGGCTTGTGTCTGCGATTGCGACGCGCTGTTTTGCTTAAGCGCGCCCGACGTGGAGGACGTTTCCGAAGACGTTCCCGAGGACGCCGCTGCGTGGGCTTCCTCTTCGAGATGCACATCGACAAGACCCACGCCCATGGCGAAGCCGATCAGGCAGGCGATCAGCAGGCCCACGACGGACACGGAACAGCAGTACAGTGCCTTGCGCTTGACGTGTTTTCCAAAGTTCATGCCGACTTCACAACCTTAGATTTCAATGCCCGCATCCGTTTGCGATGATATTGCGCACCGCGTTTCACTGGGGTCAGCCTAGCGCATGGACCCGAACTTCGGGGGTAATAGGTCAAAACGACCGCGTATGTCCGATTCTGGAGAAACGGGCGGTTGTGCGATTGAAAACGCACGCTACGCGACCAGTCCGCCGAAAATCGACCACTAAAGCGGCAAAAACTAACGCCCTGCACGTCCGATTCAGAGGAATCGGACGTGCAGGGCGTTACTAGATTGCGTTAAAAGGCTTGGAGTTAGGGTGTCAGGAAGTCAGCACTCCCACCCTAATTCCAGCCGGCCCGATTCAGGCATGCGCCAGCGCGCGCATCTGCTCCGGGTCGATGACCTTCTTGTGCTCGCGGCCTTCCTTCGCGCCTTCGGCACGTTCGAACGCATCGACCTTCTTCCAGCCGGCGAAGTCGATCGGCTTGACACCGCGGGAAGCCAGCAGACGGTCGATGGATTCCGGATCGCGGTCAGCGGCCACGCGACCGCCTTCGGCGGCCTTGGACAGGTCCTCCAGCATGTTGGTGACGATGAGCAGCGCGTCGGACTTGGTGGAGCCGATCAGGCCGACCGGACCACGCTTGGCCCAACCGGTGGCGTACAGACGCTCACGCACCTGCGCGCCCTCGCCGGAGGCCTCCGTGGTGATGCGGCC
>ERZ791858.265-NODE-265-length-58242-cov-20.762490_pt1 | contig 58242 bp, 55 predicted proteins | sample MGYA00510284_ERZ791858 | MGnify/ENA primary metagenome ERZ791858 (study PRJEB30046, sample SAMN00792077) | human gut metagenome | study: EMG produced TPA metagenomics assembly of the A metagenome-wide association study of gut microbiota in type 2... | reverse complement strand
CTGCGGCTGGCTGCACTGGCGCTGGCCGCTGTGCTGGCGCTGGGGCTTACCGCCTGTGACAGCCTGCCCGGCAGCGGCGGACACATCGTCAAGCCCTCCACCGGGTCAAGTCAGCCCTTTGAGATGCACTTCATTGATGTAGGGCAGGCGCTGAGCGTATTGGTAGAGTGTGACGGACAGTTCATGCTCTACGACGGCGGCAACGTGGACGACGGCAGTCTGGTGGTATCCTACCTGCAAAAGCAGGGGGTGGAGCAGCTGCAATATGTGTTCTGCTCTCACGCCCACGAGGATCATGTGGGCGGGCTTGCCGCCGTAATGGCAAAGTTCCCGGCGGGACACGCTTACAGCCCGGTGACCGAGAGCAGCACCAAATGCTTCAACGATTTTGTCAAGTACACCCAGCAGCAGGGTCTGCAGCTGGAAGTGCCCTCCGTGGGCACCGTCTGGCCGCTGGGCAGCGCCACCGTCACCCTGCTTGGCCCGGTAACGCAGTACAGCGAGACCAACAACACCTCTCTGGTGCTGCGCATCGACTACGGCAGCACCAGCTTTCTGCTGACCGGTGACATGGAAAATACCGCCGAGACCGACCTTGTGAACAGCGGTGCCAACCTGAAGGCCGATGTTTTACAGGTAGGGCACCACGGCTCCAGCACCAGCACCGGCTACCTGTTTCTGAACGCTGTTCTGCCGGAAATGGGCGTCATCTCCTGCGGCACGGGCAACAAGTATGGCCACCCCCACGAGGAGACGTTAAGCATCCTGCGGGACGCAAAGGTGGACGTCTACCGCACCGACCTGCAGGGCACCATCACCATTGGCAGCGATGGCCAGAACTTCACCGTGGGCACCGAGCACTTTGTGCCGGACAGCCAGCTGAACCCCACCGACCCGTCGTCCTCCAGCACCGCACAGCAGGCCTACATCGGCAACGTGAACAGCAAAAAGTTCCATCTGCCCACCTGCGCCAATCTGCCTGCGGAAAAGAACCAAGTCCTCTTTTCCAGCTATGACGAAGCCATTGCCGCAGGCTATGCCCCCTGCGCAAGCTGCATCAAATAAAAATATTTTTATAAAAAGAAAGATACCGGGCGGCCTACAAAGCTGTCCGGTATCTTTCTTTCATAATCGTTATTGCGCTGCCGGGAACTCCTTCTCCCGCTCTTCTTTCAGGATGGCAGTGGCGCGCTGCATGGTGGCAGCGGCGCGGCGCAACTCTTCGTCTCCAAGCTCCGTGCGCATCCGGCGGTAGCAGCGCTGCAAAAGCGCCTGCTCCTCCGCCATCAGCTCCACCGCCTTGCTGGAAAGTTCCACATAGGTGCGCCCGGCCTCGCGGTCGGTTTTCCACGTCACAAAGCCGCTGTCCTGCAGCTTCTCGATGCCCTTGGAAAGCTCGGTCACCCGCAGCCCCATGGCGGCGGCAAGGTCGGCAAGATAGAGCTTTTCGCCGGGATGTTCCTCCTGCGCCACCTTGATATAATACAGGATGAGATAATCTGCCCGCTGGATGGTGCTGAACACCTTATCCACGTTGAGCTCGTGGAGGAAGAACCATTCCCCCTGATGCTGCTGTAACTCTTCCATGCTGATGCCCTCCCTTTATGCCCGCTGGCTGCGCGGGATATAATCGTGGGTGCCGCCAAGGCTCTTGTAGGCCGGGCGGATGATCTTGTTGGCGCTGAGCAGCTCCTCGATGCGGTGGGCGCTCCAGCCCATGACGCGCGCCACGGCAAACAGCGGGGTGTACAGCTCCATGGGGATGCCCAGCATCTCGTACACAAAGCCGCTGTAAAAGTCCACATTGGGGCTGACGCCCTTGAAGATCTTGCGCTCCTGCGCGATCAGCTGCGGTGCCATGCGCTCGATGCGGGTGTAGAGGGAAAGGTCCTTATCCCGTCCCTTTTCGTGGGCAAGCTGCTCCACATAGCCCTTGAACACCACCTCACGCGGGTCGCTCAGGGAGTAGACTGCGTGACCCATGCCGTAGATCAGACCCTTGCGGTCAAAGGCCTCGCCGTGGAGCAGCTTTTTCAGGTAGGCTTCCAGCTCCTCGTCGTCCTCAAGGTCGTGGAGGTTCTCCCGAATGTTCTGCATCATGTGCATGACCATCAGGTTTGCACCGCCGTGGCGCGGGCCCTTGAGAGAGCACAGCGCCGCCGCCATGGCCGAGTAGGTGTCGGTGCCGGAGGAGGTGACCACGCGGGTGGTAAAGGTGGAGTTGTTGCCGCCGCCGTGCTCGGCGTGCAGCAGCAGCGCCACGTCCAGCACGCGGGCTTCCAGCGGGGTGTACTGCATATCCGGCCGCAGCATCCGCAAAAAATTCTCTGCGGTGGAAAGGCTGGGGTCCGGGCGGTGGATATACATACTGGCGTCTTTTTCGTAGTGATTATAGGCGTGGTAGCTGTATACCGCCAGCATGGGGAAGATGCCCGCCAGCTGGATGCTCTGGCGCAGCACGTTGGCGGTGTCCAAATCTGCCGCCTTGGGGTCGTAGGAAGCCAGCGTCAGCACGCTGCGCGCCATGCTGTTCATGATATCGTGGCTGGGTGCCTTCATAATGACATCGCGGGTAAAGTTGGTGGGCATGGTGCGGCACTCGCCCAGCACCGCACAGAACTGTTCCAGCTGCTCCGGGGTGGGCAGCTGACCAAACAGCAGAAGATATCCCGCCTCCTCAAAGGCAAAGCGGTTGCCGCGGCTGCCGTTGATGAGGTCTTTTACGTCATAGCCGCGGTACAGCAGCTGACCGTCTGCCGGGTGCTTGACCCCGTCCACATACTGGAACGCCCGGATGTCCGAGATGTTGGTCAGACCTGCCAGCACGCCCTTGCCGGTCTCGTCGCGCAAACCGGCCTTGACCCCGAACTCCCGATAGAGGTCCTTGGGGATGCGGTCATGCTCTGCGCAAAGGGGTTGCTGCTGGTCGAAGTAGCTTAATACATTCTGCAAATGATCCATGTGTCTGACTGCTCCTTTCCTGTTCGTCCATATCAGTTTCTCATTTTTTAATAGCTTTTATATTACAGAACGGATATTTCGCTGTCAACCAACATTTTGTAAAAAAATATGAAACAATTCAGCCATAGGGGTCGTACAAATCGTACTCCTCGGTCTCCTGATGCTTCTCCTCCAACACCCGGATGGCCTGCTCCAAGGCGCTCTGGGAGCAGCCGCTCTCGCTTACCAGCGCATGGACGGCGGCGGCAAGGTCGCCGTCAAACAGGGTATCCAGCCGCTGCCGCATACAGTACACGCCGTAAGCCCGCCGGGTGACCAGCGGCACATACACGTTGCAGTTGCCCTGTTTTGCCGACCTGACCCAGCCTTTTTCCTCCAACCGGTAGAGAAAATTCAGCACCGTGGCTGCTGCCCAGCCGGTGGCCTTGAGCTTCTGGCTGATGTCCCGCCGCGCCGCCGCGCCCGGGCACGCCCACACCGCAAGCATCACCTGTTCTTCCGCCGCCGAAAGCGGCCGCAGGGTATCCGGTAAGCCGTACATCTGTTGTACCTCCGTAAATTTTTAGCGAGCTCACCCTCTCAGGCGCTACCGAAATACCCCCTCAGTCTGCTCACTGCGTTCGCAGCCAGAATCCCCCTTTTGTCACCTGCGGTGACATCTTCCCCCGGAGCGGGGGAAGTCAGCCCTCGCGGAGACGCCTTTGGGCTATGCCGGAAACTTTCTCGCTACCGCTAAAGCCGTCCCCTTGGACAGACTCTCCCCGGCCGGGGAGAGATGTCGCGTTAGCGACAGAGTGGGGAGCGGGTGGCTTGACGCGAAGCGGCAAGACGGAAGGGGTACCCGCCAGAGGCTCCCTCTCCGAGGGAGCTGGCAAAACCATCAGGTTTTGACTGTGGGAGTTTCTTTCTTTTACATTTGTCTTAGTATTTCCAGTATACCGCATTTCTGCCAAAGGCGCAAGAGTGGAAAATCCGCATGAAACCAAGGGATAGCACATGTCTTTTACAATTGTCTTATATTTTGTCCTTGCATGGTGCACATTTGTATGCTTTGTGCCCTCAGGCAGGGTGTGGGGGCCATATCTTTGTGCAAAGATGCTCTTGTTTTCGGCATGGAAAAACCGGTATACTACGGCTACAGAAAGTAACAGACGCACCGCAAAAACGGCGGTGCTGCGTAATAGGTGTATCACAGGAAAAGGAGAGGTTCATTATGGCACGAGTATATAACTTCAGCGCAGGCCCCAGCATGCTGCCCGAAAAGGTGCTGCGGCAGGCTCAGGCCGAGCTGCTGGAATACGGCGACAGTGGTCAGAGCGTGATGGAGATGAGCCACCGCAGCAAGTGGTTCGATGCCATCATCAAGGACACCGAGGCTTCCCTGCGCCGGGTGATGAACATTCCCGATAACTACAAAGTGGGCTTCTTTCAGGGCGGCGCCACCCAGCAGTTTGCCATGGTGCCGCTGAACTTTATGACCACCGGCAAGGCAGACTACATCGTGTCCGGCAACTTCTCGGGTCTGGCTGCCAAGGAGGCCGCCAAGTTCGGCGAGGCCAAGATCGTGGCGTCCAGCAAGGATAAAAACTTCACTTATATCCCGGATGTAAACGCCATCGACTACGACAAGGACGCCAGCTACATCCACATCTGCCAGAACAACACCATCTTCGGCACCCAGTATGTGGAGTTGCCGCAGGTGGAGGGCGTGCCGCTGGTGGCAGATATGAGCTCCATGATCCTTTCCAAGCCCGTGGACGTCAGCAAGTACGGCTGCATCTACTTTGGCGTGCAGAAGAACGTAGCCCCCGCCGGTATGGCCATTGCCATCATCCGGGATGACCTGCTGGGTCACGCCGCAGATAACGTGCCCACCATGATGAACTACACCACCCTGCTGGCGAAGGACAGCATGTACAACACCCCGCCGTGCTGGTGCATCTACATGACCGGTCTGGTGCTCAAGTATCTGGAAAACGACATCGGCGGTCTGGCCAATATGCAGAAGATCAACGAAGCCAAGGCCAAGGTGCTGTACGACTATCTGGACGGGCAGGAGTTCTTCACGAACCCTGTGGAGCACCGCTACCGCAGCACCATGAACGTCACTTTCACCAGCCCCAACCCGGACATGGACAAAAAGTTCTGCGCCGAAGCCGCCGAGGCGGGCTTTGTGAACCTGAAGGGTCACCGTCTGGTAGGCGGTATGCGTGCTTCCATCTATAACGCCATGCCTGCCGAGGGCGTGGACAAGCTGGTGGACTTCATGGAGAAGTTCCGCAAAGAGAATGCATAAAGAGGGGTTTCAGATATGTACACCATCAAAACGCTCAACGCCATCAGCCCGGTGGGGCTGGCAAAGCTGCCCAAGAACCAGTTCGATGTCACGGTGGATGCCGACGCCCCGGACGGTATTCTGGTGCGCAGCGCCGACCTTTTGAACACCACCTTCAACGATAACCTGTTGGCCATCGCCCGCGCCGGTGCGGGTGTGAACAACATCCCCCTGGAGCGCTGCAGCGAGCAGGGCATCGTAGTGTTCAACACCCCGGGTGCCAACGCCAACGCCGTGGCAGAGCTGGTCATCGGCATGCTCATCGCGGGCAGCCGCAACGTGGCCGCCGCCGCCCAGTGGTGTCAGGGACTGGCCGGTGACCCGGCCATGTCCAAGAGCGTGGAAAAGGGCAAAAAGCAGTTCGTGGGCAACGAGATCAAGGGCAAGACCCTTGGCGTCATCGGTCTGGGTGCCATCGGCTCCCGGGTGGCAAACTGCGCCATCGAGCTGGGCATGGAGGTCTACGGCTACGACCCCTACATCTCCATTGAAGCTGCATGGAACCTGAGCAGTCAGGTGCACCACTGCGTAAACCTGAACGATATGCTGCCCCTGTGCGACTACATCACCATCCATGTGCCCTACCTGCCCACCACCAAGGACACCATCAACGCCCAGACCCTTGCCCTGTGCAAGGACGGCGTCAAGATTTTGAACTACGCCCGCGGCGAGCTGGTGAACACCGCCGCCCTGCTGGAAGCCATGGACAGCGGCAAGGTGTCCGGCTACATGACCGACTTCCCCTCCGAAGACATTCTGGGCCGTCCCGGCATTGTGTGCACCCCGCACCTTGGCGCTTCCACCCCGGAAGCCGAGGACAACTGCGCCGTCATGGCGGCGCAGGAGCTGAGCGATTACCTGCGCAACGGCAACATTACCCACTCGGTCAACCTGCCGGAGGTGCATCAGCCCCGCGCCGGCGGCAAGCGCATCTGCATCATCCACAAGAACGAGCCGGGCATGATCAGCCAGATCACTGCTCTGACCACCGAAGCCGGCCTGAACATTGAAAACATGGTGAACAAGAGCAAAAAGAACATGGCCTACACCATGCTGGACGCCACCGGCGCCGTGGATGCCCGCCTGCGCGAGAAGCTGAGCAGCATCCCCGCCGTCATCCGGGTGCGCATCCTGTAACAGTAAAAATACACGAGACACAAAAAGGTGAAGTGGCCAGCGGTCACTTCACCTTTTTCATAAAGGATCCACACCCGGCAAAGCTGGCCGAGGCAGTCATCGCATGAGCTGCTTTCATTCATGATATGAGCCAGATGAAAAAACAGACGGGTTATATCCCTTGACTTCAGCCCCCCGGGGGAGTATACTCCGTGGCAGTGAAATATTCGGCTATGACGAGAAAGAGTACCCGGAAAGAATGCCGCAGAGAGCTGCCGGTTTGGTGTAAGGCAGTGCAGGGCGTCCGTGGGAAGATCCTCTCCGAGCTTTCCGGCTGAATGGGCGGTGTCTACGCCCCAGTAAGCGGGAACGGCAGGCCCCCGTTATCACGGGCCGCGCATTGTTGGATGCGCACTGAGGGGCCGGGCTTTGCACCGGCAATAAGAGTGGTACCGCAGAGGAGTTTATACGCCTTTGTCTCTTACGAACCGTAAGGGGCAAAGGCGTTTTTGTTTGCGGGAAAGCCATTTTCCGGATGTTTCATTGCCTTTGCATCCGCAAAAATAAGTGTTCAGGAAAAAGGAGAGTTTATCATGAAAACATTGGAAAAAGTAAGCGACTTTGTGGGCAAGTACATGGCCGCCATCGTCATTGTGGTGGCGGCACTGTCTCTGCTGTTCCCCGGCACCTTCAGCGTGGTAAAGACCGCATGGGTCAACACCCTGCTGGGCATCGTCATGTTCGGCATGGGTCTTACCCTGAAGCCGGAGGACTTCAAGGTGGTGTTCAGCCGCCCGAAGGATGTGATCATCGGCTGCATTGCGCAGTTCACCCTGATGCCCTTCCTTGCATGGGCGCTGACGCAGCTGTTCCACCTGCCCACCGAGCTGGCTATCGGCGTCATCCTTGTGGGTACCTGCCCCGGCGGCACCTCCTCTAACGTGATGACCTATCTGTCCAAGGGCGACGTTGCACTGTCCGTTGGTATGACTGCCGTTTCCACCGTGCTGGCACCCATCCTGACTCCCCTGCTCACCCTGCTGTATGCCGGCCAGCGCGTGGATGTGAACCCTGTAAATATGTTCCTGTCCATCGTCAAAGTAGTGCTGGTGCCCATCGCACTGGGCTTTGTGGTCAACCACTTCTTCCACGCCTTCACTCAGAACGCCATCCGCGTGCTGCCGCTGGTCTCCACCACCGCCATCGTGCTCATCATCTGCGCTGTTGTTTCTGCAAACTCCGCCAAGATCATGACCAGCGGCCTGCTGATCCTTGCCGTAGTCATCCTGCACAACCTGCTGGGCTACCTCACCGGCTTCGGTGTGGGCAAGCTGCTGAAGCTGGATTCCACCAAGTGCCGCGCGATCTCCATCGAGGTCGGTATGCAGAACTCCGGTCTGGCCACCTCTCTGGCCGCTGCCCACTTTGCACAGTATCCGCTGGCAACCATCCCCGGCGCTGTGTTCTCGGTGTGGCATAACATTTCCGGCGCCGTCCTCGCCAACTTCTTTGCCCGCACCGCCGAGAAGAAGGACTGATCTTATACCATAATAAAAATGGCTGCTACACAGGGTTTCTTCCCGGTGCAGCAGCCATTTCTTTGTTTATTGAACGTGATCTGCGCGGTTTTCCTGTCTTTGCCTGTTTCCCGGGCTGTTGCGCAAACGCAAACATCCCGGGAGCAAAAACACCCGAACCCCAGACCCCCTGCGTGTGATGCATGATGACTTTTCGATTTTTGGGACGATGAATCGTTAAATGAAAGCAATTTGCTACAGATCTGCTACAAACGGCAGTTTTTACCCAGCACTAAATCTGCTGTTCTGGTTTTCTCGATTTTTGTTTTTTAGATTGTTTCTTTTGTTGGTGCAGTTCTTTCAAGTCTTCAATTGCCAGCTCTGGAGCCATGGTGTGGAACATCAGATAGTTTGTGTTCATGGTCTTCGCCGGAGCCTGCGCATAAATCTCCCTGCTGGGTTCGTTGGTCAGAATATGCCAATAACGGTAAAGGTAGCCTGTCCAATACATTACTTCTCTATCATACCGGGCATTGCCCTTTTGCGTCTGAGGGCACTCGTCTGCAAATTCCTCCAGAAGATATTCTTCTCCCGCCCACTGCATCCGGTTGTACTCTGAATCAAGATCACGGGCAACCTTAGAGCGCATGAACCGCTTCATGAAATCCTCGCTGTCATAGCCTGCTTGCAAAGAAAGCTCAAACAAGCGGCCCTGAATATCGCATAGTTTCAATTGAATCAGATCCATAACGATTCACCTTCTCTGCTTTGCACCATCAAGGATTTCATCAAAAAAGCGGCCTTCTCTACGATACTCTTTGCAGATTTGGTTTGCAAATGCAATGCCATTACTACGGTTCTGCTCGCTGGACTTCTTCAGTGCCTGCCGTTCCATCCAAAGCAATTGGACTTCACGCTCAATCTTGACCGCATCACAGGCTTTCTGCGTAATAGCAACATACTGACGTCCAAGTTTCAGAGCAGACAGACTTTTCACCAATGCCGTATCGGTAATCGTTCCTTCAAAAAAGCTATCCAGAACATAGAACATTCTATCATTTGCAATGCTGCCAATCACCATGTCATAGCCTTTATCCAGCTCCTGATACTTCTGGAAGAACTTCGTTCCTCGTGCGGCTTCCATTCTACCACGATGATATGCTACCAGCATAGCCCATTCAATATCAGCCGGAACATCCAAAGTTTTTAAGCTATGAAGATCAACCGATAAAATATAAAAAACAGATTGCTCATAGTCACAGATCAGCGTAAGCGGCTGGAGCGGATCAGTTCCCATATAAAATCCAGCTCCGAAGTCACAGCGGTCACGGCTGGCTGGTTTGATTTTCCCCTGAATGCCTGATTTGGAGCCATGGTATAAAACCATTTTATCCGGATGCATAGCAGAGATTTCTGCAGCATCTCCGATAATAGCATCGTGTATAATTTCAGCCAACATGATATGATGTTCTTCGCAAATCGCAAGCATTTTCTCCTGTGCAAGACGATTCGGCGTAGATTTTTCATTTTCCCAGCGGTTTACGGTTGCAAAAGATACCCCGATTTTATCCGCCAACTTCGACTGGCTCCATTGTAAAGCTGAACGAATCTCAAAGACTGTGTTCATCGGGCACCTCCCGCAAGTATAACATTTGTCATCAATTTTATTGTAGCAAATGTTATATCATACGTCAAGTATTACCGGCTTACATTCTCCGATATAAGCGAAAAAATATAATAGGAGCAATAACTCGTAGAGTAAAGTGATCTGCTACAAGTGGGGATTTTCAGAGAATCCCACCTTAGGCTTCCAATATGTAAGAATTCTCTTTTTCAATAATACGCTTAAAGCTTATTTTAGGCTTTGCACATAGCATATACTGGCAAAATTTATTCTTTCCCAAAATTCTAACTAAGTTCTTCTGTAAGTCAAGCTTACTGCTCTCATTATAGTAATAGATCCATACCTCTGCATCTTCTAACTCAAGAAACGGAAGTAGCACATCCTTATCTGTTGGATCAAGCGAGTGACCATAGATATGGACAACCGGTTTATTGGTAATGTAGTTAAGGTTTTGATGGTCCAAATCATCTAAATATTTAATCCATGCTTGATAGGCCACACTCATCTTATAACGATATCTCTGGAAAAACTTAAAAAGTTCTACAAACTTTTCATGCTTTTCATCCATGTAAAAGTTGCTCCCGACCCCCATAACAATTTGAGAATCCGAATTTTCTTTTATCAATCCATGAACATAGCAAACATTATTGGGATTCAGTTGTTTGTGATATACATCAAAAATTGTTGGTGTATAGTTGAATGATAGAAAGAAATCAACGTTGAGATCTTCAAAATATCGAATTTTAGTAACCATTGGCATTTTTACTTTGGTTACCCATAAGATATATTCCTTAAAAAGTTCTATGAAGTCAAACGCTTGGTTCAAAACAGCCTTTTCAATGTCAGTTAAATCTTTTTCATTCCAAGGCCCAAATCCCAGCTCGCCCAACATCATTCTTAGAAAAAGTGGACAATCTGATGGCGTACGTTGCTTCATACAGAAAGTCTCTGTGTATGTTCCCCCAACAGTTAACTCACTCTGTGGTTTTACATAATTTCTCAATTCACAGATGCTATCAACAATCTTCTTCAACTCATTTTCAAAATCGACCCATCCAATTTTACGCTTTTGAGCAATGTACTCAAATAAAATAGATCCCTGAACGTGACGATAGAGTTCAAGTCGACTACTGTCAGCCTTATTATCTCTTAAATATTTCCAAAATTCTTGTTTTTGGGCAACTTGGTCAACATAGTCAGAATATCTAGTCGGCAAATCATGTGCCAAATCAAAACCATTTCCGATAATCAAAATGTTCATTTTCTACCCTTTAGTCTTACACATCATCCTACGCGTTGGTAAGAATATCTAGCCGCTTCCGAAATCTTCTTTTGCAAATCATCTGCTTTCCAAATATAGAAGCATCTATGTTACAATTTTGGTTCAATCCTATATTTCTTACTGCCTCCATAGCCGTCTCTCTCTGGCTCAAATGCCGCTTTCCAACAGTTAGGCAGTTTGCACCATCCAGTGTATCATACTGCTGGAACGCTCGATTAAAATCCATCAGATCATGCAACCGGATAGGTTGATTCGTCTCATTGTCCACCAACAGTCCCCAGTTTTCCCAATGGCGGTCGGTGTTGCCCACCAGATAATCCAGAATGTTCATCATATAGTATCCGTGAGCATCCAACTCCAGAATTTTATCCAGTGTGTTCCAATCATGATTTGTGCAGTAGACACCGTAGGCCGCATAAGTCACAAGGCTATATCGCTGCGAGGTCATAATTTTGCTGATGGAAACCGGCTCATTCTCAAACATCCCCTGCTCATACAAAACCTGATGACAGTCAAAGCATCGGCAGATTTTACTTGCCAGCACCTCACGCTCGACTGCATCTTGTCCGCCAGCTTTATAAAGATAGAAGCCTTCCTCTTTGCGCACCCACGCTTTAGGATAGCATCCGCCAGTGGACAAATCATTTGCCAAAAGATGGGCATTTGTCACAGTCATCTGATGCCCACGCAGTGCAATATCCACAAGAGCATTGCTTAAAGAGAGTGTGTAGAGATTGATATCCTCAAATCGGACAGTCTCATTTTCTTCTTTTACCCAGAACACATCCAGCAGAGACAGGCAATGGTACGAAAGCGCAATCTGTGCACGCTTCCGATCCGTAACACTCTGGGATGCGCCAATGCTGTTCAGAATTTCCTTTGCATAGGTACGGTCACGTGGTATCAGCCGAGATGCACACCATGAATGGAAGCTAATCACATTATTGATTCGAGTATCAAAGTCATTCGATTCTTTCAGCACTAGACCATAGGGCATGAAATCTTCAAAATAAATTTTACACTCACCAGCCGTACTCACCTGTGCCACACATCTTTCCGTGTGCATAATGCAGTAGACTGTTGCCTTGCCCATCGCCTCCACCACCTTATTTGACTGATGCACGTTCTCTTTTCTACTATTGTACCTTCTTTTATGTTTCAAAACAAGATGTAAAAAGCTCTTGGCCTCTTTATTAAAGGTCAAGAGCTTTTTGCTTGCCGCTGAGCTTCTGCTTCAAAGATTGTGTTCAGCTTAATTTTCAATCATCTACACTTTGCGTTTCAGACAATTCTTCCCAGTCTTCCGGGTTTCCACACCTACGGAGATACTCATGCCCGCCATCGACTGCACACGATCCGCAAGAACAAAATTTGAAATCATGCACAGAGTATGCAAAGTCATGAAACATATAAAATAGGAAAAGCGTCAAAAATCATCTTGGCCAGCGCTCTTTTCTGGACATGAGTGGCGCGAATGGTACATGAGGATGCGTCTGGTACCAGTAAGCTGTGGTAGCGACATCATCCTGACGTTCAAAAAGACCTCCGTGACTGGCACCAATCTGCTGCAGAGTTACCTTAAGGTCCTTCTCAAAAAGGATAGGATCAAGAAGGTGCCAGCGGTAGAAGCTGCGTTGTGGCATCTGATCATCATTATGGTAATCATTATGAAGGAAGGTATCGTGGCTAGAGTAGTAAGGATAGCCAAGATACGGAGTACAGTACTGATTTTCAACGGTTTGGCCATTTTGCTGTGTTGCAAAGCTCCAGGCACCGCCGAAGTAATCTTCTGTTCCAGTTCCGCAAATGGTTGGATAATCCTTGTCTCCATCGATGTAGAATTTCATCTCACCCTCTCCGTACCAGTAGCGTTCGAGGCTGGTAAGCGCAAGATAAGTTCCAACGTACTGGCCTTTCCCTTTGATGTTGTCGAGGACAACGTAGTCTTTTGCCTTTTCCGTTATGCGCTGACGACGCCACTGGGCATGGAAATAGGCAGCATCCTCCGGAACCGTTGTCAGGCAATAGTCGATCTGATAAAAGAAGGCCGGAATCGGCTCATCACACTGATTTTCAATGGTAATACGGGCGTTTTTACGGAACGGCATCGGAAAATAGCTGTTGAAACCACGGGTCGGATTGACAGCAATCGGGACTGAGTTTACCTGGTAGGAAACACCGAAGCCGCAGCAGAAGAAATCGCCAAGCGGGCATTCAACGGATGGGAATTCTTCATCGTCCCAGTACATGCGCAGAACAAGATCCCGCAGAACATAACGGTTACGTTCACTGGTACGGTCTGTAACGGTGATCCAGATGTGCTGAATCACGCCTTCTCCCTGGATCTCACCAAGTGTTACGGTCTCTCCTGCTTCTATTTTCGGGATACACGGGGAACCTTTTCTGGACGGACCAAGATCGCTGGATGCCATGCCGCCTTTTCCTTTTTCTCCGTTCCGGTTTTCCCAGTTGATGGAACGGGACTGTCCGTTTTTCAGCCGGAAAATATTCTGTAAACCACAATCAAACATCATATATTCCTCCTACTCACAAATGAGCAACTGTCTTTTATGTTGAATTGAATTCATTCAAACAATTCCGCTTAACAGGTACAGTCTCCACCCCTGTTCCAGTTGATTCCTTGAAGGGGATTGCTTGCAAAGTTGTTATTATTGTACACTTTTATTTGTATAAAAGCAATGTGCTACTGCCATAAATCTTTAGCACCACACTCATGAATGCATAAGGAACAATGTACGATATCTGTCTTACCGTTACTGCATGGTGCATCATCGGTCTATTGGGTGTTCTGCTTATAAGATCTTTTGGATTCAGGGAGTTCCATCAAGAGAAAATCATCCCTTGGCTCGTTGGTATTGCTATGATTTTCTTCCTGATAGCTCTCATGTTTAACTAGAGCTAAAATTGGCTGAATACGGACTGAAAGGACGCATTGTTGTAGCAAGCAATGCAGACGTATATACATCTGCTTATTTTGCTTTGCAAAATACTTGTTGGGAACACCCAAACCCTTGAACTGCACCATACCGATGCAGGCTGCGCGATTGCATCGCTGAACAGAATACGATTTTGGTTTCAATAGGAAACGGCAAAAAGCAGGCATGGATGGACGGCTTTCTCGTAAAACATTCACAAACCCCGAAAGGTGTGTTATTATAGTACCATCAACAAATGGAAGGGAGGGCGGCGGATGTTCAGTATTGCAGGAATTGACCTGTTGGAGCAGGAACTTTTGGACCATGAACGCACTCTCCTTGAGATTTTGCTTCAGGACAAGACCACCAAGAAAAACATCATCTGGGCAACCGATGATTACGCTGAACTGGGCGAACCATACAGCTTCAAAAAAGAAATCCTGCCGGAACTGGTTACAGGCGAACAGGACAGTCTGATCCAGCCCAGAGTGGAAAAAGCACTGGAGCACCAGACCAACCGCACCCGTGACAAAGCAGAGGTGTTTACCCCCAGTTGGATCTGCAACGCACAGAACAATCTGGTGGATGAGCAGTGGTTTGGCAGGAAGGATGTTTTCAACATCCAGAAGGAAATGTCGTGGAAAGCAACGGCTGACAAAATCGCTTTCCCGGACGATCGTCAGCACACATGGCAGAAATATGTGGATGCACAACGGCTGGAAATCTCCTGCGGCGAGGCTCCCTATCTGGTAAGCCGCTACGACACCGTAACGGGCGAAACCATTCCCATTTCCAAGCGAATTGGCCTGCTGGACCGCAAGCTGCGTGTTGTGAGTGAAAACACGGACACCGAAGAAGAATGGTTCACATGGACAAAGCGGGCGTTCCAGAGCATGTACGGCTTTGAGTATCAGGGCGACAGCCTGCTGCTGGCACGGGAAAACCTGTTTGCAGATTGAAAACTATTAGACAATTGGATTATATAGGAGGCGCCGTAAAAGTGGACGAGATAAAAGAAATAAACTTTAATGAAACGGGAGATATTATTGACACACTCTCGGGAATAAGTTTGAAGGATACCCCAGAAGAAAGGGTTCGCCAAAGATTTATTGGGATTCTTCAGACAGACTATGGATATCCAAAGGCAAATATTGCAAGAGAGGTTCCGGTTCAGCAAGGTTCAAAAATTTTATTATCGACTGACGAAGCTGAAATTCGTGCAGATATTGTTGTTTACGCAAATAAAAAAGCATGTCTAGAAAGAGATCAGGGAAATATTCTTTTTGTTGTTGAGTGCAAAAAGCCTACGGTAACAGAGGGGTATGCTCAATTAGTATCTTATATCTACAACACCTCTGCAATTGGTGGCGTCTGGACGAATGGAGAGGGAATGTATGTCTATAAGAAGCGAAACGGAGGTGAAATTGGTTTAGATGAGATACTTACTCTGCCACGCTATAGAGAAGGTTGGAGTGGAGTCGATTCTATTCCTAGCAAGAGTAGTCTGCCAAGGCCTCATAATGTAAGGTTTCTTCTTTCGGCCTGTCATAATAAGCTTTACGGTCGAGGCATGGAAAATGAAGATTTTGACCTTGCAATGGACATGGTTAGGATACTTTTGGCAAAAATTCAGGATGAAACTGCACCAGGTGATTTTCCCCGTTTCTGGATAACTGAGCGAGACTTTCAAACGGCTGAAGGTAGAAAACATGCAGCTACAGAGATTCAGAAATTATTTAGAGAATATGCCAATCAATTTCCAGATGTGTTTGATCCATATGAAAAAATACAGGTGGGAGATGATTGTATTGCAGAAGCCGTAGGCGTATTGAAAAATTGGAGCCTAGCTGCACGAAATGATGATGCAGATGATTGGGATTTAATGGGTGAAACATATGAACAGTTTACACACATAAACCTAAAAAGACAACAAGGGCAGTTCTTTACAAACCGCTTAGTAATAGATATGATGGTAAAGATACTGGATCCTGAAATTGGGGAGCACACATTAGATCCTGCGGGTGGAAGCGGTGGCTTTGCCACTGGAATATTCCGTTATTTGAGAAGAAAAGTTATTTCAAGAACTATGCCAAACTCTCCTGCAAGAGATCGTCAGTTGAATATTATTAAAGATAGCGTCTATCTTGTTGAGATTGCAGCGAGGCTTGTTAAAATTGCCAAATGCGCAATGCTTTTAACGGGTGATGGACAGTCGGGCATGACAAGAGGAAATTCGCTTGATTTATATGAAAACTTAGATCCTTGGATTGTATCAAGATGTATTAAGGGCAAAAGCAATGCACCGTTGGTAATTGCTACAAACCCCCCATTTTCCGGACAAAAGATCGAATCACAGATTTCTGATAGATCCATCTTGAAGCAGTTTGAATTTGGACATAGCTTTCGTAAAGATGACAATGGGAATTTCGTTTTTTCTCATGCAGACAATGATATTCTTATGCATCAGGCTCCGGAGTTGCTCTTCCTTGAAAGATGCATAGATTGGCTTAAACCCGGTGGAAGAATAGGGATAGTCTTGCCCAAAGGAATTCTGGACAATATTAGTTATGAGGCATACCGAAACTGGATTTTTAGACACTGTGAACTTATGGGAGTAATTACTCTTCATAAAGATACTTTTCAACCGGATACCGGAGTTCGGACATGCATTCTAATCTTGCACAAGCCGGATGCTGGAAAAACGCCAAAAGGTGATTATAGTATTTTTATGGCAATGTCTCAACGAATTGGACAGGATTCAAAGGGGAACTCTGTTTTTGTTCTTGACAGCAATGGAAATAGCACAGGTGTTTTAAACCATGACTTGAATGATATTGCTGACGCATTTGTTGACTTTAAAAATGGAAGAGAGCACAAAAAATCGGAATATATCTTTACGATAAATAAGAGCCAGATCAAAGACCATATTAATATAAATCCACAGCATTATTCGCCGAAACTTAATACCGCACTAGACAATGTTCTGGCGTTTGACAATAAAGAAAATTGGGCGACAACAACAGTGGGACAATTAGAAGCAGGAATTCGGATTTATATCGGTCCTCGTTGGAACTCGTCAACAGTAAAAGTGGACAACCCAGCAGAAACTAGTACACTGGTGCCGTACTTGACGGCGAATGCAGCCTTGGAACTGAGACGCTTTACCATAAAATGGCTCGACCCGAGTAAAGCAAATTTTCATCAAAAACAGTGCATGGAAATGCTTAAAGTGAAAGAGGGTGATATTTTAATTTCACGATCTGGAACTATTGGAAAAGTAACATATGCAACAAAAGATCTGGCAGAAAACTATATAGTAAGTGATGACCTTGTAAGAGTCCGAGTGAAAGATCCTAATCTGAGAGCGTATCTCGTAGCCTATTTCACTTCTTCTACAGCATTATCGTTAATGTTGCTTGATGAATATGGTTCTGTTCAACAACATTTACAACCGCGGCATATACAGGAAATGCTTATTCCAGTTCCATCGGATTGGAACTATGCAAAAAATATTATCGACGCCGGAAATGAATTTATCCACGCGATGGAGTGTATGTCTGTGGCAGATAAAATGGTTCGAGAAGATGGACTTGATGCAATGTTAAAAAATGAAGTAGCTGAATAAAGGAATATATGCATAGATAATAGTACGAGCGGTAAGGCTGCTCAATAAATCATTGCAATGGAGGATACAAAATACCGCCCACCGAGCGTGTGAAGCGCATTGCCGAGATCTTCAGCCACTTCCGCAACCCCGACAAGGAAACCGTTCTGACCCCGTGGCGGGTGGTGAACCTTCATCTGAGCAACATGGTGGGCGGTTACTGCTTCCTCAACGAGCAGTTCGATTCGCAGGAGGTTCTGGAGGAGCCTCGTCTGGTGGATCAGGGGCAGGTCACCGAGGACATCTTCCTCAACCCGGAGGCACGGATTCTGGAAATGAACTCCAAATCCGGCTTGTATCCCTTGTATATGGCATACAGCCTGTACGCCATGAAGCTGCCCGGCCCGGAGGACAAGCTGCCGCTGGAGCAGACACAGGCTCTCTGGCAGGAGACCGTGGAGCAGCAGATCTTTGTTCTGTGCAAGACCCGGATGGCAGAAAGCATCACCCGGCGGACGCTGGTGGGCTATCAGGATTGGACGGTCAACACCACCTACATTCCGCACCTGCTGGAACGGATGGAAAACGACCCGCAGCGTCTGGCAAAGAAGCTGCAGCGGACCGATACATGGGGAAAGGAGGGACAGCCCATGAAATTCGATGCCATTGTGGGCAATCCGCCGTATCAGGAGGATACAGGCGGCGGAAGCGCAGCCAATGTGGCGGCAAAGCAGGCACGCCCGGTTTATAACCTGTTTGTGGATCAGGCAAAAACCATGCAGCCCCACTATATCTCCATGATTATGCCGGCACGCTGGTATGCTGGCGGCATCGGACTGAACGATTTCCGCAATGAGATGCTGAACGATCCGCATCTCATCAGGCTGACGGATTTTGTGAACTCCAAAGACTGCTTCAGCACCGTAGATATTGCAGGCGGCATCTGTTATTTCCTGTGGGATCGGGACAAGGAGGAGGTCTGCGAGGTTACAAACGTCAGCGGTCTGGAACGCCATACCATGCGGCACAATCTCAATGAATTTGGGGAAATCTTCATTCGGTCAAATGAATCGCTCTCCATCATCCATAAGGTTCTGAACCGTTCGGAACACTTCCTGACCGATCGGGTGCAGCCCATTGATGCCTTTGGCTTCCCCTCTGCGGCTCGTGGTGAGAAAGAACCCTTTGATGGTTGCGTTTCCCTTATTCACAGCCAAGGCACCGGCTATATTAAGAGAAGCGATGTCAAGAAAAATGCGGAGCTGATCGACAAGTACAAGGCAACGATCTCCATTCTGGTTCCCTGCAATGGTGAGGTTGGCATTGACCCGTCCAAGGGCTATAAGGCCATCACAACACCCCGGATTGAGGCTCCGGGTGAAGTGAATACATTCTCTTATCTGGTTTTGGGCGCATTCGATACCGAAGCAGAAATCAAAAACTACAAGCAGTATCTGATGTGTAAGTTTACTCGCTTCATGTTGCGCTTGACCTACTCTTCCATGCACATTGCAAGGGCAAACTTTGTCTTTGTGCCTGATCAGGATTTTACAGAAGAATGAACGGACGAAAAGCTGTACAAGAAGTACGAGCTGACGGAAGATGAGATTGCGTTTATTGAGAGTACGATTAGAGAAATGAAATAAACCATATAATCATATCGGAGGACATCTGTATGGAAAATTTCCAATCACGTATTTATAGTATTAATGACTTTCTTGAGTGGAATGACCGAAAACAACTTGAGATATCGCCGAATTTCCAACGCCGTTCTGTTTGGTCGCCACAAGCAAAATCATACCTCATTGCGACAATTCTGCAAGATAAACCATTGCCTAAAATATTCATTCGTGTGTCTACTGATCCCAAAACACGTATTACTAAGCGGGAAGTAGTTGATGGACAGCAACGAATTCGTGCAATTCTTTCTTTTGTTGAAGATGGTTTTGCGATTAGTAGAATTCATAGTGAAACATATGGCGGTCTTCGGTATTCTGACCTTCCGGAAGAAGTACAAGCTCAATTCTTGAAGTATGAATTGAGCGTAGATTTGCTCCAAGATTTGGAGGACAGAGATGTTTTGGATATATTTGCAAGATTGAATACGTATTCAATCTCTCTAAATAAGCAGGAATTATTAAATGCAAAATATTTTGGATATTTCAAGCAGCTCGTTTACAAATTGAGTGGTGATTTTTATTCTTTTTGGTCGGAAAATAATATTTTTACTTCTCGTGGAATTTCACGTATGAAGGAAGCTGAGTTAATGACGGACTTGATTGTTGCGGCGATGGATGGAATCCAATCGAAAAAGAATGTTGAAAAATACTATAAATTATATGACGAAATATTTGAAGATCGAGAAGTTATAGAAGATAGAGTGCGGAGAACAATCAATGCAATCGGGAATATTTTTGGAGAGAGATTGGCATCCTCTGAATTTCGCTCTACACCGAACTTCTATGGTCTCTTTGTGGCGTTGTATCATATGCAATATGGCATTCCAAATTTTGATGTTCCTCGAAAAACATTTACGGTAGAAGATTATGCACGGATTTCCAATTGTTTGGACGAGATCGAGCATATCTTAGAAGAAAAAAATATGGATTACTCGGACTTTATTGCATCTACTAAGGATGCAACAACAGATGTTCCGGCTAGAGCTACACGGTGTGAATTTATTGCAAATAGAATTTATGCGGCATTGTGAGGCACTGGTATGGAAGAAGAAAATGCCAATGTCCTTGATAGCTATCTTACAGATTTTTGTAGATCGTGTGATGATGGCTTGAATGCAATTAACAGAGCTATTCAACTCACTGCTAGTGAGCCGGAAAAATTCACAGAGGAATTGAGAGATATGGTTGTCGGCTATGTGATTCTTAATATTTTTAGCCTTTGGGAAAAATTTATTGAGGATATATTTATAGCCTACATGCTTGGAAAGGCTAGTAGTATGGGGAATCCCTGTGAGCGGTATGTATTTCCTGTTGATGAAGTTCATGCCTACCAAATGATAAAGGGAATAAATCAGTACCCGGAATGGTCTAATGTAGATACGATTCAAGTCTATGCAAATAACTTTCTTAAAGATGGAAAGCCATTTTCTAAATTGTTAGAAATGCAAGATGCATTAAAAAGTTTGAAAAAGATTCGTAATGCATTGGCGCATTCTTCAAAAGACGCAAAACGAAAATTTGAAAACCTTGTTCAAGGAAAACTGGGGCGACTACCAGACGGGATAACACCTGTAAGGTTTTTAATTGAACATAGAACAGGAAGAACACGTAATAGCCCGTATTACTATGAGTATTACATCGACTTTCTTAAAGAGACTGCAGGATACTTAGTTGAAAATCCGAGTGAAACATAATAGGTATCGCTGCAGGTAAAGTGGCTTTAATTGAGATAATAGAAACAGAGTGTTTGCAAGAAGGGAGAATATAACCATGACCGAACAAGCACTCCGCAAAATGATTGCTGCCGGGGAAAGCACCCGGCAGGAGTTTAAGTCGTGGGTGAAGTGCAAGGACTATCGGCAGCGGAAAGAGCTTGCGGTGAAAAGTGCGGTTGCGCTGGCAAAGAGCGGTCATCAGACGGGAAAGAAAATGGAAGGCGTTGCATCGGCAGCTTTGAATAGCCCGAAATACAGCAGCACGACCAAAACTCTTGCGGGCAGCGTTCTCTCGCAATCTGACAAGAATCGCTAAATAACCTAAAATGGGGCGTACAGTTTACAACTGTGCGCTCCATTTTTTACAACAGGAATCAAATATAAAGTGATATTACGTCGAATTATTTGAGAAATTGTCGGAAAATCCATGTAGATAACATTGGAAAATTGTGGTATAATAATACCAACCAGAAAGGAGGGTTGTGCTATGGACAACAACCAACTACAGTACATCAAAATTCAATCGCAATACGCTGATAAGGTAGAACAATTTGAAAAGTGCGTTGTCAAAGCCGCAAAGCTGACACACGCGATTGCTGACACGGCTGAGAAAAAATGCAAGCAGGCGCGGATGGCAATTGAATCTGGCAACATAGATGTCATGCGGAATACGATTCAGCAGTACATCTGCCAGTACGGACAGGATTGGTCGCGTTTTCGGGATGTTCGGATACAGCTTGTAGATGGGAACACCTATGCACAGCTCTCTGCCGTTGACCTTATCCAGCAGCTACATTGTGTTATCACGCTGGTGTACAAGGATACTGCGTTGAAAACGGTGAACAAAGAAGCATTCCGAGAGTGCGTTAAAAGTTTGCTGAAGCAGTCCAAAATGTTTACCGATAAAGAGCTAGATGCAATGTTTGCGTAAAACAGGATAGCTGAAAATAAGCAAAGCCCACAAGCTGGATATAAAATCCGGTCTGTGGGCTTTACCATATCAGGAGTAATATTTCTGTGTGTGGCTGCCGGGACGAAGGGCTTCTGGAACTCAACGGCAAGACCTATATGCTGTCCCTCAAGGTCTACGAAACGGTGAAAACCGATGTGGCCTATGTGCAGGATAAGACGGTCAGCCAGATTCAGGCAAAGGATCGGATTCTCGAATATGCAGAAGCAGGACATCGGTTGCACAGTTCCCATAGTTCGCATCGCTCCAGCAGCCACGGCTCTGGTCATGAAAGTCATGTAAGCCACCAGAGCCATCAGAGCGGTAGTGGTCATAGTAGCCATAGCAGTAGCAGCCACAGTAGTCATAGCAGTGGAAGTGCTGCACATAACAATACGAGTGCAGCAGTGACAATGCCTACTTATCCAGAAGTACTTGTTCCGCAGCAGACACATGATACTCCTGCAATGGGAACGCTCCCGGTTCCGGCAATCCCTGCATTACCTGATACGGCATCTGTATCTACCAATGGTGTTGCAACGGCTGCAACTGTCGATGATAATCTTACCCAAATCTAATTATTCGACTAACACATTATTTTCTACTGTATGTAGTAAAATTTCAATCTATAACTTCCTCAAATCTCAAATTTTCACCCAGATATAATAATCATGATCCAAAGCCTCTGAGTCGAAAGACTCAGGGGCTTTTTTATGTCTGGAGGTGAGCATTTTGTTATTCCGCACCATCACTATCATTATTACTATCGTATTTTAACGCGCAGCTGCGCAGAAAGGAGAAAGCATTATGAACTTTTGGTCCGAAATCGTCAAAGAAGTTGGCACCGTCTTGGTGGAAGTCCTCGTCCGCATCGCTGAAGAAATGGAAAACAACAATTGATCACAGTACACTGAAAAGGAGATTTTACTATGCCAGCAAATGTTGAAACGATGTTCTCTGTCCGTGAGACACCTTGGCACGGCCTTGGCCGTATCATTATGGATGCCCCTGCAAGCCGTGAAGCCTTGGAACTAGCCGGTCTGGACTGGCAGGTGGAAAGCCGCAATATCTATTCCGGCACGGGTGCTATGATCCCCGGCTATCGCGCAAATGTCCGCAGCACTGATGATGCTGTTCTGGGTGTGGTATCCGACCGCTACCGCATTGTGCAGAACGAAGAAGCATTTCAGTTCACGGATGACCTGCTGGGTGAAGGTGTTACTTACGAAACTGCCGGTTCTTTGCAGGGCGGCAAGAAAGTCTGGATGCTGGCAAGGCTTCCGAGGAAATATCTTATCGCTGGAGATCAGGTAGTACCATATCTTGTGATCTTCAACAGTCATGACGGAAGTTCTGGTGTGAAAGTGGCCATGACTCCGATCCGTGTGGTCTGCCAGAACACGCTGAACCTTGCGCTGAATACCGCAAAGCGCAGCTGGACTGCACGCCACACCGAAAATGTTCTGCTCCGCGTGCAGGATGCCCGTGAGACCCTGCAGCTAGCCAGCAACTATATGGTTGAACTCGGCAACCGTGGCGAAGAGCTGGCTCGCATCGATTTATCCGATCACAAGGTGCAGGAGTTCATCAATGAATTTTTCCCGATTTCTGAGGACCTGTCCGATTGCCAGCGGAAGAATAATCTGCGCCTGCAGGAAGAGCTGAAGGCTCGCTACTACAACGCACCGGATCTGGAATGGGTCGGCAAGAACGGTTGGCGCTTTATCAACGCAGTCTCTGATTTTGCTACCCACGCAGACCCTCTCCGCAAGACCAAAAACTACAACGAGAACCTGTTCCTGCGCACCGCAGAGGGCAACCCCATGATCGACAAAGCCTACAAGATGGTGCTGTCCGCAGCATAAAGGAGCAAGCCATGAATGATGTAAATAACCGCATTTTCAGGGAATTCACGGAATTCTTTGACAACGTTGAGAAGAGTGCTTCTGAAATCAGCGTTACCATGGCTTATGAGATCACGATGAAAAGTACCATCAGCACCGCCATTATTGTTTTGGAATCCGAGGGCAGACTAGAGGAGCGCTACTGGAACCATCTCAGGGTGCAAAATAATATTCTGGATTTTCTTTATGACCTGTGGGTTGGCTCTTGCCATTCATTGGCCAGTGACTTTTCCACGATCATGAAAGACTTGGTGGAATACGACTTCATCATTACCGAATCAATTATGAGAGAAAGGATGCAAAGTGCATGAAAAGATTGATTTCAACTTTGAACCTGTCCAAAGAAGATTGGCTCCGCTACCGCAAGTGCGGTATTACCGGCACCGATGCAGGTGCCATTCTGGGTGTAAATCCCTATCGTTCTGCTTTTCAGGTTTACTGCGACAAAAACAGCGAAACTATTGAGAACATCGATAATGAGGCTATGCGGCAGGGTCGTGATTTGGAGGATTATGTAGCGCAACGGTTCACCGAAACAACTGGTCTGAAGGTACGCCGTGCAAATGCCATCTACCAAAGTGAGGAACATCCACTGCTTCTGGCGGACTTTGACCGTTTGATTGTCGGGCAGAAAGCAGGACTGGAATGCAAAACGGTCTCACCGTTCTCTGCGGACAAGTGGGCGGATGGCAAAATCCCCGCACATTACATGGCTCAGGTCAATCACTATCTGGCTGTCAGCGGTTTTGACTGCTGGTACATTGCTGCTCTGATTTTCGGGAAGGAACTGGTGATTCACAAGATCACAACCGACAAAGAAGTTCTGAACAACCTCATTGCCAAGGAAGAGCACTTCTGGAAATACAACGTGATGCCCGAAATTCCGCCTGTACCTACCGGAAGCGAGGGGGATACACAGCAGATCAATCAGCTGTACTCTGCAGATGATAGAAACAAAACTGCCGATCTGAATCCCATCCGCGACCTGTTGGATAAGCGGCAGGAGCTTTCTGATCAGATCGAACAGCTGGAGCAGGAAAAAGCCTCTATTGAACAGCAGGTGAAGTTGGAGATGCAGGACGCCGCCTATGGTACAGCACCGGGCTACAAGGTGTCCTGGGTGTCCTCCGAAAGCAAACGGGTGGATTCCCAGCGTTTGAAGAAAGAACAGCCCGATATTTTCAATCGGTACAGCAAGAATGTAAGCAGCCGCAGGTTTACCATTATCCATGCAGCATGATTTTTGTATGTCTGCTGGCATACAAAATTGCCTGTTTTTCCAATTTTGTTTAGTACGGCAATACAAAATTGCCCGTTTCTCTAACTTTGTTTAGTACAGCAATACAAAACCCGGCGCAGCAATTCATTTGTTGCGCCGGGTTTTTATCAGAAAGGATGCTATCATGGAAAATCCATTCGTAAAATTATTTGCTATTGACTTCAAAGATCATCTGGAAGTCAAAAAGTCCGGCAACACGGAACTGAAATATGTAAGCTGGGCGTATGCTTGGGCGGAGGTGAAAAAGCTGTATCCTTCTGCCAGCTACGAAGTCAAGAAATTCAACGGCCTGCCCTATGTTTATGACCCCATAACCGGCTTCATGGTGTATACCACTGTCACGATAGAGGGCGTTTCGCATGAAATGTGGCTGCCTGTACTGGATGGCGCAAACAAAGCCATGAAAGCTGTGCCTTACACCTATACCACCCCGAAATGGGACTACAATCCGCAGACCCGCCGCCGTGAAAAGGTCGGCATGGAAGAGCGCACCGTAGAAGCAGCATCCATGTTCGATGTGAACAAGGCTATCATGCGGTGCTTAGTGAAGAACCTTGCTATGTTTGGTCTGGGCCTGTACGTTTATGCCGGAGAGGATTTACCGGAAGATGCCGCACCGCAGCCGGAGGCAGAACCGCAAAAGCAGCCGAAACCGAGACCCGCTGCCCCGAGGCAGGAACAGCCGCCTGTGCCCTGCATCTGTGCCCGGTGCAACCAGCCTATCAAGAGGGTCAAGCTGAAGGACGGTTCTATCATGCAGGCGGCAGAGTTTGCCGCCACCCATGAGGGAATGTGCGCAGACTGCTACAAAGCCACCAGATTGAACGTAGCATAATAAAACTGCTCTATTTCGATGTCACTTGATTCTTGTATGATTCTATATTTCATGGTACACTTACAGTAGTGAGTTCTGAAAGCTCTCCTCTGTGAGCGGAAAGGAGCATTGCATGAAAGATTTGCAGTTTCCTGTTGGAATCTCGAATTTTGAAAAGATTCGAGAAGGCGGGTATTATTATATCGACAAGACCAATCTGATTTCTGAACTTCTTAGCGGTGGTATCGCTGAAGTAACATTGATCACTCGTCCTCGCCGTTTCGGAAAATCCCTTGGTATGAGCACTCTCGCAAATTTTCTGGATATCCGCAAAGACAGCAAGCAACTGTTTGAGGGATTGGCAATCTCCAAAAATACAGAGCTTTGCAAAAAATGGATGAACCAGTGTCCTGTGGTATTTTTCTCTTTCAAGGACACGGACGGTCTGACCTTTGAAAGTGCCTATGGAATGCTGTGCATGAAACTGGCATTTGCATTTCAGGATTATCAGTTTCTTTTGGATGACGATGCTATTTCCGACGATGACAAAGGCATCTTTAAGCGAATTCTGGGACGCACTGCATCCATAGATGAAACCAAAAGCTGCTTTTTGCTATTGACCCGGATGCTGGAAATCCATTTCAAAAAGTCGGCGGTCGTCATTCTGGATGAGTATGATGTTCCCATTGCCAAAGCCAGCAGCAACGGATATTATTCGCAGATGCTGGACGTGATGCGGGCTATGATGAGCACCACGCTCAAAGACAATACTTCGCTTGACTTTGCTGTTATTACCGGCTGCCTGAAAATTGCAAAAGAAAGCATCTTTACCGGGACGAACAATTTTGTTTCGGATACGATTCTTTCTCCCCGGTTGAGCGAATCCTTTGGGTTTACACAGGCAGATGTAGATCAAATGCTGAAAGATGCTGGTCTTGAATCGCAGTCTGCTGAAATCAAGGCATGGTACGACGGTTATCATTTTGGCGATGCAGACATTTATTGTCCGTGGGACGTGATCAGTTATCTGCGAGATTTCCAGTATGGTGTAGCACAGAAGCCGAAAAGCTATTGGAAAAACACCAGCGATAATGCTATTATCCGTTCTTTTATCGACTATGCAGGTGACAATATCACCACAAAGCTTGAAACGCTGATGGCTGGCGGCTCTATTGTCCAGCACATTGAAGAAAACCTGACCTACGATTATCTGCACTCCTCTGAGGAAAATCTTTGGAGTGTGTTGTATCTGACGGGCTATCTAACCAAGGTACGGGATAAGGATCCGACGGATTCGCTGCCGGATGGCTGCTCTGCGCTGATGATTCCCAATGCAGAGATTCGGGAAATTTTTGAAACCACTGTAAGTAAATGGTTTGACGACAGTGCAAAGGCATGGAACCGCAGCCCGTTGTTTGATGCAGTCTGGAGCGGAAACAGCGAAGCTCTGACAAAAGAAATGACCAAGCTGCTGCGCATGACCATCAGCTACCACGACTACCGGGAGGATTTTTACCACGCTTTCCTTGCAGGCATCTTTACTGGTGCTGGCTATGTGGTGGAATCCAACAAAGAGCATGGGGAAGGACGCAGCGATGTTATTGTAAAGGATATTCGCAATGGCCGTGTGGCAATTTTTGAAGCCAAGTATGCAAAAACTCTGGATGCTCTGCCGGATGCCTGTGATACTGCCATTCAGCAGATCAATGACCGGATGTATGCGGCAGATTTCCGGGATGACTATGATGACATCCTCTGTTATGGCATCGCGTTCTTCAAGAAGCGCTGCATGGTACGCAAAAAATAAAAACTGTACTGGAGGCCCACGCAATATGTGCGATGTGCTTGATAAAGTGGAAAACAAAGGAAAAGCTGAAGGTAAAATCGAAGGCAAGAATCAAATGGCACTTCTTGTTAAGAAGCTCCTCGACCAGAGCCGCATTGAAGATGTTAAGCGGGCTTCTGAAGACGAAGCATACCGTGACAAGCTTATGAAAGAGCTTGGCATCAACTAAACTGTATATGACTTAGGGGGAGTATCTTCGGATGCTCCCTTTCACTTTTTACAGGACAATCCATTTGGATTGTCCTGTTTTTATTTGGAGGCACACAATGAAAGAAGAAAAAATCAAAGTCCTTGCGCTCCTGCCAATGGAGCTGCCAAAGGAGATCGAACTGGACAACACCCTTGAAGCCATGCAGAAATTTGTAGGCGGGCTGATCGAATGCATCGCCTTAAGTGACACCGGTTCAGCGGTCACACTGGTCTGCAATGATGAAGGCAAGCTGCTTGGCCTGCCGCTCAATCGTCCGCTGTGGGATGGAGCCGATGTTCTTGCCGGGCCGGGATTTCTGGCCGGATGCGACAACGAAGGAAATATGACTTCTCTGCCGCAGAGCGCAATGGACTTCTACAAAGAGAAATTCAGAGCTTTTATCATTGAAATCTAATAGGAGGAACGCCTTATGACCTTTCATGCAATGACCGAACGTTACGAAGAAATCACGGTTTGCGGAAAGCCTGCACTGTTCACCAGCATCCGCATCAAGAGAGATACCATTCCGGATGGTCTGTACGCCTACGATGTTCGGCATGATGACGAGTGCCGGGGCATCCCTTGTGAGATCGCGCCCTTTGTGATGGTCAACCACTGGGGCACCATCATCCTTGCGGAACCGCTGGAACTGCCGGACGATGGGCGGCGATATATTGACGAGGACACCGACTGGAACTACGCTCCTTTGGATGGCGAGGACACCGCCAATCACAAACCGTGCACTTCCATTTCTGATTTTATGACTGCCTATGCCCACTAAAACTGTATTAAAAATACCGTATATTCTGTTTTGTATTAAAACCAGCCATTTTCAGGCCATTTCAAGGTGCAAAACACAGTCTTAAAAATGTCGCTCGTTATCTTTGAGCCAGAAAGGAGACGCATGAACATCTATGGCTATTGCCGCATCTCTACGGCAAAGCAGAGCATTGAACGTCAGATCCGCAACATCAAGGCAGAATACCCGACTGCCCATATCGTGCAGGAAGCTTACACTGGTACATCCATCTTTCGCCCGGAGTGGCTGAAGCTCTACCGAGTTCTGAAAGCAGGAGATGCATTGGTGTTCGACTCAGTATCCCGGATGTCCAGAAATGCAGAAGAAGGTTTTGCTCTGTACGAAGACCTCTACCACAAGGGCATCCGGCTGGTGTTCTTGAAAGAGCACCACATCGACACCGAGACCTACAAAAAAGCCCTGTCTGGCAGCATTGCCATGACAGGGACGAATGTAGACTTCATCTTGAAGGGCATCAACGAGTATCTGATGGCCTTGGCTAAGGAGCAGATCAAGCTGGCCTTTGAGCAGTCCGAAAAAGAAGTTGCCGATCTGCACCAGCGCACCCGTGAGGGCCTTTTGACCGCCCGGCTGAACGGCAAGCAGGTTGGCCGCAAAAAGGGTGTTGGCTTTGAAACGAAAAAATCCAGAGAAGCTAAGCAGATCATCCGCACCCACTGCAAGACCTTTGGCGGCACACTTGACGATGCCGAGTGCATGAAGCTCACCGGTCTTGCCCGGAATACCTATTATAAATATAAGCGTCAGATTCGTGCCGAACTGGTGGCTGAACAGGATTTGCCGAAAGGAGCAAGCATCTTTTATGAACCGCCAAAATCATTCTGAGCCGGAGAACAGGCTCACTTTGGAGGAACAGCAGGAGTTTTTAGAACTTCTGGCCCAGCTTACCTCGGAGCAGCGTGAAGCACTGAAAGAAGTACTCAAATCCTTTACCTAAAAATAATCCGGGGCAGCCCCCAAAAGCCGTCCCGGATTATTTTTTAAGCGAAAGTCAAATCTTTTATTCCACTTTTTGATTTTCAGGTTGAAAATCGTCTTTTACAATTGTGCATAAATCTTCTTTTGTTGGTTGTGTGATCTTGATTACTCGTCGTGCATGATTCATTACCAAATCATCGTACAGATTGCGCGCCAATCGCCCATTTGCAAAATTTTCGCCTTTTTCCTCCACGCACTTTTTTAGATATTCGCAAATCACAGCACTTGCATCGCTTTCCAAAACATAGTCGTTTTTTCTGCATATTGAACAAAGGATTTGGTCAAGTTCATCTGCGTTATAATCTGGAAATTCGATAAATGTATTAAATCGTGATTTCAAACCCGGATTGGATTCAAAGAAGTTGCGCATCGGCTCTGTATACCCAGCAACGATCACTACTAAATCTTCTCGATAATCCTCCAACGCTTTTGTCAGCTCTGTCAAGCACTCTCTGCCATAGGAATCAGAATTTTCATTTTCAGTAATGCTATAGGCCTCGTCAATAAACAACACTCCACCTTTAGCCTGCTCGATTACTTTCTTTACTTTGAGCGCAGTCTGTCCTTGATATCCAGCAATCAAATCCGTTCTGGATACTTCTACAAAATGCCCCTTAGAAAGCAACCCGATTTTCTTGTAGATTCTGCCAACAATTCGAGCAACCGTTGTCTTTCCAGTTCCCGGATTTCCAGTGAAAGCAAGATGTAATGTGTTTTTCGCAGAATGTAAATTCTTCTCTCTCCGCATCTTTTGAACCTGTTGGTATGCAATTAAATCATGAACTTTTTCTTTTACCTGCTTCAGCCCAACAAGTGCATTCAGTTCTTCCAGCAGTTCTTGTAGAGATTTTTTGTCTTCTGGTTCTTCTGCTGCCGGTTTGCAGATATCCTTTATAGTCGAATATCCATAGAATTGGAGCAGCGTAGAGTTCACCGTCTGTGCAACCAGTTTGATTTCTTTTTGGTCACCATCGATCATTTCAGAAATTTTCTGCAAAAGCGCAATCGTAGCTACTTTGTTTTTTTCTTCAACAACAGCTGTGGCCAATTTTGTTATTTCACCACAAGCACCCGCAGTAGCATCCAGTCGTGAAGCGCTATTGAGCAATGCCTGACTGTATTTATCCATTATATCATCCTCGTCAGGAGAAGTATCAGTTCCACTACCGCAAGTCCAGCGGAACCAGCCGCAATCCAATATGCATACTGTACTCGTTTTGTCAAAGTAGCAACCGCTTCATCAATTTTTTTGTCAGCAGCTTCGCTGTTTTTCTGGATAGAAGCTTCCAAATCTTCTTCTTTCTTTTCTCGTTCATCTATACGGGTCGTACAGGCTTCCACATCCGTCCATAATTGGTCTACTTCTTCCAAATGAATCAATGCGCCCAGTTTTTCTTTGTATTCTTTCAGGCTTTCAATGTTATCTTTATTCGCAGTGATTTGTTTCTGCTTGTCCAAATCCGCCTGATTCAGTTTTTCAAATTGTTCTGTGTAAAGTCCATTCGTCTGCTGGAGCATTTGAATGTCTTGCTGCTGTTTCTCCGTCCTGTTCCAAATTTCATCCACATCCATAAGATGTTCCAGTTCCGATGCCTTCTTCATAAAAGCGAGCAGCGTTTTTATGTCCGCTTGGTCTTGCTCCATTGCTTTCTGGACAGATGTAAGTTCATCACGAAGCTGGCTGATCGTATCATGGGCAGAGTACAGCGACTCCCACATTTCATCTACATCTTTCAAATGTGTGAGTTGTTCTAATGTGGTCGTAAAATTCACGACCGTTTCGAGCCGTTGTGCCAGTTCTCCGGCCTGTTTTGAAAGGTTTTCGGTTTTCTTTTCTGCCGCAGTCAGTGCAGATTTTACAGCATCCGCCTTTCTTGCGGTTTCTCCGCTGACTTTTTCTGCGTGCTTGATGGAATTGGAAAGCGTCCCCATCTCACTATGCCATTTCTGGCAATCATTCCACATTTTATCAATGTCTCCGAGATGGGCATAACCGTCCAGTTTCTGTTTGAATTTTTTCAGTTCCTCCAGCGTTTTTCTTTGATTCTCGACAATTTTCCCAATTTGACCCTGTGTTTCCTGAATGCCCTCGCTCGTTTTCTCTGTTGCTTTGATGGAAATCAAAATGGCCTGAATATAGTCTTTATCCAGTGCTTCCAACGCACTGTAAACTTGGCCGAACTCTTTGATCAGCTTTGTCTGGATATCATTGATACTTTGCAAATGCGTTTGAACCTGCGAAGTTACATTATTTAACTCAGAACCTTTAACAACATGTTCTGTTCCCCATCCTCGACCCTTAAGAACGTCAAAGATTATTTCACCTGTATCTTTATAATTGTAAACGCCATCAATAGTCAGATCTGTTGGCTTCTGTTCTGAGAATTCCTTTAGCTCCTGCTTTGCATTTTCAAAGTCATGATACTTTACAACCGTCTTATCCATCGTTAATCCTCGCTTAACATATCATCCAACTCCGCTGAAATTACATCGATATCATTATTTGTTTTCTTTGAAGTCTTTGTATTCTCGCGAATTGCTTCAACCGAACTTTTAACAACCTCAGCCGCATCTGTATGCCGGGTATACATATTGCCTACTGCCTGATTTTTGATATCGCCGTATTCCGCTTGCTGTTGCTTCGGTTCCGTTTTCGCTAGACTCTCTTCTTTCTCAGAGGTCGTTTCCGATTCCGGGTAAACATTGTTCATCGTATGTGTTGTTCGTTTTTTATTCAGCATATAAATTGTAGCTGCGCCGCCAATCACAAGCCCTGCGCCAACAATGTACACCGCTTTTTTCATTGTTATTCATCTCCTAATTCGTCAAAAAGTCTGTCGATGTCATCAAACTTGTCCTGAATGCCTTTATCGATAGCGCAATTCTCATTGATTTTTTCAACAGAAGAAGCCATTGTTTCCGCAGCGGCCACATGACGGTCATACATATTCTGTACAGACGCAGCTTTCGTCTGTTCCATTTTGACCTCACTGACCTTTTGTACCTGATGCTGAAGATTCAAAATTTTATTGTTTTTGTCGATTCGCGCATCCAGATTATCATTCTTCAGCCGCTTTTCGATTTGTTTTTCAATCAGATTGATTGCAATTGCACCAATAATACCCGCAACAACTGCTCCAAGGAAAATCCCTAGGATACTTGCCAGACTGCCAAGTAGGGGAATCTCAAATGCAAAAATCGGAATTGTCATCAATCCTTTTTCTATCACTTCGCCGAGCATGAGTGCGCCTGTAGCCGTCATCCCGGCGATAATAATCTTGCCAACCTCCATCATTAGGATACCGATAGGTTTTCCCTTGTTTGCCGGATCTTTAATGTATTTGACAGCATCCTTCAGGGACTTCCAGCCCTGTTTTAACATCATCCATGCTTTTTTGATCGTTGCAACCACCGGTCCTATGATTGCCGTTGCCACTGTAGTAAACACCGTACTTCCCGCATTGATTAGTCGAGTTTTCATATTTCCGACAAAGGAATGAATTGCCTCTTTCAAGCTATCCAGCAAAGTACCCAGTGCTTTCTGTGCCGACCTAAACCACTTCACAAGCTTTGTAATAATCTCGCGTATCAACTCTGTCAGCAGTTGCATCACGACCGCGCGGAGAGTCTTTTCTCCAATGCGGAAAGCCTCCTCTTTTTGAGATTTCTTTCCTAGCGCAATTTCTTCCTCTCGTTTCTTCTTCTTTTTCTCTTCGTATGCTTCTTTAGCTTTACGATCTTGTTCTATGTATTCTTCTTCATCGATGCCGAAATACTCGGCATTTGTTTGGCCCTTACCATTTTTTCCTGTTCGTATATGTTTTGCCCACTTTTCACCATCATGGTCTGATTTAGACTGATTTGCCGCCGAGTCCAAATCATACAAATTGTCTTCCGAATTGGCTGCTTCGACTTTTTCAGAAGTTGTCATATAGGCTCCAGCTTCTGCGTCACGGGCAATTGTTGCGTCCGCTACTTGATGATCTTTGTTGACTGTCTTAGAGCCGAACTTGTTCTTTTTGTCTTTGCTTCGATCTTCATCGTATGGTTTTCTATAATCCGACTTTAATGTCTTCTTCCATTCTCCATCAACAGGATCATAGGTTTCCCATACTTTCGTTTTTTCATTATACCGCTGTTCCTGTTTCTGCTTAGCGGCCGGCTTATCATTCGGGTCTGTATAAAAATTCGACCTGTATTCTTCTCCTCTCGCCTTATAATCAACATAGGTATTATGTGTTGCATATTTTTGCTGTTCAAAATTATCGACACTTTGAACATGCGCTTCTGTTCTTAGATCCAGCGTAAGCCCCCGATTGGCTTCGATAAAGTCCTCACCCGCTGTCACTGCAATCTGATTCAGAAACTGCTCCCAGACAACGTTTCCAATGACTTTTCCGAGTTCATCTGGACTTCCTATCTTTTCTTTCTCGTCTTTCAGAACCTGCAAATCTGCAAGTTCATTTTCTAACTGCCCCTGAAGCTTTTCTTCCAGTGCATCAAAATCAAACGTTTCCTCAGTCTCTTCAGTCTCTATTTTTTCTTTTTCGAGAACAGCATTTTCGTCTGCCATGATTTTCCATCCTTTATTTGTATTGGTTGTTCATCCGTTCGATTTCCTGCTTTATCTCCTGCACCAGTGTTTCCGGTGCAGTCACCTTGACCTTGCTGCCCTGACTGAGCAGCCACATTTTCACGCCTGTGCCAAAGACTTCGGCTTCAATAGAGCAGACACCCTCTTTTTCATCTACGACTTTTGCCATGGGGAACTTGTCCAGCACAGCTTCCACCGATGGGCCATAGTAGTTGAAGCTGATGTTCTGCGGTTCACCGCCGAACATGAACTGAGTGCGGTTCTTATACTCGCCCTCTTTGAAGCGGTCTTTGTAGGGAACAGAAAACTTTTCTCCGGTTTCCTTGATGGAATGTATCCTATCAAGCCGGTAAATGGTGGGATAAGGATCGTTCTTTTTGTGGAAAGCCTCTCTGGTGGAGTGATCTGTGATAACACCCATGAGATAGAAATAATACTCTGAAAACATCAATCCCACCGGCTCAACCATCCGTTTTACGATTTGACGGTCTTTCAGCTTCTGATACTCAATTTCCAGTACCGACTGATTTCGGATGGCCTGTGCCACCATCCACAGATTGTCCGGGTCAACGGCTGCATGAGCCGGGTCGTGATAGTGGAACAGCTCATTACTGATAAACCACTCAATGTCGCTTTTTTCTTTCTGAGATACACAAAGATTCAGGATGATTTGTAATTGCTTCTCAACCTGCTCTTTTGTAAAAGCTCGGCTTTCCAGCAGAATCTTGCATAGGGCCAACACTTCACCTTTGGAAAGCTGCTCGATCTCCTGTGTGACCAGACGGTAGCTATTTTCCTTTTTGTCGTACTCAATCTTTCGTACAATGCCTTCTTTGGCGCACTGTTCCGAAAGAAAATCCCGGATACTATCAATGTCTCTCTGAATGGAGCGGACGTTCACATGGTACTGCTCTGCGGCCTGTTGCTTATTGATAAGCTTACCGGAAAGAAAATCCTGATAAAGTTCCAAAACACGGGTCGTTTTTAAGGTGTCTGCTGTCATTGGCTTGTCCTCCTCTTTGGTTCAGCCTCATTATAACAACGAAGATGGACAGGGAGTGTCTACCATATCATTTTCTAGATCTTTTTACTACAAATTTTGTCGAATCGTTTTTCTTCTTGTATCATATCACCCAAATCAGACGGCAGTAATGTGATTTTTACTATTCAAAGTATACGACTTATACAATTATCGGTCAAGCCTTGGAACAATAAAATCGTAAGTAATCACTACGATTTTTACAAGGAGGTCAACCATGGAACGAGAGAAGCCTACATTTGATATTTTAGGGCGCATTGAGCAGGAGCGCCTTGCTCGTAGCTGGTCTGAGTATGCCCTTGCAGAAAACTCCGGGCTGACCCAATCCACCATCTCAACATGGAGAAGAAGAAATCTTCAGCCGAATGTTGCTTCTATCGAGAAAATCTGTGCAGGCTTCGGCATTACCCTCTCTCAGTTCTTTCAGGAGGAGGACTCAGTTTATCTGACGAAGGAGCAAAAGAAGCTTCTTGATCTCTGGGCTAAGCTCTCTCCTGTTCAAAGAGAGGCAGTTACTAAAATGCTGTGTGCTTTCCTATATATAGAGGAAGAACCCTGAGTTTCAACTGCATATTGCCAGATAAAAGCGGCCAAGCCTCAAAAAGCTTGACCGTTTTATCATTTTGAATAATAGGGTTTAGGTACAGGATTCCCGGATTTTTGCCAGATCACTGTTCAGCAGCGTTTCATGTTCCAGAAGTTCTTTCTGGACAGCAAGCAGGAAATCTCTGTTGTCATAGAGAATCTTATAGGCTCTGCGGTAAAGTTCTTCCAGTTTTGCTGATTTAATTGCTTCATTATAGGAAAGTCTTGGTTCAGACAATCTATTTTCGCTAGGTTCAACTCCTGAAAAACCTCCACCAGCAAAGTGACACAGCCAGATATCCAGAAGCTGGTCTGCTTTCTTAATATCAGCCACTGCACGAATGTCCATGATTCCATAGATCAAAGCAGTTCCCGCCTTGCCTGCCAAGGTTTTTATGATCTCATCCTGAAATTCTTCTTCACTCTTAGCATAAACAGCAAACCCACTCTCCATACCACCAATAGCACCATGACTTCCGCGAATTGTAATAATCCCAATGCTACCAGAATGCAGAACCTCTCCCACAACAGCATGCGCAGCCTCGTGCACGGCAATCATCTGATGTTCCTGCGGATCCTCCTCGCAGTCCGCTTTTCTGAGATTATAGACCACTTTTAAAAGTGCATCTATAATGTCTTCCTTCTGAACATGTGCATGATCACGATAGACACTATTGATTGCCGCGAGATTCATTACCGTTTCAAGCGTTGCACAACTCACCTGCGGCATAGCCTTTACGATATCAGAGATCTGTACATCTTTCGCCAGATTTTTATCACGAAGATAATAGCTTACAATGTTTTCTGCCGTTTTACCAAGTGGTGGATTCAAATTCAGAATATAGTCAAATCTTCCCGGTCTTAATAAACTCTCCGGCATGTACCTTGTATCATTTGTCGTGGCAATTACAAAGATATCCGCATCGCTTGTCTCGTCAATACAGGCTTGTAAACAAGCCCATTCCGGAGCATAGGGAGAATTGGATTCCACATAAAGGTTCAGATCTTCTAAGAGCAGTATACTCGGTGCCTCTTCTTTTGCAACGTCAAAGATATCTTTCATCTCACCCAGAAATGTATTTCCTTCGTTGATCCTTCGAAAGACGAAGGATTTTCGTCCAGACTCTTCCATCAATATCGATGCCATCAGGCTCTTTCCTAGTCCGGGGGCAGACTCCATCAGAAGTCCTCTTGGCATGGACACCCCTTTTTCTTTATAAGCCTCAGGCCGTTTAAGAACATCTGCTATCTGCCGCAACGTTTCTTTTATCGAATCGTAACCGATCACTTTTTCATCAAACTTATCCATTGTGCTATCTCCTTTTTTATTTACCTATTTTAGCTCGTCTATTTTGCACCATTTGACCTTTTGCAGTTATCGGAACGCTTCCGTATCGAACGATATCGTCACCATACAATGCAGCTTCTCTTGACTGCCTCATTTGGATATTATTTTGAAGCATCTCGTCGAACTCAGATTTCCACTGATTTGTTACTGACACGAGCATTTTTCTCTCAGCTTCCCACTGAATATGAAACATATTCTGTGTTTGAAACGATACTGCACAAACTGCAAAATGAATATGTACATTAAATCTATCCGCATGAATTCCGTAAGCTGTAATAAAGCCATTCCTTGCATAGATACTTGCTATTCTTTCTGCCAGAGATACTACATCCTGTGGCAGAATACAATCCGTTGCCGCGAAAGAAACAATGCGGTGTTTTGCAAACTGCGTAGTTCCTTTCTGTCTTCTCCTGACTGCAAAAAGCATCAGGTGATAAACTGCGCTCGGATCACACAAATATTCATTGGGAATCATCGCTGGCTGACAGCCTGCTAAGGTATTTGTTATAGTATTCGCTCTTTGACTATCTTCTGCTGTTTTATCTAATTTAAGAATATATTGCAATAAATGTTTTAAGTCCTCCAAAGTTTCATACTTATCATTTTTGAGTTCGATATAACACATACCTATGAACCTCCTCTTTTACTCCTTCCCAATTTTTTTCACTCGCATAATTTCCAATATTAGATATGATTTCATCAACAAGGTCTGCATCTATTTCAGTAAAGTAGATTGCACTCTTAAATACTTCTGTTGCTTTTTTACCAGTTTCATCCATTCTCTGTTGTAGATGAATTTTATCTTCAGCGGTCAATCGTATATTAACAGTATCTCCCATTATAATTGCCTTCTTTCTATCCATAGAGTTTCATGCAAACAAATTCAGAAAAAACAAAAATAAAATATTATTTATGACGGCATCCGCCTCCCCTTAGCAAGAATAGCCAAATGTATATACACTACACATTCGGCCATTCTTGTGCGACCGTTTGTACTACAACTATTCCATTCGGCCGCTTTATTCTAATGTTAGTGCCTTTAATAAAGATCAACTTCTACCTTCCTTCTGCTCCATGCATTATTTAGCATTAACACTGGATTATCTACATGTGCATTCCTCTATCAAACATTATTTTCAAGCAACAGAAAACCCACATGGAGTCATTATCCATGTGGGCATTTTTCGTATTACCATCCAGTAGCTTTCATATGAGCTTCCTGCACAATATATTCTTGTACTGCTCTCTTAGGAATTTTCCAAACTCGACCGATCCTCATAGCTTTTATCTTTCCCGACTTCAAAAGCTTATAGGTGGTGTTCATACCACATCCCAGCATATCGGCAACTTCTTCCGGGGTTATCAGGGTATCGTAATAATCAAACATAACGGCTAATCCTCCTTTGATGGTTTACTATACTGTTGCCGAATGTCAAATCATACCAGATACAGAGAAAGGGCAACCACTTGCGTGGTTGCCCTAAATTGGTGTCATAATGCTATAATGTAGCCTTCGTTCCTACACTTCTGAAAAAATTTTGCTTGGAACATTCCCATTTTCCTGGTATTAGGGAACATTTAATGCTGAATTTTTTTCAGAAGTGTAGGAACTACTAATAATCATAGATTCTCTACATCGTGCCATAAAACTCTTCCGTCTTTCGTAAGGCTGCATTTTGCGTCAAAACGCAAAAGATAGCTGTCGCTTCCTCGGTAACCTTTTAGCTTTCCCAAGTCCACTTGCATGCAAATAGTTCCCTCCCAAAATGGATCACGCCTTGCTACTAAGGCATTTAGAAGTCCTACTATGCCTCCATACGTTATTTCCGTCTCCGCTTTTTCTTTAGAATTTTCATTTACTGATATACCATTACCTTTCAAGAAGCTTTGCATTGTCTTTGGATTTTTACTTCCCGATAAAATCTCTATTTCTCCTTTCGTCGGAATCACTTCAAATTCAAAGTCTCGTGCACAAAAATCCTTAGCCGTTTTTCCAAAAAGAAGCAGAAATTCATCCCATGTTTCTCCGTCTTTGAAAATGTCAAATACTATTCCATCTTCTTTTATTTTTAATAGTTTATGCGCATCCATCTCTTTCAAGAATTTTTTTTGCTTTTTCTGATATACTTCCTGACCCATTTTTAGGCCATTATGACTAACTATCCTCCTTATATCAACTTGTAATTCTGATTGAAAGCACGGCTTTGTCACTACTTGTTTTATTCCTTTTAATTTTCCATCTTTGACTATATAAACGTCCTGATTTTTCATTAGCGGAAGCTCATCCACCATGCTCATTTGTGGAATCACGTCATAGTCTAATGGTGCATTATATATTGCGTTCCGATTCAAAAAGCAAGCATAGACTACTTTTACAATTTCATTTGAAACGTTGATTTTTTTGTTGCTTTCTTTGCCTTCTTCATTTTCTTTATTTTCTTGGGGTTTCTCATCTAAAAAAGCGAAATAATCTTCCCACACAAATTCAGTATATTTTTTTAAAATTCCATATGCTTCTTGTATTTTCTCTTGCTGCGTAGCTTTTTTCTTTCGCTCCCTTAATAATTTTGCGCCAGCATATTCCACAAGAGCAACCGTGACCATTTTGATATACCTGCAATACTTATTTTTTATTGTAATATCATATATCTCTTCTATTTTTATTTTGTCCAAATAGAACGCCACTGGAAGCGATGCCTCACGTAATATTCTCAGCTCATTTTCCGAGATATGCAATTTTTTATTGTTATCTTCATTTTCCAAGAGTAGTTTTAGTAATTTGCAATGGTATAAAATCTCTCTAGCAAAGGCCAGAGTTATCATTTCACTGTAATCACACTGTGTAAAATCAATTTTTCCGATTTTTTCTATCGCCTTATATAAGTCTTTGCAAATCGTCCTTACTTGTTTCCTTTGGTTTTTTGTTATTGCTTCATCGACCAATACATCTTTCTCTTTTGCCGCTAAACGCAAAATATTCCAGCTTACTGCATGACGCTCCTCCTTTACAATACTTTCGACTGCTTTTTCAAATAAGGGTGTCAAAAAATCTTTACAGCTCTTATTTGTTGATATTGGAGGAATAAACTCATATGGACAAATTAACTCTGCAAAGAAATCCAAACCGTTCTGTCCTGATAACGGTCTCATTTCTTCAATTTCACGTTTTTTCTTTCTTAAGGCTTTGAGTCTATTCTGGTAAATAGAAAAGCTACCTTCTTCATCCTCTGTCCATGCAAAAAGTTTCTTTTGCAAATCCACACTTTTTACTTGCTGCGCCGATAAGTAATTTAATGACGCCAAAACACAACCAATCGTATTTGCATAAAGTATTTTTGCAGCCTCTCGCGAATCTTCACAGCATAAACTGAAAATCCATAGAATTGAATCCTTTTTCCCCATATCCGCCAGTATATGTGCAACCGCCGAGTCATCATCATGTGACAGCCCCTCTGCGTCAAGTCCAATTTCCAAGCGTCTCACATACGACTGAAAACTGATTCCAAAAATCTTCTCTATGCTTTTTTCCGTTTCGCTCAATTCTTTTTCATTTTTAAAAATCACAAGGTCCTCAATTTTGCTCATTTGCGCCATTTCCTTTCTGGCTCTGAAAAAACAGGGCTATATTTTTACACTTTTTCATTTTTTGGTATCGAAAAGTCTTCTCGCACATTTCGCAGCCGGGTATACAATACTTTCGGAAGAAAGCCTTCAGCCTCTTCTACTCCGCACCTTGACAACTAAATTAGCGGGTAGCCTATCCCCGGAAAACGACCGGACAAACTGCTCGCAGTCCGCCATCACACAATATAGAAAGGAGCACTCTCCATTATGAACAATCAAAAAGACCAGCAGATGAAGCAAGCCGTCTATTTTATAGACGATGAGCCAACAGATATGCGCTCCACAGAAGTCTCCTCTAACTCAATGCAAACGGTAATTCCTAATTCTATACCACGAACAACAGTGCAAAAACAGTCTGATTCACAGCATTCTAATTGCACTACTACCGTTCCTGCAAACAAGTATGTACGCAAATCTGCACTCTCGAATCAGCGGCAACAGCCAGTTGCTCCGCCTTATAACCAGCCCGTTCAACCCACAAACGTATATCAACAACCAGCTGTGTCAGCTCCGTTCAATACTCAACACCCCATTTCTCAAGACAATCCTATCGAAACAACCATACAAAAGCTTCAAGCCAAATGGGTAAGTGATTCCCAAAAGGCTTATAGAGAGAAACAGTTCAAATTTGATAATTCCACCTTAGCCCCTGATTCTCAAGGGTGTTTACTTATCCTGCATAGCAACGGCATCAATACTGTGGGAAAACCTTTTAGCCCTTGCCGAAATCTACAGGCGCAAAAGATAATAGAACATGACACAAAAAAGGGATTCATCAAATATACGTTCGATACTCCTACAGGAGAACACAGGAGCGTTATAGTCGATGCTGATTGCAGCGCCCTGCAACGTTACAATTTACTACAAGACAATGGTTTTATTGTCGATGCAAATCTTCCAGCTACCATTTGTGCCGAGTTAATTGCACGTTATACAGCATCTGGACTCGCTTCCATTCCTCCGCAGATAAAATACTCTCCCGGATGGTATTTTTCTGAAAAGCACTGGGGATTTCAAGAGAGTGAATGGGTTGATCTTAATGCTGTGCTACTGAGCTTCACAGTTCCGCCTACACCCGATATGATATTGTACCAGCTCGTATCACTATATGCGATACTTCAAGAGCGTTTGCCTTCTAAGATGTGGATTCGACGCCCAATCTGCATCCTAACACATGAGTATCTGTACACAGATTTATGCATTGATAGCACACCCTACGTATTCAAAAAAGCACTAGAAAGTTTGCGTGACCGTCCCATTGTATGGATTCGTTCTGAAAACATCAACTTCAATGAGTCTTCCAGTGCCTATAGTCGGGACAAAAACTATCAAGCGCTGATGAATTCTACGCAAAGCAACCAGAAGCACCCTCTATATATGGTTGTTTCGTCTAATCTTACCCCACGTCAGCGAACCTTTTGTCTACCAATACAAGATTTTATCGATCCTTATGAAGCTACAAATTCGATTGATTCTATCGGTGGGCTAATAAATTCGATTATGAATAACGCCAATGCATTCAATTCGACAGTGGAACGTTCTTTTACAAAAGTCTTCGATGATCTTGGCGAAGATTGTTCTGTACAACGGGAAATCGCAGCACTATCTATGATAGCTGATGTTGTAAAGTGGCATTACTCCATGCAAGTGCCTCCACAAACGCTTTCCGTCCGCTGTGACGAATACCTTGAAACATACACTCGCTACTGGGAAAGAATCAACGATGGCAACATCCTTACACCTTTCCGAAATGCACTCTATGCAGCCCGGCGAAGTGATATGATTTGTTTTCGTCCACTCGAAGATGTCGATAGCAGTTTTGACTGTCAGAAGGAGATTCTCTACGATGATACCTATTATTATACATCGACTGCCCTTTTGAAGAAAATCATTAAGGTGCAGCTGCGATCCTATATGCCGTCCGACGTGCTCAATCGTCTGAAAACTGCCGGGGTTCTTTCGGGATCAGTCCCCAAAACGCTCACCTTTGCACCAAATGAATCAAAGGATTTTCGCTTTCGAACACTTCTGAGAAGTAGCCTACATCAACCCGGAAGTCGTGACCTTGTTGAAATCTAAAAATAAAAAGGAGTTTGATTATTATGTCTATGCTATCGCAAACCTACATAGGAAAGTACTATGAGGGCAGCCAAGAACTATCCGTTTCCACAAAAAGTATCCCCGGACAGGATAACGATTCTTATGTCATCCTCGGTGAATCCGGCTACGGAAAGAGTGTTGCTGCCCAAAGTATCGTGCTGCAAAAGGCCAATCAGAGCTATAGCGTCCGCAGCATCGATATTCATAACTCCTCTGCCCCGGAACATCTCTTTCCAATTTTCAGAAAGTCATTTGAACATCTGTCCTCACAAATTGATGCATACAACACGCCAATTCCAACAACGCTTTTCGAGCCACTGCACTATGCGGATGGAACTATGGAATCACCTGCAGATTTAAGTTATACGCTTTCCAATATTATAGCTCGCCATCTCAGGTTAAGCCGTTCTTCAACAACCGCCCTCTCAGAATCTCTTGAATATGCAATTTCAGACCGCGACAATAATCCAGACATTTTTCCAGCAGTTCTCAAAGCCCTTGAAGAATTTGACACGAACGCATCAAGAAACGCAATGGCTTATCTTGCGCCTCTCCTGCGGCACAATATTTTTAGACATCAGTCTGTCAACTATTCTTTCGGAATCGAAAACATCAGCCTAAGCAAGTTTCCGCCCCTCTTCAAGAACGTGATTGTTGACTTACTTCTTTTTGATGAGTTTCGCACTGCATCACAGGGAGGACAACCGCCACGCTACATCTACATAGATGAGATGCAGAACCTCTCCATCGACAAGGACTGTTATCTTGGCAAAATCCTGACAGAAGGAAGAAAATACTCTCTGAATGTGATCCTTGCCAGCCAGAGTATCCGTGAGTTTAACGCGTCCGAAAGAACGATGCTCTGCCAAGCAAACCACAAACTTCTCTTTCACCCTGCTCTCCTAGAAGTAAAGTATTATGCCGAGCTTCTCGCATCTCCACAGCATCGGGCTGAGATTTCTGACCTTTTACGGAATCTGGAGGTTGGGCAGTGCGTTTTTCAAGGCCCTATCTATATTGGAGAAGACTCCAAACCAACTCGCGCTCCTATTTGTGTGAACGTCAGTCATCTGGAAGATATTGCATCGGCTTCATTGTCGAAATCGAGCACCTGATTCCATTGCCAGCATTCAACGGCAAAAATTTATAACCAAGTACTCTTGTAATATAAGTAAAGCTTTAAATGCTTCGCTTGTCAATCATTTTTAAGGAGGATTTATCATGAATATCCCAGATGGATTTTTTGAAAACCCTGTTTCTCCCGAGTACGCTGATCTGCTTTCAACTATGGGCGCCCCAATTTACTTTACAGAGGCTCCATGTTGCCACTCCTGCGATTGTGGATACATCGATTGTGATGGTGTCCTGTTGCGTGACCAGAGTCAATTTTTTAACTGCGGCTATGTCGTTCCCCCTTTAAACGCCCAATATGAGGAAGTACAACCCGATTTGCATTCTTTGGAGCGTTATGACTTCTCAAAGGAGCCAGATCTTCCCTGGTACCCTTAATCGCCCTTTAAGAATCCTATATCTCAAAAAGATATGCTTATTATGAAAAGCCGCCTGTGCTTTCCATCATTTTACGAAATACGAAAGGAGAGAAAAATTATGATTGATAAGCAACAGGATTTTCTTACACTAACAGGTGCTGCACGTCGTGCACGGAGCGAAGGGTATGATATAACATACCACAGTCTCCGCAATCTCGTAGCCGCCGGTTACATAAGTCACGTACCGAACGGATCACGTATCTACATCTTTTACCCAAATTTGGTAAATTTCATCCAGAATGGTCTCACAGCTGAACAGAGCCTGGAGTATCAGCTCTCCCGCGCCCGTAACTAATTCGACCATCCGCCCTCGGCATCCTCCAAATGCCGGGGGCATTTTTGAAGCAAGTTCAAAGCAATAGGAGGTTCAATTCTATGTTCTGTGAAAATTGCGGTCATCAAATCTCAGATACCGCTAAATTCTGCTCTGCCTGCGGTCATCCCGTTGGCACAGCGCCATCCCCCGGTGCAGTAGCTCCACCTGCCGTTCCAGCCAAACGAGAATCGCCCCGGCTGAAAGCCTCGTCTGGCAATGGCAGCATCACACGAATGTCCGGAACACGCCGGAAACCATGGCTGCTCCGAATGCCGATCCCTGATCCTCACACCGGAATTACAGTCATGAAGGCTGTTGGCACCTACGTCACCCGTGAAGAAGCAGAAGCTGTCCGCGCCGAAATGATGAAGCGTCCGGCCACACCCTATCAGGACTCTACCCTGCAGGACTGCTTCCGGATGTTCAAAGAGTCCCGTGAATATAAGGGCCGGTCCGATAAGGCTCGCGAGCTCTATGACATTGCGTGGAAATATCTTCGTCCACTGTGGCACTTCAAAATTGCCGCCCTCTATGCGCAAGACTTCCAAAACATCCTTGATAAGATGGCCGATAACGGCCTGTCTCAAAGTATGTTGGAAAAAGAGCGTACTCTTATCAGTAAGCTGTATCGCACAGCCATTGGCTGGCGTGTCGTGGATGCCAACCTTGCATCTGTCCTGAAAGTCGAAGGACGCAAATCTCCGGAACGCGAGATTTTCACGGACGAACAGGTGACGCTGATCCTGAGCCAGAAGAACACGCCCACCGGGCAGATGGTAATTGCTCTTCTGGCCTGCGGAGTGCGTATCTATGAGCTGCTGCACTTCAAACACGAAGATTTTCACCGCACGGAATCCGGTGCTTATCTGATCGGCGGCTGCAAGACCGAAGCCGGACGCAACCGCATCATTCCCATTCTCGACTTTGGCATTCCGGTTTTTGAACATGCGTATGCCACCTCTGTGGAAAACGGTCCGCTCTTTCCCAATGGAAAAGGCGGTTTCTGGAATGAAAAGAACTGGCGTAACCGCAAATTCTATCCTTTCTTGGAGGAAATCGGCATCCAGCCGAATCCTTACGACGAAAATGGTAAGCGCAAACCGGAGTTTGCCGGGAAACTTGCCACCTATACGCCCTACACCACCCGCCATACCTACGCCAGCCTTTGTGACCGCGCAGGCGTCAACAAGGATATCCTGAAACGCGCTGTCGGGCACACGCCCAAATCCAAAACGCTGGATGAAGTCTATCTCCATCCGAAAGCGACCCAGATGATCGAAGCATTTGATAAGGCCAATCAGCTGGTCAATGATGAAGTTCTGACCACAACGAAGGCATAACAACTTCAAAGAGAAAAGCTGCTGATCCGTGAGAATTTTTCTCTCATGGATGGCAGCTTTCTTTTTTTGTTTGCACAATCTGTGTCAGGTCTCATCGCTTCATTCTTATTTAAAATTCAGCGGTGGAACTTTCTCCATCAGATCCTCCACGTTGCAATTCAGCGCACGCGCAAGGCGAAGCAGCGTTTCTGCTTGTGCTTTGTTGATGTCCTTCTGTCGCTGTTCGTACTGCTGGATGGTACGCACAGACACATCAGCCTGTCCTGCCAGTTCCGATTGGCTCAATCCGGCCAATGTGCGCATGGCTTTCAGGTTTGTTTCCGGCTTTGCCGCACGGTACAACTCGTTCATCTTGTCTGCAAACTGCCGTACATCCATCTCGTGGTAGGGCGTATACAGCAGCCGCACTTTCGTGATAGACACTGCCTGTTCAATCTCCGCAAAGCACAAACTGGTCAGCCACTGGTAATAGGCAAGAGCCCAGCCTGTCCAGTATTCCGGGCTGCGGTCGTAGGCATACGAGGGTTTCTGCATAGGTACGACTTCGCCCGCCTGCTCCAGTACAGCGCGGGCAAGTTCTACACCGGACAAGCCCACCAACACAGAACAATCCCCCTGTTCAAACCGAAAAGCCATCTTACTGATAAGAAACCACTGCCATGCCGTCTCCAACGGATAATGCAGATCGTTGACAAGATAATCCAACATCCGGGCAAGATTTTTCTGTGCAGCAGAAAGATAGCTTTTATCGTAAGCGTGGATCATTGGGCTTCATCTCCTCGTCGAGAATCGTGGTAATATAAAGGTCTCCCCTCTGACGGCGGTTGCGCTCCACGTCAAAATATTGGCGGCGGACTGTCTGGTCACGGAAGGCCTTTTTCTTATACCATTCTTTAGAGTCTGCGGTCTCATAGCCGAGAAATTCCAGCTGTTCAAAGGCCGCTTTGCTTTTCAGCACGAACTGCTGCCCCAGCTTGCCCAAGCGCATGGCATTGCACAACTGGCGGTAAGAGATTGCACCGTTGATAAAATCGGATGCAAAGAAAAAATAGCTGTCATCTGCCCTGTAGCCAATGATGATATCAGCAGACTTATAGTCGAGGTGAAAAGTGTTCATCAGGTATTCTTTGGCTTCTGCGGCCAGCGGGGCAGAAGTATCGAATTCGCGGTTCTCCAAAAGAATCGTCAGCCAATGCAGCATCGTGTAACCGGGAGCGTTCAAATCCAGAATGGTCAAACCGTCGCATTCGATTTTATACCGGTTAGCGTAGCCGTTGTGGTCGATGCCAACGCCCCACTCTTTGGCCATGTTGGGATTCTCGGTGCAGTAAAAACCGATGCCATAGTCATTGTAGGGCTTGCCATAGCCGAACTTTGGCTTTTCAATAATATGATCCGAACCGTGATAAATTGTTTTTTCCACAGAACCACCTCCTCGCTCCAATTATACTCCCGCAGGAGTATGCGTGCAAGAGCTTTATATGAGAATTACGCTATGCACAACACAAGATGTTTTCTGTTTTTATATTATCGATTGGTTTCCCGCAAAAAATCTTCCATCTGGATGACATTGCTGCGGAAAGTTTCATCAAAAACGTCCAGAGCTTTTTCTCTTTGCTGCACAGTAGCCGCTGTTTCCAGCAGCAAAAACGGAAGCTTGCAGAAATCATCGACGGCAAGGCCATATCCCTTAGTTGCATCCTCACAGGCCCGGGCGCAAAAAATGTACAGATTTTCCCACCAAGCAGAGCTGTTTTCTTTTCTGGACTCCAGAAAAAAGCGGATCAAAGCGTACTCAGCCCGGTTTGCACACCGTTCCACAAAAACCTGTAAAATGTCCGGATCGTGAGGCCCAGGCTCCTGGCAATACTGCCATACGATATGCTGCGGGATCTCCTGGCAATTTTGCAGTATATAAAGCAGCAGCTGCTTGGCAGCGGTGTTCTTAGGCTCCTGGTTTAGGTCGTCGAAACACTGATCCAAAATTCCATAGGCCTGTTCTGGCATATGCTGCCTTTGGAAAAGGTAGGCATGGACATCGGGATCTCCTTTGATGCACATCTCAGCCAGAATACGGGCAGCATTACGAACAAGATCCTGCTCCGTTTCGCTCTGCTCAAATGCCCAGATCAGACAGGCACGGCACTCTTCCGGATGGACTGGGTAAAGCTGCATGATAAACCATCCGGATGTATAGTGTAAAATGCAGCGCGGATCTTGCTGCAAAACTTTCCAATAGCCTTCACAGGCAAAAGGCTTGTCTACTCTACTGACTGCTGCAAGTGCATCTATCACGGCATAGCGAACCGAAGGATGCGGATCCTGAAGACCATGCTCGAGGACGGTCTTCCAATCCGCTACTTTTTCCGGGCACTTCCATAAAGTTTCTGCGATCGTTCGGAACGCATACCCCCGGATGCTGTTCAGTACGTTGTCCCGGAGACACTGGCAGGATTTGTTCTGTGGGTCGTTACACGATGTTATATTGTATGTGTTTTCCTGCGGATTTTTATGCTCAACTGCCAGAAAGCGCAGACGCTGATAGCTTTCAGCAGACCAAGGGGCTTCCGGGTGGTTGATCAGTAAACCGCAAAATCCTGAAGCCAGCTCATAATCCATCTCCGCTGTCATGCAGCGTGTGAATTTTTCAGCGACGGCTTCAACAGTTTCAAACCCGACCGCATCAAATACTTCTTTTTTTGCGAATACATTCAGGATTACCGCCGAATAATGCGCATCAATCTGCTCGGGTAGTTTTTCTGCAATACCAGCCAGCCGCAAAGGCTCTGTGACGAAAAAGTTTTCCAGTGTCCGGGCAAACTCTCTGGGAGAGGATTCCAGTCCCGGCCGATGGAAGTGCTGCTGAATGGTATCACGAGGTGATAGATGCAACATGTCCGAAGTGAGCAATCGGATCCATGCCGCATCGCTCAGCTTTTCTGCATGATCTGCAATGGACGAACGAACGGTATAGCTCTCTATGAGCCCTCCTTTTTTATACCATACATCTCCAAAGCCCTGCTCTTTCCGGCGCTGCAGCACAGCTTGCAGTGCTTTGCTTTTGCTTCTGGCTGGATCCATCGCGGGCAAAAGCGTCTCCTGCAGGCCGCCCCAGTAGGGCCAATATCTTTTTTGTTTAAACCGCTCTCGCGCGATTTCCAGCATATTGGGAGAGCGATTGGAAACAATGCGCTGCTCCATTTGGTCAAATTGATCATCGGACCAGAAGGGAGAGAACTTTTTCAGAACCTCTGCCGCATAGGTCGTCATCCGCTCTTCCGGGCTCGTTATGTCTAGAAAGTGTTCCGGGAACTTCTCCATCAGCCATTGATAGGCCAGCATGGCGTCTTGCTCCGGTAAAAGTAGGAGCGTTTTTAAAATCCATTCATGTTCCAACCAAGATTCTGTATGCAGATGATTTGCTATAAATTTTTCTACATACGGAAGATCCTGCTGCACCAGCTGCTGCAGCGAATCCTGTATCAGCTTTACATAGCAGCGTACACCATTGTAATATCTGTCATACGCTCGCCATCGCATCCGAGCATCCTCCCCTTTGGATACCTCAATTACCAACGGACACAGCGTTTCCAATACACCCTTGGGGCATTTCTGGGAAAGTTCCATGAATTTTGGTGCGATATATTCCTGATGTGACGATACCTGTCTAAAGGCAAGGGCCAGATATTCCACCGCCTTATCAGGGCATGTCTCCACCCAGGCTTCGTACTCACTGGTATTCAGCCCCAGGGCTGGCTGTGTTTTCAGGATCTGCAGGCATAGTTCAACCGTTTGACGTTCCAGATTTTTGTGCATCCAGAACAGACTTAAAATATTCCGGTCATTTTCCGGCGTTTTTCCAATATAGGGCAGCACCGCTTCTCTTACAAAAGCCTGGTCGCTCGTTACAAGCGGGCGCAGCAACCACAACGCCGTGGGGTCGGCCCAGGATGCGGCAAACCCGGCCGTTACATACTGCCGAATAAATGCACTGTGCCCCCAGAAAACACGGTGCAGAATTGTTTCTCTCCAGACATCTTCATTCCAGTGCGCCTGAATGAACGCTATGATTTTTTCTCCGGGAGCCTCTATCTGCCCGAGCGCTTCCCAAACGGTACACTTGTAATAATAGCGGATGTTTTTGCTGGTCAGAAAACTTTCGGCTCTGTCTAAAAACAATGTTGTGCCAGCGCGCAGCAGCACTTGCCAGAGCATCTGCAGCCGCACCCGATATTCCGGCCCCTGGGCATTGTAAGAAGGCAGAAGTTCTTCCACCTTTTTCCTGTGCAGAATATCTTGCAGCCAGCACTCTACATTCAGGTAATCGGCCATGCTTTGATGAACAAATGCCAAACAACCTTCATTTTTGTATAATACGTTTTCTGAAATCAGGAATTCCTGCACCTGCTGGTTGCCCGGGAGAGCCATTTCCGGGACACAAGGAGTTTCCTGCATCAAGCTCAGTAAAGCGTTTAGAAATGACTCGATGGCATCTGCGTGGATGTTTTTTTGCTCTCCATGCTGAATGATCTGCGTTTTCCATTCTTGCATCAGGTCAACCGGAGTAGTAAACGCATTATCTTTTCGTGCATCCTCCAGGAACTGCCAGATGTATAAGTAACAGGGGGTTCGCAAAATGCGCTTCATGGCTGGCAGCATACGGGCATAACGTTCTTTGCCTACAAAAAATTCCACTCGTTCCTCGTCCCATGCATGCAGTTTGATCTGTTCCCAGGGATCGGACTGCTCAGGGATTGCCAGAGTGCAAAGCCTGCGCAGTGCCAGATCGTTCTCGTAGTCAAACTTGCGGCTAACTAAAACGACCCGGACAACCCGGTTTCCACTGCAGCTCAAAGCCTGCACCTGCCGCAGCATCTCTCCGCAGACATCCAGTGCTTCTTCGCAGGAACGGGTCGCCCAGCGAAGGGAGTCCAACTGGTCTAAGATGAGAACGCCCATCTGACCACTGGCCAACTGGCTTTCTAGGCAAAGCACTGGCGAAGCCCTGAATCCCAAAGCTTCGCCGTAGTATTCCGGTGTGCCTTGGGGAACCTTTTGGTCAACTGAAAGCGCCAAGTACGGAATATGCTCATTATCCAGCTCATCCAACAATGCTTGCAAACAACCACTTTTGCCGATGCCTGCACCGCCAAGGAGCAAAACATTTTTGCCTGCCAGAATGGTCTGCAACACCGTGTGAGCTTCCTGTATGGGGAAAGGATGATCGCCGATGGGGTGGAAGTGGGACTTGAACCGATGATTCAGACGCTCGATCTGCAGTGGGATATTGGTATCGGAGGCCAGAAGCCGGCGCTGGTATCCCCGCTGTTCCAGATATTGCTGCAATATCCCCGCCGTGAGCGTTTTGCCATAATTATCGTTCTCCGTCAGGTTCAAAAGGACATCATAGACATCATCCGGGTTCCCGGTGAACATACTGCCGAGCACGTATTTCCACTGATCTCCCTCTACCGAATCATCACTGAGCGTACATATTTCAAACTGCCGCAGATAGAATGCAGCCTGTTCCTGATCCGCTGCTGTCTCTCCCAGTCCAAGATTTTTTCGCCACTGATCGAATAGATTTTTTCGGTCATGCGTCGTCAGCTGATCCGTTACAAAGCGCTGACAGGAGTCCGAATTTCTGGCCGTCAGACACAAATCATTCAGCGCCACAAAGGGAAGTGCAGTCACAAACACAAAGTGATTCTGCTCCGTCTTTATATGTTCCTTGATATGCTGAAACACCTTATGCCGTGCTAACGCAGACATCGTCCAGTGCTCATTGCTGCCGTTGCGTGCCTTACACTGGTGAAAATCCTTCCTTCCGCCTTGGTATTCTACGATAATATCCGTGCCGCTTTCATCGTCACCTGTGGGCTCACTCTGTACACTCAGCAGGCCGCCCTGCAAAACCTTTGCCATGAGAGACACGAAATATCTTCGTTCGTATCGATTGCCAAACTTATCAGCGCGTCCGCCTAATTCAAATGCCATCGTCCGCTCCTTATTTTTAGAGGTCAATGTTTCTGCTTATTTTTAAGGATATTTTGCAAATAGCTTTCTGTCAAGAGCTTTTGTTTCAAATTATGATAGCTTTACGTCTGCTGACTATTGTTTTTCTGTTTTCTTTTCGTGCAAAGATATCCTGAAACGTGCTGTCGGGCACACGCCCAAATTCAAAACGCCGGATGAAGTCTATCTCCATCCGAAAGCCAACCAGATAATCGAAGCCCGAAGCCTTTGATAAGGCCAATCAACTGGTCAAGGATGAAGTTTTGGCTCTGCCAGAAGAATAATATCCCCACAAACCATAAACCCGTCAACGCATGAGATAGCAATCTCTTACGTTTGACGGTTTCTTTTTTACCTTAAAAGCACTCTTGCTCTGCGCTGTACCTCTTTTTCGATCATCTTCAAGCGATTTGGCGGCAGATTATAACGTGTCGCTCTGCGGTCAAAATGGAAATCCAGCAGCTTATGGAGCATTGCACGGTGACGAGGTTTCATTGCGCTCTTTGCCGCTGCAAAGAAATCATCGTATGCAAGAGGAAGCAGTGTGCGGGCATATTCATCAAATGCTTTCTGGTTGTCCCAAAGATCCGTTCCGCCCAGACTGAACAATGAGTTTCCATGGTCAAACAGCGGTGCAGGTGCGGCAATCGTGTTGGTCTTATTATCTACCAGCACACCAAAGTTTCCATAGTGGCGGTCTGTATTGCAAATGATTGCATCAAAGGCCAGCATATCTTCCAGTGCATCCACAAAGTTCTGCCCTAACGTCTGATAATGCGCTAAAATCGCTTTTATTCCGCCTTTGGACACAAGCTGTCCGATGGGAATATAAGAATACTCTTTGCTGGTGAACAGCTCACACTTGGAACAAAGCGTCTTATTCAGTTCTTTTGTCAGGGTGTATCGAATCGCATTCACGCCCATCACCTGCGCAACTTGATAAGCATACAGTTCCGAGTACGGTTCAAATCCCAGATTGCTGAACCCTGACGTGCCATCTTTATAAAGATAGACTTTTCCGTTTTGTCTGCGCCAGCATTTTGGCAGCATCCCGTTGGTCGAGAACTCCGGGCAGGACGCAAGCGAAGTTCGTATGCTGCTGCCATATCCTCTAAAGGCGATTGCTGCCAGCACCTGACTGAATCGGTTATCGTAAAGATTTACTTTTTCAAAGGTGTCACCGGAGCCCTCTGCATCTACCCAAAAGCAATCATTGAGTGAAAGACCTTTATTGGCTGCAATAATTCCAAGCGGTCGATTCAAAGAAAGCCCCACCTTAGAGAGCAGAGCATCTACATACGCGCGGTTCTTCGGAATTGTGCGATGCCGCAGCCAGCGTTCTACACCATCTTCTGATACAGTCAGGTTCAAAGGTAGAAAGGAACGGTTTTCTTCGTAGACCTTTATAATATGGAGGCCAGTATCTGCACTGTCCATGTTTGCTTCAAAGGTAAGCAGCGGCAAATCAAAATGCCTGATGGTGTAGCGCACAGCGATTTCTCCTTTCATCCATGATCTTTTCCTTTATTGTACGGCATCAGAATCCGAATGGAAAGTGCCACCATCATTCTGCACAAAATTCGATGATAAAATTTTATACCCAAAAATCTGCAAAAATCGGGTTTTCGGAGCCATTTTGCCGTTCCTCTCCGAATTTTGCTACAGATCTGCTACAAACTTGCTACAAACGACTGAAAAGGGGGCCTCCTACACGTTTCATTATCAATATGCAAAAGTGAATTCGTTTCACTTTTGCATATCAAAAAGCACGTAGATACAAGAAAAAGCCGCTTACCTTCTCAGGTAAACGGCCTTACGTTTGGTGGAGCATTGTCCACAGCACTCGAACCTAACACCTCTTCACGGGAGATGGTTTTGGAATCGTCCGTGAAGTTGAAATTGAGCACGACCCGGTCGTCAAAAACGTAGACCGAGTTGACAAAGGTATCAATGATCTGCCGCTGGTGTTCCATGTCTCTCATGTCACCCTTGCGGAATTTTTCAAACCAGAACCGCATCCATTCGCGGGTCAGGACTGGCTTTTTCAGCTCTTCTTCTAGAATGCTGGTGTTCAGGGCTTCCTTCCGGGCTTCCAGTTCGTCCAACCGCTGCTTGGTGGTCGGGGTCAGGATGCCCTGTTCAATGGCTTCCAGAAGGTTTGCGAGTCGTTTCTCCGTATCCCGGAGTTGTTCTTTCAGAACAGGCAGCCGGGTGTTCTCCTGCTGCTGGGCTTCCATGACCAAATCTATCAGCCGTTCGATGATTTCATCGCTGAAAATCACCTTAATGGCAGTGTCCACCACGAACCGTTCCAGCGGCTCCTTGCGGATGGCTTTCAGGTCGCAATGCGCCTTGCCGTGGCGTTTGGCGTTGCCGCACTTGTAGTAATAGTAGGTGTTTCCCATGTGGCTGGTGCCGCTTTCGCCACCCATCAGGGTGCCGCACTTGCCACAGAACAGCTTGGTGGTCAGCAGATATCTCACATCCTCTTTTGCAGGCCGACCATGGGCGATCCTGTTCTGCTCAAAACGCTGCTGCACCCGGTCAAACAGGTCCTGGTCAACAATGGCCGGAATGCCGCCCGGCGTCACAATGTCCTTGTAGCGGTATTCGCCGATGTAGCGGCGGTTGCGGAAGATCTGGAAGAAGCTGTTCTTCACGAACGGCTTTCCGGTGCGGGTACGCAGGCCGCGCTCGTTCAGGGATGCCGCAATCTTCTCAGCCGGTTCGCCGTCGGCATACCGGGTGAAGATTTCCTGCACGATGGGAGCCGTCTCCGGGTCGATATGGTACAGCCTGTCCTCCTTGCCAATGGTGAAGCCCAGCGGCACCACACCGCCGTTGTACTTGCACTGGAGGGCATTTTCGCGCTCACCGCGCGCCACTTTCAGGGCGAGTTCGGCGGAATAGTATTCCGCCATGCCAATCAGCATACTCTCCACCATAATGCCTTCAGGCCCCTGCGAGATGGGTTCCATGGCAGACACCAGATGGACACCGTTCTTTTCCAGCTGGTACTTGTAGTTCACGGCATCGAATCGGTTCCGGGCAAAGCGGTCCAGCTTCCAGACCAGAACCACATCGAAGATTTTCTTTCCGCTGTCTTTGATCATCCGCTGAAAGTCCGGGCGGTCATCCGTTTTGGCAGAGTAGGCACGGTCAATATAGGTGCCGACCACGGTGATGCCGTTCTTCTCGGCGTAGTCCTTGCAGTCGCGCAGTTGTCCTTCAATGGACGCTTCTCGCTGGCTGTCAGATGAATAGCGGGCGTAGATCACGGCGGTCATGGTTGCACCTCCTTGGCGTGTATTCGACTTGCCTTTATAGTATCGGGTCAAGCGCAGCTTGTCAACAATCTGCGAGCAGATTGAAATGTGAAAATTGCGAAACGCAGCGAAAAAGCTGAAAGCAAGAATCGTCCCGTGGCCACAAATTTTCAATTCTTGAAAATTTCTTGTTCATCCGGGACTTCACTTCTTCAACTCATGTGAGTTTCCGAAGTGCTCTTGTTGGGGCGTGCCTGCCCCAAACCCTGCTTATGTTTACTGAGGCACAGGGCCTAACCCCAAAGTTCCAGCCAGCATAAAGGCACCAAATATCAGAGCAACTATCCCCAAGCCGGCAAGGGCAATCAAAAAGGTTTGGTGGCAAGACTGGCCTTTGCACTTTCGGTATATAGCGTATCCCAGTAGCACAAGGAACGAGAGGATTGCTATCAATGGGAGAATTATCCCCACTACTGTAAAAAGAAAGGTGTCGAGCCGCCATCCGATATTATCCAGATATAGAATGAAAATTATGGCAACTGTAAGGCATCCAATAATTGAGAGAACACTTTTTCTCTCCTGCTGAATTTGCTTCTCCGCAAAATTTAACGCATTGTTCACAATTTCATTGTTCATCGCGATAGACATCTCTGATTCATCTATCCTTTCGGATTTCATAAGTTCTGCAACACTGACATCTAAAGCTGCGGCCAATGGCTCGATGGTATTGATGTCGGGGAACCCCACACCTCTTTCCCAGCGGCTGATAGCTTTATCGGTCACATTCAATTTTGCGGCTAGGTCAGATTGTGTCATTTTCTTGTCCTTGCGGCACTGGGCGATAAATGTACCAAACTTCTGTGAATCCATTTTGCTCCCTCCTTGCCACTACAAGATAGCACGACTATAAACCATTATCAAGAAATACCGCGGCTATTTTCGCCGTAAGATACTCTACGAATCGTTTACAACGATAACCGGTTTGATTTTCAATCTGTATAAGAGAGATTTAGCCGGTTCCCTGCGTACGTGCGTACACGCTCCGCAGGGATTCCAAAGGGGCTATGCCCCTTGGCACACAGACTTTGGAACAAAGTCTAGTGTGTTACACCTTGCCAGAGGTGTACACGCTCTCCCGGTACGCACGTACACAGCGATTGCCCCCAATGCGTCATATAGGGTGACGACCAAGTTCGCACAAAGCGAACTTGATTCCTCAAAGCAAAAGGCAGGATACCACCGTCATAGTGATACCCTGCCTTTGCTCGTTTAACGCTCTGTGTAGTCCTTCCGCAGAACTTCCGATAAACAAAAAACGTACCCGAACCCTTTTTCGTAAAGAATCGGGTTCGAGTACGAACTGTATGGTGGAGAATTAGGGACTCGAACCCCAGACCCCCTGCGTGTGATGCAGGTGCTCTAACCAGCTGAGCTAATCCTCCATATTCGCTTGTGTTGTGCGCTCCGAACTGGAACGTGATTATTATAGCACGGCCTTTGCAGAAATGCAAGCCCTAATTTGAAATTATTTTACTTTTTTCGAAACGCTTTCTCCGGCTGCAAAAATGGTGCGCCGACCGCCGGGCGTGCAACATTACCGCCGGGCAGCCGCATCGGCTGCACCCTGCACAAAAAATGTGCGGCAGGATGTTGCTCTTTGCCTGCAAATCGTGTATACTTGGGGCAGAAAGCCGTACAAAAGAAATCGAGGGATGAATATGACACTTCGCGGGATCATCACGCTGGTAATATTGGCTGTGCTGTTTGCGCTGGCTGTGGTCTGGATCTCCAGACAGGGCGGCTGGAAGGGCGAGGGCTGCAACGGCAACTGCGCCTCCTGCCACAGCCATTGCGAGGACCCGGACACCAAGAAGAAATAACCAAAACAGGGCTGCTGCACGAAACACGGTGCAGCAGCCCTGTTTTATGGTTGTGCCACAGAAACGACCGCGAGCGTTTCTGGGGCACTTTTCACGGCTGTTTGCTCAGAACGCGCCGCGCTGGGCGGCGTAGACAGCGATGGTGCTCAAAAGATCCTGCAACGCCTTCTGGTAGGTGGTGCGGCCGATGTGCAGCTGCTCTAAGATCTCGTCCTCCGGGCGCTGCTCAAAAAAGCGCATCCGTAGCAGGTCTGCCCGCATGGGGTCGTGCACCTGATAATAGTCGAGGCCCTCATCAATGGCGCTTTGCCAGCGGCGGTTTTCCGGCGTGCGCGCCCAGTGCCGCTCGCCGTACTTGCGCAGGGCGTTCCGGGTCACATCGCGCTGCTCCGGTGTCACTGGCGCTTCCCCCTTTTGGGCAGCTCCAGTGTTGCACTGCGCGAGAACCGGTTCTCGGCATCGAAAAAGCAGGCGTCCCGCTCGGCCATCGTCAGGCCCAGCATGGTGGAAAGCCGCTCGGCCTCGTCCAGCTTGAACTGGGTCTCGCCCAGCAGCTTGTGCCGCAGGGTGTTGCTGCTGATGTGCAGCACACTGGCCACATATTGCAGCTTGTAGCCGCTGTCCTGAATGTAGGTGTAGATCAGATTCGTGTTTGCCATGGCTTCGCTCCTTTTTGTAGTTCGCTGCGCTTGAAACAATCATTGGTTGTATTATACCCCACTGTTGATTGACTGTCAACCTATTATTTCCAAAACGCACCGCAATTGTTGATTTTTAGGAAATTTTCTGCTATACTCAAGACAGAACACTGTATCGCACACCACAACACATAGTTTTCAGGAGAACCGTCATGTCTGATCTGTCCACCCGTGTCCGTCTGCGCCGGGAGCAGCTGGGTCTTTCGCAGGAGGAGCTTGCCCGGCGCATGGGCTACCGCTCCCGTTCCTCCATCACCAAGCTGGAAAAAGGCATCAACGACCTGCCCCAGTCCAAAGTGGAGGAGCTGGCGCAGGCGCTGGAGACCACTCCAGATCGG
>ERZ791858.262-NODE-262-length-58455-cov-8.765753_pt1 | contig 58455 bp, 53 predicted proteins | sample MGYA00510284_ERZ791858 | MGnify/ENA primary metagenome ERZ791858 (study PRJEB30046, sample SAMN00792077) | human gut metagenome | study: EMG produced TPA metagenomics assembly of the A metagenome-wide association study of gut microbiota in type 2... | reverse complement strand
ACGAGTGGAAAAATCGGGTTATTAACGGCAAGAATCTGCAGGGAATGAATTTTGGTGTGGGAAAAAGACAGTCTCACGCCGGGCGTCTCACGTCTCACGCCGATGGTCATGAGCTGACAGTCACTAGTCTCTAGCGGAAGGAGGGAACCCGCTGGGCGGGTTCCTGGGAACGTATAAAAACCGCAGGCCACGGAAGGGCGTGCCTTCGGCTCGCCCCTACAACCTTGGGGTCGGATGTTGGATAGAACGGTCAGAGGAACGGATTGTTTGAAGACCCCGTTTCTCTGATTTTCTGTTGTATCTCTGATTCCAACGTGGTTCTGAATTTGTAAACCCTCAGGCCGGGACGGGCGGGCCTGCGGCTCGCCCCTACAACCTTGGGGTCGGATGTTGGATAGAACGGTCACAGGAACGGATCCTGGCGGGCCGCCCGGCGTGCGGCCCCTACGGACCCGTGATCACCTAACCACCTAACCACTTAATCACTTAATCACTTAATCACTTAATCACTTAATCCCCCCTCCAATCCCTCGTCCATTTACCTGCATATATGGTATAATTACTTGTCTACACAAATCCCAGTACTGGGGTGATTTTGCTGAAAAAGGGGGCTTTTGTGCCGTGAAACATACTTTTGCTGTTCTGATTTCTTTGGGATTGGGTTTGACGGCTGTGCCGGGGGCTGCTTTGGCTCAGGTGGCGGCCAATGTGCCGGTGGACAGCCGGTATTATGAGACTATTGACAAACTTTCGGGGATGGGGTACCTGTCTTCGCTGCCCAACGGGGCCCGGCCCTACAGCCGTCTCCAGATGGCCCAATGGGCCCTGGAAGCGAAGGAAAAGGCGGCGGAGAAGCCTCTTCCCGGGTACCTGGAGGCGGATCTGGCGGATCTGGAATCTTATGTGGCGCCGGAGGTGGCGGCTCTCCAGGGCAGCGGCACCGGCGGGGACGGGTTCCGGCTCCGCTCTTTCCAGGTGGGCACCGGGTATCTCCATGGGGACAGATTCTCCTACCGGGACAGCCGGACGGCCAGTGAATGGGCTCCGTTTGCCGGGACCAACGGCCACAAAAAGGGACGGAACGGCAGTATGGCCGGGGAAGTGGAGGCGTCCGGGAACCTGGGCCATGAGGTGGCCCTGGGGATCCGGGGCCGGGCGTCCTGGGACAAGGACAACGAAGGCACGGCCAGCCTGGAAGAAGCCTATGTGAAGACCCGGATAGGGGCCTGGGCCTGGGAACTGGGCCGGCAGGCCATGACCTGGGGACAGGGGGCCAGCGGCCATCTGCTGCTGGGGAACGGGATGAAGCCTCTTACCACTCTCCAGGCCCATCTGAATGAACCCATCCAGGCCGGGGGCTTCCTGAAGTTCCTGGGCCAGGTGGATTTCCATGCCTTTTACGGCCGTCTGGACGGGGACCGGGCGGAGGACGCGGCTCAGTGGGGCCGGCAGGATTACAACCATTCGGGGCTTTTGGGGCTGCGGCTGGATGTGACTCCCACCCGGTGGCTGACCTTGGGGGCTTCCCGGATTTCCATGCTGGGTGGGGATGAAAACGGTCTTTCTTCTCACGACTGGGGGAAATGGATTTACGGCCACAATGCGGATACCAAGGACAAATGGGACGATATCGGGGGCTTCGACTTCCGGCTGCGGCTGCCCGGGGTCCAGTTCTACGGAGAGATGTACGGGGAGGACCAGGCTCACGGACTGCCCTCGGACTGGGGCTGGCGGGGCGGTGTGTACCTGCCTCAGCTGACCCGGGACGGATCCTGGGATCTGGTGGCGGAAATGGCCCACACCAACAAGGAATGGTACGTCCACGGCACCTATCAGGACGGCTGGACCTACAGCGGGGACATACTGGGGGACTGGATGGGCAATGATGCCCGGAAGTACTATGCCCGGGTGAACCATTATTTCCCGGGAGCGGACCGGCTGGGGCTGTACTACCAGCGGACGGAGAAGGACCGGGGCAGTGACGGGCCGGTGATCCAGGAAACCGGTCTTACGGGACGGAAGAAGCTGAAGGACGCGGTGTATCTCAACGGGACGCTGGGGTATGCCTCCATCAAACAGGGGGCAAAGGACCATGCGCTGTTTGCCGGTGCGGAGGTAGAGTGGGATTTATAGGCAAGTGAAGAGTGAAGAGCAGGCCTCTGGCCGAGGGGGCATCTCACGTCTTACGCGGTCGGAGAGCATCTGCCGGAGGCAGATGCTCTTGAAGGAGAACGCAGCCGGGGGCTGCTAACCCACCACCATTGCGCAAGCGCAATGGTCCCCCGCCCTTGCAAAGGGCGGATATATGTGGGTGGGGTCGGATGTTGGATACAACGGTCACAGGAACGGTGTCTACGAGAAACCCGTTTCTGTGATTTCTCGTTGGATCTGTGATACCAAAACGACTCACGATGAACGATTTTTCTATTGTCTTGTCATTTGTCTGCTACAGAATAAACCTGGCTCATTTAAACAAACGGAATATTCGGAATCGTTAAAAAATAATCACTTGCTGTACATTTTTTGTTGCACTTCTTTTGCAAAGATGGTATGATATTTTACATAAACTGTCATAACTTTACAGATGAAGGAGCAGTTGATACCCATGCAGCAGACAATTGTTTTACCATCGGGATTTTCTTTGGATGTGACCAACATGCTGGGCGAAGGACGGATCCAGCCGGCGGAGGTGGAGGCGCTGGCTCCCCGGATCCGGCAGGCGGCGGAAGGGGTGGACAAGATCCGGAAGGAAGGATGGGCCAAAAACCATCTTTCCAAGGATGGGACTCCGGAACCGGTACTGTTTCCCCGGCTGCCTTATCCGGGCCCGGATTCTCCCAACACTCCGGAACTGCTCCAGGAACTGAAGGAATTCGGGGAACAGGTCCGGGAAAAGCAGGATGCGGTGGTATTCTGCGGCGTGGGCGGCTCCTATCTGGGGGGCAAGGTGCTGGCGGACTGCTGTGCCAGCAGCTATTGGCACCGTCATCTGGACCCTATGCCTGCGGTGTTCTTTGGGGGCAACAATGTGGATCCGGAAGATGCGGACAACATCCGGGACGGGCTGGTGAAACTGGCGGACAAATGCCGGAAGGACCTGGACCGTCCGTTGCGGGTGCTGCTGGTGCCCATTTCCAAATCCGGCACCACTTTGGAACCTACCGCTGCTTTCCTTCATTATTACAGCTTCCTGACAGGTGAGGAAAGCCTGTTCCAGGTGAGCTGTGCCGTGGTTACGGACAAGCGGATGGAAAAGGGGCCCCTGAACCGGCTGGCCCGGAAGTACGGCTGGCCCATGTTCGATGTGCCCAACGGGGTGGGGGGACGGTTCAGCGTCCTGTCCACACCGGGCCTTGTGGTGGGGGCCGTGCTGGGCATGGACATGGAGGAACTGCTGCGGGGTGCCCGGGAGATGGACCAGGCCTGCCAGGGCAGTGACCTGGACACCAACCCGGCTCTCCTGAATGCGGTGCTGAAGTACCTGGGGGCCAAAAACCACGGGGCAGTGATGGAAGTGATCATGCCCTACAGCCTGCGGCTGAAGGCGCTGGGAGAATGGTATGTGCAGCTGTTGGCGGAATCCCTGGGGAAACGGAAGGACCGGGACGGGAACACGGTGTTCTACGGACGGACGCCGGTGGTGGCCATCGGCACCACGGATATGCATTCCCAGACCCAGCTCCACCAGGACGGGCGCCGGGACAAGGCGGTCCAGTTCCTGTTTGTGGACAGCGAGAAAGGGCGGGTCCATATCCGGAATCCCTTCCCGGAAATCACGGAATATGACAAGTATGAGGGGCTGGATATGGGACAGGCCCTGGAAGTGGCCATGGAATCCAACGAAGAGGCCCTGGCCAGTGACCAGCGGCTGAACGCCCTGTACCGGCTGCCGGATGTAAATGAATACATGCTGGGCCATTTGTTCTACTTCCTGATGCTGAGCATCGCTTACGAAGGGGAACTGGCCAATGTGGATGCCTACGATCAGCCGGGTGTGGAAATCTACAAGCGGCTGATGGGGGAAAAGTTGAAGAAAAGATAAACAAGGGGTGCCGCCCAGCGGCACCCCTTTTCATTTCCCTATTCCCAAAGGCTCGTTCAATGCGTCTTCCAGCTGCTCCGGGGTGATCATGTCCTGTTCTGCCATCCGGTTCAGCACCAGGTTCCGGCGCTTTTTGCTGCCCTGCCAGTTGGCGTAGGGGTTCAGGGCGGTGGGGGCATAGGGGAGACCGGCCAGGGTGGCGGCCTGGGGCAGGCTCAGGTCTTTGGGCTTTTTGCCGAAGTATACCTGGGAGGCCTGCTTCACCCCGGTGGCACCGGACCCCAGGAAGGTGGTGTTCAGGTACATTTCCAGGATCTCCTCCTTGCTGCACCGGGCTTCCACCAACAGGGCCAGGGCCGCTTCCGCCGCTTTCCGCTTCACCGACTGGTCGGAAGTGAGCAGCAGGTTCTTCACCAGCTGCTGGGTGATGGTGCTGGCTCCTTCCACCACTTCGTCGTTCTGGATGTTCACCAGGGTGGCCCGGATGATCCCGTCAGGATCCACCCCGTGGTGGGAGTAGAACCGTTTGTCTTCCACCGCCACCTGGGCCTTGGGCAGCCAGGGGGACATCTGCTTCAGAGGCACCCAGTCTTCCCGGGGGATCCGGCTGTGGGCGATTTCCCGGATGTGCCACCCTTCCCACACCAGCTGGAGGGAACGGGGAAGTTCTTCCGGGGGCCGGGGGGTGCCGGCAGGGAAGGTCCGGGTTTCCTGGGCGGCAGGACGGGCCGGCCCGCCCACTTTTTCATGGATGGTGTCCGGCCGGGTCATGTGCCAGCACAGGGCCCCCGCCAGGATCACCAGGATGCACAACAGTTTCCGCATACGCATGTTCCCCCTTTTTACTCCTTCCATTGTAATGGATATGGCGGGAAAAATCCAATGGAATCGGGTTCACAAAATTGTACGGTCTTTTTGGAAAAAAGGTGGCTGTAAGACTCTCTTTCGTACTATAATGAAGACACATATCAGGACATGGCCTGCTCTGGAAAAAGTTGTGAAAAAGAGTTGCAAATTTATACATTGAAGCGTATAATAATGCAACATAAGGCAGGGATGGAAGGCGTGTCCTGATAAAGCGTATTCTATATGGTTCCGGGTTCCGGACAAAAATCCCAAATACCTGAATTTGGATTAGGAGGAAATGCAATGCAGATCAAGAATAACGAAATGAACATATTAGTTGAAGCACTGCCATATTTAAGCGCTTTCAAGGGCAAAACGGTGGTCGTGAAATATGGCGGCAATGCCATGCTCAACGATGATCTGAAGAATAAAGTCCTGGAGGACATCGTCTTCCTCCGCTTCGCCGGCATGCGTCCGGTGGTGGTCCACGGCGGCGGTCCGGAAATTACCGCCATGCTCAAGGCCGCCGGGAAGAAATCCGAATTCGTCAGCGGCCTCCGGGTCACCGACAAGGAAACGGTGGAAATCGCCGAACTGGCCCTGGTGGGGAAGACCAACACGGATCTGGTCCGCCGGCTGAACATCCTGGGGGGCAAGGCCGTAGGCCTCAACGGCAAGGACGCCAAACTCATCGAAGCCCGGAAGCATCTGGCGGATGTGTATGAAAACGGCCAGGTGAACCTGGTGGACATCGGCTATGTGGGCACTGTGGAAAAGGTGAACACGGACCTGATCAACCTGCTGCTGGCCAACGACTACATCCCGGTGATCGCTCCCACAGGCATCGGCCCTGACGGGGAAACCTACAACATCAACGCGGACAGCGTGGCCGGGGAAGTGGCCGGTGCCCTGAAAGCGGAAAAACTGCTGATGCTCACTGACGTAAAGGGCATCTACGAGGACCACAAGGACGAAAGCACCTTCCTGTCCACCCTGACCTTCGAAAAGGCTCAGGAACTGATCGTGAAAGGCAGCATCGACGGGGGCATGATCCCCAAGGTGAAGGCCTGCATCTCCGCCCTCAGCGGCGGGGCGGTGAAGACCCACATCATCGACGGGCGCCAGGAACACTCCATTCTCCAGGAAATCTTCTCCGACGAGGGTGTGGGTACGGAAGTCGTAAGAGACTGAAGGAGGAAGAGCGATACAATGGATACCAAAGAAATCATGGAAACCACTGATAAATATTATCTCCCGGTGTTCGGCCGGAGCCCCATTGCGCTGGACCACGGGGAAGGGGTTTACCTGTATGATACGGACGGGAACAAATACACGGATTTCCTGGCCGGGATCGCGGTGAATGCCCTGGGCTACGCTTATCCTCCTCTGGTGAAGGCGGTCAGCGAACAGGCGGCCAAGATCATGCACGGGTCCAACCTGTTCTATTATGAAATCCAGGCCAAAGCCGCCAGGCAGCTGTGCGAAGTCACCGGGTTCGACCGGGTGTTCTTCTGCAACAGCGGGGCGGAAGCCAACGAAGGGGCCATTAAACTGGCCCGGAAATACGGGAACAGCAAGGACCCGAAAAAGTTCAAGATCGTCACCGCCAAGGATTCCTTCCACGGCCGGACCATGGAGACCCTTACCGCCACCGGCCAGGACCACTACCATGAAGGGCTGAATCCCCTGCCGGAAGGGTTCATCTACGTACCCTTCGGGGATACGGAAGCCCTGGAAAAGGTTATGGATGATGAGGTGTGCGGGGTGCTCCTGGAACCGATCCAGGGCGAAGGGGGCGTCCATGTGCCTCCTGCCGGCTATCTGGAAAAGGTGAAGGAACTGTGCGAAAAGCACGATGCCCTGCTGATCTTCGATGAGATCCAGACCGGGGTGTGCCGGACCGGGTACTGGTTCGCCTGGATGCACAGCGGGGTGAAACCGGACATCATGACCCTGGCCAAAGCCATCGGCGGCGGCTTCCCCATGGGGGCTTTCGTGGTCCAGGAAAGACTGGCCCATGTGTTCGCACCCGGGGACCACGGTTCCACCTTCGGGGGCAACGCCCTGTCCTGCGCGTCCTGCTATGCAGCCATCAAGGCCATGAAAGACCTGGAACTGGACAAAAAGGCGGCGGAAACCGGGGCCTATTTCAAGAAGGGCCTGGAAGGACTGAAGGCCAAGTATCCGGACAAGGTAAAAGACGTCCGGGGCCTGGGACTGATCCTGGGGCTGGAACTGGCCAAACCGGGTGCCAGCCTGGTACAGGGAGCCCTGAAGAAAGGGTTCATCATCAACTGCACCGCCGGGAACGTGCTGCGGTTCGTACCGCCGCTGATCATCGGTGAAAAAGATATCGACGCACTGCTGAAGGGACTGGATGAGCTTCTGGCAGAATTCTGATAAAAAAGAAGGTATACTATGGCTTTGAGAAACAAGGATTTGATTTCCATCCATGATCTGTCGGTGGGGGAAGTGGCCACCATCCTGGATGTGAGCAGAAAACTGAAGAAAAAACAGAAGCTGGGAGAACCCCATGAATACCTGAAGGGGAAAACCCTGGCCATGATCTTTTCCAAGGCGTCCACCCGGACCCGGGTGTCTTTTGAAACCGGGTTCCATCAACTGGGGGGCCATCCCATCTACATGAGCGAAGCCACCTCCCAGATCGGCCGGGGAGAACCGGTCAAGGACACCGCCCGGGTACTGTCCCGGTTCGTGGACGGGATCATGATCCGCACCTATTCCCATGAAGCGGTGAAGGAACTGGCGGACTACGCCACGGTGCCGGTGATCAACGGGCTCACGGATCTGCTCCATCCCTGCCAGGCCCTGACGGACATGTTCACCATCCTGGAATACAAGGATGTGCTGAAGGGCCGGAAGCTGGTGTATGTGGGAGACGGGAACAACATGGCCCATTCCCTTATGTTCGCCTGCGCCAAGGTGGGCATGAACATGGTATGCGCCAGCCCCAAAGGCTACCAGCCGGATCCTCACATCGTGGCCCAGGCCAAGATGGATGCGGCCATTACCGGATGTACCATCACCGTCCAGGAAGACATGGAAGACGCGGCTAAGGGAGCGGATGTGCTCTATACGGATGTGTGGGCCAGCATGGGGGAAGAAGCCCAGCGGGAAGAGCGGAAAAAGGCTCTCCACGACTACCAGATCAACCAGCATCTGCTGGATCTGGCCCGTCCGGACGCCATGGTGCTCCACTGCCTGCCCGCCCACCGGGGGGAGGAAATCACCGACGATGTGATCGAAGGACCTCACTCTGCAGTGTTCGACGAGGCGGAAAACCGGCTCCATGTGCAGAAAGCCATTATGGCCTTGCTGATGAGCGACGCGGTGCTGTAAAATAAAAAGATAGAACGAATAAAGGAGAGACGTACAATGGATAAAAAAGACATCAAAAAAGTAGTCCTGGCTTATTCCGGCGGTCTGGATACTTCCTGCATCATTCCCTGGCTGAAGGAAAACTACAACAACTGTGAAGTGATCACGGTGACTGCAGACATCGGGCAGGGGGAAGAAGTGGCTCCCGTCCATGACAAAGCCATTAAATCCGGTGCCAGCAAGGCCTATATCCTGGACCTGCGGGATGAATTCCTGAGAGAATACGCCTGGCCCATGGTGAAGTCCGGTGCCGTCTATGAAAAGAAATACCTGCTGGGCACCTCCATTGCACGGCCCATCATCGCCAAATATCTGGTGGACATTGCCCTGAAGGAAGGGGCGGACGCCATTGCCCACGGGGCTACCGGCAAGGGCAACGACCAGGTCCGGTTCGAACTCGGCATCAAGGCCCTGGCTCCCCAACTGAAAGTCATCGCTCCCTGGAGAGAATGGCAGATCAAATCCCGGGATGATGCCATCGACTACGCTGCTGCCCACAATATCCCGGTCCCTGTGACCAAGAAAAAAGACTACAGCATGGACCGGAACATCTGGCACCTGTCCCACGAAGGCAGCGACCTGGAAGATCCCTCCAACGAACCCAAATCTGAAATCTACATCATGAGCCAAACTCCGGAAGCCGCTCCGGACAAGGACGAATACCTGACCCTGGACTTTGAACAGGGGGTTCCTGTGGCCGTCAACGGCAAGAAGATGGAACCGGTGGAAATGATGGAAACCCTGAATGAAATCGGCAAACGGAACGGCATCGGCATTGCCGACATGGTGGAAAACCGGCTGGTGGGCATGAAGGACCGTGGGGTTTACGAAACTCCTGGCGGCACCATAATCTACTACGCTCACAACGAACTGGAAAACCTGTGTCTGGACCGGGCCACCTACAACTACAAGGAACAGATCGGCATCCGGTATGCGGAACTGGTTTACGACGGCATGTGGTTCTCTCCTCTGCGGGAAGCCCTCCAGGCTTTTGTGGATGAAACCCAGAAGACCGTCACCGGTACCGTGAAGATGAAGCTGTACAAAGGCAACATCATCTCCGCCGGCACCACCAGCCCCTATTCCCTGTACAGCAAGGAATACGTCACCTTCGGGGAAGACGAAGTGTACAACCAGGCTGATGCCCAGGGCTTCATCAACCTGTTCGGGCTGCCTCTTACGGTAAGAGCCCTCATGAAACAGGGGAAACTGAAATAATGAGCAAGACGAAACTGTGGGGAGGCCGGTTCAGCAAGGACACCAACGCCCTGGTAGATGCCTTCAACGCCTCCATCGATTACGACAAACGGCTGTATCATGAGGACATCCGGGGGAGCATCGCCCATGCCCACATGCTGGCCAAGGTGGGGATCATCAGCCAGGAAGACGCTGCAGCCATCGAAAAAGGGCTGAAGGAGATCCTGGGAGAGATCCAGGCCGGGAAATTCAACTTCAGCACGGAGCTGGAAGATATCCACATGAACATCGAGGCGGCCCTGACGGAAAAGATCGGGGACGCCGGGGCCCGGCTCCATACGGCCCGGAGCCGGAACGACCAGGTGGCCCTGGACATGCACATGTACATGAAACGGGAAGTCACCGAGATCATGGAGCTTTTGATCGCCTTTGAGGAAGCCCTGCTGACCATGGCGGAAAAGCACCTGAAGACCCTGATGCCCGGGTATACCCATCTCCAGCGGGCTCAGCCCATTACCTTTGCCCATCACATGCTGGCCTACTTCAACATGCTCCGCCGGGATTTCCGCCGGCTCCAGGGAGTGTGGGACGGGGCGGACATCATGCCTCTGGGGGCCGGTGCCGTGGCCGGGACCACCCTGCCCATCGACCGGTTCCAGGTGGCGGAGGAGCTCCATTTCTCCCAGGTGTACGGGAACAGCATGGATGCAGTGAGCGACCGGGATTATGTGCTGGAATTCCTCAGCTTTGCTTCTCTTCTCATGATGCATCTGTCCCGGCTCAGCGAGGAAATGTGCCTGTGGTCTTCCACGGAATTCGGGTTCATCGAGCTGGATGACGCTTTTGCCACCGGCTCTTCCATGATGCCTCAGAAGAAGAATCCGGACATCTCTGAACTGGTCCGGGGGAAGACCGGCCGGGTGTACGGCCACTTGACCGCCCTTCTGACCACCCTCAAAGGGCTGCCCCTGGCTTACAACAAGGACCTCCAGGAAGACAAGGAAGGGTTCTTCGATGCCATTGACACGGTGAAGTTCTCCCTCCAGGTGTACCGTGACATGATCCTCACCACCAAAGTCAACGAGGAAAAGATGGCGGAAGCGGTCCACAAGGACTATTCCAACGCCACGGACCTGGCGGACTATCTGGTGCGGAAGGGGATGCCCTTCCGGAAGGCCCATGCCGTTGTGGGGAAGGCGGTGGCCAAGGCCATTGCCGAACACAAGCTGCTGGGTCAGCTGACCCTGGAAGAATACAAGGAAATGTGTCCTCTCTTCGAGGCGGACCTTTTGGAATGCCTGAAACCGGAAAACTGCGTGGCGGCCCGGACCAGCTACGGCGGCCCTGCTCCCCAGAACAACGCCGAACAGGTGAAGCTGGGAAAAGAAGCGGTGGAAGAGCAGAAGAAAGTGCTGGAAGAATTGAAGGAACGGATATAAGAAAAAAAGGGGTGCTGCACATTGCGTGCAGCACCCCTTTATACGTTCCGTTTTGCCAGGCGCTCTACGGGTTCCGGGTTGGGGGTGAACTGGGGGTCGAAGTCTGTGTTCAAAAAGGCCAGGGCGTAGGCCACTCCCATGGCGGCACCAGTGGTGAGACCGGTTTCATCCATGTCGAATTCCGGGGTGTGGTGGTTGGCCCCGCAGCCTTTTTCCGGGTTGGCGATGCCGGTGAAGGCCAGGACTCCCGGATATTCCTGGAGGAACAGGGCGAAGGATTCCGAGGCCATCCAGGGCTGGGGATCCTGAAGGGCATCCGGTCCCAGGGCGTCCGCCACTGCCTTCCGGCCCAACTGGGCGCAGGCCGTATTGTTCCGGGCTTCGAACAGGGCTTCGGGCATGTGCTGGATCTCCGCCTCACAGCCGTAAATATCAGCGTTGGCGGCCAGGGCTTTCTTCAGGAAGTCCTCAAAGGGCTTCCCGGCCTTCTGGTAGTTGAAGAACCGGGCGGTGCCGCCGAAGGTCAGGTCTTCCGGGATCACATTGTACTTTTCTCCGCTGTGGACGAATCCCAGGGAGAAGGTGAGGCATTCAAAGGGATCCACCTTCCGCTGGCGGAATTCGTTCAGCTGCTGGTAAAGGGCGGCAAAGCAGTCCATAGGATTGTTGGCCAGGTCCGGCCGGGCTCCGTGGCCGAAGGTCCCCTTCAGCCGGATCACAAAGGAACAGCCGCCTCCCATGACCGCCCCGGGGCTGATGGACACTTTCCCTGCCGGCAGGTCCCACCGCACATGGGTGGCGTAGCAGCCGTCGATGGTGAGGCCGGATTCCTTCACAATATAGGGCAGCAGGTTCTGGATGTCCCCGCTTTCTTCTTCTCCCCGTTCAAAGCACAGCACCACTTTCCCGGCAAAGGCTTCCTTGTGGGAAACCAGGATCCGGGCGGCGGTAAGCAGCATGGCCATGTGGCCGTCGTGGCCGCAGGCATGGGACACTCCGGGCACTTGGGAAACGCAGACTTTGGGACCTTTCAGATTTTCCGGATTTTCGGCAATGGGGAGAGCGTCGGTGTCCGCCCGCATAAGCAGGGTCTTTCCGGGCTTTCCGCTGTCGATGATCCCCAGGAGCCCTCCGTCAGGGACGTTGATGGTGGGAATCCCCAGGTCCTTCAGGTAGGCTTCCAAAAAAGCGATGGTGTTCACTTCCCGGCAGCTGAGCTCCGGGTTTTCATGGAAATGGCGGCGGAGGCGGAGGGTTTCAGGAAATTCCGCCTGGGCCAGGGCAAGGATATTCATAAGCAGATTCCTTTCTACAGCAGATTGTGAAAATGGGATTTTCCTTCAGTATACCACGGATGATTGTCATTTTTTCGTCTTCAGCGTATAATTATAATATTGTATTGAAGTGGATTTCTGTACCCATGAAGATAGAGAAATTGGCGGTAAGGAGGATGAAGTATGGGAGGACATGTAATTGGCCTGATCCACACCGTGACCATGCTGGATGTAATCGATATCCTGGTGGTGGCGTTTTTTCTCAATAAACTGTACCAGATGCTGAAGAACACCCGGGCGGCGTCCCTGGTGAAAGGGCTGTTGATGCTGCTGGCAATTATGCTGATCAGCAAGTGGCTGAATCTGTATGTGATCAACTGGATCCTGGAAAAATTCATGACCGTGGTGATGATCGCCCTGCCGGTGGTGTTCCAGCCGGAACTCCGCCGGGCCCTGGAGCAGATCGGCCGGGGGAAACTGTTCCGCCGGAGCACGGTGCTCAACGAAATGCAGGTGGAGAACATGCTGGAAGCGGTGGCCACCACCGCCGACGACCTGAGCCGGAACAAGATCGGGGCACTCATGGTGTTCGAGCGGGAAACCGGGCTGGATGACTACATCGAAACCGGGATCCCCATTGACGGGCTGATCAGTACGGCCCTGTTCGAGAACATCTTCATCCCCAACACCCCCCTCCACGACGGGGCGGTGATCATCCGGGGAGACCGGATCGCAGCGGCCAGCTGCCTTTTGCCTTTGACGGAAGCCCGGAACCTGAGCCAGGAACTGGGGACCCGGCACCGGGCGGCCATCGGCCTTTCAGAACAGACCGATGCCCTGATCCTGGTGGTCAGTGAAGAAACCGGGACCATTTCCCTGGCCCGGGGGGGCGCCCTCCAGCGGTACCTGACCCACCGGGATGTGAAGGACCTGCTGCGGCCGGTGATGAAGACTCCCATGCTGAACTGGAAGGATACCATCCTGGCCAAACTGGGGAAGAAACATGCCCCGTCCGACGACCAGAAAGGAGGCAGCGGCCATGGTGAAAAATAACCAGACCCCCAACCGGAATTCCTGGCTGGTGCGGATCATGTCCGTGGTCTGTGCCTGCATCCTGTGGGTGTATGTGATGAACGAACAGAACCCCATCACCACCAAGACCTTCCAGGTGCCTTTGACGGCCCAGAACCTGGCGGAAGACATGGTGGTGAAGGACCTGCCGGAAACGGTGAATGTGAAGGTCAGCGGCACCCGGTCCCAGATCGCCGTGCTCCGGGAAGGGGACGTCAAGGCCTTCATCGACTTTACCGACGCCCCCAAGGGACGGAACACCTATAACGTCCAGGCCACCACCCGGATGGGGGAAGTGGCGGAAGTGACCCCCAGCCTGCTCCAGCTGGAAACGGACTCCCTGGCGGAAAAGACCATGACCCTGGAACCCCGGATCGTAGGAGTGCCCAACAGCGGGGTCACCGTAAGCCAGATGGATCTGTCTCCCACCAAAGTGACCATCAAGGGGGCCAGCGCCCGGATCTCCCAGGTGGACAAGGTGCTGGTGATGGTGGATATCAGCCACCACGACCGGAACTTCTCCACAGATGCCACAGCGGTGGCAGTGGACCGGACCGGACGGGAAATGTATGACGTGAAGGTGGTGCCCGGGAAGATCAAGACCACCGTGACCATTGTGCGCCAGCTGGGGACCAACGACTTCCCGGTGAAGGCCAATATGTCCGGACAGCTGCCGGAAGGGGTCACCTTAAAGAGCGTGAAGATCACCCCGGACAGTGTGCGGCTTACGGCGGAACCCAAAGTGCTGGGAGGCATCCGGGAAATCCTTACCGCCCCCATTGTCCTTAACAATGTGACCAGTGATGTGGAACTGAAGATGCCTCTCCAGATTCCGGATCAGGTGCTGGCGGACCAGCACAGCGTCATTGTGGAAATTACCTTGCAGAAAGGAACGGAAAAGCAGGATGGCAGCAAAGCCGACGGAAATCAGAATCAATAACCTGCGGGTGGGGCTGGACAGCCGCCATTCCCTGGTGCAGATCGTAGGGAAGAAATACCATTTGCCGGAAAAAGCCCTCCGGCAGGTGGAAGTGGTCCGGAAGGCAGTGGATGCCCGGCGGAAAAGCAACATCTGCCTGGTATACCATGTGAAGGCCAGGGTGGATGTGCCCACAGGGGTGCTCCAGAAGCTCCTCCGGGATCCCCAGGTGACCCTGTGGGAAGAAAAACCGGAACCCCCGGCGGTGTTCGGTACCGAAAAGCTCCAGGGCCGTCCGGTGGTGATCGGCCTGGGGCCGGCAGGCCTGGTGGCGGCTCTGGAACTGGCCCGGCACGGGTACGCTCCTTTGGTGGTGGAACGGGGCAGAGACCTGTCCCACCGGGTGAAGGACGTGGAACAGTTCTGGAAAACCGGGAAACTGGACCCGGTGAGCAATGTGCAGTTCGGCGCCGGAGGCGCCGGGACCTTTTCTGACGGGAAGCTGACCACCCGGGTCAACGACCCCATTATGGGCCACCTGCTCCGGACTTTTGTGGAAGCCGGGGCGCCCAAAGAGATCCTGACGGAACAGAAGCCCCACGTGGGCACGGACAAGCTGCGGCTTATGGTCACCGGGCTTATCAGCCGGATCAAAAAGGCCGGGGGCCAGATCCGGTATGAGACCCAGGTGACGGACTTCCGGGTGGATCCGGAACAGGGCCTTACGGCGGTGGAACTGAACGGGAAAGAATGGGTGGCCACCAACGGGGTGATCCTGGCCTGCGGCCACAGTGCCCGGGACACCTATGAAACCCTGCTGAAACGGTCCGTGCATCTGGAGGCCAAGGCCTTTGCAGTGGGGGTGCGGATCGAGCACGAACAGGCTCTCATCAACCGGGCCCAGTACGGGAAGTTTGCCAATCATCCCCAGCTGGGGGCGGCGGATTATGCCCTGATCTTCCATGACAAGGAAACGGGCCGGGCGGTGTATTCCTTCTGCATGTGCCCGGGGGGCCAGGTGGTGGCCTCTGCTTCGGAACAGGGGGGACTGGTGGTGAACGGCATGAGTCCCTTCAAACGGGATACGGGGCTGGCCAACAGCGCCCTGGTGGTGAGCGTGGATCCGGGGGATTTCCCGGCCGGTCCTTTGGGAGGCATGGAATTCCAGCGGAAGTACGAACACCTGGCCTGGAAGGTGAGCCGGGATTACCGGGCCCCGGCCCAGACCAGCCGGAGCTTTTTGGAAGGGACTGCTCCGGACCTGAAGGTGAAGTTCCGTCCCAGCTACCGGCCGGGCCTTGTGCCGGCGGACCTGCGGAAGATTTTGCCGGACTTTGTGACGGAATCCCTGGAACATGGGCTGCGGGATTTTGAACGGAAGCTGCCGGGATTCAGCACCCAGGGGCTGATGATCGGGGTGGAGACCCGGACTTCGGCTCCGGTGCGGATCCTCCGGGGAGAGGACGGCCAGTCGGTGAACTGCCGGGGGCTGTATCCCACCGGAGAAGGGGCCGGCTACGCCGGCGGCATCATGAGCGCCGCCATGGACGGGTACCATCAGGCCAGAAGGCTGATGGGGAGGTTCGGGGTACCCGTCGGGAGTCAGAAGGCTGAAGGTTGAAACCATTGGAAGGAACCCGGCTTGCGGGTTCCTTTGAAGGGAAACGCAGCTGGCGCTGCTAACCCACCACCAGCCTGACGGCTGGTCCCCCGCCCTTGTAAAGGGCGGATAGCCGCTCGGGCCTCCGGCCCATTGCCTAGGTGGCACCAGAGCATGGCCTGTGTGCCACTATCCGCCCTTGTAAAGAGCAGATATCCGCTGGGGGCTCTGGCCCATTGCTTAGGCGGCACCAGAGCATGGCCTGTGTGCCACTATCCGCCCTTTTCAAGGGCGGGGGACCGTTGCGCCTGCGCAATGGTGGTGGGTTAGCAGCCCTTGGGCTGCGTTTTCGTTCAATGCCAAAAGCCCATGGGGTTTGGCTTCCATGGGCTTTCAAAACTGTGCTATAATAAATTGATTGACAGTAATATACAAGGAGATGCTTTTATGGAAAACATCATCATCACCGGGCACAAGAACCCGGATACGGACTCCATCTGCTCTGCCCTGAGCTACACCTGGATCAAGACCCAGCTGGGGGAAAAGGTCACCGCCTGCCGGGCCGGGAAGGTGAACCCGGAAACCCAGTTTGTGCTGGACCACTGGAAAGTGGCGGCTCCGGAACTGGTGGAAAAGGTGGACGAAGGCCAGAAGATCATCCTGGTGGACCACAATGAAATGAGCCAGGCTGTGGACGGGCTGGACAAGGCCAACCTGCTGGAAATCATCGACCATCACCGTCTGGGGGGCATCGTCACCGCCAATCCCCTGTTCGTCCGGATGCAGCCGGTAGGGTGCACTGCCACCATCCTGTACAATGTGGCTGTGGAAAACGGTCTGACCCTGCCCAAGGAAATCGCCGGGCTGCTGTTCTCCGCCATCAGTTCCGACACCCTGTACTTCAAGTCTCCCACCACCACGGAAAAGGACAAGGAAGCTGCCGGTGCCCTGGCCAAGATCGCGGAAATCGCTGATCCCCAGGCCTATGCCCTGGAAATGCTCCAGGCCGGTTCCGCCATCAACTCCATGAGTGCGGAAGAAATCTGCCATGGGGACATGAAGGAATTCGACTTCCCTCAGGGGAAAGTCACTGTGGCCCAGGTGAACGTGATGAACGGGGAAGCTGCCAAAGCCAAATGGCCGGAACTCCAGAAAGCCCTCCAGGCCATGGTGGACGGAGGAGAAGCGGACACCACCCTGCTGATGGTCACCGACATTATGGATGAAGTCACCGAGCTGCTGTGGGCCGGCAAGAACAAGGACATCCTGGACAAGGCCTTCGGGAAGGCTGAAGCCGACGGCCATTACCACCTGCCCAAGGTGCTGTCCCGGAAGAAACAGATCGTACCGCCTCTGACCGACGCGTTTAAGGGGTAAGAGCGTAAAGGTGCTGCACAAAAAGCGTGCAGCACCTTTTTTGTCAATGGTCAATACCACCTACCCACCTACCCATCAATATATCCTATACCGTACCCCGTTTTTTCGTATTTTTCCCTTTATCCCATCTGTGGTATGATACATACAGTACATAGTGCTGTCTTTGTTTGGGAAAGGAGAATATGATATGGCGGATAAAATCAAGATGACCACCCCTCTGGTGGAAATGGACGGGGATGAAATGACCCGGATCCTTTGGAAGATGATCAAGGATATCCTGATCCTTCCTTATGTGGACCTGAAAACGGAATATTACGACCTGGGCATGAAGCACCGGGATGATACGGACGACCAGGTGACCATCGATTCAGCCCTGGCAACGAAAAAGTATGGGGTGGCGGTGAAATGCGCCACCATTACGGCCAATGCGGCCCGGGTAAAGGAATATGGCTTGAAAAAGATGTGGGCCAGCCCCAACGGCACCATCCGGGCCATTTTGGACGGGACGGTGTTCCGGAAGCCCATTATGGTGAAGGGCATCCGGCCTCTGATTCCTACCTGGGAAAAGCCCATTACCATTGCCCGGCACGCCTACGGGGACATTTACAAGAACACGGAAATCCGGGTGGAGGGCCCGGCCAAGGCGGAACTGGTGGTCACCGGAGCGGACGGGAAGGTGACCCGCCGGACCATTATGGACTTCCAGGATGCCGGGATCGTCCAGGGGGTCTACAACACGGACCGGTCCATCAGCAATTTTGCCCGGTCCTGCTTCAACTATGCTCTGGAACAGAAGGAAGACCTGTGGTTTGCCACCAAGGACACGGTGTCCAAGATTTATGACCACCGGTTCAAGGATATTTTCCAGGATATCTACGACCGGGAATACAAGGAAAAGTTCGAAGCCGCCGGCATCGAATATTTCTACACCCTCATCGACGACGTGGTGGCCCGGGTGGTCCGGTCCAAGGGGGGCATGATCTGGGCCTGCAAGAACTACGACGGGGACGTGATGAGCGACATGATGGCCACCGCCTTCGGGAGCCTGGCCATGATGACTTCCGTGCTGGTGTCCCCGGACGGCTGCTATGAATATGAAGCGGCCCACGGCACGGTACAGCGCCACTATTACCGGTACCTGAAAGGGGAAAAGACCTCCACCAACCCGGTGGCCACCCTGTTTGCCTGGACCGGGGCCCTGCGGAAACGGGGCCAGCTGGACCAGCTGCCGGACCTGGTGGATTTTGCCGACCGGCTGGAAAAAGCCACCATCCAGACCCTTGAAGAAGGGATCATGACCGGGGATCTGGTAGCTGTATCCACCCTGCCGGATAAAAAGAAGGTCAACAGCGAAGAATTCCTGGAAGCCATCCGGGAGAGGATGTAAGGAAGGGGGTGTTGCACGTTATGTGCAACACCCCCTAGCTGTAGAGCCGCATAGCGGCTCAAGTCTGGAGTCTGGAGTCTGAAGTCTGGAGCCGAATGTTAAATTTGCATGCAAATTTTTGAATATGTAGAACCTTAGGTCGAAATGATTTCTCAGCTTGATTTCAATTCTGGTTTTACAGAATCAAAAGGATCCGTCCAGCTAGACGGATCCTCTCCTGAGGCTTCCGACTTCGGACTCCTGACTTCAGACTAAAGGGGCTGTTGCGCATGCAACGGCCCCTTTTTCAATAGGCCCTTTTCCCGTACACCGGGTGTTCTGTAGGCTTCAGGGTCAGGCGCTTGGCCAGTTCCACGGCCTCTTCCAGGTGCAGGTCGGTTTTGTTCCCGTGCTCTTCGAAGATGCACATGGGGTTGTCGGCGCCGATTTCGCTGCCAGGCATATACAGGTACTGGTCGTTGTCCCGGTCGCCCAGGATGATGCCGGCACGGAGTTCTTCGGACATAATGACGGACATGATGATGTCCTCCTTTCAGGATAATCAAGGGAAAAGGGAAGGGGGGACCGGGCGGTGCATAAAGGCGGGCCGCCCGGCGTGGGGCCCCTACGGGTGTCGTTTCTCATTCTAACAGCCCTGCCATTCCCTGACAAGGGATTCTTTGGTATAATGGTGGGGTAGATTTGCAGGAAAGGGATGTGAGAGTATGAACAGACCCATTGCCAGTATTGATGTGGGAAGGGCGGCTTTGCGGATGGCGCTGACGGCCACTCGGGAAGAAGAGGACCGGCTGAAGGAGCAGCTCCGGGAACAGGGGTTCCGGGCGGCGGCTGTAGATTTTGGAGGAGAGTTCCTGCCTTCCATCAAGAAAATCGTGGAACGGGCGGTGGTGGCCTCGGAACGGCAGAACATCGTCACCGACACCCATGTGGGAGCAGGCACGGTGGCCGGGGCGGCCCATGAAGCCCTGGAACAGATGATGGACAAGGCCATCGGCTTCAATGTAGGGGGCAAAATCGGAGTGGCCCGGTACGGGGAGCACCTTTGTGTGGCGGTGTACATGAGTGTGGGGGTCCTGAACCTGAATGAACTGGGCGTGGGGCTGGCTCACCGGAGCCTGGCAGGCATCGATTGAAAAAAGCATAAGAAAGTGAAAAAAAGTTGTTGACATTTTTCGCTTTCCTATGCTAGAATAAGTGAGTCGTCGGATGGCGGCAAGGTAATATGGTGGATATGGTGAAGCGGTTAACACACCGGATTGTGGCTCCGGCACGCGTGGGTTCGATCCCCACTATCCACCCCACCTTTTTTTTTACCTTTTTGGGGCATAGCCAAGTCGGTAAGGCACGGGACTTTGACTCCCGCATGCGTTGGTTCGAGTCCAGCTGCCCCAGCCAAGTGATTCACTAGCTCAGTTGGTAGAGCACCTGACTTTTAATCAGGGTGTCCCGGGTTCGAGTCCCGGGTGGATCACCATTTTTTTATACCCAAATGCGGCTGTGGCGGAATTGGCAGACGCGCCAGATTTAGGATCTGGTGTCCAAGACGTGCAGGTTCAAGCCCTGTCAGCCGCACCAATATCATAAAAAAAGAAAGACTGTTGCGTTGGCAACAGTCTTTCTTTTTTTATTCCAGCGATTCAAAATAGGAGAATCTCCATCCCTTCAGGGTCTTTACATAGGGGAAAATGGTCTTTCTGGTTTCCACTATGTTGGTTTTGCCGTGGGCCGGGTCTTCCATCATGGGAGTGGATACTTCCAGGTTGATCCGGGTGGGGGATTCCCGCACGATGTTGATGGTGGAGGTCCCTTTCCGCAGGTCCCGGGCTTTGGCGCTGGGAGCCACGTACAGTTTTCCGTCGAATTCCCGGTACATCCGGCTGTCACTGATGATGAAACCGGCCAGGGCTTCAGTGAAGCATTCGTTGACTCTGGCCTTTAGGGCCATCATGTTGGGGTAGTTCTTGTCAGCCACTGTGTAGTAGATCATGTAGCCGGTGTCTTTTTCCCCTTTGCCGTCAGTTTTCAGGGGATGATGTTCGAACCATTCATAGACGGTGTTGGCTTCCTGGAAGGCCTGGATCACTTCTTGATCCGTGGGGGCTTCCGGGGAGGCAAAAGCGGTGAAGATTCCGCTGACCACCAGGATGGCAGTGAGGAACAAAGAACGCAGTATTTTCATGGAATGCACTCTCCTTCTGTTTGGTCCTTTTATTGTATCATAGTTTGGCAGGATGTGGTATCATCTTCCCTGTGGGGGACAATCGGTCAACGGTCAGCGGCGGTCGGAAGCCGGCAAGGCTGGCTTTGAACAACGACGAACGATGAGCGATGAACGATCCACGCTAAACGATGAACGAAACCAAGGAGTGTGCATAACGTGAACTATCAGGCGGTGGTGTTTGATCTGGACGGGACCCTGCTGGATACCCTGACGGATCTGTGGAACAGCGTGAACGAGGCCTGCCGGGAATACGGCTGTGCCCCCAGGACCAGGCTCCAGGTGCGCCGGGCCCTGGGAAACGGCCTGGAGAACCTGCTGCGGAAATCCCTGCCCCAGGAGGACGAGAACAAATTCCAGCGGGTGTTCCAGGATTTCCGGGCCTATTATCTGAAGCACTGCAATGAGGCCACCCGGCCCTATGATGGGATCCCGGAATTGCTGAAAGACCTCCAGGCCCTGGGGGTGAAGCTGGCCATTGTATCCAACAAGGCCCATCCGGCGGTGCTGGCCCTCCGGGACCGGTATTTTCCGGAAACCATGAAAGTGGCCATGGGAGAAAGCCAGGGAGTCCGCCGGAAGCCGGCTCCGGATACGGTGGTCCGGGCCCTGGAGGAACTGGGGATCCCCAAAGACCAGGCGGTGTATGTGGGGGATTCAGAAGTGGACAAAATGACGGCGGACAATGTGGGGATGGACTGCTTCCTGGTGACCTGGGGGTTCCGGGACCGGGACGAACTGGCGGCCCTCCGGCCCACTGCCCTCATCGACCGACCGGAACAAATCCTGGAGAAAATAAAGGGATAGGGAAAACACTGGACAATATAGGGTTCAGGCGGTATAATACAGATAAAAGAGCAACCCTCCGATGTGCGAGTCGAATTCCATATGTTTTGAGCCAACACTCTCTATAAGGGAGCCCGTGAACTCCGGCCGTTGATGATATGCCCTTTCGAGGGGACATCAGATATGACAGGGAGGGCACCCACCTGCTTAGGCAGGTTCAAAACTCGGAATTGGTACGGCATTGTAGGGCTCTTTCTTTTTTTATACCAAAATAAAGGAGCCGTGAACGCGGATGCTCATCCAGATTTTCCTGGTGGTCCTGCTGGACCGGATCACCAAATTTTTCATTACCCATACCATGACCGTCGGCATGAGCTTCCCGGTGATTCCCGGGGTGGTGAGCTGCACCTATGTGCTGAACCCGGGGGCGGCTTTTGGCCTGCTGGAATACCAGCGGGTTTTCTTTGTGGTGATCACCCTTCTGGCGGCAGGCGCCGTCTTCTATTTCCGGGACCACATCCACCGGGAGGGACCCAAGGCCCGGCTGGGGACGGGACTGTTCCTGGGAGGCGCCCTGGGGAACCTGATTGATCGGATCGCCACCGGGTATGTGATCGATTTTGTGGACTTTCATTTCTGGCCGGTGTTCAACGTGGCCGATATTTTTATCTGTGTGGGAGTGGGGCTGATCGTATGGAGTATGCTGGAGAACGAAACCGGGAAAACCCGGCAACCGGAACCCAAGGACAAACCGGGGACGGGAGCCGTCTGATCGTAACAGAACCGGCGGGGCCGGAAGAAAAGGGCCTCCGAACCGATGTGTTCCTGGCCGCCCGGCTGGACTGCACCCGGTCCGCCGTCCAGCATGACATCCAGGAAGGCCGGGTGACCCGGCAGGGGAAACCGGCCAAGGCCAATACCAAAGTGAAAGAAGGGGACGTGTTCCAGGTGCTGGTGCCCCCGCCGGTGGATCTGGCGGCCAAACCGGAGAACATCCCCCTGGACATCCTCTATGAAGATGAGGATGTGATCGTGGTGAACAAGCCCCGGGGGATGGTGGTCCACCCGGCGGCGGGGAACCCGGACGGGACGCTGGTGAACGCCCTGCTGTACCACTGCAGGGACCTTTCCGGGATCAACGGGGTGATCCGGCCGGGGATCGTCCACCGGCTGGACAAGGACACCAGCGGGGTGATGATCTGCGCCAAGAACGATTTGGCCCACCAGTCCCTGGCGGAGCAGATCCAGAAAAAGGAAGCCAAACGGACCTACCTGGCCATTGTCCGGGGGAACGTGAAAGAGGACCATGGGCACATCGAGACCCAGCTGGACCGGGATCCCCGGGACCGGAAGAAGATGGCGGTGGTGCCTGCAGGGGGCCGCTGGGCGGCTACTGATTATGAGGTGCTGGAGCGGTACGGAAAATTCACCGTGGTCCGCTGCCGGCTCCTGACCGGCCGGACCCATCAGATCCGGGTCCACATGACCTATATCGGCCACCCTCTGGTAGGGGATCCCAAATACGCCCCCCAGAAGACCTGCTTTTCCATCAGCGGACAGGCCCTCCATTCGGAGCAGCTGACCTTCCGCCATCCCCGGACCGGAGAGTGGATGACCTTCACTGCCCCGGTGCCGGCTGATATGCAGACCATCCTGACCCGTCTCCGGAACGGGCAGTTCCATTGACAAGGAGGAAGTAACATGAGCGTTTCTGTGAAGAAAAAAACCATTATGGATGCCGATGCCATGCGCCGGGCCCTGGTCCGGATCTCCCACGAGATCGTGGAACGGAACAAAGGGGTGGACAATGTGGCCCTGGTGGGGATCCGCACCAGGGGAGTGCCTCTGGCCAACCGGCTGGGGCAGGAAATCGAAGCCATCGAGGGCGTGAAGCTGCCGGTGGGCTCCCTGGACATCACCCTGTACCGGGACGATCTGTCCACCCTGGGGTACAACCCGGTGATCAGTGAAACGGACATTGATTTCGACCTGAACGGAAAGACGGTGATCCTGGTGGACGATGTGCTGTTCACCGGCCGGACCATCCGCAGCGCCCTGGACGCCCTGATCGACATGGGCCGGCCCAAGGCCATCCAGCTGGCGGTGATGGTGGACCGGGGCCACAAGGAACTGCCCATCCGGGCGGACTATGTGGGGAAGAACGTGCCCACCAGCAACAGTGAGACCGTGGATGTGTCCCTGACGGAAATCGACGGCAGCGACGAAGTGGCCCTGTCCGACATCCAGGGATAAGAAGGGACTGCCGTGCGTTTAAAAAGTTTCTCAGCCCATGGGTTCAAATCCTTTGCAGACAAAGTAAATATCGAATTCGAGCCGGGGATCACCGCCATTGTGGGCCCCAACGGCAGCGGCAAAAGCAATATCTCCGACGCCATCCGGTGGGTCATGGGGGAACAGAGCGTAAAGTACCTCCGGGGCACCAAAATGGAGGACGTGATCTTCGCCGGCAGCAGCGGCCGCCGTCCCATGGGTATGGCGGAAGTGGACCTGGTGTTCGACAACACGGACCACACCCTGCCGGTGGATTTCGACGAGGTGAGCCTCCAGCGCCGGGTGTTCCGGAGCGGGGACAGCGAATATTCCATCAACGGGAAGAACTGCCGGCTGAAGGACGTGGTGTCCCTTCTGGCGGATACCGGGCTGGGACGGGGGTCCCTGTCCATCATCGGTCAGAACAAGATCGACGAGATCCTCAACAGCCGTCCGGAAGACCGGCGGGCTATTTTCGAAGAAGCGGCGGGGATCGCCAAGTACCGGATCCGGAAGAAGGAAGCCCTCCGGAAACTGGACGACACGGCAGCCAACCTGCTGCGGATCCACGATATCCAGAGCGAGATCGAAAACCAGCTGGTGCCTCTGGAAGCAGCAGCGGAAAAAGCCCGGCAGTATGAAGCCATCAGCACCCGGCTCCGGCAGGTGAAGGTGACCCGGCTGCTGGGCCAGCTGGCTTCTCTGGAAAAAGAAAAAGCCCGGCTCACGGAAAAACTCACTCTGCTGGAAACCCAGCTGAAGGAACTGGCGGAACTGTCCGGGGCCCTGGGCAAACAGCAGGAAGCCCTGGAACAGCGGCTCCAGGAACGGGAAAACGCCTACAGCGCCTACCAGGAACAGATCCTGGCCCGGGAAAAGGAAGCCGCCGGGTACCGGAGCCAGAAGGCGGTCCAGGAGGAACGGATCCAGCAGAGCCGGAACCGGATGGACCAATTGGCCAAAAACCGGTCCGCCCTGGAAGAGGAACTGGCCCGGAACCAGGAGAACCTGGACCTGGTAACAGAGGAATACGACCGGCTGGAAGAAACCCAGTACCGGGCCAAAAAGCTCCTGGAAAGTGCCGCCACTGAAAAGGAGACCCTGACGGAAACCGTCCGTCAGGGGGAAGAAAAACTGAAGGCCTGGCAGGAACAGGCCTTTGACAGCATGCGGACCCTGGTGATGACCCGGAACAAACTGGCAGGGGTCCGCCAGGAACAGGACCGGATCCACCGGCAGCAGGAAAGCCTGAAGGAAAAGGTCCGGGAGGCGGAAGAGGCTCTCCAGGAAGTGACCGCCGCCCTCCAGGGGGAAAAGGACAGCCTGGAAACCCTGGAAGACCGGAAACAGCAGCTGGAAGAAACCGCCCGGCAGCTGAACGGGGCCCTGGAACAGAGCATCCGGTCCTACCGGGAACAGGAAGGGGTCCTGGAACAGAACCGGCGGACCCTGAACCAGAAAAAGGCCCGGCTCCAGGTGCTGGCCGCCATGGAGCGGGAACATGAAGGGTTCAGCAAAGGGGTCCGGACGGTGCTGGAGGCCCGGGCCCCCTTCCGGGAAAGAATCTGCGGTGTGGTGGCGGAGCTGTTCACTGTGGAGGATGCCTATGTGACGGCCCTGGAAACCGCCCTGGGGGGTGCCCTCCAGAATATCATCACCCAGGATGCCCCTACGGCCCAGGCAGCCATTGCCCATCTGAAAAAGGTCCAGGGGGGACGGGCCACATTCCTGCCTCTGGATACCCTCCGGCCCCGGGCCCTGGGCGCCCGGGAAAAAGCGGCCCTGGGGTGTCCGGGGATCATCGGCATCGCCGGGGATCTGGTCCGGTGCGATCCTGCCCTCCAGCCGGCGGTCCGGTTCCTGCTGGGACAGGTGCTGGTGGCGGACAATCTGGATCATGCCCTGGCAGCGGCCCGGAAGGCGGATATGCGGGTGCGGATCGTGACCCTGGAAGGGGATGTGGTCTACGCCGGAGGCTCCCTCAGCGGGGGCCAGAAACAGCAGGGGAAAAGCTTTCTGTCCCGGAAGCAGGAGATCCGCCGTCTTACGGAAGAAACATTCCAGCTGGAAAATGCCGGGAAGGAGTTCCAACAGGCTCTGGACGGCCTGGCGGACAAGGGACGCCGGGTAAAGGAGAAGCGTCAGGAGGCCCTGGATGCCCTCCAGAAAATCGCAGTGGAAAAGGCCGGGGCGGCTGCCCGGGTCCAGCAGGAAGAAGCCCAGAAAAAACGCCAGCAGGAGAACCTGGAACTGCTCCTGGCGGAAAAACGCCAGGGGGCGGAGGCTTTCCTGGAACTCCAGCAGCAGGTGAAGGAACTGGCACCCCAGGTGGAACAGCTGGAAAACGCCGATGTGGAAGGGAAAAAAGCGGCCCAGGCCCTCAGCGACGGGCTGGTGGAACAGCGGACGAAACTGGAAGGGGCCGCCCGCCGGCACCAGGATGCCCTGATTGCCGTAAATGCCGGGGAAAGCCAGCTCCAGGCCCTGAACGACCGGATCCAGTCCATGGACCGGATGGGCCAGAAAACCCAGGAAGAGATCACCCGGGGAGAAGAGGAATCCCGGCAGCTGGAACAGACCATCGGCAGCTGTGAAAAGGCCCTGGAAAAACTGGGCGGGCAGATTTCCGCCCTGGAACAGGAACTGGCCGGCAGCGACGGGGCCCGGCAGAAATTCCTGGAAGAACGGGAAGCCCTGCTGCAGAAACGCCAGGAGCTGACCCAGCAGGGGGTGATCTTCCAGGGCCAGGAGGCCAGCCTCCGCCAGAAGATCCACAACAGCGAAATGGACCAGGTAAAGAAGGCGGCAGAAGGGGAACACTGCCGGCAGCAGCTCCAGGAAGCCTACGGGCTCACGGAGGAAACCGCCCGGCAGGAAGCCCTTCCCGATGACCTGCCCGAAGGGGAACTGAAGGAACGGGAAGCCCGGGCGGCCCGGGAACTGGCGGACCTGGGACCGGTGAACCAGGCGGCCCAGGAGGAATACCGGGCGGCCAAAGACCGGTACGACTTTTTGAAGAAGCAGTATGAGGACATGGTCCAGGCCCGGGACCGGTTGGAAACGGTGATCAGCGGCATCAACAGCGACATGACCCGCCGGTTCCGGGAGGCCTTTGGCAAGATCAACGGGTATTTCGCCGACTGTTACGAGAAACTGTTCGGCGGGGGACGGGCCCGGCTGCGGATCCTGGATGAGAAGAATCTCCTGGAATCAGGCATCGACATCGAGGCCCAGCCACCAGGAAAAAAGATGCGGAATCTGTCCCTGTTTTCCGGGGGAGAACGGGCGCTCACCGTGATCGCCCTGCTCTTTGCCCTGTTGACCTACCAGCCGGCGCCGTTTGTGATTTTGGACGAAATCGACGCCCCTCTGGATGAAACCAACATCGACCGTTTTGCCCAATTCCTGAAAGCATACGGACAGAAGACCCAGTTCATCGTAATCACCCACCGGAAGGGGACCATGGAAGCCGCGGACGTGCTCCACGGAGTCACCATGGAAGAATCCGGGGTGTCCCGGGTGCTGTCTGTGAAATTATCGGAGGTAGCCGAATCATGAGTTTTATGGAACAACTGAAAGACGGGCTCAGCAAGACCCGGAAAAACTTCACCGAACGGATGGAGGACCTGGTGGGGGCCAGTGTGGACCTGGACGAGGACTTCATGGATGAGATGGAGATGATCCTGGTGGCCGGGGACGTGGGAATCAAGACCACGGAAAAGATCATGGCCGCCCTCCGGAAGGCCGCTGCCACCCGGCAGATCAAATCCCCGGCAGAGGCCCTGCCCTTCCTGAAAAACTACATTGCGGACCTGCTGAAGACCAACGGGCCCCGGATGCGGTTCAAAGGCCATCCCTCCATTGTGCTGGTGGTGGGGGTGAACGGGGTGGGGAAGACCACCACCATCGGCAAGCTCAGCAACTATTACCGGCTGATGGGCTACAAGGTGATGATGTGCGCTGCGGACACCTTCCGGGCCGGGGCTACGGAACAGCTCCAGATCTGGGGGAAGAAGGCCCAGGTGGACGTGATCGCCCACGGGGACGGTGCGGACCCGGCGGCAGTGGTGTACGACGGGGTCCAGGCGGCCATTGCCCGGAAGGCGGATGTGCTGTTCGTGGATACCGCCGGACGGCTCCACAACAAAACCAATCTCATGAAGGAACTGGACAAGATCTACCGGGTGATCCGGAAAGAGATCCCCGACGGGCCTCATGAGACCCTGCTGGTGCTGGACGCCACCACCGGCCAGAACGCCATCAGCCAGGCCAAGATCTTCCTGGAAACCGCCCATGTGACCGGGGTGGTGCTCACCAAGCTGGACGGCACCGCCAAAGGGGGCGTGGTAATCGCCATCAAGGAAGAACTGGGGCTGGATGTAAAGTGGATCGGCGTGGGAGAAGGGATGATGGATTTCCGCCCCTTCGATCCCCAGCAGTTTGTGGAAGCCTTGTTTGAGACAAAAAAAGAGGACTGACGAAAGTCAGTCCTCTTTTTTTGTGTCCGGTCCGAAGAATTCTACTATGGTATGGGCGGCGAAATCGCTGGTCTTGGGATCCGAGAAGGTGTGGTTGGCATTTTCCACCGGGATGAAGGTGATCACGTTGTTTTCCGCGAATTCCCGGGAATCCTCGATGGGGGCCAGCTTGTCCTTGGTCCCGTGGAGGATCAGCATGTCATCAGCCCAGTCGAAGTATTCGTACTTCCGCACATCGGATTTTTCCAGGTCTTCCACGAACTGTTTGTCCATTTTCATTTTCCGTTCGTAGCCCACCTGGACTTCCTTGCCCTTTTCCAGCTTTTCCATTTCTTCCGGGCTCAGGTAGTTCTTCACCAGCTGGGCCATGTGGATCCCCGGGCACCGGAGGGCTACCTTTTTAAAGGGATTCCCCACTTCCGCCATGTATTTCAAGGTCAGGTAGGCCCCGAAGCTGGTGGAATAGTTGTACAGGGTGGTGGCGTGGAGTTCTTTATGGGCATAGTCCACCACCAGGGTCAGGTAGGTCATGAATTCTTCCAGCACCAGCTTCTTCCGGGCATCCGCCCCATGGCAGGGCCAGTCGAACACCAGGGCCCCGTATCCCTTGTACTTGGTGATCAGCTGCTGGGCGAACTTGGCGGCGGAATGGTTCTCCTTGTTGCCCCCGAACCCGTGGGTGCAGATGGCCAGGTTGGGGATGTTCCGGAAGTCCTTCTGGTAGAACAGCTTGCACCGGACGCTCAGGCCGTTTTCATTGATATCGATGTATTTTTCCATTGACAGGCATCCTTTCCTATTGGTCACGGGTACTAGTATAGAACAGATGGGGGACGGGGGCAAGGGGGAGGCTGCTGCATGGGCAGCAGCCCCGGCCTGCTGGGTTTCACGTTCAAAGGCAGATGCGTGAGCATCTGGCATCCGAAACGACTCACGACGAACGATGAACGATAAACGATGAACCAAAAGGCCGCCGGATTTTCCGGCGGCCTTTTCCAACCTATTCACGCAGCAGATGGATAATTGATTACTGCAATTTCGGTCAGTGAATTTTTGACCTGGTCGACAAGTTGTTCCAGACGGGCGGCCACTTCATCAGAATAAGAAACTTCACCACATTGTGTACAAACTTGAGAGGGTACGTTCTTGACAATAACAATGCAGTTTCCCAAATCGACCATGAAGGTTGTCAGTTTATTTTCAAGGGTTCCTTTGCATAAAAAACATTTCATTTCAGACTACTCCTTTCTGTGAGAGAAAGTATCATCCCATTGCAACGGGTCAGGCCTATAGGCAGTGATAATCCAGAGAATACCATCTCCAACTCCGCAAACAATATGCAGAGGCCCACTTTTCAAGGCAAGACTTAAAATTAGACAGCTGGGATAGGGAAAGTCGTCAGGGTAATATTCAATCACTTTTCCTGAGGCAATGGCATTTTTAACATCTTCCCGAGATATGTTGCGTTTGATTAGACGCTGCATTACATGATTTGTCCATTGTATTTTACCTTGATGACATAATGACTGTATGAGTTCTATGGTCAGCATCTTTTTATTCCCTTCTGTTATTTTTAATATTATAACATGGATCGGAACAGAATGAGTTTGTAACCTGAAGAAGGGAACAGGGCCGCTTTTCCGTCTCACGTCTCACGCCGATGAAGACCATCTGCCGGGGGCAGATGGTCATGAGCTGACAGTCACTAGTCTCTAGTCTCTAGCGGCAGGAGGGAACCCGCTGGGCGGGTTCCTGGGAATGTATAAAAACCTGAGGCCGGGACGGGCGGGCCTGGGGCCCGCCCCTACGGCGTTGGGGTCAGAGGTTGGATAGAAGGATCAGGGAAACGGATTTTTCGATGAGTCCGTTTCCCTGATTTTTCGTTGGCGCTTTGATATCAACGTGGTAGGGGCTGCCGGGACGTGAAGTACAGTCCGGTCCGTTGGGGCCGGAAGGCTTTTTCCATACAAAAAGAACCCGCCCAAACAGGGCGGGTTCTTACCTTCGGCCGCTGCCGTTGACAGCTGACCGTTGACCGGGCTGCTGCTTCGCAGCACCCCTTATTCTTTCGCCGGAAACAGTTTCGTCAGGCCCCAGGTCAGGCCGGCGAACAGGGCCATGACCAGGAACAGGGTGGGGTAGGCGATGATGAGAAGCTGCAGGGCTGCGGTTACGGAATCCATGTTTCTGCCTCCTTTACATTAACACCGGGATCAGGGCCATGGCCAGGCCGCCGGCTACTACGCTGGCCACCTGTCCGGCCACGTTCACTCCGATGGCGGACTGGATGATGAAGTTGGTGGGGTCTTCCTTCAGGGCCATCCGGGCGATGACCCGGCCGGAGATGGGGAAGGCGGAAATGCCGCAGGCCCCGATCATGGGATTGATCTTCTTTTTCAGGAACAGGTTGGCTATTTTGGCGAACAGCAGGCCTCCCACCGTATCGAAGATGAAGGCCACCGCACCCAGGGCCAGGATCTTCAGCACCTGGAGGGTCAGGATGTTTTCCGCGGTCATGGTGGCTCCTACGGTGATCCCCAGGAGCAGGGTCACCAGGTTGGTCAGTTCATTCTGGGCACAGTTGGACAGGCTGTCGCAGCAGCCGGACACTTTCAGCAGGTTCCCGAACATCAGGGCCCCGATGAGGGGTACGGAAATGGGAGCGATGATCCCGGCGATCAGGGTGACCATGAGAGGGAACAGGAACAGGGCTGTCTGGGATACGGGCTTTTCTTCGTGATAGGGCATCCGGATCCGCCGTTCTTCTTTGGTGGTCAGCAGCTTCACCACAGGAGGCTGGATAATGGGCACCAGGGACATGTAGCAGAAGGCGGTGACGGTAAGGGGAGCCAGCATCTCGGTGGCGAATTTCTGGGCCACGAAAATGGTGGTGGGGCCGTCAGCGGCGCCGATGATCCCGATGGAAGCGGCTTCGTTGAAGGGGAAGCCCACCAGGGTGGCACAGAGGGTGGCGGCGAAGATCCCCAGGTGGGCGGCGGCCGCGAACAGCATCATGTAGGGAGCCCGGATCAGGGGAGTGAAGTCGCACATGGCGCCGATGCCGATGAAGATCAGCACCGGGAACAGTTCGTTGGCGATACCCATGTTGTACAGGACGGTAAGGAAGCCCGGTTCACCGCCCCCGGTGGGCATGACGGCAAAATGGCCGGGGATGTTGGCCAGGATGCAGCCCACCCCCATGGGGAAAAGGAGCACCGGCTCGTAGCCCTTCCGGACCCCCAGCCAGATCAGGATGGCCCCGATGGCCAGCATGACCCAGATGGTCCAGTCGCCCATGGCGAAGACCCCGGAAAACAGTTCCTGCAGTACTTGGCTTGCGTTTGACATACAATCACCTCATTGTAGAATGTGCCAGGTAGAACACCAAAAAAGAGGACCGGACATTTTTCAATGCCAGGTCCTCATGATCCCTCCTGCCCCTGTGCCATACGCAGGAAGGTTTTATCCATTTGTATGTGGGTATTATAGCGTATTTTGAGGGGGAGCGCAAGGGGGAAGTGTGGTATAATAGGATTCGAATCTGGAGGCGGTGCCTCCTACTACAGGGGAGTGACAGATATGGATTTCAAGGAAGTTATGGAAAATGCCAGAAAATGTTTGGGTAAATGCAAGGGCTGCCCGGTGTGCAACGGGGTTGCCTGCCGGAACACTATTCCCGGGCCCGGGGCCAAAGGAGTGGGGGATACGGCCATCCGGAACTACGCCAAATGGCAGGACATCCGTGTGGTGATGGATACCCTTTGCGAAAAACGGCCGGTGGACACTTCCATCGAACTGTTCGGACGGACCTTCAAATATCCCATTTTCGCCGGTCCGGTGGGGGCTGTGGCCATGCACTACAGCGACAAATACAATGATGTGACCTACAATGCGGAACTGGTGCCCGGGTGCGCGGAAGCGGGCATCGCCGCCTTTACCGGGGACGGGATGGATCCCCAGGTGATGCAGGGAGCCACCGCTGCCATCAAGGCCTGCGGCGGGATGGGGGTGCCCACGGTGAAACCCTGGAACGCCCAGATGATCGCTGAAAAAATGGACCTGGTGAAACAATCCGGGGCCTTTGCCGTGGCCATGGACGTGGATGCGGCCGGTCTGCCCTTCCTGAAGAACTTCGTCCCCCCTGCGGGCAGCAAATCCGTGGAAGAAATGCAAGCCATCATCAAAGACGCGGGTCTGCCCTTCATCATCAAGGGGATCATGAGCGTCAAAGGCGCCCTGAAGGCCCGGGAAGCCGGAGCCTCTGCCATCGTGGTGTCCAACCACGGGGGCCGGGTGCTGGACCAGAGTCCGGCAACGGCGGAAGTGCTGGAAGAAATCGCCGTAGCCGTAGGCGGCACCATGAAGATCTTTGTGGACGGGGGCATCCGCAGCGGGGTGGATGTGTTCAAGGCCCTGGCCCTGGGAGCTGACGCGGTGCTCATTGCCCGTCCCTTCGTAAACGCGGTCTATGGGGGCGGCAAGGAAGGCGCCAGACTCCTGGCGGACAAACTGGGGGCGGAACTGGCGGACACCATGGAAATGTGCGGCGCCGCTTCCCTGAAGGAAATCTCTTCGGAAATGGTCCGGAAATAAGGTGGAGGGGCTTTGAACCAGATTAGACATTTTTCCCCTTCCCAGCTGATCGCCCTGACTTTCGCCGGGCTGATCCTGGCCGGGGCCCTGCTGCTGATGCTGCCCTTTGCCGGCCGGGAAGGGGCAGGGCTGTCCTTTGTGGACGCTCTCTTCACCGCCACTTCTGCCTCCTGTGTCACCGGCCTTGTGGTGGTGGATACAGGGACGTATTTTTCCACCTTCGGCCAATTGGTGATCATCGCCCTGATCCAGCTGGGGGGCCTGGGACTGGTGCTGTTCGCCACGTTGTTTTCCGTATTGCTGCGGAAAAAGATCGACCTGCAATCCCGGCTGAACATCCAGGCTTCCCTGAACCAGGACGAACTGGATGGGGTGGTGCGGATGAGCCTGCGGATCGCCAAATACACGGCGGTGATCGAAGGGTTCTTCGGCACGGTGCTGGCCTTCCGGTTCTGGCCCCAGTTCGGGGTCCGGGGGATCTACTACGGCTACTGGCACGCGGTGTCTGCCTTCTGCAACGCCGGGTTCGACCTGTTCGGCCACTACCAGAGCCTGACGGCTTTTGTGGGGGATCCGGTGGTGAACCTGTCCATCGGCCTGCTGATCATCCTGGGGGGCCTGGGGTTCGCGGTGATGCGGGACGTGCTCCAGAAACGATGCTTCCGGCGGCTGAAACTCCACAGCAAAATGGTGCTGACAGTGACCGGGCTGCTGATCGGCATCGGGATGATCGGGTTCGCTCTGCTGGAAAGCCGGAATCCTGCCACCCTGGGCAGCCTCAGCACCGGGGATGCCTTCTGGGCCAGCTTCATGCAGTCGGTGAGCCCCCGGACCGCCGGGTTCAACTCCGTGGACCTGAACAGCCTCCGGGTGCCCACCATGATCCTCACCATTTTCCTCATGTTCATCGGGGCATCCCCGGCATCCACCGGGGGCGGCATCAAGACCACCACCTTTGCCCTGCTGCTGCTGAACATCTGGCAGGTGGTCCGGGGCAAAAGCGAATGTGAGGTCTTCGGACGGCGGATCGGGGAGGAGACCCTGTTCCAGGCCTTCGCCATCACCAGCCTGTCCCTTCTGTGGGTGGCCTTTGCCACCCTGGCCCTTACCTGCCTGGAGGACACCAGCTTTCTGGCGGCGGCTTTCGAAGTGGTGTCCGCCTATGCCACGGTGGGGCTGTCCACCGGGCTCAGCCAGCATATCGGCACTGCCAGCAAGATCATCCTGATTTTGTCCATGTATGCAGGCCGGGTAGGGTTCATGACCTTCGCCCTGGCCCTGGCGGCCAACAAACCTTCGGGACACATCCATTATCCCAAGGAACATATCATCATCGGTTAGGAGTTATGGGGATATCATGAAAAACAAACAGCAATTTATCGTCTGGGGATTGGGCCGGTTCGGCAGCAGTGTGGCGGAAACCCTCACTGCCCTGGGCCACGAGGTCCTGGGCGTGGACAACAATGAAGATGTGGTGGAAAACATGGCGGACAAACTGACCCATGCGGTGGTCTGCGACGTGATCGACGAAAAGACGGTGAACAGCCTGGGGATCCGGAATTTCGACGTGGGGATCGTGGCCATCGGCACCCTGGAACCCAGCCTGCTGGCCACCATGCTGCTCCGGGAAGCGGGGCTGAAGACCATTGTGGCCAAGGCTTCCAATCCCATCCACGGGAAGATGCTGAAGAAGCTGGGGGCCACCAAGATCATCTATCCGGAACGGGACATGGGACGCCGGGTGGGCCACAACCTGGCCTACACCAATATCCTGGATTTTGTGGAACTGTCCGACAACATCTGCCTCATGGAAGTGAACCTGAGCCCCAAAATGGCCGGGAAAAGCCTGGCGGAAATGGACGTGCGCCGGAAGTACCAGGTGAACGTGGTGGCCATCAAACACCAGGACGGCTCCACGGAAATGACCCTGGAACCCACCAAGCCCCTTGCGGAAGGGGACCTTTTGGTGGTCATCGGCAGCCGGAAAAGTGTGGAAGCCCTGGAGGATGGCATATGATCAGTACCATCACTTCGCTGAAAAATGAGCTGGTGAAGCGGGCGGCTTCCCTGAAAATGAAAAAATACCGCCAGAAGGAAGGCCTGTTCCTGCTGGAAGGGAAACGGGCAGTGGAAGAAGCCCTGGCTTCCCAATGGAATATCCGGGCCCTGTTCTTTACCCGGCTGCCGGAAGGCTGGGAAGGCCAGGCAGAGGAAAGCAGCCTGCCCTGGTATGAAGTGCCTCTGCCGGTGCTCCAGAAGATCACCGCCACCGAAGACCCTCAGAGCGTGGCGGCCCTGGTGGAGATCCGCCGGGAAGACCTGGAGACCTTTGCCCCGGACCGGGGATTCGTGCTGGTGCTGGACCAGATCCGGGACCCGGGGAACCTGGGGACGCTGATCCGCACCGCCGATGCCCTGGGGGCCGCCGGGGTGGTTCTGCTGAAGGATACGGCGGACCTGTACAATCCCAAGGTGGTCCGGTCCACCATGGGGTCCCTGTTTCACCTGCCGGTGTTTACCGGGGTGGAGCCGGCGGACCTGGAAACCTGGTGCCGGAAAAACGGATACGCCCTGTGGGCCACGGCACTGGAAGGGGCGGAAGACATGACGAAGCTCCAGTGGCCGGCAAAGACCGCCCTGGTGCTGGGCAGCGAAGCAGAAGGGGTGTCCCCGGAGATCCTCAAAGCCGCGGACCAGAAGGTGAAGATCCCCATGGCCGGCCAGGCGGAAAGCCTGAACGTGGCCGTAGCCGGGGGGATCGTGATGTTTGAAGCGGCAAGGGGAAAGTGATTGTCAGCGGCCCCTTTCCCAGTTGACCTCTCTGTGTAAGAAGTGTATAATAGACACAAATTCATACCAACAGGCGATGACAGAGACAGTACGCTTCTGGCTGGTACAGCGACCCGGGGAGGGTGGGAGCCCGGGCAGGAGGCCTTTTGCGGAAGATCACTCTGGAGCCGGTCTTCGAACCAGCAGTAGATGGACCCGGGTTATGATCGTTATCTCATAGGAGAGTGGCAGCAAAGCTGTCATGAGGGTGGTACCACGGGCCCTTTTGTCCCGTCCCTTTCGGGGGACGGGACTTATTTTTTTGGAGGTGTAAAGTAGTGAGCAAGAAAGACGACAAGTACGCAGCGACCCTGAATCTTCCGGAAACGGAATTCCCCATGCGGGCAGGGCTGCCCAAACGGGAACCGGATTTCCTGGATTTCTGGTATAAAAATGATATCTATGGAGAAAAACAGAAACTCCATGCAGGCCACAAGAAGTTCGTCCTCCACGACGGACCTCCCTACGCCAACGGCAAGATCCACATGGGCCATGCTCTGAACAAGGTCCTGAAGGACATCATCATCAAATACAAATACGCCCAGGGCTATGACACTCCCTACGTCCCCGGCTGGGATACCCACGGCATGCCCATCGAACATGCCTGCCTGAAGGCGACCGGGGTGGACCGTCACAAGCTGTCCCCGGTGGAACTGCGGAAAATGTGCCGGGAATATGCCCTCCAGTGGATCGACACCCAGCGGAAGGACTTCAAACGGCTGGGTGTGCTGGGCGACTGGGACCATCCCTATGTAACCCTGGATCCTCATTTCGAAGCGGAACAGATCCGGGTGTTCGGCACCATGGCCAACAAGGGCTACATCTATAAAGGGAAGAAGACCGTATACTGGTGCCCTCACTGCGAAACTGCCCTGGCCGAAGCGGAAATCGAATACGCCGACCAGAAGACGCCTACCATTTTCGTGAAGATGCCCCTGGTAAAAGACAACGGGCTGACTCCGGAAGCCGCCAAGGGCAAAAAAGCTTATATGGTGATTTGGACCACCACCCCCTGGACCATTCCCGCCAACGTGGCTGTGGCCCTGAACCCGGACTTTGACTATGCCTGGGTGGAATACAACGGGGAAGTGCTGATCATGGCCGCCGACATGGTGGACAAAGTGGCCCAGGAATGCGGGGTGGAATTCGGCCCTGTGCTGGGGACCACCAAAGGCCGTGCCTTTGAATATGCGGAATGCGAACATCCCTTCCCGGAATACAACCACCGGAAATCCCTGGTGGTGCTGGCGGACTATGTGGACAAGGAAGCCGGTTCCGGCTGCGTCCATACGGCTCCCGGCCATGGGGACGTGGACTATCTCACCGGTCTGAAATATAAGCTGCCCATCCTGTGCCCGGTGGACCAGAAGGGCTGCTTCACCGAAGAAGCCGGGGAACTGTTCCAGGGCAAGTTCGTCTTTGACAGCAACGGCCTGGTGATCAAACATCTGGCGGAACAGAACGCCATCCTGGGCAAAAAGACCATCCATCACCAGTACGCCCACTGCTGGCGCTGCAAGAACCCCATTATCTTCCGGGCTTCCGAGCAGTGGTTCGCTTCCGTGGACGGGTTCCGGGATGAAGCCCTGAAGGCCATTTCCGAAGATGTCCAGTGGATCCCCAGCTGGGGGGAATCCCGGATCCACAACATGGTGGCTGACCGGCATGACTGGTGTATTTCCCGGCAGAGAGTCTGGGGCGTGCCCATTCCCATCTTCTACTGCGAAGACTGCGGGGAACCTTTGATTAACGAAGACACGGTGGAAAAGATCGCCACCATTTTCGATAAAGAAGGCAGCGACGCCTGGTGGAACCACACCGCCGAAGAACTGCTGCCGGAAGGGACCAAATGCCCCAAATGCGGGGGCACCCACTTCCGGAAGGAAAAGGACATCATGGACGTGTGGTTCGACAGCGGCTCCTCCCACATGGGGGTATGCAAGCGCCGTCCGGAACTGAGCTGGCCGGCGGACATGTACCTGGAAGGCAGTGACCAGCACAGAGGCTGGTTCCAGAGCTCCCTTCTGACCAGTGTGGCCGTCACCGGCAAGGCTCCCTACCGGAGCGTGCTGACCCACGGCTATGTGCTGGACGGGGAAGGCCGGAAAATGTCCAAATCCCTGGGGAACGTGGTGGTGCCCCAGGAAGTCATCGACCAGTACGGGGCGGATATCGTCCGGCTGTGGGCGGCTTCTTCCGACTACAAGCAGGATGTGCGGATCTCCCCGGTGATCCTGAAGCAGCTGGCGGAAGCCTACCGGAAAGTCCGGAACACCATCCGGTACATCCTGGGGAACACCCATGATTTCGATTACGAAACCCAGAAGGTGGCCTTTGCCGACATGGAAGAACTGGATCAGTGGGCCCTCATGCGCTTTGAAGCCCTGAAGAAGGACGTGACCGAAGCCTATGAAACCTACGACTTCCACGTGCTGTTCCATGCTATCCACGATTTCTGCACCGTGGACATGAGCTCCTTCTATCTGGATATCATCAAAGACCGTCTGTACACCAGCCGGAAGGACAGCAAGGCCCGCCGGTCCGCCCAGACCGCCATGACCCAGATCCTCCGGGAACTGATGGTGATGCTGATGCCTGTGCTGAGCTTCACCATGGAAGAAGTGTACCAGTATATGAACAAACCGGCTGATGCTCCCCAGAGCGTGCAGATGCTGCCCTGGCCCCAGGCCCATCCGGAATATGTGAAGGAAGACCTGAAGGCCAAATGGGATGCCTTCATCGCCATCCGGGGTGAAATCACCAAAGTGCTGGAAGGGGCCCGCCGGGCCAAGACCATCGGCCATTCCCTGGATGCCAAGGTGGAACTGTTCGCCACCGGGGATGCCCTGGCGGAACTGAAGGCCGTGGAAAAGGATCTGCCGGCGCTCTTGATCGTGTCCCAGGCGGAAGTCCACGAAGGGCTCACCGACGCCGGGGAAGCCACCGGCCGGGACGACCTGAAGGTGCTGGTGGAAGCTGCCGAAGGGGAGAAATGTGAACGGTGCTGGTGCTACAGCAAGACCGTAGGCCAGGATCCCAAGCACCCCACCCTGTGTGCCAAGTGCTGTGAGGCGGTGGAGTGATACTGGCTGTCAATGGTCAATAGTCAATGGTCAATGGCCGGATGAGGCCAAACGCGGCAGGCGTTTGGCGTTGAAGGGAAACGCAGCCGGGGGCTGCTAACCCACCACCAGCCTTGCGGCTGGTCCCCCGCCCTTGAAAAGGGCGGATAGAAAGCACGCGGGCATATGCCCTTGTACTTTCTTATTAAATAAAGCAATGGGCGTCAGCCCGAGCGTATATCCGCCCTTTACAAGGGCGGGGGACCGTTGCGCTGGCGCAATGGTGGTGGGTTAGCCGCCTTGGCGGCGTTTCTGATCGTGGCCAAACGCATTTGCGTTTGGCTTCCATCGGCCGCTGATCAAAAAGGGATTGTCACTTGACAATCCCTTTTTCCATGGCTACAATATACGTAACGGAGGTATAGTACCATGGAACATCTGAAGACAATGCGGGACAAGAATGGGAAGGATTATCAGGACCTGATCACCCGTCTGAACCGGATCGAAGGCCAGGTGCGGGGAGTGAAAAAAATGTTGGAAGAGGACCGGTACTGTGTGGACATCCTGACCCAGGTTAGTGCCATCACCTGCGGCCTCAATGCCTTCAACAAAAAGCTCCTGGCCAACCACATCAAAAGCTGTGTGGTCAACGACATCCGGGCCGGGGACGATTCTGTAGTGGACGAACTGTGCGAAACCCTGCAGAAACTGATGAAATGAAAAAACGGCATACTGCCTGTGGAAATTGAAGGAGGAACTGTAATGGAAAAAGAACTGAAAGTCAATGGAATGATGTGCGTCAACTGCCAGAAACACGTCCATGATGCCCTGGCCGCCATGGCCGGCGTATCCAGTGTGGACGTCAACCTGGAAAAAGGCACTGCCAAAGTGACCGCTGACCGGGACATCCCCCAGGATGAATTCAAGAAGGTCATCGAAGAAGCAGGGTATGAATTGGCGTGAGAGCCGGGGCCGGGGGTGTGGAAAAGCCACACCCCCTTTTTCGCTTGCGTCCGAAAACCACTCATGATATAATGACTCCTGTTAGATTCGCTGTTGTTTTAGAAGGATTCTTACAGAAGAAAGGATGATTTTCAGTGAAAAAACAATTGATGGCCCTGGTTATGGCCCTTCTGGTGTGCGTTGGCTACTCCGGCGCCCTGGTTCCGGCTACGGCCTATGCCGCCGAAACCATCGGCTATGTGGATTTAAATACCGTATTCTCCCACCATCCTGATTTTGCCTCTGCCCGGGCTGCCATGAGCCTGGAACAGCAGAACGCCCAGAAGGAATTCCAGGAAAAGGCCCCCAGCCTGGACGACAACGGCAAACGGGCCCTGGACAACACCCTGACCGAACGGATTGCCAAGAGAGAACAGGATCTGTTCGATCCTATCCGGAAGAAGATCCTGACCGCAGTCCACAAAGTGGCCAAGGAAAAGGGCATCAACACGGTTCTCAGCGCCGGTGCCGTAGTTGACGGCGGCGTGGACATCACCAACGATGTGATGAAGGCCGTAGGAGCCAAATAAATCGAACTTGGAAAGGTGCTGCCTGGCAGCACCTTTTTTGTGTTTGGAAAGGAAAAAACAATGAACCAAAATGACGACAGCCGCAATCTGGGGGGTGTGGCCTTCCTGCCCCTCATTGTCTTCCTGGCTTTGTACATCGGCTGCGGGCTGGCCTTTACCCTGCTGGGGATCCCCAAGCCCTTCAGCTTCCTGCCCCGGCACGTGGCCCTTCTGGCCGGGACCCTGGTGGCGTTTATGCTGTGGAAAAAGGGCCCCATCGATGAAAAACTGAAAGTCTTCTGCACCGGCATGGGAGATTCCGGGGTGATGATGATCGTGCTGATCTATCTCCTGGCCGGGGGGTTCCAGGGGGCAGCGGCCGCCATCGGGGGGAAGACTTCCGTGGTGAATTTCTGTCTCCAGTTCGTGCCGCCGTCCTTCCTGATCCCCGGGGTGTTCCTGATGTGCTGCTTCATTTCCACCGCCATCGGCACCAGCATGGGCACCATTGCCGCCATGGCTCCGGTGGCCATCGGGGTGGCCCAGGGGGCGGGACTCAACGGAGCCGCCGTGTGCGCTGCGGTGATCTGCGGCTCTTATTTCGGGGACAACCTGTCCATGATCTCTGACACCACCATTGCGGCGGCGGAAGGGTGCGGATCCAAAATGAAGGACAAGTTCCGGATGAACTTTGCCATTGCCCTGCCGGCAGCCCTGGTGAGCCTGGTGCTGTTCTACCTGGTCAGCGGCCAGGTCCAGGGAGGCATCCAGGTGGGGGATTACAACCTGCTCCAGGTGCTGCCCTATGTGGTGGTGCTGGTGCTGGCCCTGATGGGGATCAACGTGGCTCTGGTGCTCTTCGGGGGGATCCTCCTTACTGGGTGCATCGGGCTCCTCCAGGGCACCGTGGACATTTTCGGCTGGGCCAAAGGGCTGGGAGACGGCATGGCGGACATGTTCTCCATCAGCATGGTGGCCATCCTGGTGTCCGGGATCATCGGCCTGGTCCGGTACTACGGGGGCGTGGAATGGCTGGTGGGGAAGATCACCGGCTGGATCCACGGCCGGAAAGGGGCGGAATACGGCATCGGGCTTTTGAGCGGTCTCCTGTCCGCTGCCATGGTGAACAACACCATTGCCATTATCGTCACCTGTCCCATTGCCAAGGTGATCGGGAAAAAGTATGACATCGCGCCCAAACGGCTGGCCAGCCTGGTGGATATTTTCGCCTGCAGCTTTCTGTGCGTCATGCCCCACGACGGAGGCATGCTCATCGTCACCCAGCTGGCAGGCACTTCGCCTCTGGACGTGATGAAGTACTGCTACTACGTGTACGCCCTGCTGATCGCCGCCTGCGTGACCATCCAGCTGGGGACCCATGAGGGGAAATAAAAGGCTGCCGGGGGCTGCAGCCTGTCAGCGGTCAGGGGCTGAAGGAAGGAACCCGGGAACGGGTTCCTGGAAGGGAAACGCAGCCTAACGCTGCTAACCCACCACCAGCCTGGCGGCTGGTCCCCCGCCCTTGAAAAGGGCGGATAGAAAGTACGCGGGCTTGCGCCCTTGTACTTTCCTGATAAAAAAGGCAATGGGCCAAAGGCCCGAGCGATTATCCGTCCCTTTGCAAGGGCGGGGGACCGTTGCGCTTGCGCAATGGTGGTGGGTTAGCCGCCGGAGGCGGCGTTTCCATTCACAGGAACCTGCAGTTGCAGATTCCTTCCTTCGTCCGATGACTGTTGACTTCCGACCAGGGGGATGTTGCACGTTATGTGCAACATCCCCCTCTTGACTTTCTTAACTGTATTTGCTAAAATTACAGTATCACAGATCCCAACGGGTCCTTCAAGGAGGTTATTCTTATGGATTTCTTACATATTACCAAAGACAATTTTGACAAAGAGGTGCTCCACAGCAGCAAACCGATGGTGGTGGGCTTTTCCGCTCCCTGGTGCGGTTACTGCAAACGGCTGAAACCGGCTCTGGGCCAGCTGGCAGCGGAAATTGCTGACAAGGTTTCCTTTGGAGGCGTCAACATCGACGAAGAACGGGAACTGGCGGAACAGTTCAAAGTGGAAACCATCCCCAGCCTGATGCTGGTGAAAGACGGCCAGTGCAGTGAACTGCTGGTGAACCCGCCTTCCAAGGCGGCGGTGAAGACCTGGCTCCAGGAGAAAGGGGTATTATGAGCAAAGTCTATGACATCCTGATCATCGGCGGGGGCCCTGCAGGCTATACGGCGGCTCTTTACGGGGCCCGGAGCGGCTTTTCCACCGCCGTGCTGGAAAAACTCTCTCCCGGAGGACAGATGGCCACCACCAGCGATGTGGAAAACTATCCTGGTTTCCCGGGCGTGGTGGACGGCTTCGAACTGGGAGAACGGATGCAGGAAGGGGCGGAAAAGGCCGGCGCGGAAACGGTGTATGCGGAAGTGACCAAGCTGGACCTTTCCGCCAACCCCAAAGTGGCGGAAACTTCCGAAGGCACTTTCCTGGGCCGGACGGTGATCCTGGCCACCGGGGCCCATCCCCGGAAACTGGGGATCCCCCAGGAGGACGGCCTGGTGAACCGGGGTGTGGCCTACTGCGCCACCTGTGACGGCAGCTTCTACAAGGACAAGGTGGTGGCGGTGAACGGCGGGGGCAATACGGCCGTAGGGGACGCCCTGTACCTGGCCAAACTGGCCAGCAAGGTGTACCTGATCCACCGCCGGGATACCCTCCGGGCCACTCCCGTCTATCTCCAGCGGCTGAAGGATGCCGGGGTGGAGATCATCTGGAACAGTGTGGTTGCCGGGCTCCAGGCGGACAAGAAGCTTACCGGGCTGGAACTGAAGAACGTGAAGACCGGAGAAACCTCCGTCCTGCCGGTGGACGGGCTCTTTGTGGCCATCGGCCAGCTGCCGGAAAACGACCTGGTGAAGGGTCAGGTGGAAACGGACAGAAACGGCTACATTGTGGCGGGGGAAGACACCAAAACCTCCGTCCCCGGGGTGTTCGCCGTAGGGGATGTGCGGACCAAGGCTGTGCGCCAGATCATCACCGCAGCAGCGGATGGGGCCGTGGCCGTCCATTTCGCCGAGGAATATCTCAACGAAAAATAAAGGAATACAAGAGGAGGGAAGCAGGCTGGCACAGTCCGGCCTGCTTTGCGAGCAATTATGAAAAGTGATTTTATTGTGGCCGTCCATGCGCTGGTCTACCTGTCCCACCGGGGGTGCCTGGCGTCCAGCGAGGAACTGGCCGAAAACATCTGCACCAATCCGGCCCGGGTCCGGAAGATCATGGGCAAACTGAAGAAAATGGGGATCATCACCACCCGGGAAGGCCATGTGGGGGGCTACTGCCCCTGCGAAGGACTGGAAAAGGTCTCCCTGTATGAAATCGCCCAGGGCATGGGCACGGTGTTCGTGGATACCAAATGGCGCAGCGGCAACGAGGAGAACAACTGCTTCATCTCCAGCGGCATGTCTTCCGTGTTCGATTCCCTGTACCGGGAACTGGACCGGCTGTGCATGGATCATCTGAAGGGGATCACCCTGGGGGATGTAACGGAAGAAATCGTGGAAACCCAGCGCCACAGCCAGAAGGAATGCCACGGGGCCATCAGCGGGGACTGCCCGGCCTGGCAGAAGGCTCTGGAGGAGGAGTCCGCCGGAGAAAAACAAAAACAACAGGAAACTTGTGACTGACCGGTCATTTTTCTGCAAAAGTGTGGTATAATATCGATGTTCACAATTTTCTTATGAGGTGATCCTATGAAAAAAATCGGAGCATTCCTGGCAGCAGCTGTCCTGGCTTTCAGTCTCCATGCAGCACCGGCCTTTGCGGACCAGCCTCTGGACACCATCCAGATCACTGGCACCGCCAGCAAAACTGTGGATCCGGACATGGCCACGGTGAACTTCGCCTTTGAAAAACAGGGCGCCACCCTGGAAGAAGTCCGGCAGGCAGGAGCAGAAGCCAGCCGGAAATTCATCAACAGCATGCTGGCCCAGGGGGTGGCCCGGGACGATATTGCCACCATCAGCTACAATGTGTCTCCCCGGTATGAATATCCGAAAAACGGCGGCCAGAAACTGGTCGGCTACCAGGTGTACGGGGCCTGGGAAGTGAAGGAAAAGAACCTGGACCAGCTGGGTACCCTGATCGACAAGGGGCTGGAAAGCGCCAACCGGCTGAACGGAGTCCGGTTCGGCCTCCAGCATGAGGACCTGATCAAACGGCAGCTGCTGGGCCAGGCTGTGGAAAACGCCCGGTATACCGCCCAGGCTGTGGCCAATGCCGGGGGCAGAGGTCTCGGCGTGCTCCGGCAGGCCAGCATTCCCTCCAGTTCCGTAGTGGCAGCCCAGCCGGTGCTCATGGCCCGGATGAACAAAATGGAAATGGCGGACAGTGCCGCCGCTTCCACCCAGCTGGCACCCAAAGCCCTGACGGTGACCGTGCAGGTGGACACCCTGTTTGCCCTGACCTTGGAGTAACAGGATGGCAGGGAGCAACAAAAAACCGGCTTTTCTCCAACAGGAAAAGCCGGTTTTATTGCAGGGGGCCATGGAGCTGGAAGTGGCGGTGCTCCGGGAGGCCCTGGAAAACGTTCAGGAAGTCCGTCAGGGGGATTTCCTTTTTTGGACCGGGAAACTGGGGAAGCAGCAGGCAGTGGTGAGCCGGACCGTGATCGGCACCGCCGCGGCCGCTGCCGCCACGGCCCTTGGCTGCACCCTGTTCCAGCCTGCCCTGGTGCTGAACCAGGGGACTGCCGGGGGATATCCGGTGGACCTGGAGCCTTTTGACCTGGTGGTGGGGGAACGGTGGTTCAACGGGAACGCCCTGTTCCAATCCCGGTACGGGAAGGATTATTACCTGGACCTGGCGGCCCTGGAAGGGGAAAGCAAGGAAAGTGAGTTCACCGGGGACCGGCCCTTTTTCCATCCCTGTGACCGGGAGGCGGTCCGGTGGCTGGACAGCTGGGGGACGGCCTATACCCGGGGCCGTGTGGTGCTGGGGACCATTGCCTCTGCAGACCGGTGGAACGACTGCCCGGACACCATCCGGGACCTGGAGGCGGACACCGGGGCCCTGTGCGAAGAGATGGAAACTGCCGGAGCCGGGGATATCGCCGGAAGGATGGGAATTCCCTTTGCCGCCCTGCGGGTGATTTCCAACAACAACCGGACCAGGCGCCCCTTCGACCCGGAAACCGCCCGGGCGGTGCAGGAGTGGGTGATCAGGGTAGTGAAGAGTGCAGAGTGAAGAGGGAAGAGCAGGGGCCGCGGGCCTTCGGCCATTGACCGCTGACAAAAAAAGACGCTGCTTCCGCAGCGCCTTTTTTCCAATTACTCCCCGAACTTCTTTCCGGTGAGCATTTCGTAGGCTTCTTTGTATTTGGCGATGGTCTTGTCGATTACATCCTGGGGCAGCAGGTAGTCGCTGTTGGGATGGGCCTTCAGCCAGTCACGGACGAACTGTTTGTCGTAGGAAGGCTGGCTCTTGCCGGCTTCGTAGCCTGCCAGGGGCCAGAACCGGGAGCTGTCGGGAGTGAGCATTTCGTCACCCAGGACCACTTCGCCTTTTTCGTTCAGGCCGAATTCGAATTTGGTGTCGGCGATGATGATGCCTCTTTCATAGGCATAGTCGGCGCATTTCTTGTACAGGGCGATGGTGGCGTCCTTGATGGCCTTGGTGTATTCGGCGCCTTTCCCCGGGAAGATCTTTTCCAGGTAGGTGACGCACTGTTCTTCGGTGATGTTTTCGTCATGGTCGCCCAGTTCTGCTTTGGTGCTGGGGGTGAAGAGAGGTTCAGGGAGCTTCTGGCATTCCTTCAGCCCTTCGGGCATTTTGATGCCGCAGACGGTGCCGTTTTCCTTGTAGGATTCCCAGCCGCTGCCGGTGATGTAGCCCCGGACGATGCATTCCACAGGGATCATGTTCAGTTTCCGGCATTTCATGCTCTTGCCGGCAAATTCCGGTGTCCGGAAGAATTCAGGCATATCCGCCGGGTCCACACTGATCATGTGGTTGGGGATGATGTCTTTGGTATAGTCGAACCAGAATTTGGACATCTGGGTCAGGACGGCCCCTTTATCGGTAATGGTGTTTTTCAGAATGTGGTCGAACGCGGAGATCCGGTCAGAAGCCACCATGATCAGGCTGTCGCCCAGATCGTAGATTTCACGAACTTTCCCAGATTTAACGGGTTTGTATTCCTGCATGATCCATCCTCCTTGAATATAGACAGTAAAATCCTGTATCCCTATCATATCACAGCCAGGGGATTTCGTCGAATAATTTTCTCATTATAGGTGGGAATGTTTGTTTCATATGGTACGGAATGGGGAATGGGGAGGTGGGTAAGTGGGTAGGTGGTTAAGTGGTTAAGTGATTAAGTGGGTAGGTGAGTAAGAGAGTAAGTGGGTAAGTGAGTAGGTGATTAAGTGGAATGGAATGGAAACGCAGCTGGCGCTGCTAACCCACCACCAGCCTTGCGGCTGGTCCCCCGCCCTTGAAAAGGGCGGATAGAAAGCACGCGGGCATATGCCCTTGTACTTTCTTATTAAATAAAGCAAGGGGCGTCAGCCGCCCGTCCCCCCCTCTTCCCCCTTTTACTCCACCCTCCGCGGAAAATCGTGAAATCCTTGTGGATTCCTTCAGTAACATTGAAGCCGGTGAAAATTTATCGTATAATAAATTGTAAACTCCAGCTGATCAAGCAATTCCGGAGTCTCTAAGAGAGGAAGGTTGTTATTTATGCGTATTGTTATGACTATCGTCGGTGTGGACAAAGTGGGGATCATCGCCAAGGCAAGCACCCTGCTGGCTGACAACAATGTGAACATCCTGAACATCAACCAGAACATTGATGACGGATTCTTCAATATGGTTCTGATCGGTGACCTGGACAACGCGCAGGTTTCTGTGGAAGACCTGAAGGAAAAGGCCACCGCCCTGGGCAAAGAACTGGGTCTGGAAATCCGGGTCCAGAGCGAACAGATCTTTACGGCCATGCACCGGATCTAAGGAGGCCCATCCATGTTCTACGAAATCAAAGACGTACTGGAAACCACCCGGATGATCACCCAGAACAACCTGGACGTACGGACCATCACCATGGGGATCAGCCTCCGGGACTGCGCGGATCCGGATGTGAAGGTCTGCGCCCAAAAGATCTATGACAAGATCACCACCAAGGCCAAAGACCTGGTGAAGGTGGGGGAACAGCTGGAAGGGGAACTGGGGGTGCCCATTATCCACAAGCGGATTTCCGTCACCCCCATTTCCCTGGTGGGGGAAGCCTGCCAAACCGACAGCTACGTGCCTCTGGCCAAGGCCCTGGATGACGCGGCCAAAGCCGTAGGGGTCAACTTCATCGGCGGCTTCAGCGCCCTGGTGGAAAAAGGCTATACCCACGGGGACCGGACCCTGATCAAATCCATCCCGGAAGCCCTGTCCACCACGGACATCGTGTGCTCTTCCGTGGCCATCGGCTCCACCAAGGCCGGCATCAACATGGACGCGGTCCGGGAAATGGGCCAGGTGGTGAAGGAAACCGCCCGTCTCACCGCGGACCAGGATGCCCTGGGCTGCGCCAAACTGGTGATCTTCTGCAACCCGGTCCAGGACAACCCCTTTATGGCCGGGGCCTTCCACGGGGTCACCGAACCGGAAACCGTCATTAACGTAGGGGTATCCGGCCCCGGGGTGGTGAAACACGCCCTGGAAGCGGTCCGGGGAGAAGACATCGGGGTGGTGGCGGAAACCATCAAGAAGACTGCCTTCAAGATCACCCGGGTGGGCCAGCTGGTGGCCCAGGAAGCGGCCAAACGGCTGAACACCCAGTTCGGGATCATCGACCTGTCCCTGGCCCCCACCCCGGCGGTAGGGGATTCCGTAGCCCACATCCTGGAAGAAATCGGCCTGGAATCCTGCGGCTGCCCGGGCACTACGGCGGCCCTGGCCATGCTCAACGACGCGGTGAAAAAAGGCGGCCTGATGGCCTCCAGCTACGTGGGCGGCCTCAGCGGCGCCTTCATCCCTGTGTCTGAAGATGCGGGCATGATCGCGGCAGTGGAAAAAGGGTCTCTCACCATCGAAAAACTGGAAGCCATGACCTGCGTGTGCTCCGTGGGCCTGGATATGATCGCCGTCCCCGGTGACACCACCGCGGAAACCATCTCCGCCGTCATTGCCGACGAAGCAGCTGTGGGCATGATCAACAACAAGACCACCGCCGTCCGTCTGATCCCTGTGCCCGGCAAGAAGGTAGGGGACAAGGTGGAATTCGGCGGCCTCCTGGGCTATGCTCCCATCATCGCCGTGAATTCCTTCAAGCCTGATGTGTTCATCCATCGGGGCGGCCGGATCCCGGCACCGGTACGGAGCCTGACCAACTGATGAGAAAGAAAGAACGGGTCCGGGCCATCCTCCAGAAACTGGAGGAGACCTACCGGGGCCAGGGCACGGCCCTCCATTACCGGACCCCCTTTGAACTGCTGGTGGCGGTGGTGCTCTCCGCCCAATGCACCGATGAACGGGTGAACAAGGTCACCGCCCGGCTGTTCCCGGAACTGGACACCCCGGAAAAACTGGGGGCCCTGACCCAGGAACAGCTGGAAGCAAGGATCCGGGACTGCGGCCTGTTCCGGTCCAAGGCCCGGAATATCCTGGGTCTGTGCCGGAAGCTGGTGGAAGACTTCCATTCGGAAGTGCCCCAGGATATGAAAAGTCTCCTGAGCCTGCCGGGTGTGGGCCGGAAGACCGCCGACGTGATGCTCAGCGTGGCTTTCGGTCAGCCGGCCATCGCCGTGGATACCCATGTGTTCCGGGTGGCCCACCGGCTGGGACTGTCAGAGGGCAAGGACCCCCTGGCAGTGGAACAGGACCTGATGGAACTGATCCCCCGGGCCCAATGGGGGGAAGCCCACCACTGGTTCATCTGGCACGGCCGGAAGGTGTGCAAAGCCCGGAAGCCCCAGTGCACCCAGTGCCCCGTGGTAGACCTGTGTCCTTCCCGTGTCCTCTGACCGGGGGAACGCGGACGGAAAAGCGACGGAAATCTTGATGGAGTAAGGTGAGAAGCAATGGCAAATGTCTACGACGCAATAGCAGCCTTTTACAACAACGACCCTGGCTGGGACCAGGTGCTGGCCCGGACCGATGCGGAAGCCTATTTCCGCCATCTGGCCTGGCAGGGCAGCACCGATGCCGCCATGCAGCATCAGTGGAACCAGCTGCTGATGCTGTGCATCTACGCAGAGAACGGAGAAATCAATCTGTATGAAATGACAGAAGATGACATTGTGGATCTGGTGGCCTGGTGCGGCCGGAACGTGGTGGATTTCCAGGTGTCCTGTGAATCCGTCCGGGACTTCTTGGATACCCTGGGGTCCTTCTACCTGTTCCTGAAACAGGAGGGACGGATCGCCAGCGCCCTGGCCCCCCGTCTGGCGGCCCAGCTGCTGCTCCGGGACGACGGCACCCTGGGGATCATCGACCAGTACGGGGACTACCTGCCGGGAGAAGAGGACCGGGAGGCCAGAAGCGCCCCGCCTCCGGAAGGCCAGGTGTTCCTGAACGCCTGGGAAGCGGTCCGGGGGATCATGGAAGAGCTCCGCCGGTTCTACCAGAAGGAGGAATTCGACGGGGATTTCCAGCGGGCCCTGACCCTGTATGAACAGGCCCTGGGCATGCTGGACCTGGAAAACGACCCGGGCGAGGACTTCTGGCAGGGTTTCTGGGATTATTTCCTGATGGACTACCACCTGACAGGCAACGACCTAACTCCCCTGGAAATGTTCCGGCAGTGGGGGGACACGGACCATCCCCAGATGGTCAACGAACTGAGCACCGGCTTTTTGGCCCTGTTCACCGTGGAGGACATGATGGACAACAGCCGTTTCCTGTGCCGGGATTTCCTTACCGGGGATATGTACAACCTGAATTTCCATCTCACCGGGGATGATCCGGTGGGGGACCGGGTGATCCTGGGCCATGTGTTCTACAACCGGAGCATGGGCATGAACTGCCTCCAGAGCCGCACCCTGCGTCCCCTGGCCCGGAAACGGCTCCGGGAACTCCTGGAGGAATGCCTCCGGTGGTATGATGTCCAGTGCCCGGGGGCGGACTGGCCCCAGTTCATGGCCCGCCACGGACTGGTGTGCCGGAGCCTGCTGCTGAAAATGGCCCGGAACCCGGCAGCCTGCCGGTTCCCCTATGAAACCAGGCAGCAGGGCTATATCCCCGGCCCTCTGGCGGAAGACATGGACATGGTGGAGTGCCTGGCCCAGGAGATCCTCCTGGTGGGAGACCGGGGCCAGAACGACGTAAGGCTGGTCCGGCACATGTGGGAGGATTTCCGGGAAGGGTATCCTGCCCTGGACCAGTACGAGCCCCAGGTGTGGGCGGCGGCCCTGGTGGAGAATTTCCTGGAGATCAACGAGAAGCGGGCGGCCCGGAAACTGCCTTTCCTGGCGGAAATCGGGGGAGTGCCCCACCGGGATTTGACCCGTGCCTATACGGAAATCCGGGACCGGCTGCAGCTGGAGCCTTCGGATCCCCGGTATCTCAACGAGATGGGGTTCCTGATGATGTTTTCAAGATATGCGTAGGAGTAGTAGACCATGATCTGTAAACACTGCGGATTGGAATATCCTGATGACTTGGAAGCCTGTCCGGGCTGCGGCACCCCCAACGAGGATGTGGAAGCCCAGGTGATGAGTGCGGAAGAACGGGATGCCTTCGACGGGATGACCATTGAAACGGGCACCGAAGAAGAACCCCGGGGGGACTGGAAGGTGTACGACCAGGAGGATATCCGGCGGCAGCAGGAAAAAGCCGCCAAAAAGGAAAAATGGCGGTCCCTCTGGGAACTGGTGAAGCTGAACGGCCGGCTGGTACTGGCGGCAGCGGCGGTGATCCTGGCCGTGGTGCTGCTTCTGCCCACCCTGGTGGGCTTCCTGCTGGTGGGGCTGGGGGCTTTGCTGGTATGGACATTTTTTCGAAATTTTTTCATCCGATGGTAAAAAGCCAATTTTCAGAAAACCGGGGGCTTCCCTTTGCGCTATAATTAGTGTATAATCAAGTCCATAAGTAAACCCTGAATGCATTTTTCCTGATCCAACCAGTCCGGCAGGGTCCTGGAACCCTTACCTCATGGTCCTGCCGGGCTGATTGACACTGTTTGCTTCAATTTCAAAACTAGAAGGGATGGTTTGAAAATGCGTGAAGTTGTCATTGTAAGTGCTGTAAGAACGGCTATCGGTAAGTTCGGCGGAAGCCTGACCCCGCTGTCCGCTCCTCAGATGGGCGCCATTGTCATCAAGGAAGCCCTGCAGAGAGCCGGCGTGAAACCGGAAATGGTGGATGAAGTGATTATGGGGAACGTGCTCCAGGCTGGCCTGGGCCAGAACCCTGCCCGTCAGGCCGCCATCTTCGCCGGCATGCCGGTGGAAGTCCCTGCCTTCACCGTGAACAAGGTCTGCGGTTCCGGTCTGAAATGCGTGGAACTGGGTGCCCAGTCCATCCTGGCCGGGGACAACGACATTGTAGTGGCCGGCGGTATGGAAAGCATGTCCAACGCTCCCTTTACCATTCCCGGGAAATCCCGCTGGGGCCTGAAAATGGGCGACCAGAAAATGATCGACGTGATGATCCGGGACGGCCTGTGGGATGCGTTCAACGACTACCACATGGGCATCACCTCTGAAAACGTGGCTGAAAAATTCGGCGTCACCCGGGAAGACCAGGATGAAGTGGCTGCCCGCAGCCAGGCAAGAGCCATCGAAGCCATCAAGAGCGGCGCTTTCAAGGAAGAAATCGTCCCTGTGACCATTAAAACCAAAAAAGGCGAAAAAGTCTTCGATACCGATGAATTCCCCAGAGAAGGAACCACCATGGAAGTCCTGGCCAAACTGCGCCCGGCCTTCAAGAAGGGCGGCACTGTTACCGCCGGCAACGCTTCCGGCCTGAACGACGGGGCTGCCGCTCTGGTACTGATGACCGCTGACAAAGCCAAGGAACTGGGTCTGAAGCCCATGGCCAAGATCGTTTCCTACGCTTCTGCCGGTGTGGATCCTGCCATCATGGGCATCGGGCCCATCCCTGCCAGCCGGAAGGCCCTGGCCAAAGCCGGTCTGGAAGTGAAAGACATGGATCTGGTGGAAGCCAACGAAGCTTTCGCAGCCCAGACTGTGGAAGTAGGCCGTGAACTCCAGCTGGATTGGGACAAGACCAACGTAAACGGCGGCGCCATCGCCCTGGGTCACCCCATCGGTGCATCCGGTGCCCGTATCCTGGTCACCCTGCTGTATGCCCTGAAACACAGAAACAAGAAACTGGGCCTGGCCACCCTGTGCATCGGCGGCGGCATGGGCACTGCCACGGTTGTGGAAATGCTCTAAGAAGTTCAGGGAGCGCTGCTTCCTGAGCGGGGTTCCCTTTCATCATCTATCATTCAAAAGGAAAGAGGTACAAATACTATGGATTTCAACCTGACTGAAGACCAACAGATGATTAAGGACATGGCTGCGGAATTTGCTCAAAAATTCCTGGCTCCTACCGTTGAAGAAAGAGACAAGAACCATATCTGGGATCGGAAGCTTATCGACAAGATGGGCGAAGCCGGTTTCTGCGGCATCTGCTTCCCGGAAGAATACGGCGGCATGGGCCTGGACGTACTGAGCTACATCCTGGCTGTGGAAGAACTGTCCAAGGTGGATGACGGCACCGGCATCACCCTGAGTGCCAACGTTTCCCTGTGCGCTACCCCGATCTATATGTTCGGTACCGAAGAACAGAAACAAAAATACCTGGCTCCCATTGCAGAAGGCACCCATGTAGGGGCTTTCGGCCTGACCGAACCTTCCGCCGGGACCGATGCTTCCGCTCAGCAGACCACGGCTGTGCTGAAAGGCGACAAATACATCCTGAACGGCTCCAAGATCTTCATCACCAACGGCAAAGAAGCTGATACCTATGTGGTATTCGCCATGACCGACAAGAGCCAGGGTGTACACGGCATTTCCGCCTTCATCCTGGAAAAGGGCATGCCCGGCTTCCGCTTCGGCAAGATCGAAGACAAAATGGGCGGCCATACCTCCATCACTGCAGAACTGATCTTTGAAGACTGCGAAGTCCCCAAAGAAAACCTGCTGGGCAAAGAAGGGGAAGGCTTCAAGATCGCCATGGAAACCCTGGACGGCGGCCGTATCGGCGTAGCTGCTCAGGCTCTGGGTATTGCTGAAGGCGCCCTGGCTGCTGCCGTGAAATATTCCAAGGAACGGGAACAGTTCGGCCGGCCCATTTCCAAATTCCAGGCTCTCCAGTTCATGATGGCTGACATGGCCACCAAGATCGAAGCTGCCCGGTATCTGGTATACCATGCCGCCATGCTGAAGAACGAAGGCAAACCTTATTCCGAAGCTGCTGCCATGGCCAAGTGCTTCGCCTCCGACGTGGCCATGGAAGTGACCACCGACGCTGTACAGATCTTCGGCGGCTACGGCTACACCGTGGACTACCCTGCAGAACGGTACATGCGGAACGCCAAGATCACCCAGATCTACGAAGGCACCAACCAGGTTATGCGGATCGTAACCTCCCGTGCCCTGCTGAAAGACAAGAAAAAATAATCCCTTCTGAAAAGAAGGACCATGAGGAGGGCTGGTTTTTTGCCAGCCCTTCCTTTGCACAGAAGGAATTTCCGAGAAGTCCTTCTGTGGATGCAGGATTTCTCACTATACCAACGTAAAGGAGATTTTTTGTTATGGAACTGCAGAAAGTTATGGTTATCGGCGCTGGCCAGATGGGCAGCGGCATTGCACAGGTCATGGCTGCACATGGTGTGGAAGTGACCCTCCGGGACATCAAACAGGAATTCGTTGACCGGGGCATTGCCAAGATCGAAAAGAGCCTGGACCACAGCGTGGCCAAAGGCCGGATCACCGAAGATGACAAAAAAGCCACCCTGGCCCGGATCCACGGGGTTGTGGACCTGACTCCCGAAGCCTGCGATGTGCATCTGGCCATCGAAGCCGCTACGGAAAACATCAAGATCAAACAAAGCATCTTCAAGGAACTGGACGAAAAGATGCCCAAAGACGCCATCATCGCCAGCAACACCTCTTCCGTTTCCATTACCATGCTGGCTGCCGGCACTTCCCGTCCGGACAAATTCATCGGCATGCACTTCTTCAACCCGGCTCCTGTGATGAAGCTGGTGGAAGTGACCAAAGGCCTGGGCACCTCTGAAGAAACCTTCCAGAAGGTGTACGAACTGGCCAAAGCCCTGGACAAGACCCCTGTAAAGGTCAACGATGCTCCCGGGTTCGTGGGCAACCGGATCATGATCCCCATGATCAACGAAGCCATCTTCACCCTCAGCGAAGGGGTTGCCAGCGCCGAAGACATCGATGCGGTGGCCAAACTGGGCTTCAACCATCCCATGGGGCCTCTGGCTCTGTCCGACCTGATCGGCAACGATACGGTCCTGGCCATTATGGAAGTGCTGTACAAGGGCTTTGGGGATCCCAAATACCGTCCGGCTCCTCTCCTGAGAAAGATGGTGGAAGCCGGCTATCTGGGCCGGAAGACCGGCAAGGGCTTCTACGACTACAACAAATAAGCTGAATGGTGGTGTCAAACCATGTATGACTACAAAAATCTGCTGGTGGAAATTGCGGACGACGGGGTGACTACGGTTATCGTGAACCGTCCCAAATACCTGAACGCCCTGGATACCCCCACCCTGGTGGAAATGAAGGACTGCTTCGGGAAACTGGCCACGGATCCGGCGGTGAAGGCTGTCATCATCCGGGGCGCCGGAGAAAAGGCCTTTGTGGCCGGGGCTGACCTGAAGGCCATGAGCACCATGACTGCCGTGGAAGGGAGAGATTTCTCCAACCTGGGCCATGATGTGTTCGATGCCATTGAAAAGCTGCCGGTGGTGGCTGTGGCCGCCGTCAACGGCTATGCCCTGGGCGGGGGCTGCGAACTGGCCCTGGCCTGCGACTTCCGTTTCGCTTCCACTACCGCCAAGTTCGGCCAGCCGGAAGTGAACTACGGGATCATCCCCGGGTTCGGGGGTTCCCAGCGCCTGGCCCGGCTCATCGGCAAAGGCTATGCCAAGGAAATGATCTACACCGGGGCTATGGTGGATGCGGAAGAAGCCCATCGGATCGGCCTGGTGAACCGGGTGGTGGAACCGGATCAGTTGATCCCCACCTGCGAAGAAGTGTGCCGGAAGATCATGAAAAAGGCTCCCATCGCCATTGCCAGTGCCAAGGATGCCATCAACCGGGGCCTTTCCATGGACCTGGATTCCGGTCTCAGTTACGAAGCCCAGGTCTTCGGGACCTGCTTCGCCACCTTGGACCAGAAGGAAGGCATGAAGGCGTTCCTGGAAAAACGGAAACCGGTGTTTATGAACAAATAAGGCTGCTGCGCAGCCTGTCAACGGTCAGCTGTCCACAGTCAGCGGCCGAAGGAAAGAACCCGCCTTTGCAGACGGGTTCTTTTTGTTGTGAGGGAAGAAAATGAAAAAACTCTGGTTTTGTATACTCTGTATTTTCCTGGTGGCTTTTGGGGGGATGATGCTGCGGCCCCGTCTTCCTGAAGGGCCGGGGAGCGGCCAACCGGCGAAGCCGGACCCCATCACCGAAAAAATCGCCGCCATGACTCCGGAAGAAAAGGCCGGGCAATTGATGCTGGTGGGTCTGGAGGGCCGGACCCCTTCGGAAGCCTTCCAGCAGGAAATGAAGGACCATCCCTACGGTGGGGTGATCCTGTTTGACCGGAACATGGAAAACCCGGCCCAGGTAAAGACCCTGACCGGCCGGCTCCAGGACCTGTCCGGGGATATACCCCTGTTCATCGGCCTGGACGAAGAGGGGGGACAGGTGGTCCGGATGAAGGATACCCTGCCGGCACCTCCTTCCCAGGCTGCCATCGGGGCCACCGGGAACCCGGATATGGCACAGAAATGGGCGGCGGAAACCGGCCGTCAGCTGAAGCAGCTGGGGATCAACCTGAACCTGGCCCCAGTGGCGGACGTGGGCAGCGGGGCCGGCCGCAGTTACAGCAGTCATCCTGCCACCGCCGGCAAATTCGTGGAAAAGGCCCTGGCCGGATACCAACAGGTCCATCTCATGGCCTGTGTGAAGCACTTCCCGGGACTGGGGAAAGGACAGGAAGACACTCACAAAGGCCGGGTCACCGTCTCCGCCAGCCGGGAAACCCTGGAGCGGGAAGACCTGCTGCCTTTCCGGGAGGCTCTGGAAAAGTTCCCGGAACCCCGGTTCGCCATGATGGTGACCCATGTGGACTACCCGGCCCTGGATCCGGACTGGCCCGCCTCCCTGTCCCGGAAGGTCATGGGGGATCTGCTCCGGAACCGGCTCCATTTCGACGGGATCATTATGACCGATGATTTGACCATGGGGGCCATAGCAGGGTCCTGGCCCCTGGAAGAAGCGGCGGTGCGTGCCCTGGGGGCCGGGGCGGATCAGGTGATGGTGTGCCACGACCCGGAAGCCATCCGGAAGGTCCACCAGGCCATTGCCGCGGCCATCCGGGAAGGAAAGCTGCCAAAGGACCAGGTGGACCGGTCTTTGTACCGGATCCTGAAAACAAAGGAAAGCCTGTAACCGGGAAAAATATGGTATACTGGGCACAGTAACAGTGAATGAATGGAGGTTTTTCAATATGAAGGAACCCTACAGCAGAAAAGAATCCGCCTGGGCGCGGATGGACGAAAAAGAACGGAAAGAGACCCTGGCCTACGGGGAACGGTACAAAGCCTTCCTGGACAAGGCCCGGTCCGAACGGCTGGCCGTAAAGGAGATCCTGGCACAGGCGGAAGCCGCCGGGTTCAAGCCCCTGTATGAAGCAGAAGCCCTGAAACCCGGGGACAAGGTGTACTGGAACCAGAAGGGCAAGGCCTGCATCCTGGCGGTGATCGGGAAGGAACCGGTCCATGAGGGGCTGAAGATCGTAGGCTCCCACATCGATTCTCCCCGGCTGGACCTGAAAGGGAACCCGGTCCACGAACAGGACGGGGTGGTGTACTTCCGGACCCATTACTACGGGGGCATCAAAAAGTACCAGTGGCCCTGTATCCCTCTGGCCCTGGTGGGGGTGATCCACACCAAAGAAGGGAAGAAAATCGAAGTGAACATCGGCATGGACGAAAAGGATCCGGTGTTCTACATTACGGACCTTTTGATCCACATGGCCCAGGACCAGATGAAGAAGACCCTGGCGGAAGGGGTCACCGGGGAACAACTCCAGGCGGTGATCGGCACCCATACGGACAAGGACAAAAAGGTGAAGGACGCCCTGATGGACCTGTTGAAGGAAACCTACGGGGTGGAGGAAGAGGACTTCACCACGGCGGAGCTGGAACTGGTGCCCGCCCTGAAAAGCCGGGATGTGGGCTTTGACCGGTCCCTGATCGCCGGGTACGGCCAGGACGACCGGGTGTGCTCCTACGCCAACCTGGAAGCCATCCTGGACGCACGGGCCGGGGAAAAGACCCAGGCGGCCCTGTTTGCGGACAAGGAAGAGATCGGGTCCTACGGGAACACCGGCATGCAGTCCTCCTATTTTGCCAAGTTCGTCATGAAGCTGCTGGCCCTGCAGAACCGGGGCACCCTGCTGGACTTCTACGAAACCATGGAAAACAGCGAAATGCTCTCCGGGGACGTGAACAGCTGCCTGGATCCCATGTTCCCGGAAGTGACGGAAAAGGACAACTCAGCCCTGTTGGGCTACGGGGTGGCCCTTACCAAATACACCGGGGCCCGGGGCAAGGGCGGCAGCAACGACGCCAACAGCGAGTTCATCCAGAAGATCCGGACCATTTTCAACGACGCCGGGGTGGCCTGGCAGATCGGGGAACTGGGGAAAGTGGACCAGGGCGGGGGCGGCACCATCGCCTACATGCTGGCGGACTGGGGCTGCGAAGTGGTGGACTGCGGCACCGCCATGCTCAGCATGCATTCCCCCTACGACCTGCTGAGCAAAGCCGATGCCTACGAGACCTACCGGGCGTACAAGGCGTTTTTTGAGAGTAAGTGAGGTGCTGCTGCCCTGGCAGCAGCACCGTCAGCGGTCAGCGGACGAAGGAAAGGACCTGGATTTTTGTCCAGGTCCTTTTTGAATGGAGAAAACCGGC
>ERZ791858.254-NODE-254-length-59571-cov-52.515525_pt1 | contig 59571 bp, 59 predicted proteins | sample MGYA00510284_ERZ791858 | MGnify/ENA primary metagenome ERZ791858 (study PRJEB30046, sample SAMN00792077) | human gut metagenome | study: EMG produced TPA metagenomics assembly of the A metagenome-wide association study of gut microbiota in type 2... | reverse complement strand
CAGAAGAGCTTGTCAAGGATGTTTTTGAACTTTTTTCAAAGTTCAATCACCCCGGTCTGCATGGTGCAGACCACGACAGGATAGAAATCCTACTGTGTCAGGGCCTTGCCCCGACAGCTCATTTAGTATACTACTGTATAAAGGATATGTCAAGGATTTTTTTCAAATCCTTGACGCAGGCCGCCGGTCGCCGGTCGCAAACCCATGCCACATATGCCGGTCAAGTATATCTCCCCTTGTTCACAGCGGGCCGCCCTAGCCGGGTCGGCCCCTGCGCACAAGGCCACAGGCCGTGAATGATTTGCCGTGAATCTATAACGGCCCCATCATAACAACAGCATCGCCTGGTTGCGATTCCGTAGGGGACGCCCAAAGCCTTTCCAGCCCGTCGGGTGCCGACCAATGGGAGGCGCAAGATGGTTGCTGGAACGGACAGCAGAGGCTGGGCGGCCCGTTGTGGGAATCCCGCGAAATGCTTTGTAGCGAAATCGTAATTCGCAGGTCGCCGCGACATCATAGATGTCGCTGTAGGGGACGCCCAAAGGGCGTCCCGCTACGTGCTGAGGACTTCCCGAAGCGTCGTTGTCAGTCTGAGTCTGTTGCGGCGGGACGCCGCATCTGAATCCGAGAAAACGCCATCCGCAAAACCATGCCACATATGCCGGTCAAGTATATCCCCCATTGTTCACAGCGGGCCGCCAAGGCTCCCTTCATAGGGGAGCTGGCCGCCAAAGGCGGTCTGAGAGGTTAAAGGACGTCCCCTACGATGGCCCCGGTCGGGGCGTAAGCCGCCCCTGCGAAGGGGAGGGGGACCGCTTGCGGTGGAGGGTTTCTCCTCTACGAGCCGAGGGTTACTCGAAGCGATGTTGTCAGTCTGAGTCTGTCGCGGCGGAACGCCGCATCTGAGTCCGAGGCGGCCTGCGAACTGCGGTCGGCGCAAAAAAAAGAGGCCCGCAGGCCTCTTTTTTTATTTAAACAATTTCGTCTGTTCTTTTTCTTCTTCGTCGTTACCTTCGATGGCAATGGTATCGAGGGCGGCTACTTTGTCGTCGCCTTCCAGTTTCTGGATCTTGACGCCCGATGTGTTGCGGCCTTTCTTGATGCCAATGCTTTCGATATCCGTGCGGATGACGATGCCATTCGATGTGATGAGCATCAGTTCCTGCCCTTCATGGACGACTTCGACGCCGACGATGTCGCCGGTCTTCGGCGTAATCTTGAAGTTCTTGATGCCCTTGCCACCGCGGAGCTGGACTTTGTAGGCGTCGATGTTGTTGCGCTTGCCAAAGCCTTCTTCGCTGACAGTCAGAACCTGGCAGTCCGGTTCGAGGACGTCAGCCCCGATGACCATATCGCCTTCGGCCAGTGTGATGCCGCGGACACCGCGGGTATTCCGGCCCATAGGACGGACATCGTTTTCATTGAAGCAGATGGCCATGCCCAGTTTCGTCGCCAAGATGATCGTCTGGTCGCCGTTGGTCAGGCGCACTTTGGCCAGGTGGTCGCCTTCCATAAGGGAAATAGCGATGAGGCCGTTGCGGCGGACGTTCTTGAATTCATGGAGAAGGGTCTTCTTTACCAGCCCTTTTTCAGTGACCATGAACAGGTTCATCGACGGGTCGACCTGGTCGAGGTCGATGAGGGCGTTGACTTTTTCGCCATTGGACAAGGGCAGGATATTGATGGCGGCAATGCCCTTGGAGTTACGGCTGTTGGCTTCCGGGATTTCGTAAGCCTTCAGGCGATAGACGCGGCCGAAGTTGGTGAAGAACAGGACCGTATTCCATGCCGATGTATAGAGCAGGTGGTTTACGGCGTCTTCGTCCTTCGTCCCCATTCCCTTGATACCGCGGCCGCCTTTATTCTGCGTATGGTATACATTGGCGTTGATACGCTTCATGTAGCCTCGGCGGGTCAAGGTGAGGACCATGCGTTCGTTGGGGATCATGTCTTCGATGGAGAAATCCGACGAGTCGGCTACAATCTGTGTGCGCCGTTCGTCGCCAAATTTCTTCTTGGCATCGAGGAGTTCCGTCTTTACGATTTCCATGACTTTATGTTCGTCAGCCAGGACGCTGCGCAGGTAAGCGATGCGTTTTTCCAATTCAGCATATTCTTCTTCGATTTTTTCTCGTTCCAGACCCGTCAGGCGGCGCAGGCGCATGTCGAGGATGGCGATGGCCTGTTTTTCGCTGAGGCCGAACTTGCTCATCAAGGACTGTTTGGCAATGTCGTCTGTCGCCGATTCGCGGATCGTCTTGATGACTTCGTCGATGTGGTCCAGGGCGATGAGCAGGCCTTCTAAGATGTGAGCCCGTGCCAGGGCCTTGTCGAGTTCAAACTTGCTGCGGCGGGTAATGACATCTTTCTGATGGTCGAGATAGTAGTTCAGGATCTGTTTGAGCGTCAGGACGCGCGGATGGCCGTCGACGAGGGCCAGCATGATGACGCCGAACGTTTCCTGGAGCTGCGTGTGTTTATACAATTTATTCAGGACGATATCGGGGTTGACATCGGCCCGCAGTTCGACGACGATGCGCATGCCCTTGCGGTCCGATTCATCGCGCAGGGCCGTGATGCCGTCGATTTCCTTGTTGCGGGACAAGTCGGCAATGGACTCGATGACCCGCGCTTTATTGACCTGATAGGGGATTTCCGTCACAACGATACGGTGCTTCCCTTTATTCATCGGTTCGATAGTCGCACAGGACCGCATCTTGATACTGCCCCGGCCCGTCGAATAGGCTTTGATGATGCCATCGCGGCCCATGATTTTAGCACCCGTCGGGAAATCAGGGCCTTTGATTTTGGTCATGATTTCTTCCAGGCTGGCTTCAGGGTTATCGATGAGCAGGACACAGCCGTCGATGACTTCGCCTAAATTATGAGGCGGAATATTCGTCGCCATGCCGACGGCGATCCCAGCCGAGCCATTGACCAGGAGGTTCGGGATCTTCGACGGCAAGACCGTCGGTTCCTGCAGGGAGCCGTCGTAGTTGGGCATGAAATCGACCGTTTCCTTGTCGATATCTTCCAGCATTTCGCCGGTAATCTTCGCCATGCGGACTTCGGTATAACGCATAGCCGCAGCCGAGTCACCATCGACGGAACCGAAGTTGCCGTGACCATCGACTAAAGGATAGCGCGTCGAGAAATCCTGGGCCAGGCGGACGGTCGCATCATAGACGGAGCGGTCACCATGGGGGTGATATTTACCTAAAACTTCGCCGACAATACGGGCCGATTTCTTATAGGGCTTGTTCGGCGTCATGCCCGCTTCATGCATGGCATAGAGAATACGCCGATGGACCGGCTTTAGCCCATCGCGTACATCCGGCAGGGCACGAGTGATGATGACACTCATGGCATAGTCGATGTACGACGTCTGCATTTCGCTTTCCAGACAAACCGGCACAATTTTATCTACTTGTTGTTCGTCCACAAATTTCACCTCATATACAAACTGAAAATAACTGCCGGCCAGCAAAAGACCCGCAGTCCGAATCGTTGTCGTCTATATGGCAGCCCGTCAAATGAACAAATGGGCGCATACGATTATATTATAACAAATATTTCCATTTTTCTCTAGAGGCGCAAAAAAACTTGTTTCCGCCTGCCTTTTTAGGCTGAGGGAAACAAGTTTTTTTAGTGGCTAGGGGTTAGGGATTAGGGATTAGGGGTTAGCAGCTAGCAGCTAGCGGCTGGAGGCTGTAAGTTGTAGTGGCCCGCAGAGTAGCAACCTGCTATCCCTTACCGCTTATTGCTGTATCTCCAGATCTTCATTTTTTCAGCTTCTTTGATCAGGTCTTCGCGGAAAGCCGGATGGGCGATGCTGATGAGGCGTTCGGCCCGTTCCCATGTCGAAGCGCCCATGAGGTTGACTATGCCATATTCCGTGGCGACCCAGTTGACCTGGGACCGCGGGTCCGTGACCGTCGTGCCCGGTGCCAGCGTCGGGATGATGCGCGATTCATCGCGGCCGGTCTTCTTGTTGTGGAACGTCGACCGCAAAGCGATGATGCTCTTGCCGCCATGGGAGCGGTAAGCGCCGTCGGTGAAGTCCAGCTGGCCGCCGCTGCCGCTTATCTGATGGGTACCGGCCGATTCGGACGATACCTGGCCGAAGAGGTCGATGTCGATGCAGTTATTGATGGAAATGAAATTATCCATCTGAGAAATGATGAAAGGATCATTGATGACGTCTACCGGATAAGCTGCCAGGAAGGGGTTGTCGTCCATCCAGTCATAGAGGTCCTGCGTCCCCAGGGCGAAGGCCCAGCTTATCTTATCGCGGCAGAAAGTCTTGCGGCGGTTCGTGAGCTGGCCGTGTTCATACATGAGGCGGAAGGCGTCGACGAGCATTTCCGTATGGACGCCCAGGTCTTTCAGGTCCGATTCGGCCAATAAGGCGCCGATTGTATTCGGCAAACTGCCGATGCCGAGCTGCAGCGTCGCTCCGTCGGGAATCTGCTGGACGATAGTCTTGGCGATTTTGGCATCGATATCGTCGCCTGTCGTAAAGGGAATGGTCGCCAAGGGATGATTGCCATATTCGACGATGCCGTCGATATCGCTGATATGGATACATTCGCCGCGGCCGCCGAGGACGCGGGGCATGGCTTCATTGACTTCGACGATGACTTTCTTCGCTTTCTTGGTAATGGCTTCCGTTGCCGAAACGGCCGGGCCGAAATTAAAGAAGCCGTGTTTATCCATGGGGCCGACAGTAATCAGGGCTACGTCGACGTCGAGGAGGTCGCGGTACATGGACGGCTTGTTGCGGTAACACATGGGGATGAAATTCATCTGGCCAAGGGCGCACTTCTTCCGGTCATAGCCGCTCATATGCCAGTTCATGGCCGTAAAGGCCTTGCGTTCCGGGTCCTGTTCAATAATCTGCCGCGGAGCCACGCTCAGGCACATGCGGACTTTGACATCTTGCAGTTCATCACGGCGCGCTGCCAGGGCCTGGTCGAGGAGGATCGGCTGGGTCGTGCCCATGCCGTAATCGACCCAATCTCCGGACTGGACCACTTTTACTGCTTCTTCCGGCGTCATTAATTTCTGTCTGTACATATCTGTCCATTGGGACATAAAAACCACCCTTTCATCTGTATGTATTTTCTTTAGTACGACGTTTTACGTTTGCTTATATCCTTATTATACGACGCTGAAAGCGCCCTGGCAAGGCGTTTAGGTAAACAGGTATATGCCGTTTTGGCATATGTCCGTAGGGGTCGCCACGTGGGCGACCCGCCGGACCTTGGGTGGCATTCGCTCCGAGCTGGGAAATCACTCATAGTCTGGAACGGGCTTGCCACGTGCAAGCCCCTACATCCGTGACGCCTGATGGTTCATCGCTCGTGATTCGTGGTTCGTAAAAAAAAGGACTTGTCGCACATGCGACAAGTCCTTTTAAGTTGTTAGTGGTTAGCGGATGGTTAAAAATTTAAAGCCCATTTCTACAAACTACAAACTACGAACGGCTAGCCACTAGTCTTATTCACTTTGTCTTTTTTCGATGATTTCGTCCATGATTTTTTTCGGTACTTCTTCGTAGTCGAAGAATTCCATGTTGAACGTGCCTTTGCCCTGGGTCATGGAGCGCAGGACGGTGACGTAGTCTTTCATTTCTGCCAGCGGGACCTGGGCTTTGACGACGATGATACCTTTGCGGTTGCGATGGTGTTCCATGCCGAGGATGCGGCCGCGGCGGCTGCTGAAGTCGCCCATGACATCGCCCATGTAATCTTCAGGGATGACGACGTCGACGTTGTAAATCGGTTCCAGGAGGATCGGCTTGGCTTCGGGCACGGCTTTCTTGAGGGCCTGAGCGGCAGCGACTTTGAAGGCCATTTCCGACGAATCGACAGGATGATAGGAACCATCGGTCAGTGTGACTTTGACGTTAATCATGGGGAAGCCGGCGATGAGGCCTTTTTCCAAAGTTTCACGGACGCCTTTTTCAACGGCCGGGATGTACTGTTTCGGTACGGCGCCGCCAAAGATCTTATCGACGAATTCAAAGGGTTCGCCTGTCGTCAGCGGCTCGATGTCCAGGAAGACGTGGCCGAACTGACCGTGGCCGCCGCTCTGTTTCTTGTGTTTGCCTTCGGCTGTCGCCTTGCTCTTGATGGTTTCACGATACGGGATGTAAACGTCTTCCTGTTTGGCTTTGACACCGTATTTCCGTTCGATCTTGGTCAGGATGTGGTCGAGGTGGACATCGCCCATGCAGCGGACGATGAGCTGCTTGCCTTCGGTGCTCTTTTCGACCTGGCACGTCGGGTCTTCTTCGCTGACCCGCAGGAGGGCGTTCATCAATTTTTCTTCTTCGCCCTTCTTTTCCGGGACCAGGGCTACCGTATGCAGCGGGTTCGGGAAGCGGATGGGGTCATAGACGACGGGGAAATCAGGAGCGGCAAAGGTATCGCCAGTCCGGGCATTCGGCAATTTCGGCAGGACGACGATGTCGCCGGCAATAGCCGCCGGGACGGGGATCTGTTCCTTGCCGACCAGGGTCAGGACTTTGCCCATCTTTTCTTCTTTGTCCTGGGACATATTGTATAACTTGTCCCCTTCCTTGAGTTCGCCCGAGAAAATGCGGACATAACTCAGTTTGCCGGCAAAGGGGTCGATGAGGGTCTTGAAGACGAAGGCCGTGAAAGGCTTGTTGGGATAGACCAGGACCGGTTCGCCTGTCTTCTTATCCGTGCCCATCATGACTTTCTGCGAAGCATCCGGCATGTAGGTGATGATACGGCGCAGGAGTTCTGCCGTACCGATATGGTTGATGGCACTGCCGCACATGAGCGGGCAGACGCGGCCCGTCAGCATGCCCTGGCGCAGGCCTTTGCGCAGTTCTTCGATGGTCAGTTCATCGCCGTTGAGGTATTTTTCCAGCAATTCGTCGTCGCCTTCGGCAGCGGCTTCCATGCACATTTCGCGGACTTCGCGGGCTTTGGCCATGTATTCTGGCGGCACCTTGATTTCCGTGCATTCGCCGTTATTCCATTCCCAGGCTACCATCTTGCAGACGTCGATGATGCCCCGGAAATCCTTGCCTTCACCGATAGGGATCTGGAGGGGCATGATGGATTTGCCGAAGACGGCGCGCAATTTTTCCAGGCAGCCGAAGAAATCGGCGTGTTCCGCATCCATCTTGTTGACATAGACCATGCGCGGCAATTTCAATTCGACACCGTAGTCCCAGGCCCGTTCCGTATCCATTTCGACGCCCGATTCGGCCGAAACGACGAGCAGGATGCCGTCACTGGCACGCAGGGCAGCGCGGACTTCGCCGCAGAATTCGGAATACCCCGGCGTATCGAGGAAGTTCAGCTTGTAGCCTTCCCATTCGCAGGGCGCAATGCCGAGCTGGATCGTGACGTTTCTCTTAATTTCTTCCGGTTCATAGTCCATAATATGCTTGTTGTCTTTACCGACGCCAACAGCATCGACAGCACCGCAGGCAAGCAGTAATGATTCAACAACAGCCGTTTTGCCGGCGCCATCATGCGAAAGTACAGCAACGTTGCGAATTTTATCACTTGTGTATTCTTTCATAAAACAATCGCCTCCTATGGAATCTCAGTTAATATTATATATTCGAGATGAAGGGGGCAGATTCCTTTTTTAAGTTGCATTTTTTCAAAAATAATTATGCTTTTTCTTTCATTTTGGCCAGGACCAGGGAAACCATCAGTTCGACACCGACTGGCAGGCAGGCTTCATCGACGGCAAAATGGGTATTGTGCAGGGGATAAACCGTGTCGCCGGGCTTGGTCGCACCGAGCCAGAAGAAACCGCCATCGAATTTCTGGAGATAACCGGAAAAGTCTTCGGCTGTCATGGCCGGTTCGTCGACAGCTGCCAGAATGTCCGGGCCAAAGCAGTCTTTGGCTACGCCGGCGACGAAAGCCGCCTGCTGCGGCGTATTGCGGACAGCCGCATAGCCCCGTTCATAGTCGAGATGGCTGACCGTTCCGTACATGGCATCGATGCCTTTGAGCGTATCCTGGAGATGGGCTTCGACGGCATCCTGAGCCTCCGCATGGTACGTCCGGCAGGTCCCTTCGATTTCGACCGTATCGGCGACGACATTGTAGCGCGTGCCGCCAGTGATTTTGCCAAAAGTCAGGACAGCCGGATAGAGGGGATTGACGCGGCGGCTGATGATGGTCTGGGCCGCCGTCAGGAACTGGGCGGCTGCGACGATGGTGTCGACGCCTTTATGCGGCATGGCGGCATGGCTGGCCTTGCCGTTGAGGACGATGCGGATATGGTCCGAAGCGGCCATCATCGGCCCGGGCAGGACGCCGATTTTGCCGCTGGGCAGTGTCGGCCAGACGTGAAGGCCGTAAACGGCATCGACACCGTCGAGGACGCCGGAAGCGACCAGGCCTTTGGCTCCGCCGACAGGCGATTTTTCTTCAGACGGCTGGCAGATGAAGACGACCGTGCCGGGGATATCGTCTTTCACCTGACTCAGGACCTCAGCAGCACCGAGGAGGATGCTCATGTGGCCGTCATGACCGCAGGCGTGCATCTTGCCTGCAAAATTGGACGCAAAGGGCAGGCCCGTTTCTTCCGTCATGGGCAGGGCGTCCATATCGGCCCGCAAGGCGATGACCGGTCCCGGCTTGCCGCCTTTGAGCGTCCCCAGGACCGCCGTCGTACCGGCGACGTGCTCTTGTACGTCTATACCAAACGAACGCAGCTTGGCTGCCATAAAAGCCGCCGTTTCCACTTCTTCGCCGGATAATTCCGGATTTTCATGGATATGACGGCGCATGGCACAAATATCAGGCACAGCCTGCTTCACTAAGTCTTTGATAGTCATTTTATCGATCATGGCAAACCCTCCCATGTGTGAATTATTATTTATAAAGTATGATTAATAATACCACACAATATAAAGAAATACAACGGTTTCCCCTGTCTTTTTCAAGAACTAGTACAGCTCCCATAAGTGCGTTATAATAAGGATGCAGTGTCACACATCATCATTTACAGAGGAGGCTTATGTCATGAAAGCATTTGATACAGAAAACAGCGTCTGGGCCCGCTTCTCACCGGAACAGCGCGGCCAGATGGAAGCGTACAGCGTCCATTACCGTCAGTTCCTGGACACAGCCCGGACAGAACGGCTGGCCAATAAGGAAATCATCCGCCAGGCTGAAAACGCCGGGTTCCATCCCCTGGCTGACTTCACCAGCCTGAAAGCCGGCGACAAGGTCTATTGGGACCAGAAAGGGAAATCGGTCATCTTAGCCGTCATCGGCTCGTCCCCCATCGAAAAAGGGCTGAAAATCGTCGGCTCCCATATCGACTGCCCGCGCCTGGATGTCAAGGCCATGCCTGTCGTCGAAAAGAATAAAATCGTCTATTTCAAGACCCATTACTATGGCGGCTTGTTGAAATATCAATGGGTCTGCCTGCCCCTGTCCCTGGTCGGCGTCGTCTATAAAGCCGACGGCAGCCGCGTCGACGTCTCTATCGGCGAAGACCCGGGCGATCCGGTCCTGTTTATCAATGACCTTCTGCCCCACCTGGGCAAGGACCAGGCCGCCAAGAAGCTCTCTGAAGCCATCAGCGGCGAAATGCTCATGCCCCTGGCTGGCACGAACGGCGAAGGAGAAAAGACAAAACCGGCTATCCTGACCTTGTTAAAGGAAAAATACGGTATTGAAGAAGAAGATTTCACCAGTGCTGAACTGGAAATCATCCCGGCCGTCAAGAGCCGCGACGTCGGCCTGGACCGGTCGATGATCATGTCCCACGGCCATGATGACCGCGTCTGCTCTTATGCCAACCTGGCCGCCATCCTCGATGCCGCACCGGGTGAAAAGACACAGGTCGCCCTCTTTGCCGATAAAGAAGAAATCGGTTCCGTCGGCAACACGGGCGTCCAGTCGTCGTACTTCCCGGACTTCATCGCCGAACTCCTATCCCTCCAGGGCCATGACCAAGAAATCTGGCTGCGCCGGACCCTGCGCAACAGCGAAGTCCTGTCGGCCGACGTCTGCGCCGCCTTTGACCCGGTCTTTGCCGACGCCTATGAAGAACAGAATTCGGCCAAGCTCGGCTACGGTATCTGCCTGTGCAAATACACCGGTGCCCGCGGCAAGGCCGGCAGCAACGATGCCAACGCCGAATTCATGGCCAAGATCCGCCGCATCTTCAACGAAAAAGAAGTTCCCTGGCAGGTCGGGGAACTGGGCAAGGTCGACCAGGGCGGCGGCGGTACCATCGCCTACATCATGGCCGACTGGGGCTGTGACGTCGTCGACTGCGGCGTAGCCATGCACAGCATGCACGCTCCCTTAGAAATCGTCGCCAAAGCCGATGCCTACAGCGGCTACCTGGCATACAAAGCATTTTTTGAAAGTAAGTGATACAAAAGGAGCTGTCGCATCGCGACAGCTCCTTTCAAGTTGTTAGTGGTTAGAGGTTAGGGGTTAGCGGATGGTGGCACAAACCTCGTACGACACCCTTTTTTCTGTAGGGGTCGCCACGTGGGCGACCCGCCGGGTATTTGAATCGTTCTCTTAGCAAACTAACCGGGAAATCGTACATATCCTGGAGCGGGCTCGCCACGTGCGAGCCCCTACAGCGTCATTCAGGAACAAGGACCGTACCTAATGGTATCCGCTTTCCCGGAGCCCTTTGATAGTCTGGTAAAGGCCGTACATATACAGGGCGACGGCAACCCAGGCGAAGCAGAAGGTCAGGCGCAGGGGCGGCGTGATGGTTTCGCCGCTCAAGAGACCGATGACCAGAGTGATGCTCGGCGAGAGGTACATGAGCATACCGCCTGTCGTAATAGGGACGCCTTTGACGCCGGCCGAAAAGAGCATCATCGGAATGGCCGTGACGATGCCCGTCGCCGGCAGGAGCAGCCACTGCCAGCCCTGGAAAGTCCCGACAGCCCCCATGCCATGATATTCGCTGAAGGCGATGAACAGCAGGGACAGGGGCACCATGGAAAAGGATTCGATGAAGACCGAAACCTGGCTGTCCAGGCGGACTTTCTTTTTCAACATGCTGTATATCGCCCAACTCAGGCAAATGAAGAACGACAGCCAGGGTACGACGCCGTACAGGCAGAAGGCCAGGACCAGGCCGGTAGCGGCGACGACGACGGACAGTTTCTGGACCGGCCGCAGCCGTTCATGGAAGATCAGGCCACCAAAGAAGACGAGGACGATGGGATTGATAAAATAGGCCAGGCTGGCCTGGAGGATGAAGCCCTGTGTCGTGGCGTAAATATAAGACCCCCAGTTCAAAGTGATGAAGATGCAGGCCCCGGCAATATAAGGCCATTGCCAGCGCTCCTGTCGGACCCCTTTCAGGTCGGGCAGGAGCTTTTTCTGCAGAATCAGTAAAAAGCAGAAGACCGATGCCCAGACAATCCGCGAGGCCAGCGTATACAGCGGCGGCAGCTGCCGCAACAGCAGCCAGAACGCCGGCAGTACGCCCCAGATAGCCTGACTCAGAATGAAATAAATATAACAGATTTTGCTCCCGTCCATAAGACCTCTCCTTTGTCTGATACCTCTTAGTATTATCACTATCATGCAATAGGTAATCTCATTTGTCAATAACAAGGCAGCATGTCCCTGGCGGGAGCCTTTTCATACTTCTTCGATATGATGGGAACCGTATTTTTTGAGTACCAGTTCGGTCAGATACTGGGCCGTCGCTTCGACGCCGAGGAAGCTGCTGTTGATGAGCAGGTCCGTATGGTGGAAGTCGCCTGGCAGATAGCCGGCGTAGCGCACCTGGTAGGCATCGCGGGCCCGGTCGACATTGCGTATCATTCCCTTGGCCGTCCGTTCGTCCATCTTGAGCCGTTCGACGCAGTTCTTGAGACGTTCTTTATAGGGCGCATAGATAAAGATGCGCAGCAAGTGCTTGGAACATTTCAGGATGGAATCGGAACAACGGCCGACGATGATGCACGACTTGGCATCGGCCAGGTCCAGGATGATTTTCTTTTCCACCTGGAAGAGTTCGTCCTGTTTCCGCGATTCGTCGTGCCCCAGTGGGAAGCACATGCGCCAGAAGCGGTTCGGCCTGGCCGATTCCTCCAGGTCGCTGGCAATAGACAAGGACATATTCATCTTCTTCGCTGCAGCTTCGATGAGGTCGCGGTCATAAAATTCGACGTTCAGGGCTTCGGCCATTTCTTTGGCAATGGGCCGGCCCATACTGCCGAACTGGCGGTTGATGGTAATGATGAATTTTTCCATCGTACTCCCTCCCTTACGATAAGAAGCGGCTCAGGAAATTGCGGGCCCGTTCCGTCTTGGGGTGGCTGAAGAATTCGGCCGGCGTCGTATCTTCCTGGACGATGCTGTCGGCCATGAAGACGATGCGGTCTGATACGTCGCGGGCAAAGGCCATTTCATGGGTCACGATGACCATGGACATGCCGTTATGGGCCAAGTCGCGCATGACGTCAAGGACGCCGCCGACGAGTTCCGGGTCCAGGGCCGACGTCGGTTCGTCGAAGAGGATCATCTTGGGATTCATGGCCAGGGCGCGGGCAATGGCAACGCGCTGCTGCTGGCCGCCGGAGAGCATATCCGGCATCTTTTCGGCCTTATCGGCCATGTCGACCTTTTTCAGCATTTCCATGGCAATATCGTGGGCATCGGCTTTCTTCATGTGCTTGACGCTTTGCAGGGCCAGCATGACGTTGCCGACGACGTTGCGCAGGGGAAATAAGTTAAAGTGCTGGAAGACCATGGTCACTTCTTCGCGCATCTTGCGGATATCGTAGCCCGGCTGGAGGATGCTCTGGCCGTTGTACTTGATGTCGCCGCCTGTCGGCGATTCCAGCAGGTTCAGGCAGCGCAGGAAGGTGCTCTTGCCGGCGCCGGACGGCCCGAGGATGCAGGTGACTTCATCGTCCAAGGACAGGCTGATGTCATTCAGGACCAGGTTATCACCATACTGTTTCTTTAAATGTTCAATTCGCATCATTTTACATCAGCTCCCATCTTCTGTTCACAAATATTGACGGCTACGGTCAGCAGTGAAATCAGGACTAAGTAGAATACGGCCAGGACGGTGTAGCTTTCGACGAATTCAAAGTTCGACGAAGCGTACTGGCCAGCCTGATAGGTCATTTCGGCGACGCCGATGACAGTCAAAATGGACGTATCCTTTACGGTAATGATGAACTGGTTGCCCAGGGCCGGCAGCATGGTCCGGAAGGCCATGGGCAGGATGAGCTTCATGACAATCTGCAGCTTCGTCATCCCCAGGGACATGCCCGCCTCCCACTGACCTTTAGGCACTTCCAGGATGGCGCCGCGGACGATTTCCGATATATACGCCCCGGCATTGAGGGAAACGCAGAGGATGCCTGCCGCTTCATGAGATAAATGGATGCCAAAGAGTTTTGGCATGACAAAATAGATGTACAAGGCCTGGACCAGGATCGGCGTACTGCGGATGATCCAGACGTAGAAAGCGCTGATGCTCTTGAGGATGCGTATATTGCGAGCCCGGGAAAACCCCGTAGCCAGCCCGATGAAATAGCCGATGACGATACTCGTCACGGAAATGACGACGGTCCAGAACAGGCCTTTCGTAACGACACCGACGATGATGTCCAAGTGTTCCCAGTTAAACATAAGATTCCCCCCTTAATAAAAGACCCCTTATAGCAAGAAGTCCGGCAAAAGTACGACTCTTGCCGGGCCACTGCTGACTGGCTGCTGCCGTTAGACATTCAGCCATTTATCTTCTAACTTCTTGATTGTCCCGTCTTCCTGCAATTCTTTCAGGGCCTTATCGAATTCAGCTTTATACGGGCTGTCCTTGGGCAGGGCGAAGCCATCGGGAATCTTGGCCGTTTCATCGCCCAAGAGGGCCAGACCGCTTTCAGGATGCTTCTTCAAATAATAGACGGCATTCGGTTTATCCTGCATGAGGGCGTCGGCCTTGCCCTGTTCGACTTCCATGAAGGCTGCTGAAATAGCCGGGAAGACGACGATTTCCGAATCCTTACAGTGTTCCATTACGTATTTGTGGGCAGCTGTCCCCTTTTCGACGGCGATTTTCTTGCCTTTCAACTGATCTACAGACGTAAGGTTTTCATCTTTGCGGACGACGAACTGCAAACCTGCGTTTTCATAGGGTTCGGTGAAGTCCATCTTCTTCTTGCGGTCTTCGGTAATGCAGACCTGGCCCATGCCGATATCGTACTCACCGTTGGCGACGGCCATGAACATGTTGTCATATTCCGTCGGCGTGACTTTATAGGTAAAGCCCAGTTTCTTGGACATGGCATCGAGCAGGTCCAGGTCGAAGCCGACGAGCTTACTGTTTTCATCTTTGAAAGCAAAGGGCGCATAAATCCCGGTCGCTACTTTCAGCTCTTTCCCTTTCAGGCTGGCCTTATCGCTGCTGCCGCTACCTCCGCCGCAGCCAGCTAAGACAGATATGGATACGACGGCACTCAGGCCGGCTAAGATTGCTTTTTTTACCTTACTGTTCATCATCATAATCAGGCACCCCTCTTCACATGTATGACTGGAATCTATCATTCAGGTCTCATGACCGGAACTGTATATTCAGGCTTGAATCTGGAAGCCGTGGCGGAACGGGTCCGTCTCATCGAGGACCAGGCAGTTGATGCCGGTAATATATGCACTGCCCGTAATCTGCGGGATAGCTGCGGCCATGCCGCCGACTTCGGCATCATCTACGATGCGGGCTTTGAACAAGGTTCCCATGATACTTTCATAAACGAATAGTTCATTTTTCTTCAATTTCCCCCGCAAGTACAGCGACGCCACTTTGGCACTCGTGCCGGTCCCGCAGGGGCTGCGGTCGATCTGGTAGTTGCCGAAGACGACGGCGTTCTTCATAGTTGCTTCGGGCCGATCGGCCTGACCGTAAAATTCGACTAAATCGACGCTGTGGATGTCCAGTTCCGGATGGGCTACGACTTCCTGGTCGTTGACGGCCCGGAGGATGTTCATGCCCGTGTCGATGATAGTCCGGATATTTTCAGGCTCTAAGCGCATCCCCAAAGCATCGGCGTCGACGAGGGCGAAGAAACTGCCACCAAAGGCGATGTCCAGGGCAACGTGTCCTAAGCCGTCGACAGGGACCGTGACCCCTGTCCGGTACAAGAAGCAGGGCACGTTGGTAATGGTCACTTCTACGGCCCGGCCGGCTTCGACTTTGACGTGGGCCTTGATGAGGCCTGACGGCGCATCGAGGCAGATGTCCGTATAGGGTTCATGGACGGGTATCATCTGTTCATTGACCAGCACCGTCGCCACGCCGATGGAACCGTGGCCGCACATATTCAGGTAGCCGCCGCTGTCCATGAAGACGACGCCGACATCAGCTTCTTCGTGGACCGGCGTCATGAGGATGGCGCCGAACATATTCGTATGGCCCCGCGGCTCCAGCAAGATAGCCTTGCGGTAGGCATCGTAGTGCTTGGCGATGTACTGCTTCTTTTCCATCATCGTCCTGCCTGGCGCGTGAGGAAATCCATTGACGACGATACGCGTCGGTTCTCCCATGGTATGCGAATCGATGACCAGGAATTGTTCTTCCCCCCTCAGTTTTTCCATCAGGCGCTCTTGATTAGCATGCCACATCGAATCTCCCCTTCCATTCCTTAAAACGAGCAATGGCGTTCATCTCTCACGGAGATAAACACCATTGTTTATTTTAAGTTTATATTCTTATTTATTTAATATTTTTAAGAACAAATTTATTATACTATCATTTTAACACGTGTGCAACGTTTAACTTTATTACATTTTTATTACGCGCCGTTATTACACATTGTGGCGGTATTCATAGGGGAGAACTTTCAGGCCGTTATAGCTCGGGCAGTCGCGGACCCATTCCAGGGATTCCTTGAGGATAGCCGTCTGCATGGGGATATTGTTCGGTTCGCCGGCATTGGAGCCGATAGGGACGTGCGGCGCTGTGATGCGCGGTGCCCCCTGCTGGCGGGCGATGGGAGGCAGGGCGGCGATGACGCAGCAGCTCATGCCTTCGGCTTCGCAGCAGCGGGTGACGATCGTCGCCGAACGGTGGCAGGTCCCGCAGCCGCCCGTGCAGAGGACGATGTCGACGCCCTGGGCTTTGAGCTTCTTGGCGATTTCCGGCCCCGTTTCATTGCGGAATTTTTCGACGTTGCCGCCGCCGCCCATGAAGGTATACGTTTCTTCCGGCAGGGAGCCGATGAAGCCTTCTGCAACCAGTTCGTGCAGGCGGTCGATGGGGAACATGGCATTGACGTCTTTGTTGATATCCGAGTTGTCGAAGCCGCCGTGGGTGACCATCAGGTTCGACGATGGCGTGTCGAAGGGGATGACGCGGTACGAGAAATCCCCGGACGTATTGAACGGCGTCTGGTCTTTTTTATGGATGCCGCCAGCCGTGATGAAGGCGACTTTACATTCACTCAGTGGTTTCTTTAATTCTGTGAATACCGGTTTCGGTGTAACGGGAACGAAGATTTCCGAACGCATCCCTTCTACAGTCGTTAAATTCATAACTACCCCTCCTATAGTTCATCTACAGCCGCCATGGGGCTGATGTAAAATTCAGTATATTCTCCCTCTTTCAGGGCGACATCGGTAAAGACCCAGCGCCGCGGTACGGCAATGGTGGCCAGGCCGCCGAGGCAGTCGGCTTTGATGGCCGTATCGTTGACTTCGCTGAGGACGCCGCCGGCCAGGACCGGCGTGAATTCCCGGTCTTTTTCGAGCGGCGCATAATCGTAATCGAGCGGGGCCTCTACGATTTGCATGTAACTAAAATAGAATCGGAATTTCCGGCCTTCCCGGGGCTGGTGAAGGAACAAAGACGGTGCTGCGTGGATCACGCCCAGTCTCCCCCGCAGGTTGAGAGCCACGTCGTCAGCAGCGGCCTTGGTGACCGTCCCTTCCATGAGTACCGGGTTGAGCTGATAGTCGAGTTGGGCCATCAGTGGAGCGTCCCCTTGTCGAGGAGGACCGTTTCAGGGAGACCGAGCAGTTTATTATTGGCGTTGATGACGGCATTGTCCCATTTCTTCGGTGCTGCCGCAATGGGGACGCCGGCCATCTTATTCTTGAGCATCTGGATGGCGCGGGCTGCGACTTCCTTGGTGACGCACGAGCAGCCGGCCACGTCGTTTTCAAAGCCGCCCTGGTCCATATTTTCTTCGACCATGGCATCGGCATAGGGATTGCCGACGACGAGCTGGCCCTGGTAGGCGCAGAAGGAAACGCCGACGACGGGGATGCCCCGCTTGCCAGCCTGGCCGATGTGCTGGATGAAGTCGATGTGGTTGTTGCCAAAGCCTTCGGTCGTAATGATGCAGCCGTCGATGTCGAGGCTTTCCAGGAGCGAGCCCAAACGGTCGGAAACCCAGAGTTTTTCGTCATTGACCTGCGGCGAGCCGACGAAGACGACGCCGATGAGGTCCAGTTCTTCGTCCTTGGCCAGGCCTTCGACTAAGGGTTCGCGGATATAATGACGGGTCATTTCTTTCGTAGCCGGCCCGATGCAGGTCAGGGCGTGAATGGAACCGTCGCGGACCTGGTTCGGTGTCAGGACGATCGGTACGTTGCCGAGGTCGACGTTCTTCTGGCCGCCCATGACGCCGCACGGTTCGTTCGGGCAGAGGACGTTGTCGTGCATAGCCCCCTGGCCCATGATTTCCTTGACCAGGACGACGCGGGGATTGCCCTTGCGGCGCAGGTCTTCGCAGACTTCTTCTCGGACGACTTCGCCGTCGTATTTCTTCAATTCATTGCGGACGGCCTGGATGATGTAGTCTTCGCATTTATGAGCGGCAAAAGGTCCCGGACGGGTCATGCCCGTGAGGCGTTTGATGACGGCATGGCAGCGGATGATGATGTCGCCTTCATCGGCGCAGCCCGGATGGCCGAAATACATCTTTTCATCGAGGAAGCCTTCAGACGAACCGAATTCATGGATCTGGACGCCGTCTTCGTCGACGCCGGTGAGCATGAATACGACGCCGTCGGCGACTTTGGTGACCCCTTCACCGAGTTCGCCTTCGACTTTCGTCGCAATGGGCGCTACGTCCATGATGGTATCGGTGTAGACGTGGCGTTTATCGGGATAAATGACGTCGAGGCTCATGCTGACGCAGAGCGGGTCCTCTTTGACGGCCTTTTCGACGATGGACCCGTCGATGAAGATCTTCCCGTCTTCAATGGCCGTCTTGTCGCTGATTTCGACATCAGTGATTTTGATGTGTTTCTTGATGAGCTTGCGGATGACCTTCTTTTCGCCCGTCTTTTCCGTCGGCCCTGCCGGCAGCGGGCCAGCGGCACCCAGGATGGTACCGGCCGGGATATCCAGGCTCAGGCCTTCCAGTTTATCTATCTTCAAGTGAATCGTTCCCGACGGTGCGGCTGCCGGGGCAGCCGGGGCAGCTGGCGAGGCTTTGACCGGTTCTACCGGTGCTTCGGCCGGGACGGACTTGGCATTGACTTTATCCAGGACATCTTTAGTAATCGGCGTCAAGGCTTCGACATCCTGCAAGAGCGTGCTGCCCAGGACTTCTTCGATGGTCAGGCCATCGTCACTGAGCGTGAGCAGGCCGGCATCGACCATGTCATCGAACAGCGTCGGGTCTTCCAGGTCATCGGCTCCGATGACCGTCCCCTTGGCCCGGCGGCAGCAGAAAACGGCAGGATCTGTAAGGTGTTTCTGTAAGGTATCTTTCGTAATAGACATACAATCACTCCCCCTGTGTAGTATGAGTTACGCCTTGATGCGGCGGATTAATTTATGATGGACTGCCCGCAGGGCGCCATCGGTACAATGGTAGACCGACAGATGAAGCTGCGGCGCACAGGCCATGACCGTGTTGGTGCAGTCTGTGCAGTTACTGATGAGCAGGGCCTGGGCCCCTTCTTTCTTCAGCGTCATGACCCGCTGGACCTGTCCCGGACAGTGGCCGGGATTGTCGCATTTGCGGACGCCCGGTTTGACTTCATGGGCCTGCTTGCAAAAGGCTACGCCGGCTACGGCCGACCCCATGGAAGCCGCTATTTCCCGGAGACGCTTTTCATCGGCGCCGCAGGCACAGACGAGAAGGCCAATTTTTTCAGGCCCTGGCAGGAACGTTTCTGCCGCGATGATGCCTCCTGTCGTCTTGACGATGGGTGCGTCCAGGCTCGTCCGCCTGCCCATGAAAGGCCCGCCCATGATGAGCTCGCCATATTCTTTGCCCAGGCCGCCGGCCTTTTCCAGGACATCGCTGACGGCCATGCCCAAGGGCAGGTCGTGGAAGACCTGGACTTCCGGACCGTTCAGCTTGCCAGCTACGGTCACGTCTTTATCGATGAGCGGTTTCTTGTCATCGACGGCTTCGGCCACGCGCTGGAGCGTTTCCACGTTGATGATGACGGCGCCGGCTTTCGACGGCAGACTGCCCGCATCGAGGAGCGTCCCCAGGACTTCCCGGACGACAGCCCGTTCTTCGCCGACAGGATAGACATTGGGCAGAAAATGAAGAGCCAGGCGGTCGTCAGCGGCGATGGCCTGCTGTAAGGCTCGGACGGCGTCGCCGTGGATGGCCTTGATGGCAATGACGCCTTTATCGGCATGGACGAGGTCCATGGCCAGCTGCAGGCCCCGTATCATCGGGCGGCAGTCCCGCTCAATGGCCTTGATATTATGGGTCAGGACGGGTTCACATTCCGAAGCATTGGCAATGACGACGCCGCCGTTCAAAAAGGGAACGGCCAGTTTCTGATACGTCGGGAATCCGGCGCCGCCTAAGCCGACGATCCCGGCCTGGCGGATACAATCCAATGAAGTCTGTGCCGTAAGGGGCACGTACTCTTTCGGCTGGACGTCGTCAGCTCGAACGATGACGGCATCATCCGTCACTTCCAGGACCGTCCCGGATACACTCGTATATACCGGGCTTCCTAATCCTTCCCCAGCCTCAGCGATGCACTGGCCGCGCTGTACCCTGTCTCCAGGCTGGACCACCGGGACCGATGGAGCACCGATATGCTGTGAAAGAGGAAAAACAAAGGGTCTCACGTCCGTCCACCTCCTATAATCATGATGTCTAAATTCTTGCTCCGCTTGATGTCCTCAAGCATGGCCTTAGTATAGTCCCAGCCCATCTTGAAAAAAACAGGAAAACTTGAAATTTTCATGAATTCATTATTTATTCCTTAAATTTATTTGTTCTTTATGGTATCATTTTGTGTTAAAATAAGATAAACAGCCGTCTGAGGGGATATATTAAAAGACGGCTGCCATATTAGAGGGGGAATGTGCATGATTGTAGAAACCTACCCGATTGCTTTGAAAAAATTCATGAAATTCACGAAAATGAAGTCCGTGACCCTGGCCGAATACATCGGTTACGACGTATCGTATATCAGCAAGTGGATCAATGGGGCCAAGCTGCCATCGTCACGGGCCATTGAACGCGTCAATGAAGATGCGGCTGCACTCTTTGCCGAAACGATTGAAAAACTCGATCGCCGCCAAGACTGCTGCCGCTATTTTTCGTTTCCCGCCGATACGCCCGACCTGGCCTTTGCCATCAGCGACTATCTGAGCCGGGCTTACCGCACGTCGCTCCAGAGCGGGCGCACGGAAAAGGCCAAAAAGTCCTGGCCCGTCCGCATCATCACGAGCCATCAGAAGGTAGCCCACTTTTTAAAAGACTTATTCCGAAAAAAACTCCCGACCCTAACGGGCAAGGAGGAACTCGTCATCTACGGGGAATTCTTCGATTTTTACGACGACGGCTTCTGGTCCTACCTCGACGTGCCGTCCCATTATAAACGCCTGCGCATCCGCGTCGGCCTGGACAAGGAAAAACTACGCCGCCATCCCGAATACGTTTCGCGGCTCTATGCCGTCCTCAACCGCTTCATGGATGCAGAGTTCACCTTTTACGATTTCTCCGCCCTGAGCGACGCCAACCTGATTATCCTCAAGGACCAGTTCGCCATCCAATACTCACTCCAGAGCCATCGCGGCATGATGATGTGTTCTTATATGGATGACCCGGCCGTCGTCCACGACATCTATGAGCGCTTCGGCGTCCACCATACGCCGAAACTGCTGACCCACATCCAGAGTCCCTGGAACGACGATTACGGCTACCGCACGTCTTTCTATGAAACATCGCGGTTCTGCTTCTTCCTGACCAACGGCATCGAATACCTCCTGCCCCAGGAAGTCTTCGACCGGCTCATCGCCGAATCGCCAGACGAACGGGCCGGCAATATCGAACGCCTGCGCATTACCTGGGAAGAAATCATCGCCAAGGCCCGCGTATCGGTCATCGTGCCGACACCGTCTTTCATGCGCTATCTGGAAACGGGCCACATCGACCTGACCGACGTGCAATACACGCTGACGCCGGCCGAACGGATCGACCACCTGAAGACCATCGCCAGGACTTTGAATAAAAGCCAGGGCATCACTTTGTCGACTATGCACCTGTCGCCGGCCTTCCTGGCCTATAAAGAAGCGAACCTGTCCTTCTATTCCAACTACCGCATGAGCTTCTTCAAAAAGAACACCCTGGCCATGAACAGCCAGGCCGACCCGTTCTACATCATCGTCGATAAGGACCTGGACGCCATGGTCCTGGACTTCTTCGACAACATGACGAAATCCGCCTACTGCCATCCGTTCAGCGGCCTGGAGCTGGAAGGAAAAATCAAAGTCTACCAGCACATGCTGGAAAAAATCACCAGCCTGGCAGGAGCATAGAAAAAGAGGCTGTCGCATGAAGACAACCTCTTTTTGAGTTTTAAGTTTGCAGTTTGTAGTTTTTAGTGAATGTTTTTAAATTTAAAGCAATCTTCTATAAACTACAAACTCCATGCTACAAACTATAAAGCCAAAGGGACCTCGCATGATGGCAAAAGCCTTCGTGCGACAGCCCCTTTTTAAGTGGTTAGCGGATGGCTTTAAATTTAAATTTTTTTCTGCAAACTATACTTATGATTCGGGAACGGTAAAGGCACCAACGCTGAAGTGGATGATGTAATCTTCGGCTCCAGCTACAGGCATCCAATATCCATAGGCTTTGCCAGCCTGGCTGTCGTAAATGACGCAGGTCGTGCGCTTTTCGTCGATAGCCCGGTTGCATAGGCAGCCTTTATGCTGTTCAGGGTTTCCCCTATCGCTGCATCGTACCTGTTTGTCCATACCGAAAGAAACCGCTTTCCGGTTGGCTGCGTAAATCTGGCGATTTTTTTTAATCAGCAGTACCGGTTCGGGAAAATGGTCCCACATAAGATGAAAGGCTTCTATGATTTTCTGTTCATCCATGATTAAGCCTCCTGTTTAGCTTCTTTCAAACAAGACAATAACTGACTTTCGAGGAGTTCCATTGATTCCGTCGGTTCAAAGCGGCCTACAACCTGGCCTTGACGGTCGACGAGAAATTTCGTAAAATTCCACTTAATATCCGGGTTTTCTTTGTAATGCCAATCCCGTTTGCGAAGCAGGAGGCTCATGCCCAGGGCTTTCGCGCCCTTGCCAAAACCGTGGAATCCCTGCTGGGATTTGAGGTACGTATACAGCGGGAGTTCATTTTCCCCATTGACGTCGGCTTTTTTCATCCGCAAAAAGGTCGTATCATATTTGATGCTGCAGAAATTCTGGATGCCCCTGTCATCTTCCGGCGCCTGGTTCATGAACTGATTACAGGGAACGTCGATGATTTCGAATCCATAGTTCTTGTATCTCCGATACAATTCTTCCAGCGCCTTGTACTGCGGCGTAAATCCGCAGCGCGTCGCCGTATTGACGATGAGCAGGGCTTTGCCGGAGAAATCCCGTAAAGCGACTTTCTTTCCCTGATTGTCTTCCAGTTCAAAATCATAAATCGTCATGTCATATCCCCCTCTTCTCTTGTAAATGTTATAAGGAATAAGTAACCGGTTCTGCTGTAAAGGAATAGATAGTCCCCTGTCCATTGATAAATCGGAACACCGTCATAAGCTGATCATCCACGCTATACATCTTACTCAGCACTTCTTTATTTGTTTCCATCATAGCCACGCGGGCTTCTCGCCGGGTATCTTCTTCCACCTGGCCGCTGATGCGAATCCATTTATCTTCATACATACCGCAGATGGCTACATTCGGATTCTGCTTCATCTGACGATACACGGCTTTTTTGTTCGTCGTGATAAGATAAAGTTTATCTTCAAATTCACAAAGAGCCCCAAAAGGACGGACTTGCGGTTTATCCCCATCCATAGTTGCCAAATAGAAGGGCTTACAATGTTGCAAAAAAGCAGCTACTTCTTTCATGATACTCATCCTCTCGTCTTATGATTCATCATTTCAAACAATCCTGGACACAAGCGGCTACCCGGTCCATTGAAGCAGTCGGTTCAAAACGGCCGATGACCTGACCGTTCCGGTCTACAAGGAATTTCGTAAAGTTCCATTTAATCGAATCGCCTTCCAAGTATTCCGGAAAATTTTCTTTCAAGGCATTGCTGAGCAGTTCGGCATAAGGATGATCCGCATCGAATCCCTTGAATCCCTGTTCTTTCGTCAAATACTGGAAAAGGGGCTGCGCATTTTCGCCGCGTACATCGCCTTTGGCAAAAATAGGGAAGGTAACACCATAATTAAAACGGCAGAATTCCTGTACTTCTTCATTAGTACCCGGTTCCTGACCAGCGAACTGGTTGCAGGGGAATCCGAGAATTTCAAGCCCCTGGGCCTTGTATTTCACATAAAGTTCCTGTAATTCCTTGAATTGGGGCGTGAAGCCGCATTTGCTCGCCGTATTTACGATGAGTAGGACCTTGCCCTTATAGGCTGCTAACGACTTTTCTTCTCCATTGTTCGCTTTCACCACGAAATCATATACGCTCATTTCCGTTACCTCCTCATATCTTTGCTGCAGCTAGCGCACTTTACGCTTTCACTGCCTGATAATCTCCATTTTCTGAATACCCATAGCATTTATTGTTATTTTCATCTTGCGGCACGACGTCAACTACAACTGCTGCAAAATCGCCATTTTCAGAATAGCCATAATATTCATTGCTATTTTCAGTCTGCGGCACGATATCGACTACAGCTGCTGCAAAATCACCATTTTCAGAATAATTATAAGCAGCATCAGCGGCAAAAGCCGAAAAACTCATAAGTGTCATGGCTGCAAACATCATAGTCATTACTTTTTTCTTTATATTTTTCATTCTCATTACCTCTTCTTACTGTTAACTTTTATTCTGCTTCACGGAAAGCACCGGTCACAACACTAACACTATTTACAACCAAAGTTGGCCATACATCATGCCATCACACCGTCATCCCTTGTATATCCTTCCAAGGAATTTTCTTTCACTTGGATGCAAACATAGCTGAGAGCAGAATCCTCTGCAGCAAAGAACTGCCTCCTTGCAACAGGCGCAATGCGAAGCCAATCACCGACCGTCAATTCCACCGTCTCGCCATCAATAATGACTTTTCCATGTCCGGCTGAGATGAAATAGATCTCCTCATTTTTCTTGTGATAGTGAACAAAAGGAACGCTCTCCCCCATATTGAGCGTATTGATGCTGACCTCCGCTCCCGTCAACGATAGCTTGTCGTGAAGCTCCGTCCTTTTTTCGTTCCCCGATACATTTACTTTGCTGAAATTCGCCATACTACATACCTCCATACACTTAGAATCAAATGTAGCTACTTGTGAAATGCCCGTCACTCCTTAACATAGGTAACTTCGTTGCCTTTGCGCACCAGTTCCTTGCGATTCGGTTTGCCGTCCGCAGTATCCGGGAATCCCACGATAACCGAGCCATAAACCCGTTCGTCATCTTTCATGCCGAGTTCTTTCATGTACGCCATGAGATCAGCATCTTCGTTCAGCCAATGGAGCTGGTTGACCCAACACGTTCCCAAATCCATTTCGTTGGCGGCAATCATCATGTTTTCGATGGCGGTCGCACAGTCGGCCATATTGTTGCCGTAGTCCTTTTTGTTGGCCACTATTATAAGAACCGGCGCATGATAGGCGAAATGATATCTACCCTTTTTCGATTGCAATATCGAGCTTTTAAGGCTGACGTAAGTGTTATCGTCGATATCCATTTTGGCAAAGGCTGTTTCCGCCATTTGCGCCAGTTTGTCGATAACCGTTTTGGCGGTTACGACGAAGAAATGGTTTGTTTGGCTGTTGCTGCCGCTCGGTGCATAGCGTCCGGCGGTTACGATTTTGTCAAGTTGTTCGTCTGAAGGTAAATCTTCCTTGTAACGGCGGGTGCTGCGGCGCGTTATTATGGCATCGTAAGCGTTCATGAGTAAATCTCCCCCAAAACTGTTCTTAAATCCAATGACATACTCCTTCAGACCTTCTTGGTAGCTGAATGTCCGAATTTCCTTGACATCTATGTAAAAGACACGGAAATGTTCATGCGCCGGATTGTTGTCGTAGAGAGCCGTAACCTGCTTGGGCAGAAGTTTCATTGCCCGTTCTTTGCTCTCTATGTCATCCACAAAGACCACGTCACCGTTGAAGGAAAGAACCGGCGAATACTTGTTTTCCACGCAGAAAGACGCCTTGGGGTGGTGCGTCAGTTGCTGACCTACGGGCTTTTGTATCCCCGTGGAAAAGAAAATCTTGCTCCCCTCTGTCCACAGTACCTGAAAGACCCTCGTCCGCGGGCCGTCATCGCTGATGGTTGCAAGCACACCCAAAGGACGCTTGCTCAAAATTTCCTCGAATTGCATGATGAATTCCTCCTTATTCGTTTGTATATACAAGTTAAGAGCAAAATTATTGCCTGTGGGAAAGTTCCTCGCAAGCATCCCACATCTCTTTGGACAAATGATTCATCTTTTCCTCGCCCAGTACACAGCGCACGCTTGCCAACAAGTTCTCAATGCATCCGTCAATGCCATGGCAAGTTTCCCGTCCTTGCTCCGTCAGGAAAACATGTGCCGTTTTCCATTCATGTTCTCTTCGCAGGATTCCTTGCTTCACAAGGCGATCCACGAACCGTGTGCAGGTCGATGGAGCTATGTCCAATTTCTCGCACAAATCGGCTTGGCTGATGCCATCGTGCTGATTGACAACAATCAGAAGATACACATTGGGAACCCCGATTCCCAACGGGTGAAAGCTCTCCTCGGCCTTTCGGCGGAGGATATTGGAAAGCCGATTGGACGTGAAAAACATACATTTGGACAATATGGATTCATTTGTTTGCATTGCCGTCCCCCCTTTCGTTTGTATATGCAAATGATAGCACAACATATATCTGCCTGTCAAGAATTTTTTTGTTCACTTCCCCCTTGCTTATCGTTCGCGAGTATCGCTCGAAAGCCGCATGGCACAAGGCTTCGTGAAATAAGGAAGGGGGGTGCATTTGCCCCCCTCAAGTTATACAATCACTTTGGTCAACGAATAAAATGCGTAGGCGTGAAAGGCTCGTACTTCGGGGGCTCCACGCCTTCCTTTGCGGCTGACTTGATGCTTTTCAAAAGCCAGGCGATATTTTCGGCCAGGGTGCGCATGGTTTGGAGCCCTTCGATGTCTTTCTTCACATCCTCCGGCGTAAAGCCGTGTACCTGATTCCAATATTGGGATGTGGCCACGACCATGTTGGTCATCTGGAAATACATATTCAACCGCTCAAAGGCTGCGGTTGCGCCGCCCCGGCGGCACGAGACGACAGCGGCGGCAATTTTTCCCGCAAAACGGTCGTTGCCCGTGCTAAAGAGAAAACGATCGAGAAAACTTGTTATACGGCCATTGGGACCGCCATAATAGACGGGAGACCCAACTACCATGCCGTCAAACTCGTCCCAACGCGCTGCCGTCTCATTCACGAGGTCATTGAATACGCATTTTTTTGTCTCCTGGCACTTGTAGCAGGCAATACAGTCCTGCATGGTTTTCTTGCCCAGCCAGAGCAGTTCGCTCTCCACATCCAGCTTTTTCAGATGGTCTGCGACCTCTGCAAGTGCCGTGTAGGTGCAACCCTTCTCGTTGGGACTTCCGTTAATCAGCAAAATTTTTGGCATTGACGCTCCTCCTTGCTCATTGCTCTGTTTTTAGTCCACGCCGTTCCCACAGGTTTCCATGTGGACATTTCCCCAATACACATCCTTCTCTGTCCTCGGCGCTTTTTCCTCCCCCTTCTGCCCCAAAGCCACCACATTGAGCACGGAAAAATTGTCCGGCACGCCGAGCAGTTTCCGTATCTCCTCATCGGCGGTTCTGCGTATTCCCTGCCGGTTCCTCATGTGAATCCAGCAAGCGCCAATGCCTATTTCTTCGGCAGCCAGAAGGATATAGGTCGAGGCGACCGCTGCATCCTCAAGGCACTGGAAGCCTTTCTGGAGCGATTCTGCGGCAAATATCCTCGACTGAAGAAGGTATTCCAACTCCATGACAGCCTGTTCACTTTTTACGAATTCCCTCAGAGCATCCGTCCTACGATCTATACATCCAACTTGATTGAAAATAATAACAAGGGTTTGAAGCATCATGCAAAGCTGAAAGAGCAATTCCCCAACGAAGAATCCCTTGAACGGTTCGTCTGCACTTTTTACAGCGAATACAACCGCAAGCAAGGAGAAAAGGCTCACAGAGGCTTCAGAGAAGCAACAGCTGAGCTGTTAGATATGTTTCCAAAGCCATAGGCTTAGCTACAACGCTATGAAGAAAAGTTTACACAAAACTCTTGACACAATCGAAAGCACTCTTGGGCTGGCCACAAATCGGGCAGACATAGTCATCGCCTTCAGCGTTAATGTCGCCTTCGTATTCATAGCCGCAGACCGGACAGACATATACTTTCTTAGCTTTGGCAGGCTGGTTTTCCTGCGGATATTTGGCGAGGATTTCTGCCATCATGACGCCGTGGTGGCCTTCCTGTTTGGCAAAGAGTTCCAGTTCATCAGCAGCTTCGTCACAACCGGCAGCGCGGACTTTATCAGCCAGGGCCTTGATCTGTGCCTCACCGCCAGCTTCAGCCTTCTGCAATCCCCGGACGAGTCCCCAGAAATTCTGCGGATATTTTCCAACCAGCGTCGCATAAAAACCGGCGTGAACGGCTTCCTGATTAGCTGCTTCAATAAAGGTATCGACAATATCGTCATAGCCCTGTTCTTTTGCCATCCGTGCCAAAGCGTAGTACATCATCGTCCCAGTGGCTTCAGCCTGCATCATTGCTTTCATCATCTGTTCCAAATCAGTTCCTTTTGCAAATCCATAAATGCTCATTTTCAATTCCTCCTGTTTCCGTTTAATCGATTTTATTTAATTTGATTTTGTTAAATTTAAATTGCTAAGAAGCAGTAACAGCTCTGCTGCAAATCTTATTATATACGAACTTTTTAATTTTGTCAAATATAATTTTACAAAATTTATTTGACGGTAAAAAGCGCTTAGAGATTCAGCAGGGCGTCGATTTTCGCTTTGTCAAAACCCAAGACATAAGCTTTATCATCAGCTGTCGTAATCGGAACCATCATATCGCCTGTCAGCTGATAGCAGGCATCACGATCGGCTTCATTGACTTCAATATTATGTTCTTCAAAATCGACATGCTTGCTCTTGAGGTATTTCTTCACTTTTTCACACCACGGGCATTCATTGATTGAATAAACTTTTACCATTTTACCTTTCCTCCTCGCATTTGTTCAATATATTTTCCAGCCAGCAGGGCTGCTATCGTCCCATCGGCGGCGGCCGTCGTGAGCTGGCGTATTTCCTTTTCACGGACATCACCGGCTGCAAAGACACCAGGAATTACCGTATGGCAATCTTCTCCTGCTGGGATGCGTCCGTCCTCTAAGGGTAAGTCTTCAGCAAATAATTCGGTATTCGGTACGACACCGATATTGACGAACAGGCCATCGACAGGAAGTTCTTCCTCGATACCCGAAGCTTTATCCAAGAGGACAAGCGACGTAAGTTTCCCTTCGCCGTGAAGCGCCTTGATTTCTGTTTCCAGTCGGATTTCAACCTTCGGATTTTTTTGCAGGCGCTGGATAGAAACCTCATCGGCCCGCAATTGAGACCGATGGATTACATAAAGCTTTTTTGCATATTTCGTCAAGAAATTAGCTGCATCAATAGCGGCATTGCCACCGCCCATCACGGCGATGACTTTATCCTGATATAGATGGCCATCGCAGAGTTCGCAGTAATGGACGCCCTTATTGGCATATATCATTTCTTCAGGGAGGGGCAGCTTTCGCCGATTCATTCCAGAAGCAATGATGACGGCATCTGTTTCATAGATATATTCAGCCGTTTCAACGATTTTAGGCGTTGCCTTGAGACTCACCTTTTCAACAATATCAAATTCATCAATCACAGCTCCGGCATGTTCGGCCTGCGCCTGGACAGTCTCAATTAAATCCCGGCCAGTGACTTTCATGAAGCCCGGATAATTTTCGATACCCGTCGCATTGCTGATTTGGCCGCCTACAATAGCATTTTCCAAGACCAGCACAGACAGGTTCATCCGTCCGGCATAAAGTGCTGCCGTAAGGCCGGCCATGCCAGCGCCGATAATGACAACATCTTTATGGATTCTTTTTTTTACCATAAGCATACTCCTTTCCTTGTTTTGTCGTGTTTTCTCTCACTGACAAGTCTTATTATACACGAAAATTTAATTTTGTCAAATTTAATTTTATAAAATAATATTTGTGTTCATGAATCAATCCTGTTACAATAGAAGAGAAGAATTACGCAAGGAGGTAATTGCATGACAGATAAATCAAGCTGCAATCCATTACTATTAGGAAATCAGCTCTGCTTCCCCCTGTACGCCAGTGCCCGGAAAATCGTGGCCGCCTATAACCCGTTCCTGAAAGAAATCGGCCTGACATACCCTCAATATGTCACCATGATGGTCCTTTGGGAAGAAAAGAAAATCACTATGCACGACCTGGGGAAACGGCTGTACCTTGATTCCGGCACGTTGACACCGGTTCTGAAGAAGCTGGAAAACATGGGCTATGTAACCCGTTCCCGAAAACCCGAAGACGAACGCGTCGTTATCGTCGAAATCACGCCAGAAGGTCAGGCCCTGCGCGAAAAAGCAGAAAAAGTCCCCTACGCCATGGGCTGCCTGGTAAATCGGAAGGGAGAACTCTTTACACCCGAAGAAGTAGAAACATTAAAAAAACAACTTTATCGCTTGATTCACGCTTTGGAATAGCAAAAAAGGGCTTGTCGCACGGCGACAAGCCCTTTTTAAGTGGTTAGCAGCTAGATTTAAATTTAAAACCATCTATTGCAAACTACAAACTCTATACTACAAACTATTTTTTACATGGAAATCTTGCTGGTCTTGGTCCAGATACCCATCTTTTCTGCGTCTTTGATGAGTTCTTCACGGAAGTCCGGATGAGCGATGTTGATCAGGGCTTCGGCGCGTTCCCACGTCGATTTGCCTTTCAGCAGGGCTGTACCGTATTCGGTGACGATGTAGTGGACAGCCGAACGCGGTGTCGTGATGACCGTGCCAGCCGGGAGGGTCGGTTTGATCAGGGATTCGACATGGCCGTCCTTGAATTTACGCGTCGAATGGACGCAGATGAAGCTCTTGCCGCCGTTGGATGCGAAAGCGCCCTGGGCGAAGTCGAGCTGGCCGCCGGTACCGCTGATCTGCTGATAGCCAGCCGTTTCAGCGTTGACCTGGCCGTAGAGGTCGAGGTCGATGCAGCCGTTGATGGAGATGAATTTATCGATGCTGGCGACGACGCCGACGTTGTTGACGTAGCTTACCGGAGCGTTGAAGACGATCTGGTTGTCGTTGATGAAATCATAGAGGCGCTGTGTGCCGCCGGCAAAAGCATAGATGATCTTGCCTTTATCGCGGTTCTTGTTGCCCGTAATCTTGCCGGCTTCATAAAGGTCGACATAGGAATCGACGAGCATTTCCGTATGACCGCTCAAATCTTTGACATCCGATTCAGCCAGTTTGCGGCCGACAGCCGACGGGATACCGCCGATACCGAGCTGGAGCGTACTGCCGTCTTCGATCATGGGGATGATGTAATCGGCGATCTTGTCATCGACCGGCGTACCTGCGCGGTTGGGGATCTGCGGCATGGGATGGTTCGAGCCTTCGACGACATAGTCGACGTCGCAGAGGTTCAGTTCCGTTTCATAGCCCAGAGCTTTCGGCATATTCTGGTTGACTTCGAGGATGATCGTCTTAGCAGCACGGATCAAGCCGCGAAGGTCCGAAGCCTGAGGCCCGAGGTTGAAGTTGCCCCACTGGTCCATAGGATGAACCTGGATGATGAGTTTATCGATGTTTTCCCAATACTTCGGCAATTCGTTGAAGAGAATAGGAATGAACCAGCAGCGGCCGGCTTTGGACATCTTGCGTTCAAACCCGTTCATATGAGCCGTTGCGAAGCGGATCTGTTCGTTCGAGTCACTGTTGAGATAAGCCGCATAGGGTTCATCTTTGACGACGGTCGTAGCGACGATTTCGACGCCGTGCAGGTCTTTGGCCCGTTTGCCGATTTCGATATCGATATCATACGGAGCAGCGCAGCCGAGGCCGTAGGAAACGCGGTCGCCATCTTTAACGAGAGCCGCAGCCTGTTCGGCCGTAATCAATTTCTTCTTATACTCTTCAGGAATTTGTGAAAGTTTGTACATTCTAAAGTCTCCTCCTTCATGACTTTGCAATAGTAGTATGAGATAACCTTATATATAGTATAAAACTTTCCTGCGGCGACTGCAATCATATTTTGTGAAAAATATTACAAAACGGCGTGTTCCTTTTACAAAGAAGCGCTCATTTCCGCAAAATATAGCGGATAAAAGCCAGACTAAATTCGTAAAGCACGATGATCGGCACGGCCAGTAAGGACTGGGAGACCATATCGGTCGTCGGCGTAATGATGGCCGCGACGATAAAGGACAAGACGATGACATATTTCCGTACCTGCTTCAGCTGTTCTGATGAAACGAGTCCCATCTTGGCCAGGGCGACGAGCAGCAGGGGCATATTGAAAATCACCCCAAAGGGCAGGACCATGAGGATGGCAAAGTCCAGATAGCCTTCCAGGGACCACAAGGGCTGTACCTCAGCGGTCGTAAAGGTCATGAGGAAATGCAGGCTCTGCGGCAGGACGACGGCAAAGGAAAAAGCCAGTCCGCCCAGAAATAAGAGGACCGATGCCGGTACGAACAAGGCGAGTATCTTTTTTTCATGTGTCGTAAAGGCGGGCAGCAAAAAAGCCCAGAATTGATAAAACAAAATGGGCGACGCCAGTACGGCGCCGCTCCACAGGGCAAGTTTCATATAAATCAGAAAGGCTTCTGCCGGCCGCATGACATACAGTGTCCCTGCCGGCGAAGTCACAAAGGCGACGATATCATCGATATACCAGGCACTGACGGCCATGCCGATGACGACGGCGATGGCGCTTTTAATCAGGCGGCTGCGCAGTTCGCTCAGATGATCGACAAAGGTCATGACTTTTGAGCAGATTCAGCCGCTGTATCCGTCTTGGGGACCGGTTCTGCTCCCTCACCTTCCTTTGCGTCCGCTTCAGTCACTTCTTTTATTTCCGTCGTATTGACAGCTTCCTTGAATTCCCGCAGACTCTTCCCCAAAGCACTGCCGATAGCCGGCAATTTCCCCGGCCCGAAGACGACGAGGGCGATGACCAAGATGAGCAGTAATTCCGGTGCTCCTAATCCAAACATGATGTTCCTCCTAATCGATAGAAATCAATTCGTACTTATCGTTCCCCATTTTCAAATCGCGCATAGCCTGCAGCTGGTGAAAGCCATGGCGGGACTCGATGCGTTCGATTAAATCGTGCTTATCCGACGACTTGCGGTCATAGACCATATCGACGCTGGCCTGGTCGATGGCCAGGATGTCTGTCGAAGCCATCATCCCCAAATCGGCGATTTTCGGTTCTGCAGCCGAAACGCCGGCGCAGTCACAGTCGACGGACATGCGGCGCAGTACGTTGAGGAAGACGATGTGTTTCCCGAAATAATCGACTGTCGCCTTGCCCGAATCGGCCATGAGTTCCATGAACTGGTCCTGCATGGGCATGGCAGCCCATGCCTCATTTCCCGGCGGCATCGGACCCGTGAGATAGCCATGGACCTGGCGCTTACCGACCTGGCCAGAAGCGCAGCCGATAGCGATATTCTTCAGCGAACCGCCATAACCGCCCATGGCATGGCCTTTGAAATGGGTCAGGACGATCATCGAATCATAGTTTACAATGTGGCCGCCCATGGCGACTTCCTTCAAGTGCTTGCCGCCGCGGACAGGCAGATTGACAGAGCCTTCTTCATCCATGATATCGACAGGGCAGAAAGTCCAGCCATTGACCTGCAGCGTTTCCCGATGCGAAGCCGTCGTATAGCGGTCCCCTTTATAGAGCGTATTGGTTTCGACAATCGTACTGTTCGGGACATGGGCCATAAAAGCTTTGACCATATCCCGCGGCAGGATATTGGGGCCATTTTTTTCGCCGGTATGCAATTTGACGGCGACTTTGCCATAAATGCCTTCATTGATCTTATCATAAAGGGCAATCAGATGGGCCGCATCAATATGCTTGGTAAAGTAGACCTTAGCCCGTGACCCCTGTCCGTCATCCTGACTGGTGACTTTTTTAGCGCTGACCACCGGAGCCTGGGCCAAAGCGCCGGTAATCCCGGCATTATAGAGAAAGGCCCCGGCAGCAGCCGTCCCTACGACTTTCATAAAATCTCGTCTCGACATATCTTTCATAATAATCATTCCCCTCGTAAACTATGTGGTTTTATTTTTTCGTAAGGTAGCCTTCAAAGGCACCTTGCATCTGTAATAAGTAATTCATGCCTCCCGTCACATGGCCTACGGGAATGAGGTTCGGTGACGGATCTTCTTTCTGGCAGAAGATGACCAGAGACTGTATCTGGGTATCAAAGGCAATATCGCCGATATCCGGTTTTATGCCGGTCACGTCTTCATTAGAACCGACGACCGGCGGCAGCCCTGGCAGAACGATGCGGTTTCCCTGACGCTGAAGGGGTACGACCAAAGGCTGACGCTCTGAAAATTCTAAAGCCACCGGCGTATCGTATAAGCCCAGTACGGCATAGCCGCCTTCAAAGGAAAGGCGAGATTCGGCAACATATGAATGAGCGTCGCCGAAAATAAAGGCGTTATGTCCAGCTGGCGGCTGATTGCCAACTTGCTTACAATGGACATAGCCTGTCAAAAAAAATAAAAAAACGGCTGTTATCAGGCCGAGTACGGCAAAGCCTGCCTGTTTCCTGCTGATCATTCCCATCATCTCTTCCCCTTGTAAAAAACATAACCTTAACAACTATTCTGCCATTTACTATACAACCGGGAGTGAACTCCTAGTCAAGCTATTTTTGTTTACATTTTCTTTAAGGCAGTATAAAATGAAAATATTCTGGTTATTTTTCGTTTAGAGAAAGGATTATGCTATGTATCATTCACAAGCTAAAGGCACGATACTGCTGCTCATTACGGCCCTCATCTGGGGGGCCGCCTTCGTCGCCCAGAGCGTCGGCATGGACTACATCGGTCCTTTTACCTTCAGCGCCGCCCGCGATGTCATCGCCATCATCGTCCTGATTCCCGTCATCCTGCTGTTTACCGATAAAGGGACAGACGGGACCTATCCGCCGATTTTGCAACAGCTGAAACCGGACCGCATCACCCTCATCGGCGGAGCCTGGTGCGGCCTGGTCCTGGGCGCCGCCGATACGCTGCAGCAGGTCGGCATCTCCATGACGACGGCCGGAAAGGCCGGTTTCATCACGGCCCTGTACATCATCCTCGTCCCCCTCATGGGCCATTTCATGGGCCGCAAAGTTCCACGTATCATCATGGTCTGCGTCGCCCTGGCCATCGCCGGCTTTTATCTCTTATGCATCAACGGCGATTTCCAAGTCTCTTTCGGCGACTTCCTGGTTCTCTGCTGTGCCGTCTTCTTTGCCCTGCACATCCTGGTCATCGACCATTTCCTGCTGAAAAGAGCCAACAGCATCAAGTTATCCTGGGTCCAGTTCGCCATAGCCTTTCTCTTCTCCGGTACGCTGACGGTCCTCTTCGAGCATCCCGACTGGTCTGCCCTGTGGGCTGCCAAATGGCCGCTGCTCTACGCCGGCGGCCTGTCCAGCGGCGTCGCCTATACCTTGCAGATCGTCGGCCAGAAATACACGGAACCGACGACGGCGACCCTCATCATGAGCCTGGAATCGGTCTTTGCCGCCCTGGCAGGCTGGCTCATCCTGGGAGAAGTCATGACGGCCAAAGAACTGACCGGCTGCGTCCTCGTCTTCGCCGCCGTCATCTTAGCACAAATCCCCTTGCCGCATCTCTCTTTCCGGCAAAAGGATTAAATTATATTTGAAAATATTATATTTCAAAGTATAATATTTTTCTTCTGAATTCTCAAAAAAAGCTGCCTATGTCGATTGACATAAGCAGCAGCGAAAAAAATTCATTAAATTTTGTTGCTCCGCCGCCAGATGCGCTGGGCTTCGGCGGCTTTGATCAAGTCTTCACGCATATCGGGATGGGCAATGTTTATCAGGGCTTCTGCCCGCTGCCACGTGGCCAGGCCGGACAGGTTGGCTACGCCGTATTCCGTGACCATGTATGGCGCCTGGGTCCGCGGCGTCGTGATGATATCGCCGGCAGTGAACTTGGGGAGGATGTTAGAATGGCGGACTCCCTTTTTATCGACCCGGCTCGACGGCATGGCCAGGAAGGCTTTGCCGTGGTCGGCGGCATAGGCACCGGTCACGAAGTCCAACTGGCCGCCAGTCCCGCTGATGTGCCGCGTACCGGCCGATTCGGAGCAGACCTGGCCGTAAAGGTCGGCGGCGATACAGCTGTTGATGGAAATGAAATCATCGAGCTGGCGGATGGTTTCCGGATTGTTGACGTAATGCATAGGCGCCGACAGGACATCCTGATTGTGGTCCAAAAATTCATAGAGTTCTTTCGAGCCCATACAAATGGAGAAGACGCCTTTCCCCCGCTGGAAAGGCTTTTTGTCGTTGGTAATCTTGCCGGCCTTATACAGGTTGAGATAGCCATCGCTCATGAGCTCTGTATGCATGCCTAAGTCCTTCAAGTCCGATTCGGCAATGAGGATACCCAGGGCATTGGGCATGCCGCCGATACCGAGCTGCAGGGTAATGCCGTCGTGCAGGTAGGGGAAAATATTCTCGGCGATCTGCTTGTCGATGGCACTCGGTTCCCGGTTCGGCGCCAGGCTGACCGCTTCCTGGCTTTCGACGATGGCATGGACTTTCGAAACGTGGATGTGGTCGCTGCCCATGCCAAAGACGACGGGCATGTTAGGATTGACTTCGACGATGATCGTTTCCGCCGCGTCGAGCATTTCCTGGGTACAGCCATTGGTCAGGCCAAAGGAAAAATTCCCGTGCCTGTCCATAGGCGCTACGGTAATCATTGCGACGTTAACCGGCGCAAAGCCCCGCGTATAATAGGAGCCGCAGTCGCGGAACAGCATCGGCTCATGGTAGGCCCGGCCGGCATCGAGATATTTCCGGTCGATAGCGGAACAATGCCAGAGATTATACGTAAAGGTCTCGTTTTCCGGGTCGGCTTCCAAAATAGCTACAGGGTGGCAGGAAATGGCATTGCGGACCTTGATGTCCTTCAAATCCCCCTGGCGCCGGGCCAGGGCCTTGTCCAGAGCCGTCGGATAAGCACAGCTCATGCCATAATCGACCCAATCGCCATCCTTGACGACCTGCACGGCCTGGTCAGCCGTACAGCATTTCCCTTTATATTCCTGATATACGTCCATGACCGGTCACCTCACTGTCTGGCCGCAGCCATACCGGCGTCAAAGGCTTTTAAGTTGATGTCGACAAAGGCTGGTTTCACTGTTTTGGCAATGATGCTCTTCCAATCGATATCATGGAGGCCCAGGGCTTCGATGAGGGCGCCCAGGAGAACGACGTTGGCACTCTTGGGATTGCCCAGATCGGTGGCGATTTTCGTCGCATCGAGGTCCCGGACGGGGACGTGTTTCTTCAGTTCTGCAATGATGCCCTGGGGATACTGGCAGGCTCCGGAAAGAACGGGCAGGGACGGGATCTGTGTCTTATTGACGACCATCTTGCCGCCTTTCTTGAGGAAGCGGGCATAGCGGGCGGCTTCCATTTCTTCAAAGGATACGAGGATATCCGCTGAGCCTTCGCCGATGATGGGCGAATAGACTTTTTTGCCGAAACGGACCTGCGTGCTGACGCTGCCGCCGCGCTGGCTCATGCCGTGAACTTCCGACATCTTGACATCGTACCCGTGTTCGATAAGGCCGATGGTGAGGATCTTACTGGCTAATATCGTACCCTGGCCGCCGACACCGACGAAGAGTACACTCGTTACATCTGACATATTATTTATCCCCCTTTCTGGAAATGGCCTGAACCGGGCAGACCTGCATACAGACCGTACAGCCGACGCAGTCAGCCTGGGCAATACTGGATTTCTTGTTTTCACTGTCATAGCGCAGGGCCGGGCAGCCGGTGGAAAGGCATTTCTTACAGCCAATACACGTATCTCTATCGACGACGCAAGGCGTCTTGTCGAGGTTGAACTGGGCTTTATCTTCTTTCGAGAACTTCTTGAGGACGCAGGGCCACTTGGTGATGATGACCGACGGTTCATCTTCGATGGCAAAGGCCCAGTCCAGCGTTTCTTTCATGGCCTTCAGGTCCAGGGGATTGACGGTACGGACGTTCTTGATACCCAAGGCTTTGACGACCGTTTCGACATCGATGAGCGTCGCCGGTTCCCCTTTGATGTTGTAGCCCGTCCCGGGGTTGTCCTGGTGGCCGGTCATGCCGGTAATGCGGTTGTCCAGGATGACGCAGATGGCGTTGGAGCCGTTGTAGGCCACTTCGGTCAGGGAGTTGATGCCCGTATGGAAGAACGTCGAATCGCCCATGCAGGCGACAACCCGCTTCTTCTGATCACTGAGCTGGAGGCCATGGCTGAAGCCGTGAGCAACGGAGAAAGCACTGCCCATACAGACGGCCAGGTCCTTGGCGTTGAGCGGCGCCGACCCGCCTAAGGCATAGCAGCCGATGTCGCCGATCATGACCGTATCTTTCCGCTTGCCCAGTTCATAGAAGAAACCGCGATGCGGACAGCCGGCACAGAGAGCAGGCGGTCTGGGAACGAAACAGGAATCGGGGACGTCCACGCCGTGCTGCTGTTTCTTGAGGACGCCGGCCGATACGATATTGGGGTTCAGCTCATCGATTTTGGGGATGACATCCTTGCCGTGGCAGGGAATCCCGGCCTGGCGTATCTGTTCTTCCATAAAGGGATCCAGTTCTTCGATGACGTAGAGTTCGTCGACCTTATCGGCAAAGGCTTTGATTTTCTGCATCGGCAGGGGATAGGTGAAGCCCAGCTTCAGGTACGATGCCTGGTCGCCCAAGACTTCTTTGGCATACATATAGGCTGCCCCGGCGGCGACGATGCCGATTTTCGTATCATGCATCTCTACTTCGTTGAAGGGACAGATTTCAGAATAACCCTTCAATTTTTCTTCCCGTTCTTCGATGACGTAGCGGCGTTTCTTGGAAATGGCCGGTACGGCATCCATTTTTTCCCGCTGTTTCTGATAGAGGACAGGCGGCACTTCCTGGCGGTCCTGTTCTTCGACGAGACTCTTGGAATGGCAGACACGGGTCGTCATGCGTATCATGACCGGGACGCCATAGGTTTCACTGACTTTATAGGCTTCTTTGGTCATGTCGATACATTCCTGCGAATCCGACGGTTCGAACATGGCGATTTTGGCAAACTTGGCGTAATTGCGGTTATCCTGTTCGTTCTGGGATGAATGCATCCCCGGGTCGTCAGCCGACACGAAGGCAAAACCGCCATTGATGCCTAAATAAGCAAAGGTGAACAGCGAATCCGCCGCGACGTTGACGCCGACCATCTTCATGGCCGCAAAAGAGCGGACGCCGGACATAGAGGCGCCGATGGCCGCTTCCATGGCCACTTTTTCATTCGGTGCCCATTCAGCATACATATCATCATATTTCGCGACATTTTCCAAAATTTCCGTACTCGGTGTCCCCGGATAAGCTGAAGCAAAGGACACGCCGGCTTCATACAAGCCTCTGGCGATGGCTTCATCACCGGTCAATAACTTTTTCATACTCCATACCTCCTCCATCGTTCGATTGGTTCACTATCTATTCACTAATCTATATGTAATATCCATGCCAATTCATTCCATGAGATATATAAGCCATTTCCCCGAAGAGGGCCTTCGACGATAGGCTCATTAGGTAAAATACTTTTTACCTTCTTTACATTTATTTCGTATTTCTTTATGATGGAAAGAGAAACAGAGGAGGAAAGAAAATGGATACCATCGCTTTTTTGATTGCTGACGAGCTGATGCAGCAGTCTGTCTATACGATACTGCACATTTATAAAGATAAACTGGAAGCCCATGACATCACGACGACAGTCACGATCATCGACTTCCCCCATCTCATCGATCAGGCCCGCGGCCTGATCCGCCAGGGCGCCAAAGTCATCATCACCAACAGCGGTTCCCACCAGATACTGACCAAGGCCATCGACAACGTGCCGATCCTCTGCCTGTTCAGTTCGACCAACGACGCCTTATATACACTGCGCTCTATTGCCCCGAAATACAAACAGATCCACTTGCTGCTCAATGAGAACTTCATGTTCAACAAAGAGGCCTGTCCGGAAGAGCTTCGCAAAAAAATCGTCTTCTATCCCCGCTACAGCCTGGACAAGACACACTTAGAGCTGCTAGCGCGGGTCCGTCAGCTTCCGGTCACGCCGGATACGGCCATCGTCGGCTGTCCCCTGCTGCCCCAGATTGCCTATCCAAGTCCCATGCCGATTTATTCCATCAGGCCCAGCGAATCGACGATGCTCTCAGTCCTGCTCTACGCCCAGGAGCTCCTGGTCTTTCAAAGGAAAGACAATAAACAGCTGTCCATGATGTCGTCCATCTTATCCCACGTCACAGACGGCATCATCCTCTATGCCAAGGGCGGCGCCATTTCCCACATCAATGAACGGGCTGCGTCCTTCCTGGGGATTCCGGTGACGACGAAGAACATGCGCGACATCTTTCCCGACTGGACCGAAGGGTCGAGCCCATCTTTCCACGAGACGATTCTCCAGCGGCCGCCGTATACGCTCATCGCCAATTCTGACTTTTTCCTCATGGACAGTAGGTCCCAATACATCCTGACCATCCGCGACGTGACGGAACTGCAGCGCCTGGAAAAGAATATCCGCTATAAACTCTCCAAGACGGGGCTGACGGCGACGCACCATTTCGAGGACATCAAGACCGTCGACGAAGGCATGAAGCACGTCATCCGCCAGGCCGAAGTCATGGCCCGGTACAGCGCGCCCATCCTCATCCAGGGCGAGAGCGGCACGGGGAAGGAACTCTTTGCCCAGAGCATCCACAATGCCAGCGACCGCCGTCACGGTCCTTTCGTGGCCATCAACTGCGCCGCCCTGCCGACAGACCTCCTGGAAAGCGAGCTCTTCGGCTATGTCGGCGGGTCCTTTACGGGCGCCCGCAAAGAAGGCAAGGCCGGCCTCTTTGAAATGGCCCACAACGGGACGATATTCCTCGATGAAATCAACAGCATGGCGCCGAGCATCCAGTCGAAGCTCCTGCGCGTCCTGGAAACGAAGCAGGTCATGCGCCTCGGTTCGGACTACGTCATCCCCCTGGATATCCGCATCATCTCGGCCAGCAATGCCGACATCATCGCCGCCGTCCAGGCCGGCAGCTTCCGGCGCGACCTGTTTTTCCGCATCAACACCCTGCGCCTGAGCCTGCCGCCGCTGAACGAACGGCCTGACGACATCCTCTACCTCTTTGCTTACTTCCTGGAAAATTTCACCCATCGCCGGCAGCCCCTCAAGGCGTCATTAAAAAAAGCCCTCATCCAGCATGACTGGTGGGGCAATATCCGCGAGCTGCACAGCGTCGCCTTGCGCTATTATATTTTTGGCGATACTCTGGACGATGACTACGATACCTTATTCGATATCCCGGACGAGGCCCAAAAGAACGCCCTGCTGGATACGGCGTCCCTCCAGCTGAACATGAAGAGCCTGGAAAAGACGATCCAGCAGATTCTCATTGAAGAACTGCAAGAAAAAGGCTATAGCCAGAAGGATATAGCCAAATTGCTCAACGTATCGCGGCAGACGATTTTCAATAAGATGAGGCCTTAGCCTTTACGGCCTCCAGCGACGCCGGATGCGGCTGTTGGGGATGTTCAATTTTTGCCGGAACTTGGTCACCGTCCGTCGGGCTACGGAAATCTGGGCGGAAGCAAAATATTCGGCCAGGTCCTGGTCCGAATAGGGGTGGTCCTTATCTTCGCCTTCGACGAGATCCGCGATTTTCCGCATGATAGCTTTATCGGATACGCTGGCCCCATCTTCTTTATCGACGGCATAGGCCGTAGCCAAAAAGGACTGCAGTGGATATACCTGACCTTCAAAGAGGACGTAGCGGTGACGGCAGACGCGGCTGACCGTAGCCGTGCTGAGTTTCGTCTCCTCGGCGATGTCCTTCTGCCGCAAGGGCTGCAAGGGCTTATGGTACAAGAAATAGTCTTTCTGGTGGCTCATCAGGCAGGTCACGACTTGTTCGATGGAATGATGGCGATAGGCCAGGGCCGAGGCCAGGTCATTGAAATCGCGGCGGGCTTTGCGGATATAGGCCAGGGTCTCCTTGTCGCCCTGGGCAGCGTACTGGTCATACAAGTCATCGCGGAAATAGACGTCTGGTATCTCTTCCAACGAGCGCAGGGCCAGCTGGCCTTTCTCGTCGCAATAAATCTCCACGTCCGGCCGGATATAGACTTCTTCTTGGGTAATCTGGCCGGCCGGCTGGAGGGACAGGGTCTTGAGGAAATCGCGGATAGCCTGCAGGCCCGCTTCAGACAGGGCCAGGGAAGCCTGGATTTTCTGCCATTTCCCCTGGAGGAAGTCTTCATAATGCTGTGCCAGCAGGGCTTCCGTCTTGGCAGGGGCCTTGCGGCTGCGCCGGGTCTGGATGAGCAGGGCTTCGCGCAGATCCCTGGCGGCAATACCCGGCGGGTCAAAGGACTGGACGAGTTCCAGCCCTTTTTTCATGTCTTCCGGAGTGAGATGATAAGCCGTGCCCAGGGAAGCCAGGTCGCCCTGGAAAAAGCCCTTATCGTCGAGGGAGCCGATGACCAGGCCTGCCGCCATCAGCTGCGGCCTGGGCAGGGACTGGACGCGGAGCTGGGCCATGAGCCGGGCTTCCAGGGAATCACTGCGGCTGCGGAGATTGTCGATGGCCTTATCGCCCTTATCGCCGGCCGGCCGGACATCGTGATAGCGGATATCCAGCAAGGGATTGTCCGTCACCTGTTCCTGCAAAAAATCGGCCAGATCCTGGGCGTGGAGGGCCAGCATCTGGATGGTCAGGCGCTGGACCTGCAATATTTTCGCTTTCTGTTCGAGTTTCAACGATAAGTTCGACATGACACGCCTCTTTCACGTAAAGGATTATTTTTTCACCATAGCCTCTAAGATACGATGGGCTTCGTCCGGTTCGTGGTCTTTGATGATGCGGCTCACCGTATCATATCCCAGGGCCCCGATATAGGCTGCACCAAAGGCAGCCGAAGCCTGGAGGTGCTGCCGGCACGAGTCTTCCCGGACTTCCAGTCCTTCGACACAGGACGTCTGGAAGATGCGCACTGACCGGATGAGGAGCTGCAGGCTTTCCAGCAGGCAGTCGGCGATGAGCGGTTCAAAGGCATTGAGTTCAAATTCGCCGTGAGCGGCGGCCATGGCGATGGCGCTGTCGTCAGCCATGACTTTCATGGCGCACTGCATGACCATTTCCGGGATGACCGGATTGACCTTGCCCGGCATGATGGAACTGCCCTGCTGACGGGCAGGCAGGCGGATTTCGCCGATGCCGCCATGAGGGCCGGAATTCATGAGGCGCAAGTCGTTGGCGATTTTCATGAGATTGACGGCCAAGGCCTTGAGCAGGCCCGACACTTCGACGAAGACGTCGTTGTTCTGGGTCAGGTCGACGGGATATTCTGCCGCGGCCAGGCCGATGCCCGTCAGCTGGCGCAGCTGTTCGATGACTTCGTAGCGGTACTGCCGCGACGCCGTATCGGCCGTGCCGATAGCCGTGCCGCCGAGGTTGACCATGCGCAGGCGTTCCTCGATTTTATAGAGGCGCCAGCGGTCACGGGACAGGGCCTGGGCATAGGCGCCGAACTCTTCGCCCATCGTCATGGGGACGGCATCCATGAGCTCTGTCCGGCCCAGTTTATATGTCTTCTCATAGGCCTGTTCTTTGTGCTGGAAGGCTTCCTGCAAGTCGGCACAGGCCTTGCTCAGCTCCCGCAGCTGGCGGATGGCGGCAATGCGCAGGGCCGTCGGATAGACGTCGTTCGTCGATTGGCCGCGGTTGACGTCATCCAATGGATGGATGACGTCGTATTGGCCCGGTTTTTTCCCCAATATGACCAAGGCGGCGTTGGCGATGACTTCGTTGACGTTCATGTTCGTCGACGTACCGGCGCCGCCCTGCAGGGCCTCGGTCACAAAAGCGTCGTCGTACTGACCGGCCAGGATGGCATCACAGGCAGCGGCAATGGCCTGGTAAATCCCGTCTTCGCGCACACCCAGGCGGGCGTAGGTCAGGGCGGCGGCCTTCTTGACCGTCACCATGGCATAGATGAGCGGCATAGCCGTCCGCTTGTGGCCTAAGGGGAAATTTTCCAAAGCCCTGGCCGTGTTGATACCGTACATCGCATTTTCCGGCAAATCCACTTCACCTAGTACATCGCGTTCGATGCGCGTGTGTTCCATCCAAATCCCTCCAAAGCGGGCGCCCCCTCTACGGCGGTCCATTTCAGCAACCGTCTTGCCATTCCTTACAGTCATGACCTGACGGGCTGAAAAGGCACGTGGTCGCCCCTACAATTCCTACAAACTACAAACTATTTTACACCAGCGACTGCAAGTACGGGAAGACGCTGAGGCTGCGTTTCAAGATGCCCTGCATATAAGCGATGGCGATGCCGTAATTGGTAATCGGCACCTGCTGGTCGGCAGCGCATTTCATGCGGTACTGGACTTCCCGGCCGTTGAGCATACAGCCGCCACAGTGGATGACCAGGGCATAGCCCGATAAATCGTCGGGGAAATCGCGGCCGCTGGCGGTTTCGATGCGGATATCCTTTTGCGTGTAGTTGCGCAGCCAGCGGGGAATCTTGACCGTGCCGATGTCGTCGCATTGGCGGTGGTGCGTACAGCCTTCAGCAATGAGGACCGTATCGCCGTCGTGCAGTTTTTCGATGGCCGTGACGCCGCGGACAGCCGTTTCCAGCAGGCCCTTGTGCCGGGCCATGAGGATGGAGAACGACGTCAGGCGCACATCCAGCGGCGTGTCGGCCGAGACTTTGGCAAAGACCTGGCTGTCCGTAATGACCAAGGCCGGTTTCTGGCCCAGGCAGTCCAAGGTATGGCGCAGTTCATATTCCTTGACGACGATGGCGGCGCTGTCGTTGTCGATGATTTCACGGATTGTCTGCTGCTGGGGCAGGATGAGGCGCCCTTTCGGCGCGGCCGTATCGATGGGGACGACGAGGACGACGAAGTCGCCGCCCTGGATGAGGTCGCTGACGATGGGCGCGGCTGTCTCAACGGGCTTCAGGCGGGCCAGGCGTTCCTTCAATTCATGGATGCCCTCCCCTTTCAGGGCACTGACGTAGATTTCATGGTCCTGCGCCTGTCCGGGCCGCTCCAGCAGATCGGCCTTATTATAGACGACGAGATAGGGCAGATTCTTTTCCCGGATGAGATTCAGGACTTCGTCATCTGCCGGCGTCCGCCCCTCGGCAGCGTCGATGATGACGACGGCTATATCCGTCTTGTTGAGGACCTGCTTCGTCCGCCGCACCCGTTCTTCACCCAGGGCACCGACGTCGTCGAAGCCTGGCGTATCGATGATGACGACCGGTCCTAAGGGCAGGAGTTCCATGGCTTTATAGACCGGGTCCGTCGTCGTCCCTTTCGTCGCCGACACGATGGACAGGTTCTGGCCGGTCACGGCGTTGACGATGCTCGATTTGCCGGCGTTGCGTCGGCCAAAGAAGCCGATATGGACCCGTTCACCTGACGGCGTATCATTCATCCCCATAGTATCGCTCCTTTCCTAAGCCTGGAGCAGCTTTTGAGCTAACTCCCGATAAATCTGGCTGACCGGCAGGTCCGGGTCGCCTTCGACGACGGTCATGCCTTTATTTTCATAATACTGGATTTCCTTGCTCCTGGGAATATCGGCTACGATGGGCAGGCCGTGTTCATCGGCAAAGGCCTTGACCAGTTCGTATTCATCGTCGACATTGCGCCGGTTGAGGATGATGCCCTTGACCTGGGCATAGCCGCGGCTCTTGAAGTTTTCGACGGCCTTGATGATATTGGCCGCTGCGTAGAGGGCCATCTTTTCGCCGGACGTGACGATGAAGATTTCATCGGCATAGCCATCGCGGATGGGCGCAGAGAAGCCGCCGCAGACGACGTCGCCCAGGACGTCATATAAGACGACGTCAGGCTGGAGCTTCTGGAAAACTTCCTGTTCGTCCATGAGGTCGAAAGTGGCGATGATGCCCCGGCCGGCACAGCCCAGGCCCGGCGTAGGGCCGCCCGTTTCGATGCAGAAGACGCCGCCGAAGCCTTCCCGGCCGATATGGTCGAAATCCGGTCCTTCTGTATGTTCCCGGTAGTAGTCCATGACCGGCGTGACGGGATGGCCGTGCAGGAGGTTCAGCGTCGAATCGGCCTTAGGGTCACAGCCGACTTGGACGACTTTTTTCCCCATCATGGACAGGGCGGCCGAAAGATTGGCTGTCGTCGTCGACTTGCCGATGCCGCCTTTCCCATAAATTGCAAATTTTCTCATAAGACTTCCTCCTCAAGTCAATTTATTTTTCAGCCATGCCGCAAAGGACGGACCGACGAAGATGGGCATATCGGCGTGGTAATGACGGCCCGAATAGGCTTCATGGGGCATGGAAATGAATTTTTCTTTTTCATCCGGCAGCAGCCGGGCATAAATCGGATCGGCAATGACCCGGCGGGCTTTGCGGCATTCCTGACGGATGACATCTTCGACACTGGCAACTTCCATGTCCTTCAAGAGCCACCGCGGCGCATCGGCAAGGGGGCAGAGCAGGCGGACGTCGGAAATGCCCATTTCCTGCTGGAGCATAGCCTTCATCGACAAGAGGTAGACCGGTTCGCCGATGACCAAGACATCGCATGGCGTATCATCATAAGCCTGTTCCGTCTTCCAGGCATTGAGGTCGGCCAGGGCGTACTGGGCTTTGATGTACTTTTCCTGTCCCGTAAAGCCTGTGAGATACGACGAATCACAGTTCCGCAAGGCTTCCAGCCAGTCAGCCGTCCCCTTTTCACCCATAGGGATGCCGACAACATAAGGGATGCCATAGGTGTCGCGCATGTACTGGGCCAGGTAGAAAGCCGTCGACGACAGGACGACATTGACGTCGGCATTGGCCGCTTCGGCCAACGTGTCCAGGGTATCGCCCATGGACCACGAGCTCTGCAGGGTAAAGCCGGCATCGGTGACGATTTGCTTGAGCGTCGTCGCATTGCCGACGACAGAAAAGTCCAGCGGCGTCAGGCCCAGGAGATTGACCCGTTTCGCCGGTTTCTGCGGCTTGCGATGAGGCGCCTTCAAAAAGGTCTTGGCCAGCCAGACATAGGCGCCGCCGGCACCGGGCAGGTAACTATGGATGCCGTCGGTCCGGAAACCCAGCGTCGGCAGACCCGTCCGGGCCGCTACCAGGCGTTCGATGGCCTTGAAGTCCGTGCCTATGGCATTCGGCATGGGACTGCCGCCGATGGCGACGAAGCGGGGATGAGCCGCTTCTACGGCTTCGGCGATATCATCGATGAGGCGCTGGTCATTGCCCTGGATGGTATCGATTTCATTAAGACCCGAAATATAGACCATGCTCGGCGTATCGTACCACCGCGGTTCATCGTGCGTGTCGTATGTCGAATTACAGCCTGACGCATCGTGCATGACGATGAGGCCGCCTAATTCAAAGAGCGACGACGCAATGCCGAACATGTCGACGGCATACGTCGATAAGACGCGTTGTGCTTGTTTCAACCATGACACCCCCATGCTTTTATTTGAATGATATCCCTCATCTTGGGATTTTCGGCGGCATTGGCCTGGCCGATCAAATCTAAAATCTTCAATAGGCCCGTATAGCCATAGAAGCCGCTGTTTTCAATGAGGTTGACGAAATACTTCGTATCCGTGAAATAGGCCGCCATCTGGCCGATGGCCAGGACTTTTCCGTACTTCTTACTGTCGTCGCGCGGCAGGAGACGGCGCTTGAAATGCATCGTCGAACGCAGGGACAGGTCCGGATACTGTTCCTGCAGGAACTGGAACGTTTCTTTTTCATCTGGCGAAATAGCATCGAGATAGACTGCGTAGACGTTGAAGCCGCGGTTCAAGAGGAACGCAGCCAGTTCCAGGGGCCGCGGCGTCGCCGTATAGTCGATGGCGATGTGCGTGTCGCCGACTTGTTCCCGCAGGGTTTGGGCTTTTTCTTCGATGGCCTGTTCATAGGCATCGCAATCGGGCATGGTCAGTCCCAGGGCATCTGCCGCCTTTTGCAGATTGCGGCGCATCCGGCCGTACTCATAGGCATAAGGCAGGTACAGGGCCTGCTGATTCAGCCTTTTTTCCATATCCTTGGCCGCTGGACCGGCATTTTCCAGAAAGTAAATATTGGCCACCGATTCGCCCATGGCCTTATATTCTTCATAGGTCTGGCAGGCGGCGAAATCGTGGATAGCATAGCCTCCCTGGCGGAGCATGGCTGTCAATTCATTATCTTCGTCGACGGGATAGTAATTGACGACATAGTTGACGGCCTTCTGTTTCGGCAGGGGCTGGACGGCCCGCACGAGCTGGCGCCGGCCGAGGATGTCCGGCGTAAAGCGCCGCTGCAGGGTCGGAATCATATAGCCGTCGATGAAATCGATGTCGGGATATTTCTGGCGCAGCGTATCGTAGACGACGCGCAGGTCGATGTGCAGGAAATGCTGCATACAGCTGGTAAAGCCTTCGACGCATTTCGGCCGTTCGGGCATGTCGTCGATGATATGGGAAATGCCGTCGATCATCATTTCTTCCAGATTGCCTTTGATAAGGTTCTCGTTCGTCAAGGTAACCATAGAGAAGCGGCCGGCCCCGTCCGGGACTTCATCAGCCGACAAGACGACGCCGTGAAGGCAGCAGGCACAGCAGACGTAGACTTCGTGGCAGCCAGGGATGAGCATGGGCGAATGGGCAATGGTCCAATGGCCCCGGGCTGGCGAAGCATACTGCAGGCCGATGTGGAAGGGTTTGGGGAACGATGCCTGGCTGATGGCGACTTCGGCGCCGTCTGGCGTGACATGATACTGCGGCACCTGGGGGGGATGGATTTCATTTTCGTAAATCATGCTCTCCCTCCTCCTTAGCAGATGCGCGGCAGTAATTCACCGCCTGGCGGCGGCAGCAGCGTTTCCGCGCCGATTTCCGTACGCATGATGACCCGGCCGGGCTGGTCGGCTGTAACTTCGCCGATGATGGCCGCGTCTTTCGAATATTTGCCCTGACGCAGGGTGGCGACGATATCACCGGCTACGGCTTTGGGCGCAAAGATGACCAGCCGGCCTTCGCAGGCCAGGTAGAGCGGTTCCAGGCCGAGCATGCCGCAGACGCCGCGGACGGCCGGGTCGACCGGGATGGCCTGGCTGTCCAAGTGGATGCCGACGTGGCTCTGGCCGGCGATTTCATAGAGGACCGTACCGACGCCGCCGCGGGTTGCATCGCGGATGACGTGGATGTCCTTAGTCGTATCCAGCATGGCTTCGACAGTCCCCCATAAAGGCGCGCAGTCGCTGGTCACATCGGCATCGATGCCGAACTGGTTGCGGGCCAGGAGAATCGTGCAGCCATGGCGGCCGACGTCGCCGCTGACGATGACAGCGTCACCGGGCTGGGCCAGGGTCCCCGACGTATGGACGCCGTCTACGATCTGGCCGATACCCGTCGTCGTAATGAACAGGTGGTCGACCTGGCCTTTCCCGGCTACTTTCGTATCGCCGGCGACGATGCGCACACCGGCTTCCGCAGCCGTCTTGGCCATGGCTGCCGCATATTCTTCGACTTTGGCCAGGGGAAAGCCTTCTTCGATGACGAAGGCACACGACAGATATAAGGGCTTGGCACCCATGCAGGACAGGTCGTTGACGGTCCCGCAGATGCTCAGTTTGCCGATATTGCCGCCAGGAAATTCCGGCGGCGACACGATGAAGCCGTCTGTCGTAAAAGCCAGGTTAGTCCCGCCGATGGGCAGGACAGCAGCGTCGTCCCCGGTGAACTGGGGATTGGAAAAATGAGCTTTAAAGACACGGTCGATGAGTTCGGCAGTCTGTTCGCCGCCGGCGCCGTGGGCTAAGGTAATGACATCACTCATGTAAATTGCCTCCATATAAATAATAAGCCGAGCAGGCCCCTTCGTGGGAAACCATGCAGGCCCCTACGGGATGTTCCGGCGTGCAGACCTTGCCAAAGAGCGGGCACTGGGGCGGCGTGCATTTCCCCTGCAGGATATCGCCGCAGCGGCAGGCCGGATTGGCGCGCCCTTCCATAGCCGGTACGTTGTATTTCTTGCGGGCGTCACAGACTGCAAAGGCAGGCCGCAGCTGCAGGCCCGACTGGGGGATGACGCCTAAGCCGCGCCATTCCGAATCGCACGGTTCCATGACTTCTTTTATCAGGGCCTGGGCGGCCGGGCTGCCTTCATCCTTGACGACACGGGGATAGCAGTTCTTGAAGAAGGGCTTTCCCTGAGGGAACTTGACCAGGATGACGGCAAAGGCCGTGAGCAGTTCTTTGGCCGTAAAGCCGGCGACGACGCCGGATACGCCTTCTTGCAGCATGGCTTCGCCAGAGCGGGTCCCCATGACGGCGTCGACGTGGCCGGGATAGAGGAAGGCGTCGGCGCTGTCCTTCATGGCTTCATAGGCCATGGGCATGGTCTTGTTAGCCGTGAGCAGGGAAAAATTTGTCATCCCGTCGGCGACGGCCTGCTTGACGGCCAGGCACGACGGCGGTGTCGTCGTTTCAAAGCCGACAGACAGGAAGACGACGTCTTCGTCCGGATGCCCCTTGGCATAATCATAGGCATCGAGAGGCGAATAGACGATTTCCACATGACCGCCCTGACTGCGGGCATCGGCTAGGCTCATCGTACTGCCCGGTACGCGCACGAGGTCGCCAAAGGTGCAGATCGTAACGCCTTTTTCCAGGGCCAGCCAGATGGCCTGGTCGATATAACCGACAGGCGTAACGCAGACCGGGCATCCCGGCCCGGAGATGACGTCGACCTGGGGCGGCAGGATCTGGCGGATGCCCTGGCGGAAGATTTCATGCGTATGGGTCCCGCAGACTTCCATAATGCGGATTTTCGGCCCGTCATAACTGAGGATAATATCCAGGGCCGTCCGCTTCTTTGCTTCTGCCATCAGTTCAGGTCCTCCAGGATATCGTCTGTTTCGTCGGCATCATTATCGGTAATCTTGGCGATAGCCATGCCGGCGTGGACCATGACGTAATCGCCAGGGTCGAGTTCGTCGATAAGAGCTGCCGATACTTCCCGTTTAGCACCGGAAGCATCGACGAGAGCCATTCCATTCTGTATTTTCATAACACGTGCCGGTAACCCTACACACATGATAATTCCTCCTTTATATATAACCAATTAATTTCGTTCATCGAACAACGGGCAACCTCTCAGACCGCCTGCGGCGGCCAGCTCCCCTATTAGGGGAGCCTTGCGAACTGCGGCCTGCGGCCTGCGGGCCTACATATACATGCATAACGTCATCACCATCGTTCCAGGCGGGCGCCCCACGTGGGCGCCCCTACGAACGGCGGCCTGCGAACTGCGGCCTGCGGGCCTACATATACATGCATAACGTCATCACCATCATTCCGGGCGGGCGCCCCACGTGGGCGCCCCTACGAACTGCGGCCCCTACATATACGCGGCGTAAACGGCCTGTCCTAAGGCGATGCCGCCGTCGTTGGGCGGGACCGTGCTGTGCTTGAGGACGGTGAAGCCCAGGTGCTGCAGGGTCTGGTCGCAAAGGCGCAGGAGCAGGCGGTTCTGGAAGACGCCACCGCTCAGGGCCACGGCGTGCAGTCCCGTTTCTTCCTGCACGGCCAGGCAGGCCCCGGCAATCATGGCAGCCAGGCCCTGATGAAATGCATAAGCCAGGCAGCCGACCGCTTCTCCGGCCAGGCGGCCTTCCAGGACCTGCCGGACCAGGACGCCCGTCGGCAGGAGCAGCCGGTCTTGGCCATGGATGGGCGCCATGGGCGTCACATCCGGTGCGGGATGGTCTTTTTCCCAGGCCTCAGCGGCAAACTGGAGGGCCATCGACGCCTGGCCTTCAAAGGTCGAAGCCCGGCAAATCCCCAAGATAGCGCTGATACCGTCGAAGAGGCGGCCGGCACTGGTCGACAAGACGCTGTTGATCTGCTGGTCAGCCAGGAAGAACTGGGCCTGCCGTTCGGCTTCACTGCAAAGGTGCAGGGCTTCGATCATGGACGCCGCCTGGCTCCGGTCCTTCTGCAAGCTGTCGATGAGGCTGACGGCAATGCGCCAGCCCTCGCGGGCCGATGCGTCGCCGCCGCGCTGCCAGAAAGGCTGGATCGACGCAGACCGCTGAAAGCCATGGACGTCACTGACCAGGACTTCGCCGCCCCAAATCGTCCCGTCTGTCCCGTAGCCGGTACCGTCAAAGGCGATGCCGATGACCGGTTCTTCCCAGTCGTTTTCAGCCATGCAGGACAGGATATGGGCATAGTGATGCTGGACGGCGACGACGGGAAGGCCCAGTTCATGGGCTACGGCCGTCGTGTTATAGCGCGGGTGCAGGTCGCAGGCGACGACAGACGGCTTGGCTTCGAGGAGCGTCGTCATGCGCCGGATGGACTGGCGCAGGGCTTCGACAGTCCGTATATCGGCCATGTCGCCGATGTACGGCGAAGGATAGAACAGGTGATTGCGGCCGATGCAGAAACAGTTCTTCAATTCCCCACCTATAGCCAGGACATCCTTGCCGCTTCCCTTTCCATAGAAGAAAGGCAGCGGCGCATAGCCCCGAGAGCGGCGTATCATATAGGGCTTGCCGTCATACCAGTCCATGACCGAATCATCGGCCCGCAGGCGGATGCGGCGGTTGTGGCTCAAGATGAGGTCGCAGAGGCCGGACAGTTCCTGCCGCGCTTCATCGTCATCGTGACAGATAGGCGCGCCGGACTCATTGGCGCTGGTCATGACCAGTGCATCCGGTACGGCGAGGCCGTCGTCATAAGTAAAGAGCAGCAGATGGAGCGGCGTATAGGGCAGCATGACGCCGACAGACGGATTGCCCGGCGCAATGGACGGCGCCAGGGTCTGACTGCTTTTCTTGGGCAGTAAGATAATCGGCTTCTGATGACCGTCGAGGACGTTTTCCGCCCCATCGGGAATGATGCACTGCCGGCGCACGGCGTCGAGGTCCTTCATCATGACGGCAAAAGGCTTCACAGGCCGCCGCTTGCGCTGACGCAGAGTCTGGACAGCCTGTTCATTGCCGGCATCACAGCAGAGGTGGAAGCCGCCGATGCCCTTGACGGCGATGATTTTTCCATCAATAATCGCCTGTCTGGCCGCAATGATGGCCTGACGGCGCCGTTCGGGCCGGTCCAGGAGATAGACTTCCGGACCGCAGTCGTTGCAGCAGACCGGCTGGGCATCGTAACGCCGCGTTTCGGCGTGGGTATATTCATATTCGCACTGGGGACACATGGGGAACTCGCCCATACTCGTCCGTTCGCGGTCGTAAGGCATGGCATCGAGGATGGTCAGCCGCGGGCCACAGGCCGTGCAGTTGATGAAGGGGTGGAGATAGCGGCGGTTGGTCTTATCGAAGAGCTCCGCTTTGCAGGCATCGCAGATGGCAATGTCCGGCGACACGAAGATATCGCCTTTTTCCCTGGCGCTCTCGACGATGGAAAAATCCTCGTACGGCGGCCGGTCTTCCGTCGTCGTGACGACTTTCAGGATAGCCGACCGTTCAGGCGCCTTGCCTTCCAAATCATCGTGGAAGGCCATCAGCGCCGCCGGGGAACCTTGGGCCAGGATTTCCACATAAGAGCCCTTATTGCAGACCGTCCCGTGAATGGCATGAGCCGCTGCGATGCGGCTGACAAAGGGCCGAAAGCCGACGCCCTGGACGATGCCAAAGACACAAATCCGTTCCGTATGCATCTTATCCCCTCCCGGACACGGCGAAATGCGGGAAATCGACGTATTGGCCGTGGAAGTTCGGCAGGGCCCGGCGGAAATAGGCATCGCCGAGGATGATGTCGAACTGGTCGTTGTCGGCCAGGCGGCGCAGGTCGTCTTCTTCACGGAGCCGGACACAGTCCGTCCCCTGCGGCTCAGGGAGCCCCATGAACCACGAAGCCGTCGTCACGTAAGCGGCACCGGCTTCTTCGGCCATGGCGGCCATAGCCGAGGCAGCGACAGCCTGATGGATGATGAGGACGTTCTTGCCAGAAAAGAGGTTGTCGTCAAAATCGACGACGGCATCGAGGCCGAAGTAATGGAGCTCATAAGGTGTCCCGAAGGTCTTCTGCAGATATTGAGCGGCCTTCAGGCCGGCCGGTGAGAGGACCAGATTGAGGGAGGCCTTGCCGGCCTTGCGGTAATCGTCGATTTCATCGAACAAGAGAATCTGCTGCCAGCCGTCTTCGACCAGGGACTGGCTGATCCATTCGATATCGCCAGGGTGCATCAGTTCCAGGGGAACGGCGCCGAGGACGCCGACTGTATCGGCTTCGGCCTGCTGCGACGGGTCGGCCAGGACCGGGAATAAGGCGTCGTAGGCCTTTTCGATGCCCTTGTCGTAGTAATCCATGCCCGTCGTATCGACTGTGACGACTGGGATGGACAGCTTCTTTTCAGCCATGTGCTTCAAGGCCTTATAATCCGTGCCGATGACCGACGGGACCGGCGTCCCGACGATGGCGGCAAAGTCGGCATCAATCGTTTCGGCAGCCTGGCAGAGTTTATCGACCAGGCGGTCGTCACGGCCGAGGATGGCGTCCATATCGCGCAGGCCGGCACTGAAGACGGCACTCTTTTTCCCACTGAACCAGCGCGGTTCATCGAAACCGCAAATGTTGCCGGCACAGCCGCCGGCATCACAGATGACGACGATGCCGTTCAGTCCGTAGAGGACGGCCGCCGCGCCGGAGTCGTCCGGTGCAAAGGGTGAAATATATTTCCATAAACCTTTCATGGATGTTTCCTTTCCAACAAGGCCTGCTCCAGCCGCTGTAACAGCGAAATGACTCCGGCATAACCGAAGGGCTGGATATCTTCATCCCACGAGATATGGGCGGCCTGTTCATGATAATATGCGGCATCCTTGCCGATGGTGACGTCGACAGGATGGTCCTGTCCCCGGTAATAGAGCATAGACGGCGACAAATTGGAGTATACCTGCGTATCCGGGCTCAGCTGGGCCAGGTGGCGCAAGTAGACGAAATCGTCCGGTCCCAGGTTGGCGTAGATTTCGCGGATGACGAAACCGTAGCGGGTCAGGGCCAGGGCCATTTCAAAGGCGTTGCCGTTCTGCATCTCGCCGATGGCCACGGTCGTGCCGCTGTATTTTTCCCGCACAGCCCGAACGACGGCCTGGGCCCGTTCATGCCAGACACTGTCATCGATGGTCGTCCCCAGTACCTGAGCCAGGGCCTGATACTGTTTGTGAATCTGGGCGACCTGGTAGAGACGGGTCAGTTCGATGCTGGGAATACCCAGGCGCTTTTCCATATCCTGGGCAGCCAGGCGCGCTTCCGGGTTGAGGATGATGTTGACGTTGGCCTGGGACATGGCCTTATAGGCGGCAAAGTCGGGACAGCGGGAAATCTCATTGATCTGATTAAAGCCGACGCCTCTCAGGATGTCGTACAACTCGCAGTCGTCCTGCAAGGGCGCGAAATAGCCCAGGAGATTGACCGTCCGGCGGCGGCGCGGCTGTTTTTCCAGCAGCGAATAAATGGCCCGGCGGACGTCGACCATCGGCGGCTTGCGGCCTTCCCGGGTCAGAGCGTACATGTAGCAGGGCACGACGGGCAGGCCCGCTTCCTTTTCGGCTTTACGGCAGACCCGTTCCATATCGGTCCCCAGCAGGGCGTCGACACAGGTCATGCAGATCATGACGACTGACGGCTTTTCAGCCAGGCTGTCGACGACTTCACAGACGGCCTGGGGGATTTTCTTCAGATGGCGGCCCGTGACGATGTCCGTTTCATCCATGATATAGAAGAAGAAACGGTCGCTGTACCCGCCCATTTCGCTGAGGATCGTCGTATTGCGGCCACAGCAGCCCGGTCCGACCAGGAGCATGACCGATCCGGGAATGGACAGGCCTGCCCGTTTGACGCCGAAGCCCTGGGCCCCAGGCGAGTTGAAGGCCAGGGCAGCCGGAGAATTATAGATGAGGTGCGTCGACGTGACGAGTTCAGCCGGGATATCATCGCGGCCGCGCGTCACCAGGTCCTGCACGGTGATAGCATAAGGTTTTCGTTCTGTCATAATCATTCCTTGTCTTGTAATAATTTTTGGGCCAAATCGAGGAAGATATGGCTGATAGGCAGGTCCGGATCGCCTTCGATGACGGTCTGGCCCAGATCTTCATAGCGGTTGATGTCGTCGCTGCGGGGAATGTCGCCGACGATGGAAAGGTGAGCCTTTTCGGCAAAGGCCCGGACCTTCGCTTCTTCGTCGGGGACGTTGCGGCGGTTGAGGAGGATGCCCCGGACTTTGGCATAGCTGCGGTCGGCAAAATTGGCCACAGCCGTATTGATGTTATTGGCTGCGTAGAGAGCCATTTTTTCGCCCGATGTGACGATGAGGACCTGTTCCGCATAGCCTTCGCGGATAGGCGCTGCAAAGCCGCCGCAGACGACGTCGCCCAGGACATCGTACAGGACGACGTCGGGCTCATATTTTTCAAAGAGGCCTAAATCTTCCAACAGAGAAAAAGTGGCGATAATGCCCCGGCCGGCACAGCCCAGGCCCGGCGTAGGACCGCCCGTTTCGATACAGAGGACACCGCCATAGCCGATGCGGGAAATATCCTCGATGGATTCTGGATCTTCGTCGTGTTCCCGCAGATAATTCATGACCGGCTGGACGGGATGGCCGCCGAGCAGGTTGAACGTCGAATCGGCTTTAGGGTCACAGCCGATCTGGATGACTTTCTTGCCTAAATAGGCGAAGGCAGCGGCCAGATTACTGGTCATCGTCGATTTCCCGATGCCGCCTTTGCCGTAAATCGCAATTTTCAGCATACGCGCCTCCTACTGCGGCATAGGCGGGTAAATCGTCTTGGTGCTGACTTCCGGGAGCATCCCTAATTTCCCCGACAAAGCGCTGATGACGTCTTGCGGCGCATCGACGATGAGGCTGATGACATTGATATCCTTATCCTTATAAGGGACCCCCATGCGGCCGACGACATACTGGCCATATTCATGCAGGATTTCATTTAATTTAGTCGATTCCTGGCGATTTCCTACGATAATACCGATTAAAGCGACTCTCGTTTCCATATTCGTACCTCCTAAAGAAAAAAGGGGCTGTCGCACGTGCGACGCCCCTTTTTGAGTTTTAAGTTTCCAGTTTGTAGTTTTTAGTGAAGGTCTTTGAATTGAAAGCCCTCATCTACAAACTATAATCAAAAGGGACCACGCATGATGGCAGAAGCCTCCGTGCGACAGTCCCTTCGGATAATTGTGCTTTCGCCTCATCTGCGCAGTCAAGTCTTTGCAGAGGAGCACGGTTGCTTCATAGATGAAGTTTTCCGTCAGGCAATCCTTACGGAGCACTTATTTACCCTATTATTATAACAGATTTAGTCTACTTTGGCGAATACTCACCCATTTTTTCCGCCCAAAAAAGCACGGTACTTTTCATTGAACGTGGCCTTGTTCAATTCCTTTTCCCAGCAGGCGACGACGACCGTAGCCATGCAGTTGCCACAGACGTTGCAGATCGTGCGGATCATGTCGAGGAGGCGGTCGATGCCCAGGAGGATGGCGACGCCTTCTGTAGGCAGATTGAAGGCCGCTGCCGTCGCAGCGACGACGATGATGCCCGCACCGGGAACACCGGCAATACCCTTGGTCGACAGCATGAGCGTGACCATGACCAGCAGCTGCTGCTCAATGGGCATCTGAATACCGTAGAGCTGGGCAATGAACAAGATACCGGCTGAACTGTACAGCGTCGAGCCGTCGAGGTTGAAGGAATAACCCGTCGGCATGACAAAGGTGACAATCGTCTTGGGAACGCCCAATTCTTCAAGGCGCTTCATAGCACCGGGCAGGGCAGCTTCACTGCTGGCCGTCGAGAAAGCCAGGAAGAGGATGTCCTTCAAGGCCCGGATGACGTGGAAGAAATTGATGCCCGTAAAAAGGCTGGCAATGAGGGCGACGACACAGATGAACAGCGCCGTAGCACCGGCGACGGACAAGATGAGCTTGCCCAAGGGGATGAGCATGGCAATGCCATAGCTGCCGACGGTATAGGCAATCATGGCAAAGACGCCGATAGGCGCAAAGTGCATGACATAGCCCGTTACTTTGAACATGGCTTCAGCCACGCTCTGGCAGATATCGACAATGGTTTCACCTTTGCCGCCGATATGGGCGACGGCGACGCCAAAGAAGCAGGCAAAAAAGATGATCTGCAGCATATCCTGCCGGGCCATGGCATCGACGATGTTGGTCGGGATGATGTGGACGGCATAGTCGACGAGGTCGACACTGTGCTGGCTGGCAGCTGCGGCATTGGAAGCATTCGCTGCCGAAGCCGATAAAGTGACGCCCACACCGGGTTCTGCAATATTCATGAACAACAGGCCGATGGCCAGGGCGATGGTCGTAGCGAACTCGAACCAAATGATGGCCTTGCCGCCTAAGCGGCCGAGCTTTTTAAAATCGCCCGTACCGGCAATACCCATGACCAGGGTACTGAAAATAAGGGGCACGACAATCATCTTGATCATGCGCAGGAAGGCATCACCGAAGGGTTTCAGCTTATCGCCGAAATCTGGGAACAAATAACCGACCAGGGCACCGAGGGCCAGGCCGATCAAAATTTGGGAACTCAAGCCAATTTTTTTCTTCAAGGCTGTATCTCCTTTTCTCTGGTAATAAAAAACAGCAGATAAATAAAATTGTATGCTATTTTCGCCAAATACACAAGGTTTTATATGTATATTTTCCTCACAAAAAGATAACTTCTTGACACAGCGGGTACAGCCTTCTATAGTATACATAAAAGAAGAACAGGAGTTGAGCTTATGATTTGTCCCAAATGTGGTACGGAACTGCGCGACGGCGTCCTCATGTGCCCGATTTGCGGCACTAAACAGGAAGTACCACCGCCAGTCCCGCCCAAAAATATACAAAATAACCCGAAAATCTTTACTAAGACTCGGGTTATTAGTGTCATCATCATTGCAGCCTTTATCATTATCGGCTTATGCAAGGTGTTCTTATTCAAATGATTGTTAGATGCGGGAAATAACAGCATCATCATCAATGAAAATGCCGTTGTTTCCCATATCACCGGAAAAACGGTCTGTTTCCACTGAGGCCTGGATTCCCATGAGCGTATTGCGGAAATGGAGCGTCCCTCGACTATAACGGTCTCCATCAGCACCATTAAAACCGTCGATATCGGCGCGGTCCAATAACATCTGGCGCGTATCTTCCGATAAGTCGCCCCATCTCATTCCCAACAAGGTCCGTGAAAGCATAACCATCCATCCTTTCGTTTAAATTTGACAAAGAGTAAAAAAAGAGCAAGGGCAGAATGTGTACTCGTAAGACATCTTTGTCCTTGCTTTTATTCTTTGTATCCATTATATATTTCACAATAAGAAAAGTCAATCCGTTATGTGAAAAAAATGTACTATTCCCCGGTCGCAGTTCGCAAAACCATGCCTCATGGACCTGTTATGTATATCACCATTTATTCGCGGCGGGCCGCCCAAGGCTCCCTTTATAGGGGAGCTGACCGCCAAAGACGGTCTGAGAGGTTAAAGGTCGGCCCTTACAATCCCCAGGGGACCCTGGGAGGATAGGAAGCCGCCTCGTCCCACATCGCTTGTCATGTATGATGGGTACCCCCATTATTCCGAACGGGCGCCCCACGTGGGCGCCCTTGCTAGCTGCTAACTGCTGACGGCTAACAACAAAAAAGCACTAGCATTTGCTAGTGCTTTTTTCTTAATCAGCGGCTTCCTATCCTCCCAGGGGGCCTCCCCC